>Ga0302307_10000030_pt1:0-132500 | contig 185924 bp, 136 predicted proteins | sample III_Palsa_E3_2_FD_200530 | JGI IMG/M metagenome (GOLD analysis project Ga0302307, IMG submission 200530) | Peat permafrost microbial communities from Stordalen Mire near Abisko, Sweden - III_Palsa_E3_2 | ecosystem: Environmental > Terrestrial > Soil > Palsa > Peat permafrost | place... | reverse complement strand
TGCATTGAACTTTGAACCTGTCTGTGTAGGATAGGTGGGAGGCTATGAAGCGGAGTCGCTAGACTTTGTGGAGCCGACGTTGAAATACCACCCTGACATGTTTGAGGTTCTAACCAAGTCCCGTTAACCGGGGCTGGGACAATGTATGGTGGGTAGTTTGACTGGGGCGGTCTCCTCCTAAAGAGTAACGGAGGAGCGCGAAGGTACCCTCGGCGCGGTCGGACATCGCGCTATGAGTGCAAAGGCAAAAGGGTGCTTAACTGCGAGAGAGACATTTCGAGCAGATACGAAAGTAGGTCTTAGTGATCCGGTGGTTCTGAATGGAAGGGCCATCGCTCAACGGATAAAAGGTACGCCGGGGATAACAGGCTGATACCGCCCAAGAGTTCATATCGACGGCGGTGTTTGGCACCTCGATGTCGGCTCATCACATCCTGGGGCTGAAGCAGGTCCCAAGGGTATGGCTGTTCGCCATTTAAAGTGGTACGCGAGCTGGGTTTAGAACGTCGTGAGACAGTTCGGTTCCTATCTGCCGTGGGCGTTGGAGGTTTGAGAGGGTCTGCTTCTAGTACGAGAGGACCGAAGTGGACGTACCTCTGGTGTTCTGGTTGTCACGCCGGTGGCATTGCCAGGTAGCTAAGTACGGACGGGATAACCGCTGAAAGCATCTAAGCGGGAAGCCTACCTCGAGATGAGACCTCCCTGAGATGTAAATCTCCTAAAAGTCTGTCGAAGACTACGACGTTGATAGGTGGGGTGTGTAAGCGCAGCAATGTGTTGAGCTAACCCATACTAATTGACTGTGAGGCTTGACCATATAACCCTAAGTGGGTTTTGCATAAGGTTTTTGCGTAGCGCGAGCTAAAGATTTTCATTTACTGTTTTAAAGTTTGTCTGGCGAACATAGCAAGTAGGCCCCACCTGATCCCATCCCGAACTCAGCAGTGAAACTACTGTGCGCCGATGATAGTGTGGGAGTTCCCATGTGAAAGTAGGTCATCGCCAGGCATTTATTGTGAACCCTTGTTGGGTAACCAACAGGGGTTTTTTTTGCCTACCATTCTTATAAACTCAATGTATGTTAACATCGTATAATGGAAAAAAAGAGCAAGGGAAATTAATATGCTTAAAATTTTAAATAGGTTAGCTAAAAAATTCGGGTTAGCTTTAGGGAGTATTACTAAGCCAAAGGATGAATACATAGTCAAGGCAGAACTGTCCCAATGGCATGCTGATACTATTTTATATCTAACAGAGCAACAGCAAAAACTCTTAGCCCAACATCACATACCTCGTCCTCTCATCTCTATTATTATGCCTACGTGGAATAGAGCAAATATGATTTCTGAAGCTATTGCAAGTGTGATTGCTCAGACATATCAAAACTGGGAGTTAATCATTATTGATGATGGCAGTATAGATAATACTAAAAAAATAATAGGTCCTTACTTAACAGATTCACGTATTCATTATTATGAGCAACCTCATTATGGTCAATCCCAGGCCAGAAACTTAGCACTAGCTAAATCGAAAGGAGAAATTATTGCTTATTTAGATTCTGATAACTATTGGTATTCTTATACGCTTATTATTATTGCAACTTCTTTTATAGCAGACCCAAGTTGTAAAATAATTTATTTTGGTGCTCTTGATGATAATTTTATAACTAGTGTAAAAAAAATAGATTTTCGCAGAGATTTTAATTATGAAGATGCGATTATCAACAAGAAAACAGATGTTTTGTGCGGTATTGATCTTAATTGTTTTGTGCATCACCGCGATTTATATGAACAATATGGGGGGTTTGAAAGCAATTTAACTCGTTTAACTGATTTTGAACTGGCTTATCGTTATTGTAAGCATGCACCTTGCAAAGAAATCCCAATGATAGGGACTTATTATCGTTTTTTGTATGCTAAAAATACAGCAACCCATCGAGAAAGCTTTTTTTATAATTTATATTTAATTCGTGAAAAATATCATACTCCACCTAAAAGGTTATTACGCGTGCTTTATGCAGTAGGGGAATTTCCACAAATTACAGAAACTTACATTGATACAGAAATAGAATACATGAAACGCCAAGGTGTACAAATAGAAGTATGGGCTGTTACTACTCCTGCTGCTCCTTATAGCACCTCCACGCCAGTTCATTATGGTGAACTTAAGGACGCCATTAAAAAATTTCAGCCTAATATCATCCATTTTCATTGGTTAAATATCACTAATACTTTTATCGAAGAAGTTACACAATGTGGGATCCCCTTCACAGCGCGAGGTCACAGTTTTGATTTTTTCCCAGATTTACTAAAAAAATTACATGATGAAACGACAATTCGTGCTATTTATTTATTTGAACATTTTAAAAAGAGTTTTGCCAACGATCTGCACAAGGCTAAAGCTGTTGCAGTAAATTTTAATCCTCATCGTTATAAACCTGCCAAAGAAAAAAATAAAAGACTAGTTTTGCGCGTATCGGCAGGTTTACCAACTAGAGGTTTAGCAAGCTTTATAAAAATTGCGGTACGATGTAAAACGCATCAATTTGCACTTGTGCTTGGACAAGCTAATTACAAACCGGAATACGTCTATGAGTTAGTAACGATTAACGAATCATTAGGTTGTCCTGTTGATATATACATTAATGATACACATAATCATGTTGAAGCTTTAATGCAAGAGGCCGGCATTTACTTACATACTTTTTTATCTCCTGAAGAAGGAGGCAATCGCTATTTTGGCATGCCTATTTCAATTTGTGAGGCAATGGCTACGGGTGCTTATGTTATTGGCCGATATTGTCCTGATTCTGCTAATTATATTGGCAGCCGATCACAAACTTATACTACTGAAGACGAAGCTTGTGCCTTAATTGAAGAAACATTGAGCTGGACAGATGAGCAATGGCGAGAAAAGCAAATACAAGCCGTAGAGCGTGCTTATTGTAATTTTGTTGACGATAAAGTTTTACCCACCGTTTTAGAGGATTGGGAAAAGATTGCTGTTAAAGAGCATACACAAAAACGTGAGGTTTGTATCTGAGAGATAGATGGTGAAAAGGACGCCCCAGCGCTGCTAGCAAGGGCTGGAGCCCTCCTAGAAACTTAATGCCCGTCCTTATTTATCTGCTCCATTCACTTATACTCATTGCTGACATGTAATGAGGAAAATTAGTTTAGTAATTATTTAAAATCCAAAAGCCCGTGTTGAGCTTTGCGCATACGAAACTCAATAAATTGTTGCCTATCCTTAAATTGCAAATAAATATTAGCTTCCAAAAGATATTCGAACTGTTCTCCTGGCTCTTTTCCATAAGAATGTCCAGGGTAAATTTTGGTGTTGATGGGTAGTATTGTCTGTAAATAAGATAAACTATCAAACAGCTCACCCGCATCGCTGCCCTTTCCATAACACATGCCACAGCCTTCGATAAATAATGTATCACCAGGAAATAAAGCGTTCTCTATCCAAAAAGAAATAGCACCTTTGGTATGTCCTGGTGTAAACAACGGTACAATGTCCAATCCGCCTATATGAAATAAATCAGGAGTTGCAATAGGGGTCAAGTTAGTACAGTTAAAAGCATAATGCTCGATTTCAATCTGTGACATCATGACTGGGATCTGGTATTTTTTTGCGAAAGCATCTGCAAGGTTAATATGATCAGGGTGATGATGGGTAAGTAAAACGGCTTTAAGATTAGCTTCAGATTGCGCTAGGTATTGTTCAATTTTATCCATCTCCCAAGCGGGATCAATTAAAACAGCATCATGCGTGTCGATGTCAACAACTAAATAACAGTAGTTTTTAAAAAATAATTTAGCAACTTTTATTGGATAAACATGCGTGTTCATATTCCATTACCTTAATTTCAAGGAGGTATAGTTTTCAATTTGTGCTGTGGTTACAGTAGAGCGTGAACTTGAAATTTCCATTAAACTTTTAAGCAGTTTTTCAGTACGACTGCCCGTCAATCCTAGCGTTAACTTAGAGTCTTCTTTCACTGACTTCTCGATAATATCATGCAGGGTTTCATTATTTGGCGTATTAATTTTATCGATTAATTTTTTTAATGCATCTTCTTTTTTAATTTTACGATCCTTTCGCCATTGAAAGAATAGTTGACCTCGCTCTTCCCCTGATTGAGTGCTTCGCATTTCCAATAGCGAAACAGCGACTTTCTTCAATAAAGATTGATTTGCTAAACGCTCATTGGGATTTTCAATAGAAAAAGCCGCATACAATAATTTAAGCTGATTTTTTTCGGTGGCAGTCAAATTAACCTCAGTAGGTGATGATGGGTTCGTTAAGCGAGAAATGTAAGTTGTAATTGTGTTTGTATATTGGTTATTATTTTTGTCATCATGTTCACTTGGATTTAATGCTCGAATGTTGTTTAAGTAATCTTTAAAGGGCTTGTAATAAGTTTCGTATTTCAGTGCGCCTGCTGTGGTTAGGAAATCCGCCTCCTGGATTGTAATATCTTTTGGCAACATATCTAATGCGTTGATCATTTTTATCCACATTGTAATTGAAGCTGAAATAGTTGTATCTACGATTTTAGTATCACCCATGTTATGTCTCGTAATAGAAACAAGCAGATCCTCAAAATCCTTATTATTACTCTCTGCATATGTTTTGATAGCCAGTGTAGTGCGTTCATGAATCGCCATAATTTGCTGGGCGTCGGAAATCCATGATGAATTTTCCGGAGGAGTTTTAAATTGTTTTCCAATTAATTCCTTCTCAGTTGCGCTGAGTTCCACCGTAAAACCAGCATCTGTTGCTTTTGCTACGAGCTCCCTGATATCCTCAATCACTTTTTGGATATTTAAAAATGATTCATTAATAAAAGTAAGATTTCCTACCACGCCTGCTAAAGTAGCTGATTTGGAAATATTATCATCCAAATTTTGGACTATATTAATTTCCTTAACTGCTTTAAACATACCAGCACTTCTTTCTAATAGCCAGTCGATGGTTGGTGGTGTGGGTATGGCATTGGGTGGAGTAAGTGGGTATATACTATTTAATTTATTTGCTAAACCATTCAACAATTCATTAAAGTTTTTTTCCAATAATGCTTGCTGGGTTATCGATGGAATTATTAATAAAGTCATAGCTCGATTACGAGCATCCACGGATTCATTATCAAGTGCCGAAAAAGTTATACCGCTTATCCGTGCTAATGTCCGTACTTCGTCTAACAGAGCTCTTGTTCGTTGTTCTAGATCAGTAGGTTCTTCTAATCTTTTACTTTTATCTGTAACTTGTTGTTCTATCTTGCTGAGCACAGACTCCAGGGCTGTATTTTTTGTTTGTAGCATAGTTATCATCTTTGGCAATGAGATATCATTAGCGAATTGATGATATTTTTCATGATAAGTATAAAGCCTTGCTACTTCTTCTTTCATATTGTTAATGAAATCTTCAAATTTCGATACATCTTGCCCCGTATCATCTATTGTTCTTGTGGAGATTGCTTTTGTTATCGTGCTAATTGCCTCGCTGTTTTTATTTATTTCCGTCACTAATAATTTTCTTTTTTCAGGCAAGCTGTCAGGAATGGATTCTTCGGCAACACCTATTGTTAGCAATAATTGTTTGATTTTGTCATTTTCTACTCGTTTTCTTTCTAACAGAGTACATTTATCTGATAGCAGTACAGGGATATCGGTATCACTAACCCCTTGTATATTTTTCAATTCTTCATCGACAGCTGTAGCATACTCCAAGAAATAAGTGGCATATTCATAAGCTTTTGGGTCTGTGGCTTTCAATTTACTATTTGGAAATAATGAAGGCAGTTTAAGTGTTTCTTTGGAAAAGAAAACATCAAGTGCGCTGATTTCTGTTGTGTTGCTGAGAGTAGGAAATTTTTCATTTATTTGTTGTTCACTCATGAACAAGAGTAGAGCAAGTTTGCTCTTATTTAAGTAAGTATCTATTTCTTGAGTAATGCTATTTAGTCTTTCTTTTAATTTTGGTGCCTCAACATCATAATATTGACCTTCTGTTACTGAAACACTAGAACTGACGGAGAGGCTTCGCGTGCGTCTTGGTGGTGAGCTTTCCTCGCTGCTGGAAGAGCGCTCGCGTGATTCTGCTACTCTTTCGCTTGCTATGCTTTCCAACGGTGGAGTAATGCTTCCCTCAATTTTCGCCACTTTTGTTGATTTTCCTTTCGATAAGGAGGCGGTACCAGAATTTTTTGGTTTATTTTTTAAGACATCTCTTATTATTATTTTTTCTTTATAGCTAATGCGACTCTTATCATATTGTTCTATAAAAAATTCAATTGCTTTTGGAAGTGAATTGTTATTAATTGAAGCAGGATCTAAGGAACTATCTGTTTGTTGTAATATATCTACCATCTGGTTTTTGATCAGTTTTTTAAACTGATAAAGCTTAGTTATATCGTGAGTTAGATCGTCATTAGGACCGGCAAAGAAATTCAGATCATTTTGTTCTATAACCTGAATCTTTTTAGCAAATCTTATCACGTCAGGAGTAAGACATTCGGCCCATAGATCAACAATTTCTTTTAGATTAAGTGTGTCACCGTCAATGATAATAGATATTTTTGTGAGGCTTGTGACCTGCGTTAAACTTCCCATCTCATTAAGCCATTGGTGAATTAAAGGCAGGATGGAAGTATTTTGTGACTCATCTACACGAGCAATAATAACATTTATTTCGCTATGAATTTTCTGCCATTGGGCTAAAGAGAGTGGCTCTGAATGTTCTATTATAAACCCGTTGGCCTGCAAATCTTCCTTTTTTTGTTGCAAATCTTGAGCTGTGTAATCCAGTAATTCAAAAAAATATGCTATTGGTTGATTTATCTCATTTATGCTGGTTCTAATGTTATACTGCTGCACCTTGTTTTTTATAAAATTGGTTGCTGCAAGTATATCTTGTTGATAATCGATATTAGCATCGCCTTCTAGCGTACTAGGATATTCTCCAATAACTTTTGTAAGCATTTCTCGTAATAAAGCTCTAAACTCTTTTTGTATTTGATTCTTCGCTTTGTTTTCTGGTAAGGCTTTCAACCGGGCAGAATAAGATGATAACGTAGAGGAGCTAATTAACTGGAGTAATTGATCATTTATTACTGCTTTAAATTCATTAGTAACTAGCTGCTTATATTCAGAAAAAAGTTCATTAAATGATTGAACACTTTCTGGAACCGCCTTTAAAAGTAATCCCATTTTTTCATCGTCTCTCAATGAACTCTCGATTATGGCGTATACAACCCATTTTTCGTTAATAGATGACTGAGGATCTTGCGTTAACCATTGATTAAAGGCACCATATAAGCCTCTATATAATGGGGAAAGGGTAAACCAGGCAAAAAAAGTTGAGGGAGGTATAGTAAGATTTTCTTCATTTACAGAAATCTTTTCTCTCAGATAATCCTCTAAAATCTTTTGTTGCGCTTGGGTTGCCTCTATTGAACTCAGTAATTCTTTAATACTACCCATAGCAAAATACACCTCTATTTACTAATACTTCATTTTATTACGTTATCATGGAAGTAGCCGACAAGTAAAATCTAACAGGTCCTTTTTGGTAATTGGTCATTTTATGCCTGTCCCAAATTACGTGTTTTTTAAGTTTTAAACTAAGAGTTACACAATGCTAGAAGTTATAACCAAGAGTTGGGAAGTCCTCGGCAATTTTAATGAGTTAGATGATCAGCCATTTCGAGCAGTAGAGGGAGGGGGCTTCATTAGTTCCCTTTTGCATGAAGATAACTGAGAGCAGTTCTAGATGAGGCTAAACGTTTTTCAAGTTGGAGAGTTTGTTCTGGTGGTATTGACTGGTTATAATCAAAGCTTTGTAGGAATGTAATTTGAAATTCTATAAACATATACATGATATTGTATTTATTTTTTTCGCTGGTATCTAACTTTTCTATTTCGTCACAAAGTTGCTTTAGCACATAACCCAGCCTGAAAAAACCAGCACGATCTCCAGCTATTTGGGACTCCTCATTTCCAATAAAACCTAAATTAGAAAAAAATAGAGTTAATGCTTTTTTGGCGGGTTCTTGTGGTAATGGTAAAGATGCAGGTAAATCGTTGAGATTTAAATAGTTATCCAAATCCTCGCTCGATGAGCTTGCCAAATCTAAGGTCGTTAATAAGGCAATTTTTAAGCGACAGGTACTGTATAAATTATAAATTATCTCCTCAGTTAGTCCGTCCAATTTCGTTTGATAGACGCCTTTTAAAAGATCAAGGATTTTTCTTAGCACCGTATTTTGCTTATCTGAGCGAAGCAAACTAATTTTGCTGTATAATTGCTTACCTAACACAGAACTTTGATTTAATCCGCGAAATAAAATTTCTGCAGAATTATTGGTTCTATTTTCTACTAATCTCTTAATGCCAATTATTTCATTGGCGCCATTGTTGATAAATAAATTTAAACATAAAGCATCAGTGATAGTAGAGGCAATGATATTACGAATATCAGGTTGAAGTTGCTCTATATCTTTCTTGTGTAACACCATGATGCTACTTCGAAGCTCAGCATCTAATACTGCTTTTGGCTTTTCAGGAGATATTGAGTCACGCAAAATATCTGCTGAAATGGTTTCAATTTCAGCGTCAGAATAACTAGCTATTATTTCCGGCATTAAACTTGTTATAAATTGAACATTTAAGCTCAAAGTCAATTTTTCATTACGATTGGTTATTTTAGACAATGTTTGTCGCAGGTGAGAACAAATTAATTTTTTTTGTTGTTCGAATAATGGCCAACTCTTACCAACTAAAATAAAAGGATTTAATTTTTTATAACGTGCGGCAATTAATTTTGCAGTTGCCTCATCAAGAGACAAGCGGTCAATAAACATATAATCCTCAGGCGGTTCCTCCATAACTATGACAAATGGTATAAATGTTGATTGAAGCCAAGGTGAACAAAGATTTTTTATAAAAACAGATCTCACAGTGCCAGTTGGAGCAGACACTTTATTTTTGCTTCTTGCAAACTTATTTAAGCTTGCTAATATATTTAAATTTTTATGAGCTGCGGCTAGTTGTTGTGCAGTAAAACCATCGACATCTTTCATGGATAGTAATGTTTCACGATCCTCATAAGAAAGAATGCCCCATAATTGGTTTAGTGGGCCTGTATCATCCAGCATGGCAAGAATATGTAAAATGCCCCGACCATTTTTATTTTTGGCACAAAAATTAACTTTTTTATCAGCTAATTCTCGTATACCATCGCTATGCCTCAATAAAATTAGCAGCTCTAGCCAACCACCGCCATCGGGCAGGATTACATCAGGATAAGCCTCACTTAATTCTTTATAAAGAGCGCCTAATTTATTTAATTTTACTGTAATAGGACCAGGCTCTCCATTCAGTAGCTCATTCAAAACACCCCAAGATGGTGTTTGTTCACTACTTTGATTGTATTGACAGCAAGATGAGGTGCGATCAATTAGCAGTGGCATATCATTACGTTTACATAGAGCATAATGTAATAAAGAAACATGATAATAAATAGTGGAGTCAGTTGCGCCCGGATAGTAAATAGTCACTAAGTTTAGTGATATTTTCCTTATTATATCTGGAGGGCCATTTAAATTATTTTTAATAAAGGAGAGTAATCTCTTAGCAAAATCGGTCGAAATGGAGAGTGTTTTTCCATGAGCAGTTAATTTTCGCCTGAACTGCAATAGAAATGCGGTCAAATTCAATAGGTGAGTTAACGAGTAATTGTAAGATTCATCAATGACTTTTTTAACGCAGCTCACAACCCATTTTTCTGCCGCATCAAACAAGTTGTTTGGAGGTAATTTTAAATTGCCAAGATTGCTTATAAAGATACTGCCCAACACAGTAAAATAATCTGTAAATTTTTCTGCAAATGCGGCATTCTCAACATGCTCGCACAAATTAGCCATGCTATGTATTATGAAAAAGTTTTCAGGTGACTCACATCGCAACAACTTACAAACCTCACGAAATGTCGCAATAAAACCAACTTTCTGTCCATACTGTTTATGAGCAAGTCGGTCAGCCTTAAACCAGGCTAATAATTTTTCAAAGAAAAACTCTCTTTTAAAAAAATCTCCAATTTCTTCAAAAAAGTTTTCAACGGTAGATTGAATGGGAAATTCATACGACGGGAATGCTTTGACAAGATATCCTCTTATTTTTTCAGATAAGTCAGGAGAATTTTCTTGAGAAAGAAATTGTAAATGGATAACATGCTCGAGCATTACCCAGGTTGTTTCTAATACGGTATCAGTTTCATGACAAAAAAATCGAGAGTCTTGACTTAGACGAATTAACTCTATTATCATTTCAATAAACGCAGTACAATAATCAGTTAAAGCCTTTCTGTTGCTATTTAAGAAATCGAGATCAGAAAAACTTAATAATTCTGGCAACATATTGAAATGCCGATGAATTTGCGCATTCAATGTAAAAATTATTTGAAAGATCCGTGTATCTCTGATTCTCATAGAGCTTTGATTATAATTATTATCAAAAAGTAATTGATTGCACGAGCTTGATAAGAATAGAATTTCTGTTTTAACTTGCTCAATGAGTCGCGTATGCTGGGTTATTATCTCAACATCTTGAACCCAGTTTGGTAATGAGTGACCAGCCAGTAACACAAAAACTCTAATTAAACTTAATAGTGGTGCATTATTAGACATAAAGGATGTTGCAAACGAATGCTTCTCAGCAAACGACAAACATCCAGAGTAGGCTAGTTTTAATTGAAAATGTATAGTGGAGTCCTTGCAAAAGGTAGCAGCATCTTCCTCCAGAGTTATAAATAAATACACGATAAGTAATAAGCGTTCGCTTAACTCTTGCTCTGATTCACCTAAAAGATTTGTAAACGAAAGAGCTTTTTCCCCATAAATTTTGTATAAAATTTCGTAGCCAATATCTGTTTCTGTTAATGCTGCAGCAGTTGAAAGAAAATGGTCCTCGTTTTCCAGATCATGCTTAAATCCATATAAGGCATCCAGTGTAAATTGTTGATACAAGCCAGGATTGTTTGCAAGAAGGTGTGCTAATATCCTAAGACCAAAAGGTAGATGTACCATCCAATATAATGTGCTAACACTACTTCTATCTAATAAAATGAAATCTTCTTTCAATAAATTTTTCATTCTTTTCGGTTTTATCGAAGCGGCGCATAACGTCGTGGCAGGAATTGAAATTTCTACATCTGAGGCGTTGTCTCCAAAGAGAAAAGTAAGTATTTTTTCATTACCTGGCCATCGTAAAAAATAATGTAACCCTGGCAATAGCGCATAAGTTCTTTTTTCATAACGTGGCATATTAGCCAGATAAAATCGCATAGCCTCTGTTCGAATTAATTGGCTATTGGCAACTAGTTCAGTAGCCAGGTTTTTCACTTGATTGCTGTCTATTGGCCTTCGTGAATAAATGATTCGATGTAATTGTGGTGTTTTTTCTGCTGAAGGTGCTTTAATCAGTAATGCAGAAACCAAGTGAGAGCCAGTCAGTACAGCTTGATTAAATAATGCTGTCTGTTCATGCTCTTGCAAAATCTCTGATTCTTTATCGTCGCTGATAAAGGCAGCTAATAATTTGGCTTCAAACTGGGAATTTATCGTGCCATTTTTTAAAATGGATGCAAATGAGTCTGCCATGCAGCTTGTTTCAGTAAGTATTGTTTCATCAAGCGCTTCATAATCAGGTAATAGTTGTTTGATTGCGGTCTCTATAGCCAGTTGACCTTGGATAGAGGAATCCATTGATGCTTTTAATTGATAAGCATATAAAATTGCATCGCGTGCATTATGTTGAAGTAGGGCGGTGATATGATCAACACGTAAATTTCTAAAATATAGACTTCCTGTTTCTAATATATAGAGTAGAATTGCCTTTAATAATATACTGTGTCGATCTGTCCCTTGAAATGCATCGAAAAGCTCTTCTTTTTTAACAAGAATATTATTATCGATTGATTCTGTATCTTCGAGCAAAAAGATGAGGGTCTGTTGATATTCTTGTAAGATGTATTGCTCTGCCCGACTTTCTCCTTTATCGTGCGAGGCAACCCATGCAGCAACTTTTGTAGTAATAGATTCTACGTATTGTAAAAGCTGAGCCTGTTGCTCACGCGATAAATTTAACCGCTTATTAATTAATGAGGCTGGTGCTAGTGATTTATCTATTAATTTTGAATGAATGATTGGTGCCAATTCGGTAGTAATGATTATATCAGCTGTTAGCGTGTTATTATCAATTATCTGAGGAAACAAGAGTACCCAAGGTAAATAATCCGGTGCTATCCAAGGTTGATAAAGATGTCGTTTTACTGTATTGGCAGTCCAAAAAAAAGCGTTATTTGCAGGTGAACGAGCACTTGCAATCGTTCGCTTATATCCCAAATCTTCAAACCATTTAATAATATGATGATGACCATTAACATACGCTTCATCTAACGGCGTCAAATTAAATTTATTTTTTTCATTGATTATGGCATTCCTTGGGCTTGTTGTTTTATTTATAAGGGTATATAAGTTTTTTAGAGATTCTAGATCACCGAGGCGAGCTGCAATATGAAAGACACTATCATCATCAACACTTTTACGAAAAAGCTGCTCTCTAGCTAGTTTTTTCAAACTCTCAGCATCACCCACCAATACAAGCAAATCAGCCATGCTGCGTTTTTGAGGGAAGAAAAACTCAAAAGTATAATCTGAAATTATTAGATAATTTTTCAACAATTCATTGAGCATATATTTGGCTATTAATGGATAATTTATGGCGATATTTGCTAGTTCTTTTAAAAAACAAATGACATAACGCTCAAACTCATCCTGACCTTTTGGTTCATCAGCAATCATTCCCCCTAGAATTTTGGGTGCGGCCATTATTAGCTCTAAATCAGTAAATAGGGATAGATCTAATAACTTTAGTAAAATAAGTTGAACATTGCTTTTTCTATCTCTATCAAAAAATGCTATATGCGAAAGAATATGTAGCATATTGACTATGAGCGCTCTTAAAATGGGTATGTCAATAATGGTATCTGTATATTGAATTATCTTTAGACAAAGAGATATAACACGTTGAGTAAGCTCCAAAAAACGGATTTGATCATCTTCTTTTGTGTAGGTGTCTTTCAGCAGAATAAGTAAAGTGCTTAAATTTAACAGCTGTTCTAGCGTATAGCTGTGCTCTTTTTCTACTATTTTATTTATGTCTTGAACTATTTTAGGATGTGCACAATCGACGATTAAATTGTTCGCTTCAAGAGAGAGCTGTTCGTCATCGCTCTCCATAATATCCTTAATGACACTTGCAAATGTTAACAACTTATCATCAAATACCTCGGGTAAATCTGCCTCTGCTAATCTTTCGCATATTGCACTTGCTGCATTGATAGCTATTACATAGAAATCAATGGATACTTCTAGGCTGTTAAGGATGCGTCTAAAATGCTTATTAAACATCCTGCCATGTTGGTCACTTAAAAATTCTCTGCGGTAAATTTCTTTTATGTCATTTCTATGAAGGAAATCTTCTTCTGACTTTTTATATTCTTGCAATACATCAATCGATTCATCTTGGGAATCTCCGACAGATATTCGAACATATAATTGCATTTTTTGTACTATTTTTTGGCGAAGATTTAAGAAATCATTAACTAACTCATCATCTTGTGTTGGATCGTTTTCAGATTGCAAACACACTATAATGGCAAGTGATGATGTGAGCTCCGCCAATAAAGATGTGGGCCAAAAAAATTGTTGTTTTTGATTTTCACTATAAAAGTGATCAATCATTTCTGCTGTCAATCTCAAGAGTTGACTGGTGATATTTCGAAACCTGTTTACACTATCTGACTGTAGGCTTTCATTAATAACTTTTAGGATATATCGCGCATAATGCATTAAGCTATGAGTAATTAGGATGTACGTATTTGCAGATGGACTATTTTCGTACACGCGGGCCTGCTGATTACCCATGTATTTTATAGTATTGAGTCTAGGAATAAGCGGGAGCAGCGATAAGAGGTGCTCTATACTTCCGCAAAAAACCTCATAATCATTTTCCGTGTATTGAAAACGGCTTTCCACGTCGCTTTCAAAATAATAGAGCATCTTAATTAAATTAATAATTCCGCTATTCGTTAAATCGAATTGTAAGGTTTCTATTTTGGAATATATCTGCTTTATTAGCCGGTGAAGCGTTTGGTCGATTGCTTTATTACTTCTAAATATGGATAGTCGTGTGAATAGTAAATAGAACTTTAGAAAGTCATCATCGGATATTGGTCGAGTTGATTCATTTTGCTCACAAATTAAATTGGTTATATGAGATAATACTTCGATAAGTAACTCTATAGAGGTGGGACATAGTTGATCAATTAGCGTACTGCCCTTGTTATCTCGCGACCTATAAAGTTCATCAACAGTAATGATCTCAAACAGGGATGGTTGCTCTGTAGTTAAATTAGTAACAATTTGCATTGTAAATGGATCACTACTTGCCGTGAACAAGGCGTTAAGTAGTAAAGGAATTAAAGTATTTCTATCAGTATTGTTTAATATTGCTACAGCAAGAGTTCTTATTGCAGGATCAATTTTAACTGGGCATTTGTCAGCTAATTCTTTTCTTGCATCTTGTAGCGATTTGATTGAGTTTGGGTCTGATGGGCGAGCAGCACTTCGTAATGTTAAAGCTTTAGCTAGTTGAGCAAGAAACTGAGGGCTAGAAACTGAAGCCGCTTCTTTATCTCCATTTAAGATACAAGCTAGTGCTATCTTAAACGCTGTAAGTCGAGCGCTATTATTTTCTGTTGATAAATCAAAATACGACATAAACTATAACCTTCTTTAACCTCAACTTCGAATTATTTGCTTTACAACTTGACTGCTTTATAACAAGTAGTGTTTGTAGCATTTAGAAATACCAAGTTTTGTAGCAAATGAATTGTCCGCCTATAGCTCGGTTTTGTTCGGTGGTTGAATTCTCCCAAACGTTTCGCAAGGTTGTCAAATAAATTATTTTTCTACAGCTTCGTGGTATGTTTTTTGGAAAAAATGCAAAATAAGAGTACATCCATTTATTCTTAGATGGATGTGCCAAACTTGCTGTATTATGGTTTTTTTGGCTGTAATGGTATTCTAGAGCTGGATTTACTGAACTATTTGTGTGATCAGTCAATAACGAGGAGGTTTTCGTTGGATCTACCTTTTGCTTTGTTTGGTGCCATATCCGCAAGATTTCAGGTCTGCACGTTGCAGCTGACGTAATTGCAATTGCTGGATAGTTTACAATTTGACTTAGCCGGGCAATTGAAAAAATGATAAGTCTTAATTCATTGGGCCTAAAATATTCACCTTAACCGTAAAATGAAATCAAGAGAAAATTACGTAGCTTATTGGCTAATGTGTTAAACTTGCCAACCCAGCTGGGGTACCCGGTGTCTCAGAGGGTACGGTTTGTTCTATCACTTGTCTTTTTTGCGCCAACTCCGTTAATTTTTTATCAATTTTTTTCACAGAATCTGTTCTACCCCATTTCCCAGTAAACCAAAAATTAGAAAGATGCTCACTAAACAAATTAGAATTTCTAGCTTGCTGAAGTTGCGCGGTTGCATCATCTATAGTACGAAGTTGTTCAACAGACGCCTGTGTTGATGATTCTGCAATAACATTGTCAATTTTAAAAAAAAGATCTTGCAGCGCTTGACCACGACGTAAACCTAGTATGGTCGCTTTAGTACGTGTGGTAGCAAGACCAAACGCTTTATCAAGATAACTACGGCGATGTGCATTTAATGTGGCATCATTTTTGATGCGTTGATAAGCATCGTGGTGAAACGTAACGATAGCGCTAACTTGTGGTTCTGTGAAATCGGGTCGCTCATTATCTATGGTGTTATATTCAATTAAACGAATAAATGCTTTAGCTGCTTTTAGTAATTGCTTAGCATCATAGCGTTGTACTAATTTCATTTGCTTTGTCTGCACGCCTAATGGAGGGACTGAGTTTTTATCATAAACATCGCGTGATAAGCTTTGCAAAGCAATAGCAATATCTTGAACACTCCCACCAGCGGCTAACATTTTAGTCAACACGGCTGTGCGTGTTGCTTCAGCTGGGAACTCTATCCAACTTCTCACCAATTCCGTTTTATAATTAGGAACTTGAATTAAAGCAACGGCAGTACAATCTCCACGTCTTTCATGGTAAACACCATGCGCTAAAAAATTACGTAATGGCATATTGGTATTAAAGTGTACGATATTATTATCGTCCGCTCTTAAAAATAAGCGGTGAATTTGCTCGCTAACTACTCGTGGATAAGTCACCTTGGAGCGTAACTTTAAGGCTAATTTAAGCTCATGGACCACTGGGGTGATATTTGGAGAGATATTAAAATTCAATAGGGATTCTTGTAAACGAGAAAAATCAAGTATGCGATAATTTTCCGCAATCATCCTAAGTAGGCGCATAAGCAATGGCAGTGATCCTTGGAACTCTCGCAACAATCTTTTAGCTAGTCGTTTGCTCTCATCATTTATATCACTTGATCCCACCATGAAAGTGTAGAATTCTTCCGTTTTATTCTCCTCGCTCGCCGATTGTAACTCAGTAAAAATTTCTATTACTTCACCAATAATATTACGCTCTTGGTTTGATAAAATCTCAATAAGTCGTAATATTGATGAAAAATTATTGCTATCTATAGCAATGATGTCGAGTAGGCGTTGCAATACAGTATAAAATCCATCGTTATCCTCGAGGATATTCACTAACCTACCTAATGTTATGACATTATCGTAAATCTCAGGAAATAATGCATTTAAAAAAGCTTCCGTTGTGGTTTTATTGACTGGGAAATATTGCCAAACGGTTTGTTCTTTTGTGCCATTGATAAAGCTAGAATACGTTTCCCATAATCTTACAAACTCATCTGTAGAGTAAAGATTGTATCCTTCAGCACACAATTGCCTTTGCATTGATGTTTTTTGTTCATTAGTAATAGGTAATGATCCTAAAAAATTATTTATAGAGGTTGATTGTTGAGCATGTAGTAAAGGGAATGAAACCTGGACAATTTGGTGAATGACTTGTTGTAATTCTCGGTATTTTCTATTGGTTTCTTGAAGCATAAACTCTGACAATGCGCTGTTTATGCGATTTATATTGATTTTGTTTTCTACTATGATTTGTTGGAACGCGTCCACCTGTAAAAGGGTTTCTTTTTTATGAATTATTTGTGAGCGGTGGGTGTTGCGAAACTCCTCAGAATCCTCTGTAATATAATGATGCATAGATTGGGAGTGCGTAGTACTATGTGGGAAAAGTTGCCAAGCACCATCGCTTAAAATGATGATAGTATCATCAGCCTCGACATCAATATTTTCACAAGCAAGGTGCTCTTTTCTAAAGGCAACCTCTTCCATTACAGTTGATAAATCGCCAACATTTGATGGACGGTAAATTAAAGGCGCACCTTCACTTTCAACAGCATAACGTGCCGCGCCCAATTGATATTTGATTCTTCCATCAAAATCTATAATAACGACAATATTATCGCCAAGATTAGCTAATTGGGCTTTATAATTATTATTATTTTGTAATAATAGATTACACGTTGCTAATGCTACATTAGCCGCAGGGTGAGCAGAGGCTAGTTGCGATAAGGCCTCGCTTGTTGCTTCTTTGTAATGGCTAGTTATATCGGTATCTTGTGCCCCTTCTCGTTGTAAATGACTAACAACATGCTGGCTAATTTGTTTGGTTGTGTTACGTGACAGCAAATCCGGTAAATCTCTTTTTTTAGGCAATGCATTAGCAACGCCCACACTATATTGCACTGGGGCATTGGTTATCTGATGGTGCTTAACAATAACCGCTATAGCGTCTAACAGCTCTTGGCTATTTTCAATTATTTTTCCTTTTGGAGTTGAAGAAACAGGGATCATTTCAGTACTGCCCACTACAGCGCTCACTAATGGAAGCGTCATAAAATGCGTATTTTGTAAATCCCGCAAATTATTTTTCCTCAATATGGTGTTGGGTTGAATGAGTGAGTCAGAGCTATAAACTGCATCATGGATAAATAATAATTCAGAGCTACCTACCATTATTTTACTGCTCCTCTTTATTTACGAAAATTAATTTCTTGACTTATTACCATATTATCTTGACTTGCCAACTGGCAAACTGAAATAACTAAGGGCGAGTTATTTTAGTTTGCCAATAGGCTGAGCGATGTTTTATGGTAATTAAGTCAAGAAATTAATTTCAGTAAATAGGGGGGCAATAAAATGGCATTAGGTAGAGAAGAAGTAGTATTTATCTATGATACAACCTATACACTTAAAACACATCCCATCATGGCAGCTTTTTCATGTCAAAATGATTTACGAAACACCCATTTTATGGCGCATCCATTGGTAAGTTCATTAGTAGGAAGTTCAGAAACAAATCAACCATTATCCACACGTTCGGGAAAATTAGTTAATAAAAGCACTCAGCTTTTAGATGCTGCAGCAGTAATTGTTAAACGTGACGTTACCACCAATGTTCCGCTGCAGATAAGTATGGCTCTAGCTAACGGTATATGGCAACAGCGAATAGCTAACCAAGATCTTGTTATTCGTGAACTCACTAAAAATAGTAGCCAGCGGGTAGTGAGAAGATTACAAGAGGACCCTCAGCAAGACATGGGGGCACTTTATACTCAGGCGGCGGAAGTTGCTGTAGCTCAACAGTATAAAGCAAATGCCACATTAGCAACCTGTAATATTCTGCTTCATGCTGATAATAATCATCAAGCGCGATTAGTTAATATGGGCGATAACATTATTGTAATTGTGGGGCCAGATGGGTTAATTAAAAATCAGCTGGCAGCAACACGTTATGCAATAGAAACAGCAGGTACGCCATTAGTATATCGTCCTTCTCATCTGTCTGATTTATCAACTTTTGTGGAGGAAGACGGATTTCGGAAAGAGCATCTTTTCACACAAACTCTGTCAGTTGCTCCTGATGATATTATTATTACTTTAAGTGATGGAGCATGGCATCTGTTTGAGCATGAGACAAGTGAGTCTCAGTACAGTCGTCACTATATTACTGATGATTCTGAAGAGGCTTTTAATGTTAATAGATCGCAGGTAATTTATCAAAAGCAAACACGATTACGTGTGAATGCTTTGCAACCGTTCGTAGTGGGAAATAATGTCCATCAAATAAATCGTGCTCTTTCGCAATTTATGTTAGAAGAAACCAATAGACAACAGCAAAAGCTACAGCTAGCAATTAGTGAAATGCTAGAGGTTTTCCCGTCTTTACATCAGGAGCCACAGGTGGCGACTATCAATAGTGTTATAGAGTTATTGCCTATTGGTTCAATGCAAAGAATGCGTCTCATCTCCACTGCGCTCAAGGCAGGGTACAGCTTAACCTCAACTAATGATTTGCTTCATTTATGGACAAATTACACTGCTTTTATACGGGGGGTTAAAGAAAATAACTTATGGGAAATTCTTCCTGTCGATGAAACAACGCTACGTGTATTTTTAAATGCATTTATGCCTGTCGAATATGATAATGTGATAACAGTAGGAGATTTTCTTAATACGTTACCTACTGCTGCTTCCGATAGAATACGACAACTATTATTAACCCCTAATGATAATAATACTATCAGCAACCGTGAAGCAGCCCCATTTCGTGAGTTTTTAGTGCATAACCTTTATCATGTGCAACGGGGAGATTGTACTGCTGTTACAGTGGTAAAAGTTCCTGATTATAATACCGAGCTCGTCAGAAGCTGGGTAGAATTTTCGGATGAAGTGACACGCTCAGCAATATTTGCAAAACTGCTCGCAGCCGAATGTAATGAACAACATATTGCTACTGCTTTAAGGTCGCTAGGCCAAGAAACCTATGTTAAAAACTCAGCGCCACCACAAGGGGTAAAATGGGACGCTATCAATTTAGTGCCTCGTTATATGCCAATACAATTACAAAAAACGGGTAAAGAGTTGGTATATTTAATCGCTCAACGGGCATTAGAAACTAATCGACCTGATGTAGCCATATCGGCAGTGAGTAATATTTTTTCGTTCTATGGAAACACTTATAGGCGATTTAAAAATGATCCCACCTTAAATACTCATCGTCGTAAGGCGCTTGATAAAGCTTTGGGTATTGCCACTCCAAACACTAAATCGCGTGTATTAGATTCGTGTCGTGAGCATGCTTTACGTGATATTTTTGCAAAAGTTGATGCACTGCTACAAACAGCACTCACTCAAGATCCAAGCAGTCTGGTGCAGAGTATTGACGAGACGGTAATGCAATTGCAGACAGCGAAACAGCATGAATTATTTAATGAACATCTTCCCAATTTTTGGTTTACGGGAAAATGGGGTAAAACAGAAGCTGTGAAAATGATTGATAAGAAATTGACTGCATTAACACAAACAAGAATGCAGATGGAGGCTCAATTAGCAACTACTCAAACAGCTGGGCAGATGCCCCGAACACCATAGTGTGGTTTTTCCGCTGGGTGACTCGTTTTTTAAAAAGTTTTTTGAAATTCAATTTAAAACTTGCTACCTTGTCATCCCCGCGAAAGCAGGGATGACAAGGTAGTTAGTTGATTGAAAAAAAACACCTTGTCGATGTTCACTATTTTTCATTCATTATTGACTCATCTTTCCTCAACTGACAAAATAGATGTAATTTTTGCTGGTTTATAAAGAGAAGGGAAATGTGCAAACGGATCATATCATGCGTAATACTCAATTTATTATTCACTCAAAATGCTTTTGCTAATAACGATTCCCCCCACTATCAGTACATTGAAAAGCTGATTCAACAAACTATTCCTACTGCCAATGTGGGCATTTTAGTGCAGGATCCTACAACAGGGGTGGTGGTTTATGAAAGGCGCAGTCAGGAATATTTTGCACCGGCTAGTACAACAAAGGTTTTTACAGCAGCAGCGGGGTTGCTTAGTTTAGGCGCAGATTATACGTATAAAACATCCATTTTGATAAATCAAAAGCAATTGCATAACAATAAATTGCTTGGCAACCTTTATATTCAATTTACTGGGGACCCCACGCTTACAAGCAATGATTTACAACAATTAATTACGCAAGTGAAATCAAAAGGAATTAATGAGATTCAAGGTAATATTGTTCTTGATACCTCTCGCTTTCAAGACCCAACAGTTGCCCAAGGTTGGAGTGCTGATTCGTTAAGTTGGTATTATGCAGCACCTATTTCCAGTGTTATTTTAAATGAGAATGTTGTTAAGTTGACAGTCAATAGTAATAAGCCGGTTGGTCAAAAAGCGACTGTCTCGCTAGCACTCAATGAACCGATTACTATTGCTTTAGCAACAAATTTATCTATCGTGTCAACCGCTCAAGCGCAATCAGAGTGTGTGATTGATATTAAATCTTCAGCGAATAATCATATGAATATTGCAGGATGTTGGCCGGCAGAAAAATTACCTCGAACGTTAAAAGTTGCGATCAGTGATCCGGATTTTGCTGCAAAACAATTGGTGGCACAATTTTTAAAATCTCAAAACATAGCATTCTCTGGAAAAATTATAATAGGGCAAGTGCCAAAAACTGAGCAAGAAGTTATTGCGCAACATACTTCTGAGCCACTTAATGAATTATTAAATCCCATATTGGCTGACTCAAATAATCTTTATGCCGATAGTTTGTTAAAAACGCTGGGTTACACATCATATAATACTGGCACTTTTCAAATAGGTTTAAAAGCATTAATGGCTACTTTAGCAAAACAGGGTAAAAATGATTTGGCTGATCTTAAATTATTCGATGGCTCTGGATTATCTCGGTATAATTTAGTAACCCCGTCACAACTCGTTAGTCTTTTAGCGTTGGTGTATAACGACCCAAAAATTGCAAGCCATTTTAAGCAAGCATTACCTATTGCAGGTGAAACAGGCACTCTTGCTAATCGTATGCAATCAGCGGAACTAAAAGGAAAGCTTCGTGCTAAAACCGGATCATTACAAGGTGTGACCACATTAGCAGGTTATTTAAAAAAACCAGATAATAAGGACTTAATTATCGTTGTGATGGTTGATAACATTGCACAAAACCCCGAAAAAGTCAGAGAATTCCAAGAGGCTTTATGTCATTTATTTGTCAATGATCCCAATAATTTGCGTACTGCAGCGAGCTAAAATTACAATAGATGTGCAAATCCTTCTCTCCACTAATAACAAGAAATAGAGTTATTCTAAATTGTTATGTTAAATTTTCCTGGAAATAGGTCAGCTTGTGATTCTAAGGCGAAATTTAGATTTATGCTAAATAGATAATGTTATATATTTAAATAAGTAGTAATAAGTTATGTGGGCAGTATTATGGTCAGTGATAGAAATACCTCAGCCCCTTTAGTAGTGTATATGAGGGGTAATTTAGAGAATGCACCAGAATTCTACAAGAAGTTTGAAGAATATATGGAGCGCAAAGAGCCTGATCCTTTTTTTCGTCCTATTGTATATGTTCAAGCATCATCAGACCCAAAAAAATATCAAGATAATGAGATGGATGCTTTAGTCAAAGCTAATTTGTTGATCGATTTGGGCAATAATAAAATCCCTGATTACGATGAATTAATGGATGCCATCTCGTCAATTATTCCTAATGTAGACGAACAACAATCAATTGAACTTCATGTAAATATTCATTCCATGAAGAAAGAAGACGGAAGTAAATTTTCACAGATAGAACTTTACCAGCATAAAGTAGCTGATGAGGATTGGCGTCAAAGTATTATTAAAACAGTTCGTGCACAAGGCATTTTTTCTTGGCATAACAAAGACAATAAAAAAACCATTAGCTTAGTTGGAGGAATGGGGCCAACTGCAGGGGCCGATTTTATGGTAAATGTAGCTAATACAATTCAGCAGAAAGCAAAAATAGGTTCACCTGGCTACATTGTTACAATGTATTCTAATCCCGCATTTAAGCGAAAAAATGATGATGGTTTCTCTTCTTGGATAAGTAGCTTCATGGATAGTAGGGGGGTATATAAATTTTTTAGTCGTCTTAAAAATTATTTATCATTAGAGGGAGAAAGGACCTACTCGTTAACATCCAATACAGCTCATGCTCCTATATTATATAATTTTTGCGAAACATCAATTGGGCCAAAAGCTAAATTCGAACATATGGTTAATGCTGTAGCAAATAGAATTGAGCAGGATGTTTTTGGAAATCCGGAGGCAAAAGAGAGAAAAATATTAATATTGGCAACAACTAATGCCGTTCAAAGTAATATTTATCAAGCAGCATTTGCTGGTAAATCGTGTTCTGATAATATTATCCATTTATCCCCATCATCTGCTGAGCAAGAAAAAGTTCAACAGTGTATTGATAAAATCAAACATGGTGAAATAGCTGATGCAGGAGAAGCGTTAAAAGAGTGTATTTTTGAACTCTGTAAAACGACAGGTGTTCGCTCAATTATGTTGTGTTGTACAGAGTTTCCAGTTGTGGTTACCGAAAAATTCATTAAAGAATTTAATGATAGTTATGCTAAAATACTTGGAGAGGATGTTAGCTTTTATAATGCGACAAAAATAGCAGCTGAAAATGTTGTAGAAAAAACAGTTTCAGTGACCAAGCAAGTTGAAAAGGAGAATGTGGCGCTGCCAAGTAATAAAGACAAAGCTATATTTCAGGGCGCGTTGAATAATATTGATGCTGCTTTGACTACTGCACCTCGCACACTACGTCGTTAGATAATTTTTTACTCGCAGCAGGTTTGAAGAGCTGGGCAAGCTTGTGATCATGGTTTAAGAATGGAGTTCTATATGGTAATTATAAAGCCTGATGACAAAAGCATAGATATTTCCCACCTTTTTTTGCAAGAGCTAAATAAATTTCAACGAGCTTTTTTTATAGATTTGTTAAAAAAACCGCACTTTAAGTTGATAATTACCCATCATATTTCAAAAGTCGCGAACAGGGTAGGTAACGTTTCTGCACCAGGTTCTAAACAGATTACGCTAGAAGTTCAGCAGAAATTTTTCATGATAGCTTTTATTACATGGTTAGCAAAAATGAATCCGATCTGTTGGGTTTAACACAGTTTGTTGATCTTATGATCACCTGTTTCAACGACACCAATGATCAGTTATCAAAACAGAACTCGTTAAACCAAGCATTAAATAAACTAGAGACCAATCCTGATGCAAGTGATTCTTGGCCATTTATAGCTACAACATACCAGATGTGCTCGAATTTGCCTGAGTATATAGGTAAATTAGGGGATATTGAGATGAAAAATGCCTTGCAAAAGTTAAATGTATCACAAGTTTTAGCTATTCAATATACACTCGTTGGTTCTTTGATGCGAATGAATGAGTGGTTAAGAAACCTTCGTACGACGCCGACTTGAACTCACGATATTAATGCAAAGCCCACCAATGACTAATAACGCAGCAATTATTTTCCAATAATATAATGGCTCATCTAAGAAATAGCTGGCACTTAGCATAGCGATAACTGGTACCGATAAGGTAAAAGGTGCGATAGTAGTTAATGGATAACGGCCAAGCAACCAATTCCAAACGCCGAATCCAAAAACAGTAGAACAATAGCTGATATATAAAATGGAAAGCATAGAGATCCAGGAAAAATTCTGGATACTTTGATAAACCACGTCAGGGCCATCGATCAGAATAGCTAATAACAATAAAGGTGGCCATGAGATTAAGCTTCCCCACACCACCAACGATAACATATTAATTTGGCCCAATTTTTTAGTGATAAAGTTACCAGAACCCCAGGCAAAAGCAGCAAAAATAATAATGATGAATCCTATTAATGTCATTCCACCTTGTGAATAAAAACCAACAAGGCCAATGCCAGCAAAGGCGATGAGTCCGCCAATCATTTGTGCTATCGTTGGCCTTTCTCCTAAAAATAATATAGCTAAGATTAAAGTAAAAAAAGCTTGCACTTGTAAAATTATTGATGCAACACCGGCGGGAACACCAGCATTGATGCCAATAAATAATAATGAAAATTGCAGCATAAACATAACAAAGGCATATAACATCAACTGCTTAAACGAAATAGCAGGTGGCTTAATAAAAAATACGGCAGGGATACTGGCAAAGAAAAAACGTATCGCATTTAGTAATAAAGGAGAGGCTTCATTTAGTGCCAATCGTATGGTAATAAAATTGAAACCCCAAACCACCACAACCAATAATGCCAGTAATAAATGAGTTGTTCGCATAATAAACTTCTTTTTGTGAATAGCTAGGAGAAAAGGCAATAAAGCAATTGTAACAAACCCATGCCTACAGGGATATGGCAAAGCTTGCAGCAACTTTATATCACATGGTACTTTAGGTAATCTTAAAAAATCCAGAAAAAAATTATGACTATACCTTTGATTCTTGCCTCCACATCGCCTCGTCGCCAACGCTTGTTACACGAGATGGGGATTGAGCCAGCAGGGCTTTGTGACCCAGCCATTGATGAATCGCCTTTGCGGGGTGAAAAACCGGTGAAATTAGCTAATCGTTTGGCACTAGAGAAAGCACTAGCTGTGGCGCCCAATTTTCGTGAGGATGTGCTCATTTTAGCAGGCGATACGGTAGTGGCTTGTCGAGGCCGTATACTGCACAAAGCTGAAACTGATGCTGCGGTATATGAGAATCTGCATCTCATTTCAGGCAAGCGAGTGCAGGTGTATACTAGTATTGCACTCATACAGGTAAAAGAAGGGCGCCCCTTGCGTCAAAAAGTCATTGATGTAAAGAGCTGGGTAAAATGCAAATGCTTAACAGCAGATGATATTGCTGATTATATCGCATCAAAGCAAGGCATTGGCGTTGCTGGTGCTTGTAATATCGATGGGCGAGGCGGATTGTTCTTTAGTAAAGTATATGGTTCATATAGTGGCATGGTTGGTTTGCCTATGTATGAGACTAACATGATGCTAGAGAGTTTTGGATATACTCGTCGTCAATGAATTTGCAGCAAGGCGCGAGAGGGCGAGCAACCGCAGTGTACAAATAGTACATGAGGATTGCGAGCCCTCGAAGCAACGCCGCTGCGGATTCATTGGCGACGAGTATATAACGACAAGCATTAAACCGAATACTTCATAAAGGTTAATTAACATGCTACCAAATAATGTCACTATCGTAGAAGTAGGCCCGCGGGATGGCTTACAAAATGAAGCGATTAATCTAAGCGTTGCTGATAAAGTCCGTTTAATTCGACGTCTTACTCGAGCGGGAATATCGGTGATTGAGGTAGGTAGTTTTGTTTCAGCAAAAAAAGTTCCGCAAATGGTTGATACAGATAAGGTATTAACCTTGTTAAATAACAGGCCTTCAGGTGATGGTCGCACGCGATATCCTGTATTGGTTCCTAATTTAAAAGGTTTAGAAGCCGCGTTAGCAGCAGGTGCCAAGGAAATTTCTGTCTTCGCTGCCGCATCGGAAACCTTTAGTCAACGTAATATCAATTGCTCAATTGCAGAGAGTTTAGAGCGTTTTTTACCTGTTATTGCTCTTGCCAAAGAAAAAAAATTACGGATACGTGGTTATATTTCCTGCGTTTTAGGTTGTCCCTATGAGGGCAATATTCCTTTTAAGCAAGTCGTTTATGTGGCTGAAACGCTTTATAACATGGGTTGTGATGAAATTTCATTAGGCGATACGATTGGCGTAGGCACACCATTACAAGCGCAACATTTGATAAGTGATGTCGCAGATAAAGTGCCAATGGCTCGTTTAGCTGTACATTTTCATGATACGTATGGACAAGCATTAGCTAATATTTTCGCTGCTTTACAACTGGGTATTAGTATTATCGATTGTTCTGTTGGTGGTCTTGGTGGTTGTCCTTATGCACGTGGTGCAACGGGAAATGTAGCTACAGAGGACGTGATATACATGTTAAATGGCATGGGCATAACTACTAATATAGATATTTTAAAAGTCATTGCCGCGGGCCTTTTTGTTAATAAATTATTAGGTAAACCTTCTCAATCTAAGGTCTCGGCTGTTTGGCGTAAATTATAATTCATTATTTTCAGATGCAGCACAGTGAATGCTAACTCCCCCCGGTGGGACATCTGATGGGCCAACGACATAACGAATTTCCATTATTGATTTCTCAGCTAGCATATTGGTGGTATTTAATATCAGCTTTAAGGGAAAAGCTGTGCAATCAATACACTCATAACTCGTTCCCTCTGGAAAAATAGAGTTCGCTAAATCTATTTGCATGCTTAAATTATTTGCTGAGAGCTCATTTGCAACAGGATCTATGCTGCAAATATATTGAGTATTTTCTTTTAATAAAGGCGAAATATCAAAATAAAAGTAACGATCATATGCGCCTTCTGCAGGAAAATAACAAGTACATGTTTCTGAGGGCTTGCAATGTTCGTACGTGCTACAAAACTCTTGTGCTGCATAAATTGGCAAATGAATGAGTGTTAGGAAAATAAGCAGTAAGAAACCAGCCACTTGCCGAGAGATTTTTTTCATTTACTTTTCCTCACACACAACTACCTAGAATATTATTGTATCCTATTTTTTTAGTAGATGGGAATAAGTAAGCTGATTTAATCTGCAGAGGTTTCTAGCGGCAACCAAAAAGTAAATCGAGCACCACCTTGCGGTAAATTGCTAGCAGAAATTTGTCCACCATGTGCCTCGATAATCGTACGGCAAATAGAAAGCCCTAAGCCAACACCTGGTGTTGAAGGTTGTTTTTCACCGCGGGTAAATTTACTAAATATTTTTTCTTCCATGCCAACAGGTAACCCTGGGCCATTATCTTTTAATTCCATCCATAATTTTGTGCTTTGTTTTTCAGCAGTAATTATTATTTTGCTACCAGAGGGTGTATATTTTCCGGAGTTTTCTAATAAATTACTAAATAGGCGTTCGATCATCCAGCTATCCACATATATCATAGGTAAATCTTCAGGGATATTAATTTCTATCTGATGGAGCTCAAGCATCGCTTGACACAACGTTAATGCATTGCGAACCATATTATTGAGCGACTGCCATTGCTTATGTAATTTTATATCACCACCTTGCAATTTAGCCATATCGGTTAAATTCGTGACTAAGTGATTTACCAATTGCGCCTTTTCATATAAATGACTGGTAACCTGCTGGAATTCAGTATTTTTTTGAGTGAGTTCATCAAGCATTAATTGATGTGATAAGTTTAATATTTCGATCAAAGGTGAGTGTAAGTTTTGTGAAATAACGGTTAATAAAAAATTATGTAAGCGTTCAGATTCCATCAACAGTACGGCATCATTAGCAACATCAACGTAATGTACGCGCTCTAAAGCTAATGCAATTTGCGCAGCAAATGCATCAAGCAAACGCTGTTGTTCAGGTAAGGAAATTTGCCCTGATAAATTAGGAATAATGGCTAAAACACCACGTGTGCGCATAGGGGCGCGTAATGGTAAATAAAGCGCTTTACTGGCAGGTAACGTTTGGGTGCCACGTCCCGCTGCTTGCTGGTTATCATAAACCCATTGTGCAACTGCTAAATCAGATGGGCTGATAGTAGGAATTGGTGATGTTGGATCATGCCATTGGGGTTTTACCACATCATTTCTATCAGGTAAGAAAAGCATAATTTTTGTTTTAAAAACCATTTGTAAATGTTGGCTACTGATTTCAACAATATGTGGAATGGTTAATGCCGCTGATAATTCTTTACTTAATGCATACATTGCTTTACTGCGTCTTTCACGATGAATAGCAACATGTGCTTGATAGCGTAAATTTGAGGTCAAGTTACTAATTGTTACTGCAACGGCAAGCATTACGCCGAAAGTGAAAATATTGGTGGCATGGGAAACATAGAGTGTCCAGGTAGGTGGAATAAAAAAGAAATCAAATGCCAGTACATTTAAAAGCGAGGCGAATATACTAGGTCCGCGGCCGAAACGAGCAGCAATCCAGGTTACTGCCAATAAATACAACATAACCACATTAGCATTAGAAAAGTCAAAAACAGAGGTTAGTTTAAGAGCGGCTAAAGTGACAAACGCACAGCTGATAATAGCTAATAAGTAACCTGGCCAGCGATTTTTTGGGGTAATATTTTCAAACTCAAGGCCAACTCCACTTGAGGTTGGAGTTTGAGGTTGCTCTTCTTTTGCATTATGCCCAATAATACAAATATCCATTTCGGTTATTTTATTGGTTAATTTTTCAGCAAGACTAGGACGCAACCAGCGTGAAAATCGAGAGCGATAAGATGGCCCTAAAATAATTTTGGAAATATTGCGGCTATAGGCATAATCGATCAGCATCGATGCTCTATCAGTGGCGCCTAAGGTAATTGTTTCAGCACCGAGTTGCTGAGCAAGACTTAAACTTTTTAGAATTTTCTCTCTTGTTTCTTTAGGTAATTTTTGCAATTTAGGAGTTTCAATATAAATTGCAATCCAATCAGCGTGTAAACTCATTGCTAAACGATAAGCATTGCGAATAATAATTTCATTATTTCCGCTCGGTCCTACACAAACTAATAATCGCTCTTTCGTTTGCCACACATGTTGAATGGATTGATCCGTACGATATTCGCGCATCTGTACATCCACTCTATCTGCCATGCGACGTAATGCTAGCTCGCGTAAAGCAATTAAATTACCCTTACGAAAAAAATTCTCTGTTGCTTGTTGTGTTTGCTCTGGAACATAAACTTTGCCTTCCTTAAGACGTTGTAATAATTCATCAGGAGGTAAGTCGACCAGTGTTACTTCATCTGCTGTATCAAATATGCGGTCAGGAAATGTAGCGGACACGCGGATACCGGTGATGCGCGCGATAATATCATTTAGGCTTTCTAAATGTTGCACATTCACGGTAGTGTGAACATCAATACCAGCATTTAGCAACTCTTCAATATCTTGCCAGCGCTTAGCATGGCGTGAGCCGGTAACGTTAGTATGAGCCAATTCATCTGCAAGAATTAAAGCGGGCTTTCTTTCTATAGCCGCATCGACATTTAATTCGTAAAATATTTTATTGTGGTAGGTAATTTCTTTTAAGGGTAATTGTTCTAACCCTTCTAATTGTTCCAACGTATCAATACGACCATGCGTTTCAGCAATACCTATTACCACATCGACATTTTGCGCGTGTGATGCATGCGCATTTTTCAATAAAGCAAATGTTTTACCAACACCAGCGCAAGCACCAAAAAAGATTTTTAACTTGCCGCGATGTTGTTTTTCATCTTCGCGTTGTAATTTGCCAAGTAATACATCTGGATTGGGGCGAGTGGCAGTCATTCTGATTTACTCATTTGTAGCAGTGCTAAATTAAGTTGTAATACATTAACGCGAGGTTCGCCTAGTATTTTAAACTGCCGATCTTGAATGTGTTGCACGATAAGGGCATTGACACGCTCAACAGGAATATTTCGCAAGGTAGCCACTCTTTCTGCCTGATAAAATGCACTAGCAGGACTAATTTCAGGATCAAGGCCACTTGCTGAGGCAGTGACTAAATCAATAGGAACTAAATCCTTGTTGGTAGGGTGAGCTTGTTGGAGGGTGTGCACGCGATGAGTGACAGCTTGAATTAAAGCTGGATTCAAAGGGCCCAGATTTGATGCGCTTGATGGTAAAGGATTGTATGCCGTTGGTGAAGTTGCAGAAGGGCGCCCCCAAAAGAAACTCGGATCAGTAAATGATTGCCCAATCAGCTGTGATCCAATCACTTTATTATCTTGGGTGATTAAACTACCACTACTTTGAAAAGGAAATAATGTTTTCCCAACACCTGTAATAATGAGCGGATATAGTAGTCCTGTAATAAGAGTAAATAGAAAAAATAAAAAAAGCGTAGGGCGTAATTGTGAAAATAGCATATAAAGCACCCCTTAAATTGCAAACCCAATTCCAGCTAATATCATGTCAATTAATTTAATACCTATAAAAGGCACAATGATACCGCCTAGCCCATAAATCAATAAATTACGGCGTAATAAAACAGAAGCTCCCAATGGACGATATTTAACGCCTTTTAACGCCAAAGGGATTAAAAATATGATAATTAGCGCATTAAAAATTACGGCAGAAATAATCGCCGATGCAGGCGTGTTTAGGCCCATAATATTCAACATTTCCAACTGAGGATAGGTTGTGCTAAATGCTGCTGGAATAATGGCGAAATATTTAGCAATATCATTTGCAATACTAAATGTGGTAAGACTGCCGCGTGTCATAAGCATTTGTTTGCCTACTTCAACAACCTCAATTAATTTTGTAGGATTGGAATCTAAATCCACCATGTTACTGGCTTCTTTGGCAGCTTGTGTGCCAGAATTCATAGCCACCGCAACATCGGCTTGTGCTAGTGCAGGTGCATCGTTAGTGCCATCACCTGTCATAGCAACTAATTTACCTTGAGCTTGATGTTGTCGAATCAGATTTAATTTTGCCTCCGGTGTTGCCTCTGCAAGAAAATCATCTACTCCTGCCTCAGCAGCAATAGCAGCAGCGGTTAGGGGGTTATCACCGGTAATAATAATGGTTTTGATTCCCATGCGGCGTAATTCAGCAAAACGTTCTTTAATACCACCTTTTACAATATCTTTTAATTCTATAACACCAAGCACGCCTGTACTATCAACCACTATAAGTGGTGTGCTACCGCGGCGAGAAATATCATCAGCAATGTGCGCGGCTTCTTGTGGGAATGTTCCGCCTAAGGCTTCAACATATTTCTTTATTGCCTCAACAGCCCCTTTACGAATTTGTCTTTCACCTAAATTGACACCACTCATACGCGTATGTGCGGTAAATGGTACAAACGATGCGCCCAATTGATGAATATCACGTTCTCGCAAATTAAAAAGCTGTTTAGCTAATATCACAATACTGCGACCTTCTGGCGTTTCATCTGCGAGTGAGGCTAATTGTGCAGCATCAGCTAATTGTTGCTCACTAATACCTGATACTGGTAAAAATGCAGTGGCATGACGATTACCTAGAGTAATGGTGCCGGTTTTATCAAGTAATAATACATCGACATCCCCAGCAGCTTCTACTGCGCGTCCAGAGGTTGCAATAATACGAGCTTGTAACATACGACTCATACCAGCAATACCAATAGCAGATAACAAACCACCAATAGTGGTGGGAATTAAACAAACGAGTAAAGCAATTAATGTGGTGACAGAAATGACAGCACCCAATTTTGAAACACTAACGCTAAATAATGAAAATGGTAACAAAGTTACGGTACACAATAAGAAAATAAGTGTCAGCGCCACCAATAAAATGGTTAACGCAATTTCATTAGGTGTTTTTTGGCGTTTAGCATTTTCTACCATGCTAATCATACGATCGAGAAAAGCCTCGCCTGGATTTGCAGTAATTCGTACCACTAGCCAATCGGACAATACTCGTGTTCCACCGGTTACTGCATTAAAATCACCGCCTGATTCACGAATTACTGGAGCGGATTCACCTGTTACTGCGCTTTCATCAACCGTTGCAATGCCCTCAATAACCTCACCATCGCCAGGAATTAATTCCTGTGCCTCAATAAGCACCACATCGCCTTTGATTAACTCACTGCCATTAACTGCTTCATAAGAGGCGCCATAATGAGGTTGTTTTAATTTTTTTGCTGAAATTTCTTTTTTAGCGTTTCGTAAATAAGCTGCTTGCGCTTTACTACGGCCTTCTGCCAATGCTTCAGCAAAATTTGCAAATAGAACAGTAAACCATAACCAAAGCGAGACCATTAAAATAAATTGAGCTGGCGCCTCTTCTTTTCCTGACAATGCCGCAAAAAGGAGACAGGTAGTTAAAATACTGCCGATATATACTACAAACATGACGGGGTTGCGCAGTTGTATTTGAGGAGCTAATTTTTTTATTGAATCAATTATGGCGGGTTTAATCAAAGCCCAATCCAACAATCCAGAATTATTTATTTTGGGATCCACAAAAAACTCTCCTTAATTAATGGCTTACTAGGAGCATTGTTTGCTCAACAATTGGGCCTAATGCTAAGGCGGGAAAATAGGTTAAAGCACCGACCAATAAAATGGTGCCAATTAATAAAACGATAAACAAAGGCCCATGGGTTGGTAATGATCCACTAGTTGTCGCTAGTCGTTTTTTGGTGGCCAAAGAGCCAGCGATAGCAAGCACGGGAATAATAGTGCCAAAACGCCCTAAAAACATGACTATGCCTAATAATAAATTATAAAATAATGTATTAGTTGATAATCCAGCAAATGCGCTGCCATTATTATTGGCTGCTGAAGAAAAAGCATATAAAATCTCACTAAATCCATGTGCGCCGAGATTGGCAATACCAGCCACTCCTTGTGGCGTCATTACCGCGATAGCAGTGCCAAGCAGAACCAAAAAAGGGATAATTAAAATAGTTATTGAAACCATTTTCATTTCAAATGCTTCAATTTTTTTGCCTAAATATTCTGGTGTACGTCCTACCATAAGGCCAGCAATAAATACGGCTAATACAGCAAAAATTAACATGCCATAAAGCCCTGAGCCAACACCACCAAAAATAACTTCACCAAGTTGTATTAACCATAAAGGCACTAAGCCACCAATGGGTGTAAACGAATCATGCATCGCATTAACCGCGCCACACGAAGAAGCTGTGGTAATTGTGGCAAATAACGCGGAGCAGGTAATGCCAAAACGCGTTTCTTTACCTTCCATATTGCCGCCTGCTTGTAACTGATTGGCCGTTTGATCAACATGAGCTGTGCTCAGGAAAGGATTACCTTGCTGTTCAGCATAAATTGCAATAAATGCCATCAATATAAATATGAGTGTCATGGTAGTAAGTAAGGTCCAACCTTGCTTTACATCACCAATCAACTTGCCAAAGGTATAGCATAATGAGCCAGAAATTAAGAAAATAGCCAACATTTGTAAAAAATTACTAAATGGAGTTGGGTTTTCAAAAGGGTGGGCTGAATTGGCATTAAAAAAGCCACCACCATTGGTGCCGATCATTTTAATTGCCTCTTGAGAAGCAACAGGGCCCATGGGAATAACTTGTGGTTGTGCGCCAGCTTGTAAAGTTTGCACCTCTAGATAAGATGAAAAATTTTGGATAACACCCTGGCTTATAAATAAAATAGCAAAAATGAAAGCGAGTGGTAATAAAATATATAATACGGAGCGTGTGACATCGACCCAAAAATTACCAAGATTTGTTGTATCATGTCGAGCAAACCCTCTAATCAACGCAAATAGAACGCCAAGTGCTGTCGCGGCTGATAAAAAGTTTTGTACAGTCAAAGCTAGCATTTGTGTGAAATAACTCATGGTTGTTTCACCACTATAACCTTGCCAATTGGTATTCGTTACAAAACTAATAGCCGTATTAAGGGCTGAATCCCAGGTAATATTGGGAAATTGTTGTGGATTGAGCGGTAACGAAGCCTGAGTGATTTGTACGATAAAAACTATGAAAATACCGAGCAAATTAAATAGCAGCACAGCCAGAGTATATTGCTTCCAGTTCATTTCTGCTGTGGCATCAATTCTACATAAACGATAAATGCCATTTTCAATCGGTCGCCCCAATTGATTGATCCAAGCAGGCTGCCCCTGGATGACCCGCGCGATATACCAACCCACAGGCTTAATAAGGATAAGTAGAATGAGGATATACAGAACGACCTGTTCTATGGCATTGATTGTCACGAAAATAGCTCCGGTTTAATAAGAACAATAAGCAGGTAAATAAATAGCAGGGCAGCGATGATACCAGACACCCAATAGAGAATGGTCATGGCGGGGTTGCTCCAAGAAGCACATAGTTGTTTAAGATAATAAACACTATGCCGGAAACAGGGAATAGTCAATAGCGTGGCTGTTTTGCTAATGAGCTGTCATTTGAGAAAAATGCTAGTTTGCAAACTATTAAAATGATATAATGTTCTCTTAAAACCATTATTGCAACTTCAGTGAAAAAAATGAGAGTTTTATGAAAGATGATGAATTATCTGTTCAAGAAGAATATGAAATGTTACAAACGTATTTGTTTTATTATCATTCAAGAACAAAATGCTCAACGGAAGAAAAGCAATTTCTTAAAAAGCTCACCGCCCCAATTAAAATGATAGGATCTGCTACACCACCAGAAAAAGAAATCCTTTCAGCGAATGAACGTGCTGATTTATTTAGGCAATGCTTCACTACAATAGCATCTAATCCTGAAAATGAACTTTGTGTTCTGGCGCATCGTGAAAATTTGGCTGTTTGGGAAAAAGTTGAACGGGCTATTGGTGCAGAAAACCCAGATTTTTCTATATTGCCAGAATTTTATCACGTTTCAAGATATCCTTGGCACATACTAAAAGATGGTAACATAGTAGAAGCCGAAAAAACGGGTGCTCCTTCTTCTACTGATATGGATCATCATCGTAACAGAATTTATGTTTCCTTATCTCCTGAATTTAGTGAGAATTATGGGATATATGGTTTTGTCCTTGGCTATAAACACCTTGCCCATTTAACAAAGTTAAAACAATGTTTTTTGGGAATGGGAACTTATTTTGTATACCAAGAAAAAATTCCAATCCAGCTCCTACAAACTGAGGAAAAAACGAATAACTATTTCAAATTCACTTCACTTTTTACTTACAAAAGCACCATAAAAAATCCTTTATTTGATTTTATGATCGTACCAGACGAAAAAGCTTATAAAAATGCAAGAGAGAATTTGGATAAATTAGGTCTAAAATCCATACTGATTATTACTGAAAGTGAGCTCAATGGTGAAGCATTTGATAAATACAATCAGCCTAATATTCGGCCAATTCCTGATGTGGCAATACTAGACCCAAAAGCATTACGATTTAAGGCTAAAAAAAGTTAACTAAACCCTATACCACAGGGTATTGGGGGCGGGTTACAAACTAGTAATAAGCCTATTATGACGCTTTGCCGCACAGGTAGTTCTTGCAATGCGAGTTCAAATGGGCTACCCTGAAAGAGCTGGGGTTCCTAGCCTACCGTTCGACAGCCGGAAAGTAAAGCTCGATTCTCTGTTTCAGTTCACTGTTATCAAAGATGAAAGAATTTTTAGTCTACTAAAGAATGTCTTTTTTGTAATTGCCTTTTAGGATGAGTGAAATGAATAAATTGTTTGTTGGTAATCTTTCTTTTGGAACTAAGCAGTCTAATCTTGAACAAGCTTTCGGCCAATTTGGTTCGATTGAAGAATGCAAAGTGATTGAAGATAGAGAAACGGGGCGTTCGCGCGGTTTTGGTTTTGTTACATTCGCTACTAAAGAAGCTGCACAAGCTGCTTTAGCAATGGATGGTAAAGAATTAGATGGTCGTCCGTTACGCGTTAACTTCGCTCAAGAAAAAGAGCGTGGTGAAGGCGGCGGTGGTGGCGGCGGTCGTGGTGGAAACGGCGGCGGCGGTCGCGGTGGCTGGCGCTAATAGCGTTATGTCCATGTAACCGAAATAAGAATACGGGGTTTTTACCCCGTATTTTTTTTGGTGAGCCCTTTGCTCAAATAAGGTGGCAATAAGCCACAGGCTTGATGCGTGTTGGCATTATAGTACTGCGTGGTAAAATCTTGCCTGTCAGCTGCTTCCCGTCGGTAGTAGTTAAGGTCATGATCTTTGCTTGCTAGCGTACAAGTCCACCAACCGGTAGGATAGCAAGGTGCTGGAAAATGTAAGGTTTGGCATTCTGTAAAGCCAGCTTCTCGCATTTTTTGCTGCATCTGTTGAATCATCGTTAAATGAGTCAGTGGTGACTCGCTTTGGTGCACAATAATCCCACCCGGTTTTAATACCCGATAACATTGTTGGTAAAATGCTTTACCAAATAATTCCTCTGCCGCGCCAATGGGATCAGTGGAATCAACAATAATAATATCGAGTGATTGGGCTTGCGCTTGTTGCATCCATACAATACCATCAGCAAAAATCAACTCGGCTCTTGGATCAGTATTGCTTATACATAATTCGGGAAAATAGATAGCCGATACGGTAGTGACTCGTGCATCAAGCTCAATTTGAGTGATTTTTTCAATATCATTATGTTTTAACACTTCATGCAATACGCCACAATCTCCACCACCAATAATAGCGATATGTTGTGGATTTTTATGCTTATAAATGGCAGGATGTGCCAGCATTTCATGATAAAAAAAGTTATCACGTGCGGTGAGTTGAATAATATGATCTAAGGTTAAAATATGACCAAATTGTGTGCTGCTATACACTTTGATATGCTGATATACACTTTGCTCTTCATGTAAAATACCTGTGGTTTCATAGGCGGTGGCAATGCCGACCTCGGTATAAGTGTCTACTAACCAATTCATGCGATATACTCTTTATAATAGGCAGACACCGTAAAATAACATGATCATGAACCAACAACAACTCTCCATAGCGCTATTTGCTGCTACTCCAGAGCAACAAAAAGTGGCTGATGAATTATCGCACCGGCTTAATCTTACTGTGGTTACGCACATGGATACGTGTTATGCAGCCTATGTTGTCTGTGATGAAAACGGCATTGGTTTAAGTATTTCGCAATTAGCTCCTATGAAACCACTGCAAGTTGATTTTGCCAGCGAAGCATTTACTTGGCGGCGTAAATCGCATGGTAAAAACCAGCCAATAGCTAAAGCGATTGGTATTAAACCAAATTACTATCCTACCGTTATTGATATTACGGCAGGTTTAGGTCGCGATAGTTTTTTATTAGCAGAATTAGGTTGTCCAGTAACCTTAGTGGAGCGCAACCCGGTTATTTTTACTTTATTAAATGATGGGGTGCAACGCGCTAGTTTACAGCAAGAATTAGCAGTAGTTATTGCTCGTATGCAGTGCGTGCAACAAGAGGGAATTGATTATTTACAGTCATTATCATTTGAACAAAAACCGGATGTGATTTATTTAGATCCGATGTTTCCCTCAAGACAAAAAACAGCGCTCGTGAAAAAAGAAATGCAAGTATTGCATTATTTATTACACGACGAGGAATTTTCAGATAATTTATTAACTACAGCATTACAATTTGCTAAAAAAAGAGTAGTGGTAAAAAGACCATTGCACGCCCCTTTATTAGAAGATATAAAACCACATCATATGATTAAAACGCCCCAAATGCGTTTTGATGTTTACATCATAAATTCTAATTGACGCCAGGCTTCATATACAATAACCGCAGCTGCATTGGATAAATTTAAACTACGATTATTCGCTTGCATGGGAATACGTAAAATATGATCGGAGGGTAAAGTAGCCAATATTTCTTTTGATAATCCTTTGGTTTCAGGACCAAATAATAAAACATCATCGGGTTGATATTTTACGTCTGCATAACAGCGGGTGCCCTTAGTAGAACAGGCAAAAATCCGTTGGTTGTGAACGTGTTGTAAAAATTCGTCAAAAGTAGCGTGTTCAATAACTTTGGTGAGATCATGATAATCCAACCCAGCGCGTTTAACGTGTTTATCATTTAAGTTAAAGCCCAGTGGATGAATAAGGTGTAAATAACAGCCCGTATTAGCGCAAAGGCGAATAATGTTACCGGTGTTAGGAGGGATTTCTGGTTGGAATAGCGCGATGTGGAACATGCAATTTTATTCGTAATTTATGTGATGCTATTGTAGCCTTGCTTCATTTCATCAAGGCTACAATAAGTACAATCTAACCCAATTGCTCTTCGTTAGCAGCATCTTGGTCGTTAACAGCCGCAACTTCATTTTTATTATTTGTAACCAATTTTTCACGAATACGTGCTGCTTTACCACTCAGCTTGCGTAGATGATATAATTTCGCTTTACGAACATCACCACGACGCTTGAGCACAATTTCCTTAATTAAAGGACTGTGAGTTTGGAAAACACGTTCTACACCTTCACCATGAGATATCTTACGTACGGTGAAAGAAGAATTGACGCCACGGTTTCTGCGGGCAATAACAATGCCTTCAAAAGCCTGCAAGCGTTCACGATCGCCTTCTTGGACACGAACTTGTACAATCACGGTATCACCGGTAGTAAATACAGGAATATTTTGTTTGAGTTGTTCCTGTTCAACGGCTTGTATGATCTTATTCACTGGCCTTACTCCACCCTATCTAAAAGGCGGCATTGTAACACGGTATAAGCATTTGGGCAAAAAAATCTTACTTGCTATGGAATTCTATGATGTGTATACTGACTCTCTCAGTTGCGGGGTGGAGCAGTCTGGCAGCTCGTCGGGCTCATAACCCGAAGGTCGTAGGTTCAAATCCTGCCCCCGCTACCAAATAATAATTAAGGCCCCGTATGGGGCTTTTTGCTATGTGGTTTTTGGTGGGGTGGGCAGAGTAATGAGTGTTACGGCAAATGAGTTACAACAGCTCCTAGAACCTACCATTGAAGGGATGGGGTATGAATGCGTAGGCATTGAAGTGCATGCTTATCAGGGTAAGTTGCTGATCAGAGTTTATGCAGATGGTGAGAAAGGGATTACCGTTGGCGAGTTGCAACAGATAAGCCACCAATTGAGTGGTTTATTAGAAGTGCAAAATGCTATACCACAGGCCTATCATTTGGAAGTATCATCACCTGGGCTAGATAGATTGTTGTTTAAAAAAGCGCATTATGAGCGTTTTGTGGGGCATCGTATTAAGCTGACCACACGATTACCAGTGGATGGACGACGCAATTATACGGGCCAGCTGGTTGCTGTTGAAGGATTGCAAATAATAATAATGGTAGATAACGAGCAGATCACGTTAAGTTTTGATAACATTGAAAAGGCGAGGGTGGTTCCAGAGTGGGATCTCCCCAAAAAAAGATAAGTTGAGGCTGTGCTATGGGCAAAGAAATTTTATTTATGGTCGATGCTGTTTCTAATGAGAAACGTGTTACCAAACAAGTTATTTTATCGGCGATTGAAACCGCTTTAGCAATGGCTACGCGTAAGCGAGCTGGTCAGGATATCGATGTGCGTGTTGTAATCGATCCCGATACAGGAAATTATGAAACTTTTCAATGTTGGACGATAATTAGTAGCGAAGAAAAAAATAGCGAAGATTATGATCCTCATATCATGTTAACGTTAGAAGAAGCTTTGTTGCGTAAACCTTCTGCCAAAGTGGGAGAAGTGATTCAAGAGCAAATGCCTTCTGTAGATTTTGGTCGAATTGCGGCACAAACAGCTAAACAAGTGATAGCGCAAGAATTACGCAAAGCAGAGCGCATGCGTGTTGTTGAAGCTTATCAAGACAAAATAAATACACTGGTTGCTGGCACCGTCAAAAAAGTGAGTCGAGAAGGGATTATTATTGATATGGGTGAGGGTGTAGAAGCCTTCTTGAAGCGTGCCGATATGTTACCACGTGAAGCGGTACGTTCCGGTGATAGATTGCGCGCCCTGTTAGTGAATGCAACTATAGAAACTAGAGGCCCACAATTAACATTAAGCCGCATAGCTCCAGGTATGTTGAGTGAATTATTTAAAGTAGAAGTACCTGAAATTGCTGAAGAATTAATTGAAATTAAAAGTGCTGCCCGTGATCCTGGAGTGCGCGCTAAAATTGCTGTTAAAACCAATGATGGCCGTATTGATCCAGTAGGCGCTTGTGTCGGTATGCGTGGTTCACGTGTACAAGCTGTTTCTGCTGAATTAGGTGGCGAGCGCATCGATATTGTTGTATGGGATAGCGATTCAGTACAATTTGTGATCAATGCGATGGCTCCTGCAGAAGTTGCTTCCATTGTTATGGATGAAGATGCTCATACCATGGATGTCGCTGTGCGCGAAGATCAATTGTCACAAGCTATCGGTCGTAATGGACAAAACGTTCGTTTGGCTAGTGAATTAACCGGCTGGGAATTAAATGTAATGACAGAGCAAGAGGCGACTGCTAAAAGTGCCAATGAAGCAGAAACAACTAAACAACTTTTTATTGATAAATTAGATGTGGAAGAAGATGTGGCGGCTCTTTTAGTCGAGGAAGGCTTTACGAGTTTAGAAGAAATTGCTTATGTTCCTGTTGAGGAAATGTTAGAAATTGAAGGGTTTGATCAAGAAATTATTGATGAGTTGCGACAACGCGCAAAAAATTGTTTATTAACCCAAGCGATTGCTAGCGAAGAAATGCTACATAGTGCACAACCGGCCAAAGATTTATTGGCTTTAGAGGGAATGACTTCTGATATCGCTTATCAACTCGCATCAAAAGGCATTGTGACGCAAGAAGATTTAGCTGAACAAGCTGTAGATGAAGTTGTTGAAGCAACAGGTGTTGATACTAAATTAGCTGCAACGTTAATTATGGCCGCAAGAAAACCGTGGTTCGAGTAAGCGTGTGGTGAGGGAGATCTTTTTATGGCAGAGATAACTACTGTCAAACAACTTGCACAAGATGTAGGTATTCCAGTTGAAACGTTAATTAAGCAATTAAATGACGCGCTGTATGGAACTGATACGGATAAAAATCAACATCAATGGGATGTTGATCAACCTGTGAGCGAAGCAGAAAAACGTAAATTACTTGCCTATTTACAGCGTAATGATAAAGAAGGGACAGAACCTAAAAAAATTACGTTACGTCGTAAACAAGTTTCTGAAGTTACTGTAAATACTCAAGGCAAGGCCACTAAAGTTAGCGTAGTCGTGCGAAAAAAACGCACCTACCAACAACGTGCGACGACTCCTGGTGTGCCAGCAGAGGGTGAAGCGCCTGCTAGCAACGAACCACTTAATGTGGAAAACGTACCTATGGAAGAGGTGACACCCGTCACAGAAGCAACACCTACGCTTGAAGTAATTACTGCTCAAGAAGCTGTTCTTGAAACGCCTGAACTGGTCAGCGCTCCCGCTGTAGGAGAAGTTGTTGAGTCGGCAGAAGAAAAGCGCGAAAAAACCGCTGCTGCCCACAAACGTCAAGCTGATAAAAACCTTGAAGAAGATTTAGCACGCGAAAGAAAAGCACGTGAAAATAAACGTCGAGCTGCTTCAACCAATATCGTTAAACCTAATCCCCGCCTGACATTATTACGTGATGATGGTGAGGAAGGTGAATTTGATGAAGTGGCGGTGCGTCGCCGTCGCAGACGTAAATCTCATCAACACGCTAATAAAACCAATACAGCAGCTAATATGCATGGTTTTGCTAAACCCATAGTGCCGCAGGTTCGTGAAATTGCAATTCCTGAAAGTATTTCTGTGGCAGAATTAGCACAGCGCATGGCAGTTAAAGCAGCTGAAGTTATTAAAGTGATGATGAAATTAGGCGCAATGGCGACAATTAATCAAATCATTGATCAAGAGACTGCTGCAATTGTTGTAGAAGAATTAGGCCATAAAGTTAAACTGCTTAAAGAAAATGCTTTAGAAGAATCCTTAGCAGCTGATTTATTACAAAATAAAGGCGAATTTGTGGCACGTGCGCCGGTTGTGACAATTATGGGTCACGTTGATCATGGTAAAACGTCTTTACTCGATTATATTCGTCGCGCCAAAGTGGCCGCTGGTGAAGCGGGCGGTATTACGCAGCATATTGGTGCGTATGTCGTTGAAACATCACGCGGTAAAATTACTTTCTTAGATACACCAGGCCACGCTGCATTTACTGCGATGCGAGCCCGTGGTGCACATTGTACGGATATTGTAGTGTTAGTGGTTGCTGCTGATGACGGCGTTATGCCACAAACTGTTGAAGCAATTCAGCACGCTCGCGCTGCAAAAGTGCCAATTATTGTTGCCGTGAATAAAATTGATAAACCGGGTATTGACCTTGATCGCGTGCGTAATGAACTATCAGTACATAATGTTATTGCCGAACAATGGGGTGGTGAAAATATTTTTGTAAGTGTTTCTGCTAAAACAGGACAAGGCATTGATGAATTATTAGACTCCATTTTAGTGCAATCTGAAATATTAGAATTAAAAGCACCTGCTGATGGCCCAGCCCATGGTGTTGTCGTTGAATCGCGCTTAGATAAAGGTCGCGGAACTGTGGCAACCATTTTGGTACAAGAAGGTCTTTTACGAAAAGGTGATGTTTTATTAGCAGGTTTAGAATACGGTCGCATTCGCGCCATGTTTGATGAGCATGGTCATAGCGTTGATAAAGCAGGCCCTTCTGTTCCTGTTGAAGTATTAGGTTTATCCGGTACACCAAGTTCTGGTGATGATGCGGTTGTCGTCAGTGATGAGCGTAAGGCGCGTGAAATTGCCTTATTCCGTCAAGGTAAATTCCGTGATGTGAAGTTAGCACGACAAAAAGCAGCTAAAACCCAAGGTTTTGAAAATATGGGTGCCGCTGGCGTACGTACTTTATCTATCGTATTAAAAGCGGACGTACAAGGTTCCGTTGAAGCTTTATGTGATGCCTTATTACAATTCTCTTCTGATGAAGTGAAAGTGAATATTTTAGGTCGCGGTGTTGGCGCTATTAACGAGACCGATGTGAACTTATGTTTAGCATCCAATGCCATGTTAATTGGCTTTAATGTGCGTGCTGATGCAACCTCCCGCCGTATTCTCGCTGAAGAAGGTATAGAGCCTAATTACTTTAGCGTGATTTACGATGCTATTGATCGTGTCAAATCCGTATTAAGCGGTATGTTATCACCAGAGATTCGTGAGCAAATTATTGGTCTTGCTCAGGTTCGCGAAGTATTCCACTCTGCTAAACTTGGCGCTGTTGCAGGTTGTATGGTGGTAGAGGGTGCTGTGAAGCGCCATAGCCCAATTCGTGTGTTGCGTGATAGCGTAGTCGTTTATGAGGGTGAGCTTGAATCCTTGCGTCGCTTTAAAGACGATGTCAACGAAGTGCGTATGGGTACAGAATGCGGTATCGGTGTGAAAAATTACAACGATGTGCGTCCAGGCGATCAAATTGAAGTATTTGAAAGAATCGAAGTTGCTCGTACTATAGCGTAGTTGCGGAAAAAGAATTATGTCTAAAGAATACAGCCGTATGGATCGAGTGGGTGAATTAATTAGTCGTCAATTGGCAAAATTAATTCAAACTGAATTGCGTGATCCTCGTGTAGGTATGGTCACTATTTCTGGCGTTAATATCTCAAAAGATTTACGCCACGCAAAAATATTTATCACTATGATTGGCGATGAGCTTACGATTAAAACTACAATAGCTGCATTAACAAGCGCGCGCCATTTTTTGCGTAAAGAATTAGCAAAACATATCACCTTACGTGTTACCCCGGAATTAACCTTTGCTTATGATGATACAGCCGAAAAAGGCTATCATTTATCTAAATTAATTGATGATGCAGCGGCGCGTAAAGATGAGTGATGGTATTTTCCTTCTTGATAAACCTATCGGGTTTAGTTCAAATCAAGCCTTACAAAAAGTAAAGCGCTTATTAGGTGAAAAAAAAGCAGGACACACGGGCAGCCTTGATCCGCTTGCTACGGGTTTATTACCGTTATGTTTTGGCGAAGCCACCAAATTTTCCAGTTATTTATTAAATGCCGATAAAACCTACGAAGTCACCGCAAAATTAGGTGTAACCACTACAACTGGTGATAGCGAAGGTGAGATCATTGCTGCAAATCCCACCGAATCCATTGATTTAACAAAAATTACTGCTGCAATTAAACAATTTACTGGCAGTTATGAACAAGTCCCTCCAATGTATTCCGCCTTAAAACATCAAGGCCAGCCGTTATATAAATTGGCAAGACAAGGAAAGACAATCGAGCGTAAAGCGCGATTAATTACAATTTATAAATCAGAGTTAATTGATTTTTCTAATGGATTAATTAAACTAATTGTTGCTTGCAGTAAAGGCACTTATATTCGTAGTTTAATTGAGGATATTGGTAATTATCTTGGTTGTGGTGCACATATTACTGCATTACGGCGCACCAAAACAGGTGGCTATGTTATTGATGATGCTATCACCATAGAAATATTAAATAACAGATTGCAATCAGACAGTGTTGAAAGGCTTTTAACTCATTATTTATTACCGGTAGCGCATTGTATTCCCGCTTATCCCAGCGTAATCTTGCCTGAAAGTGATTTACAGGCACTTCGTCAGGGAAAGGTGCTTTCTGCCCCTGAAAATATAACTGAATCTGGCATCATAAAATTATTTACTATCAACAACCAATTCGCAGGAATTGCTGAAATAACAGAAAATAATAATATGACTTTGAAGGGCCGCATTTTGATAGGCCGGTGTTTATGGCATAGTGATTATCGATAATCCAATCTTCAAATTTTGTTTCTAGACAGTGATGGGTATGAAGAGTACTATAATTTCATACTGACTTTATCATTAAACAAATTGCAAAATAATTTATATCAAAAAATAGGAGGGCTTGAAAATGCCAAAAGACAGCTCAAAAGGTAATACCGGTACTTTGAAGTCAACTCCCTATTCTCGCTCTCAGGCTCAGGTGGATACAGATAGAGTCCCGCCAACACCGTCAACGCCTTGGTTATTTAAAGTTGATTTCCCCACAACGATACAACAATTACTTGATTTAGCAAAGCGTCGTAATGATGCCGCAGTTTCGCTGTTATTAGGGAATAGACAGCTGAGCGGGAAAAGCTATCAGACTAAAGAGGAATTAATTGGAGATTTAGAAGCTTGCGCTCGAGCACACGAAGAAAAAGCTAAAGGATCGACAGATAATTCTGTAGCTTGCTGCTATTTTCAACAAGCGGGAATGGCTTTTGATCTTACCCATGGTTTATTAAATGTTGAATCAGCTCGTTTGTACTACCAAGCTGCTAAAGCTGCCGGTAAAGCAAATTGTTCGCATCTTGTTGAAAAATTTTTTGGTGTTGTTGGTGATATATTAAATCAAATGATAGTTGATAATTCACCGGAGTTGGCGAGAAATGCAGATGTAATAGATCCTATATTAGATGACCTTGATATTCAACGTAGAAAAAAATTACCAGGTAGCCAAGCCGAACCTAGCGAATTTGAAAATAATAGACTTTCTTTGCACTCCAGCCTAGAGTCTACATTGTCGCAATACGATGAAACAGAAGTAGCCATTTCGTCGCCTCTTATGAAAAGAGGGCGGTAAAGGGAGGTAGGGGGGGCGTATGATTAGGCGTTGGCCTGCAGTTATTTACAACAGGCAGCAATGATTTTTGATGTTACGTGTAGACTTATCAATTTCAACTTTGCTCATCCTAAAAGTTATTATTCTAAAAAGTTAACGTCTTTAAATGTCTATTTTTCTCCAGCTCTTCAGTTAATTTTCTCAAAAGAGTTTTGCAATCATCCGTTGATAGTAATCCCAAGTTTCCTATTAAGGTCTTACTCATTTTTGCTAGTCCTTCAGGTGTGATTTCTTGGTTGGTAGCAGATTTTGGGGGAGTAATAATTGGTGAATTAGTAAACAGAGTTTGTGTGCCAGCAGTAAGTTGCCCTAGGTTTAATTCTACCGGCTCTTTTTCAACAGTTGATGGCGCTCTATAATTATTTATCGCAGTCAAATTAAGTTGTTTTTTGCTAGTAAGAATTCTTACCCCCGCTTCTGTTAAGTCGTTATGACTAATATCTAAGGTTTTAACTAATAAATTTTTAGCGATACACTCAGCACCTTCGTCGGTAATATTATTACGACGAACATTTAATTTAGTTACTGGTAGTCGCCCTAACGTTTTTACCTGAGCACCACCATGAATATTATTCGACTCTAAATTTAGGTAATTAATATGCACCACACCAGATTCTTCGATTAATGATTCTAATTCCTCTAAATCCTTATTATCAATGCCTTGATTGGCTAAATCCAGAACCTCTATAGTTGCTCCTTTGCTCTTTCTAATTAACATTTTAGCTGATTCGAGTATTGGCATATTATTTAGCTCCTTTCAATAAGTATTAAAGCTTCTATTTATTCATTTTAAACTATTTTACTTCAGATGAACACTGTAATTTTATTTGATTTTTAAAGAAAAAAAGTATGCAACCAGGCCCAAGAGTTATACAAAGTACTTTACGAGGTGAAAAACTCACGCCTACAGCAGGAGGTTTAATTGCAAATAAGGATGGTCAGAATATAATTATTAAACCCCTTCGTAATCAACAAAGATTAATAACGACTCCTCAACCTAATACACGTCATTGGTTAAACGCTAAGGTGCAGCGCTTTGAGCAACAAAAGGCATTAGATGCAACACTTGCTACCATAACCTTTGAGGCAAGACAATTTAATATATTAAGATTAGATGACCATATTAATTTATTGGCAGAATCAGTGGGTATCAGTAAAGCAGTAGCAGCTGAGGTTATTATACAAGCTTTAAATCAAAAGAATGAGGACTTTTTCGCTCAAATTCAGTTCGGAAAATTAACATTTCAACACCAAGAAACACGAGAGTTTTACGGGGCAAAAAAAATTGTTTGCCTAACCAACATATCTAGTGACAAGATAGCTCATGCAATAAATGGAGAGACCTCTTATCATAACCTGAATAATATTCATGAGCGAGTTACTGGTTGGGCGAGACAAACTGGAAATAATCCTGATGAAGCAATACGAAGGCAAAAAGATGATGTTAAACAAGAATTTTACCAGCAAATTAAAAAAGGAATTGTTTTTCTTGAAAATATTACTAAAAATTTAGATCAATTTCCGCTTGAACTACGGACTGCTGTTTGTGAACAGTGTGCATAAAAATGCAATTTATACAAATTGTTTATAAATATGTTGAATCCCTCATTAAATGGTGATCAAAAAATTGACGTATCAAAAATTGATTATTTACAGGACAACATTAGAACGTGTAGTGAAGAAGTTATTCGCCTGAAGAAAGCCGCTAAGGCTTTGTAAATTTTTCCACTGTGGCAATTGATATATAACTCTATGGCAGTCATTTTTTCAATATTTAACCTACTTTGTTTTATCAAAACTCCAACTAATCAAGTTAGGTCTTCATTCGTGATCGCCTCATATTGACAATAAAGCGCAGCTCATGTAAACTAGTAGTATAAACTAGTTTATTAGGAGTCAGCTATGCAAAAGATAGGTATGTTTGAGGCCAAGACACATTTGCCTGAAATCATTCGAAGTGTCCAGCAGGGGCAAGAAGTCTGTTTAACTAACCGGAATAAAGAAGTCGCTTTTATTATTCCAGTAGAACTTTATTATCAGAAAAAACAGGCGGCTGTAATGAAGCAATTAAATGAATTAAAAAAGCGCGCTCCTATTGGGACCGCGGAAGAAGTCATTAAGATGCGAGATGAAGGTAGAAAATGAGTGATTATTTAGTGGTTGATAGCTCATTTATTATGTCTGGTATTTTACCTGATGAAGAAAATAGAGATTCTAATTTAGAAAAATATAGTATTTATGTACCAGCCATATTTTACCTTGAATGTACCAATGTGCTAAATAGTGCATTAAAGCGACGCAGAATAGGTGAACAAGATTTTCAAGAATATTTACAGGTATTGGGAAATTTACCTTTTATAGTTGATAAATTTTCTGCCACACCAGAATGCATCCATATAATCAATCGACTATGCCATCAATTTGATTTAACGTCATATGACGCATGTTACTTGGAACTCGCATTACGCCTCGAAGGCGCATTAGGTACTTTTGATAAAAAACTATATGCAGCAGGCAATGTAAGTAAACTGGTTATGCTTTAACGCAAATTTAAGGGGCAGTCACTCTTCTAATAAAAAATTGCATTTTGCTAACAAGGCGAGTAAATTAATTATGCATGGATAGGAAAAATGGGTTTTGATAGCTAGTATCATGGAATTGAAACCCTATAACAATGGAGTGTTATTCATATGATCATTAATGAAGATCTAAAAATTGCCGATGTAATCAACAAATTAACTGATAAGAAGATCAAAGTTGATCAAATCCCTTATGTTTTATTCCGCCTACAAGAAGAATGCACCCGATTATTGCGTGAAGTAGAGTATAAAGAGCAACGCTTAGCTTTATATGGTTCATTGCAAAACGGTGAGGCTATTTAATGCCACTTTACTAACCCCTATTTGGAAAAATCAGAGCTTCTCACCAATACAAAGTGTTGATGCCTCTATAGTTCCTCATACGCCAATGCGCTCACTTAAATTACGACATACGCAATCTGATGGTCAAGCCAGTTAAAAAAATGAGAAAGGCGATATATCCTAAGTTCTAAAAGATAGTTCATAAAGTATTTTCCATCTAAGTTTGGAGCAAATATAACTTGGGTTAAGCAAAGCAAACGATTACTTGATAAATGCACCTCCCTTTGAAGGGGTGTGGCATAGTTCGCAGGGACTTTTGGATAAGTGAAAGATTGCAAATTCCCCATATTTCGCGCAGTTCCTTTACAAAGGGGGCCTTTTTATAAGGGAAAAAAATGGTACAGTCAGTACATACCCTTCGATCTACCTCACATTTTTCCCTTAAAGAGGAGAGGGGCAAGTAGCCTGAGCGCGTAACAACATTACCACAAGCTGTTAGCGGGCAAGTTTTTGAGAGCGATAGGGAGTATGACTTTCCTTGTCCATGAATATGTAAAAAAATCGACATTTAATTACAATTATACAGTTCACCACACTGCTAGAGAACAATGGCTATGAATTATTTTATCTTTACTTAGTAAAGGAATCCCACGCAATTCTGCGCCTGCAACAATCAATCGATCAAACGGATCGCGTGTCCATGACATCGTGAGGCTTTGTTTAATAATATTGAAAAATAAATTATCATCAATAACTAGTCCTATTCTTGCTGTCAAATCATTTATAATATCTTGAGATTGCACAGTTATCCTTTGTATTTCAAGCAGGTACTGCAATTCTAAGATACTTATAGGACTAGTAAGTAGTTCATTTTTCTCGATTAATAATTGGCCTTTGGTTGAAATTTTTTCTATCAATCCATTATATAGCCACACCAGAACATGAGTATCAAGATAAATCATCGTTCCCACCTTTCCATTCAGTTGACCAGTCAATATGTACGATCTCTTCCGGATCACCAACAATGACATTTTCCCTACGGATCAGATTATTTAATTTAGAAGGAGGCTCTTCTAAAATAATTTTTATATGATGACCCTTACGATTAATTTCGATAGGTATACCCGTTGCTATTAGTTCATCAATACGCTGGTATAGGTGGGAGCGTAAGTCTGTTAGGGTGGTTTGCATATTTTTGACCTTAGATAAATATGTACGTACTTATATTTTATATGCGTACGTAAGAGTGGTCAAGCTCTAATCAGTGTTTGTATAATGAGTATGAGTAGCAAAAATTAGCAGAGGCAGTGCATATCCATCGATCTACCTCATTCCTCTCTCCTTGCGGCTGAGGGAAATGCAAGCGCAGCTTGCGAGGGTGAGGGGAAAGCGACGAAGTGAGAAATGGTAATTACCTATTTATCTCTCTTCGTAGATAGATCCGCCCCTCACCCGCCCGCGCTAAAGCGCGGGCGACCTCTCCCACACAGGGGAGAGGTGCAAGTAGCTTGAGCATGTAAAATTTTCTGTGGGGTATTTTTTATCTAAGCTAATGATAGTTGCAACTTCATTTTAACCACCAACAGCTGCTTGTTTTGGTCTCCAATCCATATTTGCAATGACTTTTTCTCTTTTCTCTTGGATATTTTGTTTTGCTAATTTAATAATAGCTGCGACTTCACTACTAAAAGAACACCCACTACTTGTGTCAGCTGTTGGTAATGCATCAAGTGGTGTATCTTGTATAGCCCATTTTGTTTCTATTTGGACATATTTAGAGTAGGTAATGGGTTTAGGTTTAATCGCTAAATTGTCATTTGCATCAAGATAAAGTGTTTGCTCAATACTCGCTTGGTGCAAAGCACATAGGAAGTTTCTTTTGTTGTACCAACTCACTTTTAATGATTCATTGCGACCGTGTTCATAGAAACGTGCCGGTCTTTGTAAACGATTATCAAGCACGGTTAGATGAGTCACTATACGGCATAGGGTATCATGGCTTAAACTAAAACCAGCTTGTGCATCAATTAGATGTCTCTCAGTTACTTTTTTCACGATGTCAAAAGTACTTTTATCCTGCTTTAACTCATCAGAGCTAAGTATATCCGGGTGGTCTTCTAAATATGTTTTCCTCTCCTCAAGACTTACCTCTTCAAGATAGCCAAATGTACTGGGTATTTGTGTTAATGGGGCATCACCGATTTTCACAATATTATTATTATTTTCTTTCTCAATCTTGGTTCGTGCGAGATTGTTTTTTAAATTTCTTAATAAAACCCATTTAAAAAAAAGCTTTGCTTTTTTAACATCACTCGTACTTGTATCCATTTGATACTTGAGCTTGTCCATACGTTTACGTATTTCTGGATATACGATGGTTGTTGGGATTGGTTCAGTTACGTATTGCTCAGCTCTATAAAATTCTTCTCCTGGTTTTATAGTGTTACGTGTAGATGCTACGGGCTGCGCTGCTTGTTGGGCAGCAGGTACTACCGGTGCTGGTGGTTGCTCATCAGCAGGAAGAGGAAGTATATTCATCAAATTAGCAACTAATCGCTCTGTGGTACTGGCTGTGTTAAATCCAAAGTATTTTCGTAGAGTACGACCCCAACTTTGATACATTAAAGGATATTCTTGGACAATTTTTTTAATAGCTTCAACAGTTGGTGGTTGCGCCTCTTTAAATAAATCGATTATCGCCATTAAGCCACGTTGTTTATCAGTAATTTTATTGCGCTGGAAATGTTTGTATTTGTAAACAGCATGTTCAGCTAAGCATTCTGCAATTTCAACTAGTGCTGCTCTTCTTTGATCATTGTTTAAATGGTTTTGATGAACATTTTTTAAAATTGATATAAGCGTGGTAGCGTATTCTGCATCTTTTAACTTATTTTTAATTTGAGAAAAATTTACTGGATTTTGTGATTGTTGGGTAGGGGCTTCTAGTGCTCGCATAGCTTCTAATAGTTTTGCTTCATTACCTAATCTTGGTCTACCAATACCGAACCAATTTGTTTTAATCATATCTTCGTAGTCAGGTGAGGCAGCAATATGTTTTGCAAGCAACAACTTATCACGGAGCTTACTTATAGATTTCCACCTATTGACCATTTTATTTGTCAAATAGTCTGCTGTATTTTTGGTTAATTCTTCTAGCTTTGCGGTATCAGCGCCAGCAGTCATCCATCCGGCTATCTCAGTAGCATTGACACCCGTATGTTTAGCAAATGCTGTTAAGGCTAGAATTGCGATCTTTGTACCTTCTTCTTTATTAGATACTGTTGCTTGATAAGTTTTAGCAACGATTGCTAGAGATCTACTAAAATTGGTTTTAATTTTTTCCTTAAGTTCTTCTTCATCTTGTCTACAAATTAAATCTAATTCATGCAAAAATTCATCACTAAAGTAAAATTCTCCGTGATTAAAATGAGCATAATCTGCGGCGTGATTAGTAGGCTGAAATGCAATACCATTTCCTGATAATGTAATAGGAGCTACGGCAAATGGGTTAAATGGATCAATTATTTCATCATCTAATTTATAAAAACTAAAATCATGATCAATTTTCTGAGCCCTAGAGGGGGTTCTATATCCGTCCCGGTCTCTAACTGTCATTAGGGCGCCCATGTTATCGCTGTGGGTATCATTGTCAGCAGCCCATATTACGTAGGCGAGAGTTTTCTCTAATCCAAAATTTGGTTGACCGCGGTGAGCAATCAGATTATTTGCGCCTGCTATATCGGTGTAGCGTGTTCTCTTTTTCTTCCCATTAAGACTACAGGAACCTAGGTATCGGCTTTCGCCGCGCTCATCTAATTCAAATTCTGAGCCTACGTATACAGTGTCAATAGCTGCTTCTGTGGCATGTGCGGTTGCCCTGATACTGGTGGAGGAGCTACTGCTGAAAGGACCAGGAGCTTGTACATCAACAACATCGCCTGGAGCTATTGTGCTTGGCGCTGGTGCAAAAGCCAATACGCATTTCGCAGCGTATCCTGGGATCATTTCTTGATAAAACTGAGATGCGACATATTCTGCAATGGTGTGGCCCGGATTGCCGTTAACTCCGCGCTTAAATAGGTATTCTATTCTGTCTCCGCCTTCACCCTCGTGATAGATCCCAAAGTAGACGCCATTGTTGTTTTGCCCGCCAGGCTTATCGCTGCGATTTGTTACATTTGAAAATTTGATCCCCACTAGTTGTGGGGGGGCTTGGGGCGTTGGGGCATTGCTAGAGGTTCCTTGGTCTGGTGTTTGCGCTGGTACTTCACGCACAATTGTCCAGGTAGATTGATGAACTTCTGGCTTAGTGGTTCGATCGCTCTTTTGCTCAATCACGTACCGTTACCTATTATATGCAATGCGAAAATATTATTTTACTCCTTATTTAGTAGTTGTTCAATCAACTTATTATCTTTATGTGGCAATTCCACCCAGCCAAGCTGGTACAAACCGGGTAGACGGGTAACACATTGATAAATGATTGATAGCGTCACTTCGTTCCTCACAATGACGCTATCTCTATGTTACCTATGGCCTTGGGTTGTATTGCTAACCCTATTCCTCAAAAAGGATTGTTATTTTCATCAGTCCTAGTTAGAATACCCTATTTCGCTGAGCGGCTTGCGCAGCCCAGTATATCGTTTAGAGTGAATTGAGGAATTATTTCATGGCATTAAATGCTGAGAGTTCAAAGCAAATTATCGAAGGTTTTCAACGTTTTTCTGGTGATACGGGTTCTTCAGAAGTGCAAGTTGCCCTGTTATCTGCACGTATTGAGCAGTTAACTGAGCATTTAAAAGCACATAACCACGATCATCATTCCCGCCGAGGTTTATTACGTATGGTTAGCAAACGACGTAAATTACTCGATTACTTAAAGAGTACTAACATCAAATTATATCTTGATGTGATCGCTCGTTTGGGTATTCGTCGCTAAGGCAATTTTTAACAGTAGTAGGCTAAAGGATAAATTCTGGTGAGTGGCATAATTAAAACGTTTGAATATGGTGGGCGTACCGTTTCTATAGAAACAGGTATTATTGCAAGACAAGCAACAGGTGCTGTCGTTATTAACATTGATGGGACTGTTGTGTTGGTGACTGTCGTTGGCGTGAAAGAAGCTGGCGAGTCAAAAGGATTTTTTCCTTTATCTGTGCATTATCAGGAACGTACTTATGCTGCAGGCCGTATTCCGGGTAGCTTTTTTAAACGAGAGGGTCGTCCTTCTGAAATTGAGACATTAATTTCACGTTTAATTGACAGACCTTTGCGTCCTTTATTTCCTGAAGGATTTCAAAACGAAGTACAAATTCTTGCCACCGTTTTATCGGTTAATCCTGAAGTTAGCGCTGATATTCCAGCTATTATAGGCGCATCAGCTGCATTAGCCATTTCGGGTATTCCATTCCATGGGCCTGTTGGCGCGGCGCGTGTAGGCTATATCAATGGTCAATATGTATTGAATCCTTCGTTAAAACAACTTGCAGATTCCTCTTTAGATTTAGTGGTTGCTGGTACGAGACAAGGCGTATTAATGGTAGAGTCTGAGGCAAAAGAATTACCAGAAGCTATTATGTTGGGCGCTGTAAAATTTGGTCATCAGCACATGCAAGTACCTATTCAAGTTATTGAAGAACTTGCAGCTGAAGCGGGTAAAACCAAGTGGGAATGGCAAGCACCACCAGTAAATAGTACATTATTACAACAAGTTACTGCATTAGTTGAAGCAGATATTATTGCTGCTTATAGCATTCCTGAAAAACAAGCTAGACAAAGCGCAATAGAAGTTGCTCGCAATAAGGCTTTGACGCTAGTTAATGACACAGACCCTACAGCTAATCCTGTCATCACAGCTAAACAAGTGACGAGTATTTTTGAAAACGCGGAATATAGAATTGTTCGTCATCAAATTATTACAGGTAAACCACGTATTGATGGGCGTGATACAAAAACAGTGCGACCCATTTACATCGATGTGGGTATTTTACCGCGTGTTCATGGTTCTGCTTTATTCACACGTGGTGAGACACAAGCATTGGTCGTAGCGACATTAGGTACTGATAAAGACGCACAAACGATTGATGCGATTGACGGTGAGCGCAAAGAGCCCTTTATGCTTCATTACAACTTCCCACCTTATTCTGTTGGTGAAGTGGGTATGGTTGGATCACCAAAACGTCGTGAAATTGGTCATGGTCGTTTGGCAAAACGCAGTATTCAAGCGGTTATACCCAATGCAGAGTCTTTCCCATATGTATTGCGCGTGGTTTCTGAAATTACAGAATCCAACGGTTCAAGCTCCATGGCAAGCGTTTGTGGTACTAGCTTGGCATTAATGGATGCTGGCGTACCTATCAAAGCACCGGTTGCTGGTATTGCGATGGGATTGATTAAAGAAGATGATCATTTTGCTGTGTTAACTGATATTTTAGGTGATGAAGATCACTTAGGTGATATGGACTTTAAAGTTGCTGGTACCTCTCAAGGTATTACCGCATTGCAAATGGATATTAAAATCCAAAGTATTACAGAAGAAATTATGCGTGTGGCTTTAGATCAAGCTAAAGACGGTCGCTTGCATATTTTAGGTATTATGAATCAAGTATTACCTTCACCAAGACAATCTGTATCTGAATTTGCACCACGTGTTATTACTTTGCGTATCCCTTCTGATAAAGTACGGGACGTGATTGGTAAAGGTGGCGTGACCATTCGTGCATTAACAGAAGAAACAGGTGCAACGATCGATATTAATGACGAAGGCGTAATAAAAATTGCTTCCGTTAATCGTGAAGCAGGTGAAGAAGCTAAACGTCGTATCGAACTCATCACTGCTGATGCCGAAGTCGGTAGAATTTATGATGGTACCGTTGTGCGCATCGTTGAATTTGGTGCCTTTGTTAATTTCTTACCTGGCAAAGATGGTTTAGTACATATTTCTCAAATTAGTGAAGAACGTATTGAGAATGTTAACGATGTATTACAAGAAGGCCAAGTGATAAAAGTTAAGGTATTAGAAGTTGATCGTCAAGGTCGTATCCGCTTAAGTATTAAGGAAGTGGAAAAGACCCCTGTTTAGTTGAGATTAACCTCCCTCTTCCACTTTGCGGGAGAGGGAAGTTCCTCCATTTAATAATTGGTAGAAAAATATGTTCTATCACACGCCATTTACTCAACAACCTTGTTTTATTCAGCTGCAACAGTTGAGTCAGATCTATGCTCAAGTAGTCATTCAATTATTTTCTATGGCGCCTTTTTTTAGTAAATACAACTACGAATTATATAAACAATGGGTATCTACTATGGAGCGTCATTACTACGAGTTCTTATCCCAGGATGAAGGGGCAAAATGGTTTGCTGATCAAATCAATGCTACGTTATGTCTATTTAAACCTGCAAATTGTAAGTAATTTCTCATGCAAGCATTTTTAGAGTTGCCTGAAATCAATCACGCAGTACGCCATATTATCTACCAAGAAAATAAGCTTAAATTATATTGCTACGAGCCAACGCACCCAAAAGTGAATATGCCCCCGCTATTAATTGTTTATGCTTTAGTTAATCGGCCATATATTTTAGATATACAAGCTGAATGTTCTTTTTTACGAGGTTTATTAGCACAAGGGATACCGATATATCTTATTGATTGGGGTTATCCTACAAAAGAAGATAAAAATTTAACTCTACAAGATTATATTTTAGGTTTATTAGATCGCTGTGTCATGAAAGTTAAAGAGCACAGTCATGCCTCTAAAATTAATTTAATGGGCGTGTGTCAAGGTGGTGTATTTGCATTATGTTACAGTGCGCTTAGAGCAGATTATATTAATAAATTAATTACCTTGGTAACACCTGTCGATTTTCACACTCCTGATAATATTTTATCGCGCATTGTACGCTATGTAGATGTCAATATGTGGGTTGATACACTCGGTAATATTCCTGGTGCTTTATTAAATCAATTATTATTAATGTTGAAACTCAATCGTTGGTTAAATCCAACCTGGCTAGAACTATTACAAAATCCTTATGATTCTACACGGTATCAACAATACCATTTAATGGAAAAATGGTTATATGATACGCCCGATTTAGCGGGCGAAACATTTCGTCAATTTGCAACCGCCCTTTATCAGCAAAACCAATTAATTAAAGGTGAGTTAATGATTGGCCAAGAACGGGTTGATTTAAAGCAACTGAGCATGCCGTTATTGAATATTTATGCTCATTATGATTACCTTGTCCCCCCTAGCTCCTCTCAGGCGCTTGAACATCATGTAGGTAGCAAAAATTACACAGCATTTTCTCTACCAACAGGGCATATTGGTCTATTCACCAGCAAAAAAGCAAGGCAACTTCCTTTCGAGATAGCTAGGTGGTATAGTCATTAATGGAGTAACTCCTATTTCCAACGCGCCAATCGACTCGCTTTTTTAACCCCTCTCCCCTTGTGGGAGAGGGAAATGCAAGCGCAGCTTGCGAGGGTGAGGGGAAGCTACGAAGAGAAAAACTCAAGTTCAATGACTATTATTTCTACGTAGAAAGATCTCCCCCTCACCCGCCCGCGCTAAAGCGCGGTCGACCTCTCCCACAAAGGGGAGAGGTGAAATCAGCAAAAAACGAGTCGATACCTCAGGCCTCGGACGAGCCACGGCACGTAAAGAGTAGTGCAATCAAGCTACTCTGCTTTTTATACCATATACGCAAAATCGTGCTATTATTTCAACGCGGCTCACGTTATAGTAATATCCGCAAATTTATACTTATCCCTTGTAAATAAGGAATGTCATCGCAGCTTATTTACAAGGGGTATAATTGTTGTTTTGATTCACTGTGGAGAGATTTATAGTGGCCACCGATATGTCATTATGGGGTTTATTTGCCAACGCCAGCATGCTTGTTAAAGCAATCATGGTATTCCTGCTTGTTTTATCGATCCTTTCTTGGACGGTTATTTTTCAACGTGCTTGGTTTATGCGTAATGCACGTAAAGCGATGCAGATGTTTGAGGAACAATTTTGGTCAGGCGGTGATTTGGGTAAATTATACGAGAGCTTAAATGGCCGTGGCTCAAATGTATCAGGCATTGCACACGTATTTTATGCCGGTTTTAAAGAATTTTTGCGTCTTCGCAAACAAGGTAATGCCCAAGGCGATAGAGGTGCCTTGATGGAAGGTACCCAACGTTGTATGCGCGTTGCCTTAACCCGTGAAACAGAAAAATTAGAAGCTAATTTATCCTTTTTGGCTACCGTAGGTTCTGTAACACCTTATATCGGGTTGTTCGGTACGGTTTGGGGTATTATGCATGCATTTATGGCATTGGGTAATGTTCAGCAAGCGACATTATCATTAGTGGCTCCTGGTATTGCAGAGGCACTAGTTGCAACGGCAATGGGTTTATTTGCCGCGATTCCCGCGGTAGTTGCTTATAATCGCTATTCTCATATTAGCCAACAATTGATAACGGGCTATGAAACGTTCCAAGAAGAGTTTGCTGCCATTTTGCATCGCCAAGTGCATGCAGCAGCAGTGTAAATAAAGAGGTAAGTCGTAATGGCACAACTCCGTCAACGTCGTCGTCCTATGGCAGATATCAATATTGTTCCTTATGTGGACGTCATGTTGGTTTTATTGGTGATTTTTATGGTAACAGCACCCTTGTTAACACAAGGTGTTGTTGTTGAGTTACCCCAAGCTTCAGCAAAAGTGATTGACGATGCTGATAATGAACCATTAGTTGCTACTGTCGATGTTGACGGTAATTTTTATTTAAATGTTAATGAACCACCTGATGCATCGTTATCACCAGAATCTTTAATGTTACGTGTTGCTGCTGAATTGCAACGTAACCCCAATCGACCCGTGTTAGTACGTGGCGATAAAACAACTCCTTATGAGCAAGTTGTAAGATTAATGGTGAAACTACAAGAAGCAGGTGCACCCAGCGTCGGTTTAGTCACCGAAACACCAGCAACGCCGAGTTAAAAATGATCCCCTCTCCCCTTGTGGGAGAGGGAAATGCAAGCAAAGCTTGCGAGGGTGAGGGGAAAGCTACGAAGCAAGAAATTGTATTTTATTTACGATTATTTCTTCGTAGAAAGATCGCCACCTTACCCGCCCGCGCTAAAGCGCGGTCGACCTCTCCCACAAAGGGGAGAGGTGGGGAAATTATCTTAATTTGTTAGAGAACCATTTATATTTAAGAGAGAAAGTATTCGATGGATGTTTCTTACCGTAAAGCATTTGGTTTTGCAGTTGCATTGCACCTGATATTATTTATTATTTTCTTTAGCAATCTATTTTTGTGGGAAACAGTAAAAAAACAAGTAGCTGCATCCAATACACCCGTAATACAAGCAACAGCAATTCCAGCAGAAGCTTTAGAGGAAGAGTTGGAGCGTTTAAATAAAATTGACGAGCAGCGATTAGAAAAAGAAGAGCAACGACAAGAATTATTAGAGCAGCAAGCAAAAGCAGCGGAACAAAAACGAGTAGAAGAAGAAAAAAAACTAGCTGATGTAAAAGTGCAAGCAGAACAAGAAAAAACAAAAGAAGCAAAAGCAGAGCAAGAGCGCAAAGATCAAGCTAAAGCCCAAGTAGAAGCAGAACAGGCTAAACTCGCTTTATTAGAAGAACAACGTATAGTAGAAGAAAAAAAATTAGCAGACCTGCAAGTTAAAAAAGCAGCAGAAGAGGCTAAACAAAAGGAAGCTAAACAAAAAGCAGAAGCTGAAGCCAAAAAGAAAGCTGAGCAGCAACAAAAATTAGCAGCAGAGAAAAAGATTCAAGACGAAAAGAAAAAGCAAGAAGCAGCAGTAGCTGAAGCGAAACGTCAAGAAGAAAAGAAAAAACAAGAAGCGGCAGCAGCTGAAGCAAAACGGCAGCAAGAATTAGCAGCTCAACAACAAGCGCAACTGGCAGGTCAAATTAATGCCGAAGTTGATAAATATGTAGCGTTAGTGCAACAAAAAGTCACTCAAAATTGGGAAGTGTTACAAGGCTCAGTGGCCCCAGGAATTTTTACCCGAGTTATGGTACGCTTGGCGCCGGACGGTGCGGTACTGGATGTGGTTGTTGAACAAACCAGTGGTAATGCCATACTGGATCGATCAGCAGTTGCTGCAGTTTATCGCGCATCACCATTACCCGTGCCAAGTGGTGAGGCTTTTGAGCGTTTTCGTGAATTGCGTTTAACATTACGACCTGATCAAATTGTATCGCAAAGGTAAATAGACTATGAAATTTTTAAAGTATTGTTTAGGTGTTTTTATAACCACTTGTATTTGTTTTACTACAGCAAGTTATGCAGAGGGAATTTTAAATATTGAAATTACCCAAGCACAAGACGCGGCTCTACCCGTTGCTATCGTGCCATTAAAGTGGGAAGGTAGTGGAGCTCCACCATCACAAGATATTTCAGCGATTGTTAATGCTGATTTGGCAAGAAGTGGCGAATTTCGTGTTATGCCTACCAATATGATGCGTCAATTACCATCAACACCTGCACAAATAGAGGTACCGTATTGGCGCGTATTGGGTATGGAAGCTGTTTTAGTGGGTAGCGTTAAAGCGCAGGGCAATGATTCTTATCAAGTCCAGGTGTGGTTAGTTGATACTATGCAAGGGCAAGGGAAAAGACCAACTAGTGTGGCTGATACCAATGCGGAAGCATCACAAGGACCAAAAGTATTATTTAGTAAGGAGTTTTTGGTCAATAATCGCCATGTTCGCACTTTAGCACATCATATTAGTGACTTAGTCTATGAAGCCTTAACGGGTTATCGTGGCGCATTTTCCACGCAAATTGCTTATGTAAACGTACAGTTTGCTAATCCCAAAAAACCACCATCACGTTATGTTCTTGAAATTGCCGATGCAGATGGATATAATCCAAGACCACTGTTGACCAGTAAAGATCCGATTATGTCGCCTTCCTGGTCGCCTAACGGTAAACAGTTGGCGTACGTATCTTTTGAACGCAACCGAGCTGGTATTTATGTTTCTGATATTGAGACAGGTAATCGGCGGCTATTAACTTCCTATCCTGGAATTAATGGTGCTCCGGCATGGTCTCCAGATGGCCGTAAGCTAGCAGTTGTGTTATCTTATGGTAACGTGCCAAAGGTTTATTTATTGGATGTTGCTTCAGGCAATTTGCAACAAGTTACTTTTGGGACTTCAATTGATACAGAACCAAGTTGGATGCCAGATGGGAAGTCAATTATTTTTACTTCCAATCGAGGTGGCCAACCGCAAGTGTATCAGGTGAGTTTGGCGGATAATTCCATTAAGCGGTTAACGTTTGAAGGTAATTACAATGCCAGAGCATCTGCCACACCAGATGGTACCAAACTGGTTATGATTCATCGTGGGCAAGGGGACTTTAACATTGCTACACTTGACCTTAACACGAACGAAGTATCTGTGTTGACGGGGGCAAGGCTGGATGAATCGCCTAGTTTAGCGCCAAATGGGCGGATGGTTATTTATGGTACTGTTGATAGCGGGAGACGTGTGCTAGGTGGAGTTTCCATTGATGGTCGCGTCAAGTTGCTGTTGCCGGCTGCAAGTGGTGAAGTTCAAGAACCAGCTTGGTCGCCATTTTTGTCCTAAAGTTAATGTTAATTATCCCAAATTAAGGAGTGATCATGTTCAAGAAAACACTACTCACAGCATTGTTAGTTAGCGCCCCATTATTGATGGTTGGTTGTTCAAGTACTGGCGATAAAGGTGCAACATCAACAGGTGGTTTAAACACCGATGCTTACGGTTCAGGCGTTGATAATGTTAAAAGTGAATTTGGCGAGGCTACCCTCGACGAAAGAACTTTCTACTTTGATTTCGACAAGAGCGATATCAAACCTGAATACATGGCAGCTATCGAAGCTAATGGTAAAAACTTAGCAAACCATCCTAAAAAGAAAGTGCGCGTTGAAGGACATACTGACGAACGTGGTAGCCGTGAATACAACATCGCTTTAGGCGAACGTCGTGCTCAATCTATTGCTCGCGTATTGATGATGGAAGGTGCTCGTCACGATCAAATCTCCGTTGTTAGCTATGGCGCAGAAAGACCAGCTGTACAAGGTCATAACGAAGCTGCATGGGCTGATAACCGTCGTGCGATTATCGAATACGAAGCTGGTGGTCAATAATCGATGAAGTGTAACAACATCAGTTTGTTATTTTCTCGTTTAGTCTTAGTTGCTGCTCTGGCGTTCGGCCAGGGCACAACGCTTTTTGCTCAAGACTATAGCCGCATGCCTACAGAAGAACGGCTTTCTCGTCTTGAAAGAATCAATGACAGTCGTAATGATTTACAAGTGACTCAAACATTGGATGCCTTACAACAAGATATCCAAACGTTACGTGGGCAATTAGAGGTTTACGAACGTCAAATTAGCGTGCTCACCAAACAACAACAAGATTATTATCGTGATCTTGATGATCGAATTCGCAAATTACAGGCAGGAACTGCTGCAACAACAGCAACACCAGTAGGTGCTGCTACTACACCTGTAACGCATACAGCGCCCGCACAGGATGCTGTGGGGATGACTACGTCAGCTCCAACAATTACGGCTCCAGCTCCAGCAATGGATCCGTCTCTACCGCTTGAAGATAGATTGGGCCCAACAGCAGATAATTTTAACCAAACTCATCTTAGCACTGGCGAGGCTAATGATACGGTAACCCATTTAACTACACCGAATAACTCCACAGCTGTTACACCAGCTCCCGCTGTTATGGAAAATCCTACGAGTAGTACTACTGTAGTTGATAATCAAGAGGCTTATTTAGCGGCCTATCAATTAGTGGTTAACCGTCGTTTTAGTGATGCCCAATTGGCTTTACAAAATTACATTAATCAATACCCTAATGGTGTGTACGTTGCTAATGCTTATTATTGGTTAGGTGAAGTGCATTTGACGCAAAAACAATTACCAGAAGCAGAGCAAGCATTTAAAACAGTTGTCGATCGTTTTCCTAATAATAATAAGACACCTGATGCATTACTGAAATTAGGTTATACCTATGTTGCTGAGGGTAACAAACAACTCGCCCGTGATACTTTTCTTCAAGTTAAAAGTCGCTACAGTCATTTAGCCGTAGCCCAACTTGCAGATGCTCAACTTGCTCAATTAGGGCAATAATTCAATGACTGTTCATCACAGTGCACATAAAAAATTTCATCAATTAATTGACAAGGCAAGTAGCGCCGCATTAAATGTACCAACCGCTGTGGTACATGCTGTGAGTAAAGATGCTTTGCAAGGTGCTATCGATGCAGCAAAACGACATTTAATTAAACCTATTTTTGTGGGCCCCTTACATAAATTAAAAGCGGCAGCAGCAGCTTGTCGTATTCATTTAGATGAGTATGAATTTTTGTCTGTGGAGCATAGCCATGCCGCAGCGGATGCTGCAGTGGACTTAGTGTTACAAGGTAAAGCACAGGCGATTATGAAAGGCGATTTGCATACCGATGAATTTATGCATCCTATCGTCACACGACTTCATACTGATAAACGCATGAGCCATTGTTTTGTAATGGATATTCCCACTTATGAGCGTTTATTAATTATTACTGATGCAGCGATTAATATTAAACCTGATTTAGAAGATAAAATGCATATTATACAAAATGCAATTGATTTGGCTCATGCTTTGGGAGTTCGTCATCCCAAGGTTGCTGTACTAGCTGCGGTAGAAACTATTTCATCGAGTATGCCAGCAACTATCGATGCAGCAGCATTAAGTAAAATGGCTGATCGGGGACAAATTACTGGTGGCATTGTTGATGGTCCTTTAGCATTTGATAATGCCATTTCTGTCAAAGCGGCAGAAATGAAAAATATAAAATCTGCTGTTGCAGGACATCCCGATATATTAATCGCGCCTGATATTGAGGCGGGAAATATCATGGTAAAACAACTCGATTATTTAGCTGACGCTAAAGCAGGTGGATTAGTTTTAGGTGCTAAAGTTCCCATTATTTTAACAAGCCGTGCCGATGATTCATTAATGCGAGAAACATCATGCGCCTTGGCCGGAATTTATTTACAATATCAACACAAATAATCTCTCATCCCCTCTCCCCTTGTGGGAGAGGGAAATGCAAGCAACGCTTGCGAGAGTGAAGGGGGGGGCGCTACGAAGAAAGAAATGTATTTTACGGACGGACATTTCTTCATAGCAAAGATCGCCCCCTCACCCGCCCGCGCAAAGCCGCGGTTGACCTCTCCCGCAAGGGGAGAGGTGATAATATCAATATTACCTTGCTATCTGGAGTGTAAATGCCTAATACGATTTTAACGTTAAACGTCGGCTCTTCTAGCATAAAAGCAGCAGTATTCACTGCTGAATCATTAAATCTTCTTTTTACTATTAAGGTGGAACGATTAACCACGGCACCATTATTTACTATTTATAACAACACAAAAACCATATTACTCCAACAACAATTGACAACTGATCATGCTACCATTGAAATAGTAACAAAAAAAATTATCGAGTGGTTGCAACAACAAGTGATTACTCTGCAAGCGGTTAGTCATAGAGTAGTACACGGTGGAACTGATTTTTATCAGCCTGTTTTAACTGACAAAACCATTTTAGATCAATTAGAAAAATTATCTCCTTTAGCACCTTTACATGAGCCTTATAATTTAGCAGCTATTTATTGGATAAAGAAAAACTATCCTGATTTACCGCAAATTATTTGTTTCGATACGGCTTTTCATCATACCTGTTCTGCTGTTCATCAAACGATGGCAATTCCTAAAGTGTGGCGAGATATGGGTATAAGACGATATGGTTTTCACGGTTTATCCTATGAATCTGCTATGTACCATTTAGCAACCATAGCCCCACAAATGATAAAAAAACGTTTGGTTTTGGCGCATTTAGGTAGTGGTGCGAGTTTATGTGGGACTGTCGATGGTAAAAGTGTCAGTACCACGATGGCATTTAGCGCATTAGCAGGATTACCTATGGCAACACGTTGTGGTGATTTAGATCCAGGGGCTTTATTATTTTTATTGCAAAGCCAAGGTATTAGTGCAAAAGTCATTGAGGAAAATCTTTATAAACACAGCGGTTTATTAGGATTATCGGGATATAGTGATGATATTCGCGATTTATTGCAACGAAATAGTCAAGATGATCAATTAGCTATTGCCGTTTTTGTGCAAGCGATTATTCATCATATGGGAGCAACTATTGCTGATTTAATGGGTGTGGATGGGTTTATTTTTACTGGCGGTATTGGTGAGCATACTGCAGTCATTAGACAGCAGGTTATGCAGCAAATGGCCTGGTTAGGTGTTAAGGTAGACTCAAACAAAAATCAAGATAATGCCTCATGCATTAGCGCTGATGACAGCCAGATCCCCGTTTATGTCATTCCTTGTGATGAGGAGCTTATGCTGGCCAAACACGCCAAAAATATGTTAATGTTGTGACTTTAATACAACGATACTCCATAATAATGACCCCACAACAATTACGCATTACAGAGATTTTCTTTTCCCTTCAAGGCGAAACTCGCACTGTTGGTCTGCCAACCGTTTTCGTACGTCTTACCGGCTGTCCGCTACGTTGTGTATATTGTGATACAGCCTATGCCTTCAAAGGCGGTGAATTAATGACGTTGGAAGAGATAAACAACACCGTTGCAAATTATGGGGCGAAATATGTCACTGTTACCGGCGGTGAACCGTTAGCACAACCTAATTGCCTACCTTTATTAACGCAACTATGTGATGCAGGTTATAATGTTTCATTAGAAACCAGTGGGGCTATTGATGTATCGGCAGTTGATCCTCGTGTTGTAAAAATCCTTGATTTAAAAACACCTGGTTCAAAAGAAATGGCGCGAAATTTATACAGCAATTTGGACCATTTGACCGCGCAGGATCAGGTTAAATTTGTTATTTGTAATCGCGAAGACTTTGATTGGTCTTGTCAAACGATGAACCATTATAATTTGCCGGATAAAATTGAAGTTCTTTTTTCTCCAAGCTTTGAAGATCTCCCTCCTAAGCAACTCGCTGAATGGATTTTAGCTGAAAAGTTACCTGTAAGGATGCAGCTGCAAATCCACAAATATATCTGGGGTGACATTCCTGGCGTCTAGCTCGCTTAAAAAGAAACTGATGCTTATAATTAACATATAATCCCTTTTCAGGACATTGCATGGCAACATCTTCCTATTCTTTAGTTGGTATCTTAGGCGGCACTTTTGATCCCATCCACTATGGACATTTACGTGCAGCCTGGGAAGTTTCTCAAAGCTTGCAGTTAAAGGAATTGCGTTTTATCCCTCTTAACCAACCTGTACACCGACCTGCGCCTGTTGCTAGTATTACGCATCGGGTCGCCATGTTAGAGCTTGCCATTAAAAATATCCCGAGTTTTAAAATCGATAAGCGAGAAATTGATCGGGGTGGGCCATCATACACTTTTGATACGCTAACCTCTTTACGTAAAGAATTGCCTCAAACAGCGCTATGTTGGTTGATAGGAATGGATGCTTTTTCTCAAATAACCACATGGCATCGCTGGGAAGAATTGATCAATTTAGCCCATTTTATCGTATTACAACGACCGGGTGCTCAAATGCCAAATTCAGGTCAAGTAGGTGGGTTGTTATCCCACCAAATCTTCGATAAAACACCTCTTTCTCGCGCGACTCACGGCTGTATTTGGTTTGAACCTATTACGCTGCTCGATATCTCATCAACGGCGATTCGAGAGCAATTAGCTATACAGCAAGAACCCTATTTTTTATTGCCCAATAGTGTCTTACAATATAATAAAGAGCATAAGATTTATACGTGAAAGGAGATAAAAGTTACATGCAAATAACTCAACTTCAGTCCATTGTGCAAAAATCTCTAGAAGACATGAAGGCGCTCAACATTCAATTTTTAGATGTACGAAAATTAACCTCAATAACAGATTATATGGTGATAGTTAGCGGAACATCCGACCGCCATGTAACATCCATCGCCGATAAAGTTGCCCAAGCTGTAAGAGAACAAGGTGGTCACGTATTGGGTATGGAAGGGGAAAGTGTTGGTGAATGGGTATTGGTTGATTTGGGCGATATTATTGTTCATGTCATGCAACCTCGAATCCGCGACTTTTATAACTTGGAAGGCCTATGGTCAGTCCCTACTGGGCAACCGATGTTAAAAGAAGTGACGGTTTAATTGGGTTGTGCTCTAAAAAACATAATAGGATCTAGATCCCAGCCTATAATTTGTCATGATATAAAAAAAGAGGGATAACCTATGAAAATCTTATGCATAACCCACGCCGATTTTGAATCACCTGGAGTCATTGCCGATTGGGCAAAAAGCAAGGGATATCATTTTACTGTTTGTAAACCCTACCAAGGTGAAAATTGTTTACATCAAGAGCCATTTGATTGCTTGATCGTTATGGGTGGTCCACAAGATGCTTGTCGGTATGATGATTATCCTTATTTGGAAGATGAAGTGCTGTTAATTAAAGATGCTGTTCTTAATAAAAAAATAATTTTAGGGTTTTGTTTAGGCGCACAATTAATTGGTGAAGCATTGGGTGCTAAAGCTAGCAGAAGTCCGGAAAAAGAAATTGGTATTTATCCTATTACATTAACCAATGCAGGATTAATTGATCCGCTATTGGAAGGTTTAGGGGAAACATTTCCTGTGGTTCATTGGCATAATGATATGCCGGGGGAAACCAGTAGTAGCGTTATTTTAGCGTATAGCGAAGGTTGTCCTCGCCAAATTATCCGTTACGCACCTAATATTTATGGTTTTCAATGTCATTTAGAAATTACAGCAGATGATTTTCATCAGATGGCAAATGCTTGCCCTGGTGATTTTAAACCTAGCCGATTTACCCAATCAAAAGAAGTGTTTGCAATAAAAGATTTTAAAAGTATTAATCAAATGATGTTGCAAATTCTTGAGCGAGTGATTTACATCTACTTATAAGGGTTAGGTTTCTTGCCTGTTTCCACAGTGCTTGCTTGAGTTGGTAGAGGTATTCCATCTACCGGTCGACTGTTATTCGTTGGTTGCGCTTCGATTTGAGAGTATAAATGATACTGTACAAGAGAAAATGCCCTACTAATACCTTTTGCTGGAATAGGTGATGGTACAGGATATATTGGCGGAGCAAGTAGTATAAGGCCTATTTCTCGTCCCATCGCTCTAATTATTTTTAAAGTGGTTGTTAATTCGTGAGGTAAAGAGGAGACAATTTGTCGGTTTACACATTGTTGCTTCGCTAAAGCAGTATATATTTCACTGAATTCTTGATAGCGAAAAAATAATTCTTCTTTAGTTTGAAAATTAAATGGGGCAAGTACACGCCCTTGTTGGACTCGCATTTCTCTGGTCAGTTTTAAAATGCTTGATAATTCATGAATAACATCTGGATCAATGTTTTCACCTTCAGATTGAGCCTTCAATATGCCTATAAAAATTTTTATTAATTGTTGATAGTAAACAATCAAGGTTTCTGTGGTCTGAATATTAAAAAGAAAGTGACGAGCTGTAAAAAATGTTCTCCAAATAGGGTCTTCTTCTGGAGATTGGTGCATATAATTAATTTTAAATGCGGGATCAGGAAGTAATGTGATTAACGCATAATTATACCATAAGGGTCTTGCCATTACAGTTCTCCTACTAATTTACTAGTAATTCTAAAACTAAAGCATCTTCCCGACCGTTAAAAGTTGGATAATAACCTTTACGCTGACCAATTAATGTAAATCCTTTTTTATTATATAAGTGATAAGCAGCTTGATTAGAAATGCGTACCTCCAATAAAAGGCGGCTAAGTGTTTTATTGCGAGCTATTTCAATCACCTTATCTAATAATGCGGCACCATACCCTTTTTGCTGCGCCGCTTTAGCGACACAAAGGTTTAAAATATGGCATTCTCCTGCAGCAATTAACATAATGCTATAACCAATAATGTTATTGCTTTCTTCCACGACCCAACATTCATAGCCTAATTGAATACAATTGTAAATAATATCTTCCGTCCACGGAAAAGGATATACAGCCTCTTCAATAGTAATAACAGCTGTTAAATCTTCTTTTTTCATAGGGCGAAAAGATAGATTCATGGTATCACGAAAGCTAACTGTTGATAAATTTTCCTTTTAAAGGATGGGTTGATAATAACATTTGATAAAGATGGCAGGATGAGTTCATTAGAAAATAATTCATTTTCGCCCAATAATACCCAGGTTTTTTGCGGTGAATAAGAAATAGTCACCGCATCTTTGTCATGGGATAGGTAAGCCACATGGTGCTCTGGCAATATTTTTAAAATAGCTTGTAATAATTGCTGTTCTTTAGCATTTTGTGGGGGGTTATCCAAAATAACCTGAAATTGCGCATCAACTTGCCCCTGCAAAGTATAAACTGAAAGTAGGGTGGGCACCGTGGACCGTGGTACCCAGCTGGTAATTCCCATTGCATTAAGATGTTGTAAGTAGTCCATGGTCTAAATCCTAATAGCAAAATGTTAATAAATCACTGCGTTTTAATTGTTGTTTTTGCTCACCATCAGCTTGATAAACAATTTTCCCTTCTTTTAACGCCAATAACCGATTCCCATATGCCATTGCATCGTCTAAATCATGGGTTGTCATCACACAAGTAATATGATGCTGAATTAATTCTGCGTGAGTACGGCCCATAATATAATGCCCGGTTTTAGGGTCAAGCGCGCTAGTATGCTCATCTAATAATAGTAAAGTCGGTGGATGGCGCAAACATAACGCTAAAATGAGCGCTTGTTTTTCTCCACCGGATAAACGCGAGCAGGTCGTATCGAGTTTTTCGGGTAGTTGTGCATTAAAGGCAGCTAAATAATCATGGAAAAACTGGCGTTGTGTTAATGTGGCGTAACGCAAAGAAACAGACTCATGACGCAATTCCCATAGCAAGCAATTTTCTAAAACAGTTAAATCATTAAATAAACTATGACTAGTATCTTGCGTTAAAGTAATAACTTGTTTAGCAAAATCAGCTTGTGAATAATTCGCGATGGGTTTTTGTTGAAAGAGTATTTTCCCTGAACTAATCGGGTAGGTGCGATTAATCGCTTTGATTAGTGAGCTTTTTCCAGAGCCATTTCCACCCAAAACCACCACAAAATCCCCTGGGTTAATGGTGTAGTGAATATTTTGCAAAATCGCTCTATCCATTGCAGGCAGTTTAATTTGCAGATGTTCAATTTGTAATAAATGATTAGTGTCCATAAGCATTACCTTGGCGACGCGTACTAGCGGCACGTAAAAAGAAAATTAATACTAAACCAAGTACCAATTTAAGGTTAATAGGATCAATTCCTATTCGTAAAAAGATATTAATCATTAGGAAATATAAAAACACACCAATAAAGCAACCGAAAAGATCAAGAACGACAGAATAGGGTCTGTTGATAGTGAAATGTTTTATTAATTGCAAGCCAATAACAACAGCACCAATGCCGGTTAGGGTTACGCCAAATCCCATATTAATATCAGCATAACCATATATTTGAGCACTTAACGCACCACAGCAGGCTGCCAAACCGTTACTTAATGCTAAACCCAAAAAACGATATCCTTCGGCGTTTTTCCCTAGGTTTTTTAGCAAATGCGAATTATCGCCAAATGCGCGCAAGACTAAACCCAAACGTGTTTTTAATAAAAAGGCCATAAATAATAAAATGAGCGTGATTAATCCTACCAACATAATCCATTGACCATTGGGACCTAAAGGCATTGCAAGAGCAAATAGATTATCGGCTTCGTATAAACCAATATTAGGTCTACCCATGATTTGGAAATTGACGCTGTATAAAATGAATAATGCTAATACACCTGCGATCAAACCATTAATGCGATCGCCTTTTTGAATGAAGCTAACGCCAATGCCAGCACAAAAACCGGCAAGAATAGCCAATAATAAACTCAGCCATGGACTCACTCCGTTCGTTAAAAAACGAGCAAATACTGCTGCGCCTAATACAAAGCTACCATCAATAGTTAAATCGGTGGTACGTAAAATCCCATAGCTTAAATAAATGCCTAAAGCGAGTGGGAAAAAGAGGGCGCTTTGTTCAAGCGCCGGAATTAATATATCCATTGTTTATTGTACCGCGCTAAAACTATAACCAGAAACTGTAGCAAGTTGTTCTAATTTTTTTACATCAATATCTTCTTTAGTTAATGCAGCGATATTGGCAAATACTGTTAACGCTTGTAAATTTTCGATGGGTAGAGAATTCACATCTTCACCAAGTAACACTTTGGTTGCTAATAGAGCACCTTGCTCACCAATCGATTGCTCACGCACGCCTAATGCAAAACTACCACCGGATTTAATTGATCCTTCATCGGAGGTAATAACAGGAATATGCAATTTTTCTGCTTCACGCGTTAAGGTTTGAATACCACTGACAATCATATGATCTTTTAAAATAAAAATCGCTTCGCTATCTTTATTAATAGCCCGACTAACTGTATACAAATCTGGCAAAGCTTGGATCATTAATTTTTGCACAGTAATACCTAGTTGTTTAGCCACATTGACTGTTTTTTCCACATCATCAAATACTTTTTCACTATTGCTGTAAACGAGAGTCATTTTTTTCATGTTGGGATAAAACTGATGAATAAAATCCATTTGTGTCTCAATTTTTACTTCATCTCGCACGCCCGTCATATTAGGTGTTTGCGTAGGACATAAACACGCTAAACTCACAATGGGTTGATCTTTATTAGTAGCAATCGCCATTTGTGTGGCTGCTGTGCCAATAGGAACCACTATCGCTGTTTTTTGTTTAGCAAATTGTTGCAAAATAGCGCGTTGAATATTCATATCGCCATGTGCATTTTGCACACTAAATGTTACCGGGCCTTGATAGGTTGCTTTGATTTCTCTTTCGAAACCTTTGACAATATCATCTAGCGCAGCATGTTCCATCGGTAACACAATGCCTATGGTAACTGCAGGTAATGGTTGTTCCGCGGCATTAGTTACCGCGTGCCCAAGGCCTAAGGCTATAAGACCGCTCAATAATAGGGTTGATAATTTTTTCATGATTCACTCGCTTTAAATATTTAGCTATAGCTTTTGTGCTTAATTGCACATCCCAAAACCCAGTAAAAAGGAATAATTATATGCCCCCCAGGGGCCAAAAGGCGAGTGATTGCTGAACAAAGTGCCGAGGAAGTTTTATGGTCTTGGTAGAAAACATTTTATTTAACCTTTATTGAATAACGTAAAAATAACAGGACGAAGACGGATTAGTGCCACCATCGCCAGCATGTTATAAATAATACGTTATTGAATAAAGAGGTCATAATTAGTTTTTACCTTTATGAAGGATTTTTTTAGATTAAAGGGAAAAGCGGGTTATGTCAACACAAACCCAGCTAAATCGTTAGATACAAAACAAACACGCCAAAAACACATAAAATGAGTCCTGACGTAATATTAACCCAACGCATGATCGAAGCGTTCATCCAACGATTCAAAACATAAGCGACACCGCCGCTTAACAAAAGCCACCAAATAGTAGAGCCTATGCTGATGCTGATGACCAGTATTAGTGCTTCTGAATATTCTCTATCTTCAGTTCCTAATCCAAGCGCGGCAAATATGGCGATAAACGATAAAATGGTTGCGGGGTTTGATAAGGTCAGAAAGAAAGTCGAGAAATAAGCATGCCAGGCAGAAGGCTCAGTTTCAGATGGTTTAATATTTTGTTGTGAGTGTGCGATTAACGAGCGAATACCAATTAATAATAAGAAAGCGGCGCCAACTAAGCGAATAACATTTTCATGAGCCGTCAAAAGAGACGATATGGCTGTTAAACCAAACGCTGCCATGGCCCCATAAAAGGTATCTGCAGTGGCAGCGCCAAGACCAGTCCATAAACCTATTCTAAAACCATCTTGTAAAGAACGTTGAATACATAATATTCCAATTGGACCAACTGGTGCTGCTATGGCGAAGCCTACTAATAATCCTTGTAAAAATAAAGTGATCATGCATTAATTCTCATTTCTATAATAACCATAACGTCGCTTTGATTCCGTTGCATTGTATCAAAGCATCCCCATTCTAGTAATTGTAAATTATGGCAGAACCAATAGTAATTGCCAAAAAGTTCTGTTAGATAGGGTAACTTTGATCAAAAAAGACAGGGGAAGGTAGGCTCAAGGCGATAGCGAATAAATTATTGATCAAGTACGCCTAGCTCTTTTTCAATATGCTGCGGTAATAGGGTTTTGTCTTCATTGGTTAAATGCTGCTTTAATAACAATAGGTTTTCACGTGATTTTTCTGCTATTTTTTTTGCTAGGTCAATAGCTGTGGTAATGACATCTATCTTCTTAACAAAATTTGCAGAAACTCCCCATTGACTTAATTGCGTGCCCGAGTAGTTTTTTGCGCCATATAACATGTTGTCAGCGACGCTTATGCCAAATTTGCGGGGGATTATGTAAGTTAAACCAAAACCAGGGGTAAAGCTCGTGGTATATGATGCTTCATATGCCATTACTTGCAGGTCTGCCAGGGCGCCAAATGCTAAACCACTACCGATAGCATGCCCTTGCATTGCTGCGATTACCGGTACATGGCAATCCAACAGTAAACGGTAAAATGTTAAATCGGTAAAACTTTTTTGCTTGATGTTGATGGTTGCTATCATTTCTGGGAGCTCACCGCTGCAAAAAAAGTTACCATACCCGTGAATGACAACGACTTTTACTTTTTGATTGGAATTAATTTCTTCAAAAACCTGACAAAGCTCTTTAATAAATGGTTTAGAGAAACTATTTTTAGTTGCTTTGTCTTCCATGGCAACAATAGCTATCGTCTCTTGCAAATAGGAAAGCTTTACTAATTCTTCAGACATTTATTGCTAACTCCATGCATATTCACGATGATAGTTTTTAACTTCCTTTAGGGTCAGCAAACCTTGATTTAGAAATTGCTCTTCATAAATCTTTGCAAAACCTGAGAGCTCTACTTTTTTATCCTTTATGCCAAATACCCATTCCATGTTGAGCTCTAAAATCTTATCATATTCAGGGATGCTTAATTTACAGCGAGAGTTTAAAGATTCTTTGATTTTCATTTCCTGTAGTTTTTGCTGAGATTTTGCCGTAATCACGCCACTATAAAACTCTGATGAACAGCCGGAACCATAAGAAAATAATCCCACCCGTTTAGGTGATTGACAATCAGCAGTTGCAATAAGGCCAGCTAAAGCTAAATATACTGTTCCTGAATAGATGTTACCGACATGCATGCAATAAGCAAGAGAAGGTTCAATACGTTTTTTAAAGTCAGCCTCAATTTCTTGTGGGGGTAGTTTTTTTAAATCCCTCAGTAGTTTTCGATGTGCTGCCTTAACTAATCCAGCAAAAGGCGTGTGAAATGCTAAGTAATCAAAGCTGGTTTGAAAATCAATATTATCCATACGTGATGCATAATGTTGATAGGCATTTTCTAAACAATCCATGTAAACTAATAATGATAAATCCGGATCACCTGTTTCAATTTCGGGTAAAGGTCTACAAGTGTCCATCACCTCATAGCCATAAAATCCATTAGCTCCAAAGTCAGCCTCAAATATTTCAGGCTCATCACCAACCAGCATGGCAACGGATGCGGTGCCTTGTGAAGGTTCTGCATAAGTCATTTTTGCTGCTGCACGTGCTACATCAGCGGAAATGACTAGAACTTTTGCGCCTGGTGATACTTCAGATGCAACATAATTCATTGCCATTTGCAAAGCGGCCGTGCCAGCATAGCAGGCTTGTTTAATTTCAAAAAGACGGCAATGTTTGCTAAGACCAAGATAATGATGAATATATGTGCTTAAGGATTTGCCGAAATCCAAACCAGACTCACTGGATGTTATCACCATTTCAATGGCGTTCCGTTCTTTTTCATTTAATCTATCAATAATGGGTTTTGCAGCATTGACCGCGTTAGTTATGGCGTCTTCACAAGGGACATTGACAGCTTTTTCAAGCATCATCAAATTATCAAAGCGCTCCAATTTTAAGTTTCTCGCTAAAAATAATTCTTTAACATCAATATAAGCACGCGTTACATACGCATTCATGGCCTCGATACCAACGCTCATCATGTTTCACTCCTGTGAAAAAAACATACTGTTATTCGATGAAATACTTCTCTATCATTTCTTTTACTTCAGGACGTGCAAAACTGATTTTATGCATTGCTAATTCTTGCTCAATATAATGAGGTAGTTCATCTTTGATGGTTTTGGTTAACTGCTGCTTTAATAATTTTAAAGAAATAGCAGGCTTTTCACTCATTTCATTGGCGATATTCATTGCTGTCATTACAACATCATTTCTTTTAACAATGCGGATAGGTGTGTTTCTGGCTTTTAAATCACGACCCTCATATTCTTGTGCGGTATATAATAATTCCGGACCCAAAATAGGCCCAAATTTTTTGGGAATAATATAGGTAGCTCCAAACCCTGGCGTAAAACCATATTTTAAGAAATTACTTGCATACGTAGACTCCTCAGCCATTATAAGTAGATCAGCAAACGCGCTAAAAGCTAGGCCCCCACCGAGAGCATGGCCTTGCATGGCTGCAATTACCGGTAATTCACAATCAAGCAATAGACGATAAATTGGCATGTCAGCAAATGTCATTTTGCCTTCAGCTAATTTTAATAAGTCGCTTTTGGTCCCACCGCAACAAAAGTAAGAGTCTAATCCTTTTAATACAATAACTTTGGCTGCTTCATTTTTTTTGATTTCATCAAATGTGTTATGTAATTTGCTCATCAATTCGCTTGATAAAGTATTTTTGTAAGTAACATCTTGCATAGTAACAATAACTATGCCTTTATCAGTCCAATCTAGGTTTACTAGAGGGTCCATTGTCGCTCTCCACTATCTCAAGGGAATTTTTGCTTTAAATTAAAGATAGCTGTTAAATTGTATTAATGCATAACCAGTCAATTTATAAAAATATTTTTTGTAATCTTCTTGTGTTTTGTGAAATCATCGTATTACTGTTGTATATGAATACCGTACCATTCAGTAGAAGCTATTTAATTAACTAATTTATTGCGGCATCTGGTCAAAAGATCGACCCTACCATCAATAAATCTCAAATCATTACTATTCTTGCTAGCATATTGAAGTTATATACTCATCGCTAATGAATTTGCAGCAAGGCCGCTGCAAATTCATTAGCGATGAGTATAAATATCCTTTTATTGAAAAAACCCCAATTTAATTGTGATTAGTCTACTGTAGTTGCGTTGCTTGACTATGAAATGTATAGGTAACTATCATTTTACCAATGATTTTCTGTTGTGTTCTTTTTTATAAAGATTTATTATGTCTAGCGATACTATAGAATATAGTAAGCTCGAAGTAATTAAAATTAATCTGTGTTGAATTAAAACTCTCTTTAAAACTAATAATCAAGAATTATAGGAACAACATCATCATGCTAACTCCAGAATTATCCAATATACTTTCCCAGGTTCATAGTGGATTGGTTTTAAGACAAGGTCAATCAACTTCTGTTCTTGTACAAGACGCAGATGCTGCTGCATTTTTAGAAACGATTGCTAATAATAATCAGTCCAAAACATATTTTACTTGGTATTTTAATTCGTTAAGTCATTCTCATGAGGCTTTTTTTAATTCATTATTAACTCAAATGCGAGAGTGGGTTACATCTTCCATTAAATCTGATGCCGAAAAATTGGAAAAGGTAGGTTTATTGGATGATTTATTTAAAAACCCTGAACAAAAAATTGAAGCAATTGCTGAATTGTTAATTTATCTAAGTAAAATTAAGCGGGTTCAGCTTCTCGTCCCAAACTTTCCAATTTTACCTGCTATAGTCATAAATTTTCTTAAAATCTTTAAATGTACCCCTGAAGCTAATATTCATTTGGTTGTTGCAGACAATAGTAAGTCAACCAACAAGGTTCAACATGTTGGCTTTGCTAAACAACATAATAGATTTGATATGATTGCTGCAATGGCTGGCAAGGATACAGCTCTTCCCAATCATGCCTTGGTAAGCACCGTGAGATTAGAAAACATTACGAATTTATCTGAAAAAAATGGTGAGCGCAGTAAGAAACCAGTAGCATTTCAAGATTCTCATAAGCCAACTCAGTCACTCCCCACTGTTACTCCTCTAATAGAACTATACCCAGTAGAGCTCGAGGCGGATAATTCCAGTGATGCTACTTCATCAACTCCTAAACCCGAGAGAAAGAAACAACAAGCACTTACCAATAGAAATCCGCTAGTGGCATTGGATCCCTACTTAGTGCCAAAAGGTCCAGATGTTAAGGATACTGAGTTGCAAACAAGTATGCGGAAAATAATTGTTACAACGATTAGCTGCTTTCCAGACGGTATCAATCCTGGATTACTCAAAGCGATACTCATAGAAACCCAATTGGGTTATCTGATTGATATGTCAGTTGTTAAAAATACCCAATTTGCTCAATATTTTGATAAATTAATCGAAAGTGCAATTGCGATGGGGGTGATAAAAGTCAATAGCAATACGGGTTTTTATCATTTTGCCAAGCCAATTCTTGGTGATAGCCTTGGTGGGTTGCTAGCTGATATTAAAGTGATTAAGAGTAAGGATCCTTTAAGTAATCCTATGGTTATTGTTGGTAATGTTGATTATGATCTTTCTCTTAAAGATAGATCAAATAATGGCACAGACTTGAGCTTTATTGATGTTCTGTCGTCAATTATACCCCATATAGCTGCAGATATTGTATTAAAAAAGAAAACGATTACTGATTGGGATTTAATTATTCTTCAACAAAGGGTTAGATCTTGGCAAGAGCAAGGCGAGCTAGATAAACTAAACACGGCTGCAAGTTTAGCTTTAACATATTGTGAGGGCAATTTATCAAAACTTGATCTACGAATTATAACTGATTTTTACATACTTAAATTAAAAGCCGCAACTCCCGAGACAGTGGATTGGGCTGTAGCTAGTGCTGAGCAACATTTAACTAAACTAATTGAAGCCAAAAATACAGGGACACAAATTTTTCTTGATGACAAGATAATAGAGCTAATTGGTGTGTTAACAGAAGTTTACGGTGGTTTGTTAAATAATCCAGTGGCAGCATTGGGCTTATTTACGAAAGTGAAAAAGGTAGCCTCAGAGGAATTAAAACTTTTGGTTGATGATCCTACCGATCCAGCAACTTTTAGAGATAAGGCGACTCAGAAGAAAATCTTTAGGCATTCTCAACAAAATCCCCCAGATAAATTGGCAGATAAAATAGCACTATTACGCATGCGGTATATTAGCTATCAAGCTATGGAACCTAAGGCTGGGACAGTTCTTGAGTATATCAGAAAAAAAGTGTTACTAGCATTTGATGGTTGTAGTAAAGGAGCTATAACGATTGCAGGATTTGTAATTGCACAAAATTTTACAGCTGAACAATTAAGTGCAAATGATGCTACATGTAAGGGACAGGTTGACAAAATAATTGCTGAATCTGCTAATGAATTAAGAGTACAATTTGCCTTAGCTGAATATGGCACCAAATTGCGTCCGCTGGCTTTGCTAGTGGGTAATCCTAATTTTGCTTTTCGCAGTTTGCAAGTTTTTACTGATTTATCACTTTCCAAAGGCCATTTTACCACCGAATTAATTGCGGCATGTGCGGTAACCGCGTATTTTCATTTAGGTGGACTTAAGAAAAAAGCTGAAAATGGTGTGAAATTAATTCATGAAATTGGCGAATCATTAAAGGTTATTACTAGCCCCGTCGCAGTCTTTAACTATTACTTATCAATGCATAGGATACGCATAATAACTCCGAGTGATCTTGAAATACTCATAGCCAATTTGAAATTAGCGATGAGGCAAGAAGGTAGTGTTATGGTTGGTACTTTTGCCAGATTTGTTATGCTACAGTTAGATCTAGTTTATGGTGCAGATATTCCAGCGCGCTATGCAAGAAAATGTGAAATAGTAGCATTGATGTTGGGTTATACCGCTAATAACCCTGATGCGGGCCTTTATTTATTAAATTGTGCTCTTGTAGAGCAAGATCAAGCACTTTTAGGGATTGATAGTCATTTACTGCCAGCGACATTTATTGATGATATGTTATCTCGAAAATTAAAAGCGCTTTTAGATCAAGCCGCGAAAAGTGGCGAAAACAGTGGTAATAAACCTGATTCTAAAAAGAAAGGGATAACAGTTTCTCCATCTATTTATGCAAGCTTGAAGGATGGTGGAGAAGCTGCAATAACTCGTTATGGAGAGTTTTTGAATACTACCTTAATTGCAGTCGCTGAAGAGACACCTATTAAAGTGTCATTAATTAGTGAGTCAGAAAGAATATTAGCAGCAATTCAGAAACTTTTTGCCAAAAGCAATATTGAAGCGTTGACGCAAGATGAACGTTCAATGCTAGTTTTATTTTTGAGCGATCAACTGGCTGGTCTCGCTGATATGATGTTGCAAAAACTGTTAGCTGCATTGGTACATTTAAAGATTGATGAAGCTTATAGCTGGTGTGAACGCTTTGTAAATATTGATGGGTTATTAAGTTCTAAAGACCCAATGCCCACTAAAGCGCCTATTTTGGCAGCAATTCTTACAGTGCTTGCTGTGCGATTTCGGCGTCTTCGCGATGTTCCTGAGTGTTTTCAATTCCTATTAACACAACGCTTTACTGTACGGGTATGGCACGAAACAGTAAATCAACTGACCGGTGCTTACGCAATGCCACTGATTGCAAGATGTGAAGTTGACTATATTGTAGAAGGTAGCGCGCAATATCAGATACATGGTATTTCAGCTACGTTAGCTGATAGCAAATTAAGAAAAGGGGTTTCAGCGGTCTTGGTGGCGTTACAGGAACATGTTAACGATCCAAATAATGATCTGTACAAATATAGTGGCGCTGACTTTGCTCTAATGTTAATGGTTGTAGCCCATGTTGCTGCCGATACAGAGAATCAGAAAAAGGGTAGAATGGCTAAGGATGTAAATCGTGCTGCTTACACAACTTTTAGAAATTGCGGTGCTTCCGCGGTATCTAGGACGATACTTTCGAAACAGCCTGATATTGACCCTACAACCCAACAGGTTGCAGCACTTCAGACTTTAATTATTACTGGTACTTTGAGTGCTGAGCAAACGAAGCAATTACCTGCTCTCCCTGAAGCAGTGCTAAACCAATTAAAGATGCTCCCAAGTATTGGTCAACGTGAAGCCGCTGATGGCAGAAAAAATTTCCCATCAAGTGAATCCGCACACCCAGTAATACAACCAATGGCTTTTTATCATGGTATTGTTGGTATGAATCCAGACATGGCCGCATCAGGAATGGTAGATGTCTTAGGACTTACCTTACGCCAACTGCTAGAGGCTTATCTACCTGTTTTATCAGAAAAGTTAGGGTTGTCTGCTGGTTTAAAAAGAGAGGATTTGCAAGTAGAAGTAGTTCTCCCACCTAGAGCTAGTAACGCTAATAAACATGTTACTTTATACAGGGATTTATTTGTTGCTGAGCCGCATCTAGAAACTGCAGATCCAAAACTAATACCAATCCCCGTGATTAGTAATACGGGGCTATTTACCGTAGTTGCATACCAGAACCCGGGTATCGTATTTCATCAAGAAGAATGTTTTGGAGGAACTACCTTGAGGGTTCAAACAACTAAAGGACTTATTATTATAAAAGGAGAGTATGGTACATTATTAATACATACTCCTTCAGAGGCTGTATTTACAAAAACTCAAGTACAAGTTGATCTCTTATTATTTGCTGCGATTGATGGAATCTTAAAACAATTAGTAGAGAAGCTTCATGATAGCCCAAGATCTGAGATGACTACTCAGCATTCTGAGGACTCATCAGTGGCAGATAAATGGAGTATTAATGCCAGTAGTACAGGCATGGAAACTTCAGAATCTTTGCGAATATTGGCCGCTTTAAGTGCTTTAGAAAGTTGGGCTAATGATGGAGTTTTATTATCGCAATCCAGAGATAGATTAGAGCATGTTTTTCAAATAATCAGAAAGCATAGCGGTGCAATAGCCACCCAGTTAAGAGATCTTAGAGATTACATCATACAAAGGCAAGATATTTGGTTGGGTAACCTAGATAAGGACTTCGCCGGTTTGGGTAAAAACAAATTGCTAACACCGATTCAATTAGCGTTATTAAATAAAATACATTTATTGTGTGTAAATGGGTTTATAACGCACACGGGGAAATCTTCGGTATTATTCACGCTATTACATGCGCCGACATTCAAACCTTCAATAGAGCTGCTGGTTGCTGTTGAAGCTACTGCTCTTAGGCGACAGCTGATCGGGGTAAGCGATGGTAAGAGTGTTACTCAGCGGTTTAATTTAATGATCGCTGATTTGTTAAATCATGAAAAAGACAGTGTGGTTGGTGGATGGGAACCTCATACTGACTTTGGAAAATATTGTAAGAGAGAGCAGAGTCATGAAAATCTCTTTGTACTTGCTATGTTATGGATAGCACGATCTACTCAAGATGAGACTAGTGTGAAAGTTATGGAGCTACTTCACATTCACATAAAGGGTGAGCTAGGACAATCTATTAATCTTCCTGCAAATATTATGTCACCAATAAGGAGCTTGTTACTGGCAACACCTCAAGATTATGAAGTAGCAGGAAGTCATATACTTGGTACAGTAAGAACCGACACCTATGCACGCTTTGTTTCAAGACATTTTGGTGATAATATTGTCGACCGCTCTAAAGCACAAAAAGACTCAACAGAACGTGAACGTCACTCATCAGGCGAGTCGAGTGCTAGTTTAACTGGATTTAGGCAATCTATGTCAGAGTAAGTAATGCTATATAACCATCTCGTGGGTTTTAAGAGTGATTAAACTTAAGACCCAATGGATAAAAGCAAGTCACATTCCAGTCATTCAAATGAATTCTTTAGAGGGAATCATAATTCTCTACCTGCTTATATTTTTATAATTTACCAACTTTCTAAATATTCTTGTATTAAGTAGCAAACTATTTCCTATACTTATTTTGTAATGATGGCTTTATTTAGGTAGTACCTATTAATTTATAAGCGAGTTGCAAAAATTTATGGATGATATATACCAAAGAATTATTAATACATGGGCATCTTTACTCAATACAAGAATAATATCGAATGAAGATAATTTTTCATCATTAGGTGGTAGCAGTAAAAAAGCTGATAAATTATTTAAATTATTAGAAAAAGAATTTGGCAGTGATCTACGTATTAGTCGTACAGTTGCATATGATTACCCTACTTGCGCAAAGCAAGCACAGTATATTAGTGAGTTGATCCAAGGTAAAAAAGAGACGATTCACTACGATTCCAAAAATTCTCAATTTCAACCTGTAGCAATTATTGGTGTAGCTTGCCGTTTTCCTAGCTCTAAAAACTCTCCAAAAGAGTATTGGCAGGGTTTAATAGCTGGTGATGATATGTTAGAAGAGATCCCAGCCAGTCGTTGGAATATAGATGAATATTATGACGCTGATCCAAAACTAACCGGCAAAATGTCCATTCGCAAAGGGGGTTTTATTAGCAATCATGATCATTTTGATGCTAATTTTTTCCATATTTCTCCCCTTGAAGCTGAATTTTTAGATCCTAACCAGCGCATAACACTAGAAACTACTTGGCATGCATTAGAGGATGCCGGTATTGATCCGCTGAGTTTGGCTGATTCTGCAACAGGTGTATTTATAGGTGCTATGTTTCATGATTATGAAGTCCTACTAGAGCGTTTTAATTTAAAGAAGGAAGAATTAGGTTATTTAAATATTGGTACTTCACAAGGCGCTATATCAGGTAGGATTTCTTACTGTCTAGGATTACAAGGTCCATCTATGGTAATAGATACGGCATGCTCTTCTTCAATGGTCGCACTACATGAAGCTTGTCAGCATCTCAATGCTGGAGAATGCCATTTAGCAATTGCAGGTGGCGTGAATTTGATGTTATTACCCGAAGTATCGCTTAGTTTTTCTCAAGCCAATATGCTATCTCCAGATGGCTGTTGCAAAAGTTTTTCCGATGATGCCAATGGTTATGCGAGGAGCGAAGGTTGCGGAATAGTTATCGTTAAACGTCTAGCAGATGCAAAGCGCGATGGTGATAGAATCCTGGCTGTCATTAAAGGTTCCGCTGTTAATCAAGATGGTGCAAGTAGTAGCCTGACTGCTCCTAGCCGTTTAGCTCAAGAAAAGTTATTAAGCCATGTGTTACAACTAGCAGGATTAGCACCAGATGATATTGATTATATAGAAGCACACGGCACTGGCACGCCCTTAGGTGATCCTATTGAAATAGGTGCAATAAATACTGTCTACCAGGGTCGAGCCAAACCTTTATACATTGGTAGTGTTAAATCTAATATAGGTCATTTAGAAGCTGCTGCAGGAATAGCAGGTGTAATGAAAGTAATCCTATCATTACAGCATGAAGTAATTCCCGCAAACTTACATTTTAATGCACTAAATCCCCGCATACAATTAGAAAATATTCCAGCCAACATTGTGCATACGCCAACTCCTTGGATAAAAGGAAACCGCCCCAGACGAGCAGCCATCAACAGTTTTGGTTTTACAGGAACTAATGCACATATTATTCTTGAAGAAGCTATTACATCATCAGAAATACTGCCGCAGTCCATACGCGATAAACTTGATAATCAATCGCACTTATTGATTATTTCATCAAAATCAACCGAATCATTATCGCAACAAATTAGTAGTTATATTCAATATCTTAAACATACAAGCGATGCTATTTATGATATTTGTTATACCAGTCAGTTTGGTCGAGCAAAATTTGCACAGCAAGTTGTTGTGCTTGGTAAGAATATTGAAGAACTTATCCATAAACTTGAAGATAAAAATTACGATGATATAAATGAAAATCAACAATTTTTATATAATGATGAAATTAAACCTTATTTAAAAAAGGTATCATTACCTTTATATTGCTTCGATCGTAAACGCCATTGGGCAAAAATATTAGATAAAGCATCTCGTCCTTCATGCTATGAATGGAAATCAGCATTATTAGATTTGACGAAGCAAAAGACTTTAGATATTGGTGACGGAGAATGGATTTTAATTGGAGATTCATTAGGCTATGCCCAACAATTATCTGTTGAGTTGCAGGATCAAGGTTTATCATATCACCTTGTTTTTAGTGTCGAAGATTTTATGGCTTTGAATGAAAGATTTTCTGCTGAAAATATTGTCATGGCGGGTGTTGTTGATTTTTCATGTTTAGATGGTGACTCAGATAACAATTCAACGGCAGAAAATATATTGGATGTATTAGAAAAAAATAATTTTAATAAAATTATTTATCTTGTGCATTTTAATCATGAATTTATCTTGGATAAACTGTTGCAGGTGACGGAGCTGGGTCTTGGTGAAAAACAACAACAATTATTCAAGATCCATAAGTCTCTTCTTGCTTTTATCCAATTGGATAGTAATTACCCCGTTAAAAAATCTATCAAACTTATATTGTCTGAGCTCATGAATAGCTTTAATGAGGAAATGATTTTCTTGGCTAAAAAACGCTATGTTTTGCGTGATGTTGGGGAGAAACCAGATACTGTAATACAGCAACCATCAATTGATTTAATTAATCATAACCAAGTGCCAACATATGAATCACTCCTTGCAGCTATTCGTGAAAACGTATTAACTGTTTTGGGACTGCCGATTGACTCGCAAGATTATGATGATACAGGATTTTTTGAATTAGGTATGGATTCATTAATGGCCGTAGGTTTAGGCCGAAGGATTAAAAAAATAATTCCTAATATTGAAATTGGCACTACAGTTGTTTTTGATTATCCTACGATCGTTAAATTAACCAACTATATTGAGGCACAGTTAACTGGAAAAACACAAGTTAAAGAAAGAATTATAAATAGAACTATTAATGACAATGAACCCATTGCTATTATCGGTTTAAGCTGTCGTTTTCCAGGCGGTGCTAATTCACCGGAGCAATTTTGGCAACTATTAGAACAAAGTTATGATGGCGGCATTGAAATACCTATTAGTCGTTGGAATATGGACACTTATTATGATCCTGATCCGGATAAACCAGGTAAAATCTATGCTCGTCGTGCTGGGTTGATAAACATTCCAATGCAAGAATTTGATGCTGGTTTCTTTAATATTACACCAAAAGAGGCTGAATTTTTAGATCCTCAACATCGTATCTTACTTGAGCAAACCTGGTTGGCATTAGAAAATGCAGCGATTTGTCCTAGTGATTTAAAAGAAAGTGCAACCAGTGTATTTTTAGGATTATGCAGTCAGGATTATCTTGATTTACTCAGACATTCTGACGCAGTCACTGGGATTGATAGTTACGCTGGAACAGGTAATTCAGCAAGTACTGCTGCAGGTCATATATCCTATATATTTGGCTTGCAAGCAGCTAGTATGGTTATTGATACAGCGTGTTCCTCATCCCTAGTTGCAATTCATGAGGCTTGTCAAAGTTTACGTAATGGCGAGAGTGATCTCGCTATAAGTGGTGGCGTTAATGCTATTTTATCGCCAGACTTTATGGCAACACTTTGTCGTATGCACATGCTATCGCCAACCGAATCTTGTAAAACATTTGATAAATATGCTGATGGTTTTATGCGTGGTGAGGGTTGCGGTATTGTTATTCTAAAAAGATTGAATGATGCTCAACGTGATGGCGATAGAATTTTAGCGGTTATCAGCGGTGCAGCTATTAACCAAGATGGTGCGACTAGCGGATTAACTGTCCCTAATGGGCCTGCGCAGCAACGAGTAATTAAAGAAGCATTACAACGTGCTCAACTTACACCAGATGACATTGATTATATTGAAGCACATGGTACTGGTACTGCTTTAGGTGATCCTATTGAGGTTAATGCATTAGCACAGGTTTTTACGATTAATGAAAATAATAAACGTCAACAGCCATTAATCTTGGGCAGCGTAAAAAGTAATATCGGGCATTTAGAAGCAGCAGCCGGCGTTGCAGGATTAATTAAAACAATTTTATGTTTACAGCATCACAAAATTGCTCCACACATTCATTTTGAAAGCATTAATCCCGCGATTAATCTTGAAGCAATACCTGCGCAATTACCCTTGCAAGCTATATCTTGGGAGCGAAAAGAAGATCGTATTCGACGTGCCGGTATTAGTAGTTTTGGCTTCAGTGGTACTAATATCCATCTTATTATTGAGGAAGCTCCTTTAGATGCTAATATTATTCCCATTGAAATACAACAATTAATAAATGATCAACAGCATTGTTTATTTATTTCTGCTAAGACAGAACAAGCACTACTACAGCAAATTCAACACTATTTGTATTTTTTGAAAAGTACAACGGATGCTATCCAGGACATTTGTTATACATCCCAAATTGGTCGCACTCATTTTGAGCACCAGGTTTTAGTTAAAGGAAAGAATATAGCAGAGTTAATAGCAAAAATTAACGCACAAGATTATTTAATTGAAAAAAAATTAGTAAATAAAAGTGAATATAGTGATGTTATAAAACCGTATTTAAGAAAAGTTTCATTACCTACCTATATATTTCAACGCCAAAATTATTGGCCGAATGTATTAAAAAAATCTCATTTGGCTACTCCTGCTCTAAATGGTGTTGCATTAAGTGGGTTATTAGGGCATCAACTTCGTTCTCCTGGGTTGGATAAAATTGTTTTTGAATCAATAATTACAGCGCAACATCCTGAATTTATAAAAGATCATCATATTTATGATGTGGCAGTAATTGCGGGAGGTGCATTTATTTCACTGATTTTATCCGCTTTGCGATCAATAAATAGTCATGGTAGATATGAGATTGAAGATATTACCTTTGAAGAGGCAATGATTGTTGAGGCAAATAAAGCCTACACATTGCAGTTAATTATGGAACCACTCAAAGAAAAATCTTATCGTGCTAAAATTGTCAGCCGCGAGATATCAACTGATGATAGTTCTTGGATTTTCCATGCACAAGCTGTGGCATCGATAGAGGACACTATGCTTATTTCAGCAGATGATTCTTTTTCATCTCTAGAAAATCAATTTGCATCTGGAATATTTTTTGATCAAGAATCACATCACCGCAAGGTAAAAGAACATGGCTTGCAGCTACAAAGTAGCTTTTTATGGATTAGTCAGGGCTGGCTGTTAGATAATAAAATATTAATTCATTTTCGTGCTGCTGAAAACTCTCAAGAGGAACAAGACTATGTACTTCATCCTGGACTAATAGATGCTATTTTTCAAGGATCACTCTATGCTGCACACATTGACAAAAACAAGAATGCAACAACAACTTATGTACCTTTTAGTGTTAAACGTTTTTCATATAGTAGTGCTGCGCATCGAATAAATGATGCTGTGATTACTATTATGCCTTCTGAACAGCATAATATTAACGCCGGTTTTCAGTTGTATGATGAAAGTGGTGAATGTGTTGGAGTAATTGAAGGTTTTGTTGCTCATGAGGCACCTCAAGAAAAACTACTGCGTGCAATCCATCATGAGCCTGCTGTTGAAGATTTACTATATCAAGTTATGTGGAAACCTACGGAATTAGTCACTGAGAAATTAGCAAGTGCAGAAAGTTGGTTAATCGTGGGTGAAAAAAATGAATTGACTGATTTTCTATCGGATTACTTAATACAACAACGTCAAACTGTATTACAAGTAAATACGCTTAAAGCGATAAATAATAATGATCTTAAGCAAAGAGCACCATCCCGTTTGATATGGATAATTCCGGCTCTCGATTCAAACGATGGTGAAACGATTAAGAGAGCACAACATGAATTGGCTGATAGTTTATTACAATTCGCATATTTGGAGCAATATCAATTTACTATTTATTGTGTGACCTTTGGTGCACAGGATGAAACGAGTAGTGATCTAATTGCAGCAAGTTTATCCGCGCTTATTCCGACACTTGCTATAGAATATTCTCAATGGCTTTGGTATCAAATCGATTTACCCAAATACACTATTGCTAGTGAGCAAGGCAAATTATTATTATCTGCTTTATTACAATCACAAGAAAAGCGAGTTGCTCGGATTAATGATTGTTGGTATGCGCCACGCGTCCTCCCTTATAAAAAGAAAGGTGACATATCTCCAGTTTTTGATGAAACAGGTACGTACTTAATTACCGGTGGTTATGGAGCGTTAGGTTTGGTGTTGATGGATTATTTGGTCAATCAAGGGGTAAAAGAATTTATAGTTGTAGGGCGAAATGTTGTACTAGAACAAGCTCAGCAACAGCTGGAAATCTTTACATCGAAAGGTGTTATTATCCATATTTGGCAATGTGATGTGGGTGAAAGAGAGCAAATTCAGCAATTATTTGCGCGAATTAAAGAAGAGCATATTTCTTTAAAAGGTATTTTCCATTTGGCAGGAATTTTGAACGATGGTTTATTAAAAGAACAAACGTTAGCCAGTTTCGATCAAGTTTTTGCTTCCAAAGCATTAGGCGCGTGGTATTTGCACGAATATAGCCAATCTTATTTGTTAACTCATTTTGTAATGTTTTCTTCTGTTGCCAGCGTTATTGGATCAGCGGGGCAAACTAATTATGTATTTGCTAACGGCTTTTTAGATGCTCTCAGCCATTTCAGAAACCAAAATCAATTGCCGGCGATCGCTATTAATTGGGGACCTTGGAAACAATCAGGCATGGCAGTTAATCTCACTCAACGATTGTTGGCTCAAGGTTTGAAGTCATTATCAACTTCTTTAGGTAAAAAAGCATTCGATATAGTATTAGCAGAGTTGCATCCTCAATTAATGGTGTTATCGATAGATTGGTCTGCCTATGGAAAATATCTTAATACAGTACCCAGTTGGCTTAGCGATGTTGTGAAAGAAAATGCGGCAACAGGTTATCTTGTAAAATTGTTGCAACTCGCTCCTCAAAACAAGCAATTAGGTCAATTACATCAGCAGATTAAACAGATTGTTAAAGATGTATTGGGACTTAGTCATTCTCAGTCTGTTGATGAAGAACGGGGTTTTTTTGATATAGGTATGGATTCGTTAATGTTATTAGCATTGCGCAGGCAATTAAAAAATGCTTTGGGTAATAATTATAATCTGACAGCTGCAGATATTTTCAATCACGCTAGCATTAATCAATTAACCACATACCTCACTGATTTATTAAAAATTAATCAAATAGTACCGAAAAATTCTGTTTCGTCAGAGATTATTGCTACTAATGAGTCGATTGCCATCGTTGGCATGAGTTGTCGGCTCCCAGGCGGAGCAAATAGCCCGCAACATTATTGGGATCTATTATTACAAGGTTTTGATGGTATCTCAGAAATACCTAAAGATCGTTGGGACATTAATGAATATTTTGATGCAGACCCAAATGCCCTAGGAAAAATGTACACACGCAGTGGTGGATTTTTACAAGATATCGACATTGCACAATTTGACGCGGAATTTTTTGGAATTAGCCCGCGTGAAACAGAAATTATGGACCCGCAACATCGTTTATTGCTAGAGGTATCTTGGGAAGCTTTTGAAAATGCCGGTTATACAATAAACAGCTTGAGTGGGTCAAAAACTGGGGTATTTGTAGGAATTTCTACTCATGATTATGGCGACTTATTAGAAAAAGCAGGAATTAGTGAAACGGTAAATTCCTATTTTGGTACAGGTAATAGTCATAGTGCTGCAATAGGAAGATTATCTTATCTATTTGGTTTGCAAGGTCCTAATATGGCCATTGACACAGCTTGTTCTTCCTCTTTATTAGCAATTCATCTTGCTTGTCAAAGTTTACATAGTGGTGAAAGTGATTTGGCAATAGCAGGTGGTGTTAATTTAATGATTAATCCTAACTTGACTTTGTATTTCTGTAAAAGCCATATGTTAGCTGCAGACGGTCATTGTAAAACATTTGATAAATCTGCTGATGGTTATGTGCGAGGAGAGGGCTGCGGTATTATTGTGTTGAAACGTTTAAGTGATGCACAGCGTGATGGCGATAATATACTCGGTTTAGTGAAAGGTACAGCGACTAATCAAGATGGTATGAGTGGTGGGCTTACTGTGCCTAATGGCGTAGCTCAACAAGCGGTTATTGAACAGGCACTCACTAATGCTAAATTAAATGCTGCTGATATTGACCATATTGAGGTTCATGGTACAGGTACCCGTTTGGGAGATCCAATTGAAGCACAAGCACTAGCAAAAGTATTTGGACAGCATCGTAAGTATCAAAACCCATTATTAATCAGTTCGGTAAAAACTAATATTGGTCATTTAGAAGCAGCTGCTGGTATTGCGGGTATTATTAAATTAATATTATCTCTACAGCATGAAATTATTCCACCACATCGAAATTTCAAAGAAATTAACCCTGCTATAAATCTTGATGAAATTCCTGCTCGTATTCCTCTTGAAGCTACCCCTTGGCCTCGAAATGAAAGAATACGGCGAGCCGGAATTAGTGGTTTTTCCTTTAGTGGTAGCAATGTGCATGTTGTGATTGAAGAGGCTCCCGAAGTAAAATTAAAAACTGTGCCAATAGAATTACTTCAAAAACAGCATTTATTATTAATTTCTGCTAAGTCCGATGCAGCGTTAACACAAAATGTTCAACACTATCTCGATTACTTAAAAAGGGTAAGTTCAATTTCTATTGAAGATATTTGCTATACCAGTCAGGTAGCACGCAATCGCTTTGAAAAGCAAGTTGCAGTTATTGGTAGTAGTTTGGCAGAGTTAATTCAAAAACTTGAAACGGGTGATTATCTTTCTGCAGAAAAGATTGCAAACTACAGTTATACTGAGCTCAGTAAAAACTATTTTCATAAGGTGTCGTTACCAACCTACCCCTTTCAACGGCAATATTATTGGGCAAACATTTTAAGGCAAGTTAATCACAAAAATCAGTTGGGTGAGGAAATTCATCCTTTATTAGGTATTCATTTGCCAGCAGTAGCAAATCAAAGCACCCTCGTATTTGAAAAAACGCTTAATCTTAAAGATACTGACTTGTCATACTTAAAGGATCACACCGTATTTAACCACATTGTTTTTCCTGGGGCTGGTTATATTGAACTTGCCTTGGCGAGTTTAGCTTACCAAGAAAATACATTACAGATGTTAAAATTAAGTGAGATTAGTATTGAAAGTCCTTTATTATTAAGTGATTTAGATTCAATCACGGTACAGGTACTCATTCATCAAACACGCGAGATTGAAATTTATAGTAAACAGGGTGTTAACGATTGGCACTTACACATGCGTGCAAAAGGGAGTTTGACAGCGCCTGTTTTTGAAATGTATAACTTAGAAGCGTTACGATCTCAGATGACGACTGAAGTAGATATTCAACAACTGTACCAGCGCTTTACAGCAAATGGAATTGACTATGGCTCAAATTTCCAGACCATACAATCACTACATTCTACTGGTACGGAAGCGATAGCTGCCATAAACGTGAAGGAAAATAATGATAACCGCTATCACGCTTATCCAACACTACTTGATGGTGTGTTCCAAGTATTGGCTTGGTTGATTGAAGAAAAGTATGATTTGCATGCTACTTATCTTCCAATAGGAGCTGATGTAATTAATTTATATTCAGGGCTTGGTGCATCGTGTATTGCTTATGTAAAACTAGTGGGAAAAGGCACTGATACCATAACTGCTGATCTGATATTATTTACGCAAAGCGGTCAGGTTTTAATGACAGTAGCAGGGTTAAAAGCAAAACGGGCTGCTAAAGTTGCATTCGAAAAATTAATTACTGATCGCAAAAATATCCAAGATTGGTGTTACATCCCTGTATGGGAAAATTATGAGCCTAATGTCGATAATAAGATTAATGATGAAGGTTTTATATACTACGATGCACGCAGTCCATCTGCGGAGGTAATCAGCAGTGATAGCGCCAACAAGCTATTAACATTTATACAGAGCATAATAGCAACAAATCAGCCAGTAAAAGCATTAATTATTATCACACATCAAGCCTATTCTATTAACGGTGAAGCCATTCTCCTTAACCAGGCAGTGCTCAATGGCTTTATTAAAACAGCAATCCTAGAGCATCCTGAATTAAACATTCGTCAAATGGATATTGCAGTAGATGAGATCCTAGAACCTCTGTTGGCTTTTATTAGCAAAGAAATCAGTAATGAAAAAATTCTAGCTTATCGTGAAAATCACTGGTATGTCGCTCGTATCAAAAAGGAAAGAGATGCTAATGAAGTTCTACAACGTTTAAGCATTCCTTTAGATGAATACCGATTAATTAAAGATACAAGTGGCATGCTAGAGCATTTGCATTTAGTAAAATCCGAATCAAGCGAGCTTAAAGCGGATGAGATTATGTTGGCACCACGTGCTGTGGGGCTAAATTTTAGAGATGTTTTAAATGCCATGAATTTATATCCAGGAGATGCAGGCGATTTAGGAGCAGACTGCGCTGGCGTGATTATAGCAGTTGGTGACACTGTCACGGATTATAAAGTGGGTGATGAAGTGATGGGAATTAGTTTCGGTAGCTTGGCAAGCAGTACCATCACTAAAACAGCATTAATTACTCACAAGCCAATAATGCTGAATTTTACACAGGCAGCAAGTATTCCCACCATTTATATGACATCGTATTTAGCATTAGTTAAAGTAGCACAGCTTAAAGCAGATGAGACGGTATTAATTCATGCAGGAGCAGGTGGTGTAGGGTTAGCAGCAATACAAATTGCACAATATCTTAATGCGACTATTATTGCTACTGCGGGTAGTGAACAAAAGCGAGCTTACTTACGGCAGCTTGGCGTGCATCATGTCTTTGATTCTCGAAGTCTCACTTTCCAAGAAGAGATTATGAAAGTTACGCAAGGACAAGGGGTTAACGTCGTACTTAACTCTTTATCAGGCAATGGTTATATTGAGGCGACTTTAGCAAGCTGTGCAAGTAATGCGAGGTTTATAGAAATTGGCAAACGCGATATTTGGAGCCACGATGCTGTAAAAGCAGTGAGGAATGATGTTAGTTATGATATTCTGGCTCTTGATCAACTTGCCGAAGAAAATCCCACAGAAATAAATAGTCTGTTAAATGAAGTGATGCATTTATTTAACAAAAATATATTAATACCTCTGCCTTGTACGATCTTTGCTCTTAGTGATGCAACTCAAGCTTTTCACTACCTACAACAAGCAAAACAAATTGGTAAAGTCGTTATTGAACTACCAGAGGTTGGCAATCTCTTTGAGGAGAAAGCAAATTATATAATTACAGGGGGTTTAGGTGGTATAGGGCTGGAATTGGCTAATTATTTAGCAGAGCATGGCGCTAAAAAAATTACGCTAGTTTCTAGAAATCAACCTAGTGATAAAGCAAAAGCAGCGATTAGCGCATTACAGTCGAAAGGTATCGATATTATTATTTATCATGCTGATGTTACTGATAAATACCAAATCGAACAATTAATAAACGAAACTCATAGTAAGAAACATCCGTTAAAAGGTGTTTTTCATGCTGCCGGCGTTATTGATGATGCTCCGATTGATAAACAAACGGAGCAACGTTTTAAAAATGTTTTTGCTGCCAAAGCGCAAGGTGCTTGGTATTTACATGAAATAACTGTAGTTAAACATATTGTCCTTGATTATTTTGTGTTATTTTCCTCAATAGCTTCGCTTAATGGTTCACCCGCTCAAAGTAACTATGCAGCTGCCAATAGCTTTCTTGACGCGCTTGCCCACTACCGCCATTTACACGATTTATGCGCACAAGCGATTAATTGGGGGCCTTGGCGGGATGTTGGTATGGCAAAGGATTTAATTGCTAACCATGAACGTCAAGGATTAAAACCTTTTACAAGTAAGGAAGGATTACAGGCACTGACTTACGGATTAAAACAAAATTATTTTCAATTGTCATTGGTTAATTGTCATTGGAAATTATTTGGGGACTCATTAATTCAGATTCCTAGTTGGTTATGCAAACTTGTTGATAAAGAAGAAACTATAACATTTATAGAGCAATTGCAAAATGTACCCAAAGAGCAACGCGAGGCATTATTAAAAAACACCATTATTCATGAACTTCGCAAAGTGCTTGGTTTAATGAGTCATCAAACTATTGATGAATTAAAAGGTTTTTTTGAATTGGGTATGGATTCGCTGATGTCGTTGGAATTAAAAAATAGATTGCAAAATATATTTGGCCAATCTTATTCTAATACACTTCTTTTTGATTATCCAACAGTGGATAAATTAATGGCTTTTATTGCTGACCGTTTAGATATTAAAAAATTACCGTTTAAAATAAATTCACCTGTCGAGCCTCATAATTTCAACGAACCTATCGCTATAATTGGAATGAGCTGTCGTTTCCCAGGGGGCGCGAACAGCATTAATGATTTTTGGCAATTATTAAAACAAGGGTTTAACGCAAGTAGTGAAGTACCAAAAAATCGCTGGGATATTGATGCGTATTATGATCCAAATCCAGACGCCGCCGGAAAGATTATAACGCGAAATGGTGGTTTCCTCACTGTTCCGATCGATACATTCGATGCGGGTTTTTTTAAGATAAGCCCACGTGAGGCAGAATATTTAGATCCTCAACAACGCTTATTATTAGAAGTTAGTGTTGAAGCATTAGAAAATGCGGGTATTTTACCTGATAGCTTGCGTGATACCGATACAGGGGTATTCATAGGAATATCGAGCCATGATTATGGAAATTTATTAGGGAAGTATTTGAATGACCAAGAAATTAAACCATATTTTGGAACAGGCAATGCAGCGAGCACAGCAACAGGTCGGATCTCCTACACGTTTGGTTTAAAAGGACCAAGTCTTGCGATCGATACCGCTTGTTCTTCCTCATTGGTTGCTTTACACCAAGCATGTCAATCTCTACACAATGGTGAAAGCGATTTAGTTATTACTGGCGGCGTCAATGTGTTGCTTGCACCAGAACTTAGTATTGATTTTAGCCAAGCGCATATGTTGTCTCCAGATGGTCATTGCAAAACGTTTGATGCTTCTGCTGATGGGTATTTACGAGGCGAGGGTTGTGGAATTATAATCCTAAAACGCTTGAGTGCAGCTCAAAGAGATCATGACCGTATATTGGCGGTCATTAAAAGCTCTGCAGTAAATCAAGATGGTGCTTCGAGTGGGTTAACAGTACCGAATGGTCCATCACAAGAAATATTAATTACTAATGCTCTCGCACGTGCAAAATTATACCCTCATGATATCGATTATATTGAAGCCCATGGCACAGGAACAAGTTTGGGCGACCCCATAGAAGTGAATGCCCTTCAAAATGTATTTGGTAAAGAACGAGAGCGCGTGCTGACTATTGGTACAGTTAAAACCAATATTGGTCATTTAGAAGCGGCTGCAGGTATTGCAGGACTTATTAAAACTGTTTTATCACTACAAAATGAGGAAATTCCACGTCACTTACATTTTAAGACATTAAATCCCACAATTAATTTAGATGCAATTCCAGCTCAATTTCCATTACAACCTATTGAGTGGAAACGAGGCGATAGATTGCGACGTGCTGGAGTTAGTTCATTTGGTTTTAGTGGAACAAATGCTCATGTGATTCTTGAAGAAGCTCCTTTGCAAAATAAAATGCAATTAAAATTAGATTTACCTAAAACAATATTTAATCGTCAGCGTTATTGGGCTAGATGTTTAGACGAAAGACAACCTGAGCTAGCCAGCAGTCAAGAAAATGCAATCCTAGAACAAGATAATTCATTAACCAATAGTATTTTGGAGCGAGACAATCTATCCTATAATGATATTTTACAAGTAGTGCGTGAGCAGGTTTTGAATGTACTTTATTTACCAACGAGCGATCTGAGTAAAGATGAAATAGGATTTTTCGAGCTTGGTATTGATTCATTAATGGCTGCAGAATTAAAATCTCGATTTACTAATTTGTTCCCTAAGCTTAACTTAAGCTCTACAGCAGTATTTGATTATCCCACTATTGTTGGTTTGAGTAACTATATAACAGCTCAATTATCAGGCGAAATATTAACTCATGAGATAGATGATAGTGTAGTTAGTCAAGACCCGATTGCAGTTATTGGCTTAAGTTGCCGTTTACCAGGTGGTGCTAATAGTCCGCAACAATTTTGGGAATTATTATCACAAGGATTTGATGGTGGTATTGATATTCCATTACAACGATGGGATATGAGTGAATATTTCAGTGAAGATAGCACGCAACATGGAAAAATTTATACAAAACGTGCTGGATTGTTAAATGTTCCTTTAGACGAATTTGATGCCAAATTTTTTGGAATCAGTCCACGTGAGGCGATGTTATTAGATCCTCAACAACGATTATTGTTAGAAGTTACTTGGGAAGGATTAGAATATGCTCACATCAACCCACAGAATTTATACAATAGTTTAACCGGTGTTTTTATTGGCATTTACAGCACTGATTATAGGGATATGTTAAACAAACATGCAGGTAGTGAAGCGATAGATAGTTATGTGGCGACAGGTACTGCAGGCAGTACAGCGGCTGGTAGAATATCCTATACATTAGGATTAAGAGGCCCCAATTTTGCGATTGATACAGCTTGTTCATCATCTTTAGTTGCCGTTCATCAAGCCTGTCAATCGTTACGTCAAGGCGAATGCCATTTAGCGATTGCTGGAGGCGTGAACACCATTTTATCTCCCGAAGCAATGGCGCTAGAGTGCAGTATGTCAATGTTATCGCCAGCTGGAAAATGTAAGACCTTTGATATAAATGCTGATGGGTTTATGCGGGCTGAGGGTTGCGGAGTTGTTATATTAAAGCGTTTAAGTGATGCACAACGCGACGGTGATGAAATAATAGCCGTTATTAAAGGTAGTGCAATTAATCAAGATGGCGCTAGTAGCGGCCTGACTGTACCTAATGGTCCTGCTCAAGAAGAAGTAATTTGGCGGGCTTTAAAGCAAGCGGGGTTAAAACCTGATGATATTGATTATATTGAGGCACATGGTACAGGCACACGAGTTGGTGACCCTATAGAAATTAATGCTATTGAACAGGTTTTCGGTGTAGAACAAAAAAGTAATCAACGTAAGGAGCCTTTAGTAATAGGTACTGTAAAAACAAATATAGGTCATGCAGAAGCTGCATCAGGAATTGCAGGATTGATTAAAACAATCTTATCATTGCAGCATCAAAAAATTCCACGCCATTTGCATTTTACAGAATTAAATCCAGCATTAAGTCATTTATCGATGATTCCAGCGAAGCTACCTTTACAAGAAATTATCTGGGAAAAATCACCTGGACATACACGCAGAGCTGGTATTAGCAGTTTTGCCTTTAGCGGTAGTAACGCACATGTTATTATTGAAGAACCACCAGCATACCAACTTTCCAATATTCCCGCCGAGATTAATGAGACACTCCATAATAACTATCATTTATTAGTAATTAGTGCAAAAACAGATGAGGCGCTTAATCAATATAGCCAACTATTTATTTCGCACTTAGAACATACTACAGAAAATATTTATGACATATGTTATACCAGTCAAATTGCCAAAGCTAAGCTTACTAAGCAGATCTATGTAATTGGCAAAACAATTGATGAATTGATTGCAAATTTAGCTAAGCACAATACGCTGGATGAAGAAGAAAGCCAGGTTTATTACTACGATGAAAAACTTCATCACCATTTCAAGAAGACAGTACTTCCTTCTTACCCATTCCAGAGAGAACACTATTGGTTTAACAAAGTTAATTCACAATCAATTGTCTTGGAAACAGGTATTCATCCATTGCTGCAACGCAAATTAGATCTGCCAGGTAGTCAAGATATATATTATGAAAGTATGATTGACAAAAATTTCCCAGATTTTATTAAAGATCATGTTATTTACGATCAAATAATTATTGCTGGGGCAGCATATATTTCAATGTCACTATCATTGATAAAGGAGCACTTTCATGGACAGTTTTTTAATATAGTTAATGTGGAATTCATTGAGCCACTAATTATCAGTCAACAAAATATATCAACCCGCTTGGTGATAAAAGTCACTTCTATTAAGGATAGTAGGTCATCTATCGAAATTTATAGCCAGCTTATGCCTCAGCATGATTTATTACTACATGCAAAAATGGAGTTGGATTTTTCTAATTCCGTAGTGATGATATCCAAACTGGCACAAATAAAGTCAGAATTTTCAGATAAAAATGCTTTACCTAATTTAGATATTATAAATGAAATTAGTAAATTTAACTTAAAGTTAGGTCCACATTTTCAGTGGATTAGTAATTTTGTGGTTAAAAAAGATGAAATACTTGCAGAACTTCGTTGGGCTAACGAGCCAATCGAAACAAAAGGATATGTATTATATCCGGGACTTATCGACAGTATATTTCAAACTTTATTGCCAATCATCAAAGATAATGTCAAAAAGTTAATGGTTCCATTTAGCATTGAAAAATTTTCTATCAATGTTACGGATAACGCGCCCAAGTGGATACATGGTCATATTGTAGAATCAAACCAACAAAGTATTTGTGCCGACTTTAGTTTATTTGATAGCGATGGGTTGCAAATTGGCCATATCAAAGGGTTTGTAATGAGGGAAATTCAACGTGGCACAATGGAACATTTACTTAAACGACATGATAAAACCATTGATTATTTTTATGAAACTGTATGGGAAGAGTCTGTACTACTTAATGAGAATGAAACAGTAGAGCAAGTTGAAAATAATAAAAATATTATTATTTATGATGCTAGGGAAAATACAATTGAGATGGTAACGGTTTCTCCCGTCATAAGATTACTTGATTTTATTCAAAATCTACTTATTGAAGATGATCATATAGCTCAACTTAATATTATTACTGAACAGGCATATCATGTTAACCATGATGCTTGCACAAAAGATCAGAAGGATCCTATTAATTTAAATCAAGCCATGCTAAATGGTTTTATTAAAACGGCTATATTGGAAAATCCCGAATTAAATATTAGACAAGTAGATATTGAAAAAAATATTATCTTTAATAATAAACTATTAAGCCAACTTCCTGCTAAAGAGAGTATTTTTGTTCTAAGAAATGATCGTTGCTATGTGCCTCGTATAGCCAGTTCAAAAGCAATTGCTAGAGATCAAGGAAAACTAGCTATTGCTAACTACCCGTACTGGCGATTAGAACAAGAAATTTTGGGAGACTTAAACTCTTTACATATAGTGCCCTGCGAAAAAGAGGAACTTTTACCTGATGAGGTAGAAATTTTAGTCACAGCAGTGGGATTGAACTTTCGTGATGTACTCATTGCGCTAGATTTATATCCAGGAATTAGCTCAAGTTTTGGTGCTGATTGTGCGGGAGTGGTTACCCGACTTGGTGAAAAAGTAACAGCATTTACTATTGGTGATAAAGTTTTTGGTATAGTAAAAGATGCATTTCGTGCTCACGTAGTGACCAATGAGAAATTATTAGTAAAATTACCAGAACACTTGTCTTCTATAGAAGGGGCGAGTTTACCTGTCATTATGTTAACAGCCTATTATAGTTTATATCATCTAATAAAACTAAAGCCAAAGGTTAAAATATTGATTCATACTGGTGCTGGCGGTGTCGGTTTGATGGCGATACAATTGGCTCAACTAGCTGGAGCAATTGTTTACACTACAGCAAGTACTGAAAAGCAAAACTATCTAAAAGAGCAAGGTATTGACTATGTATACGACTCAAGAACAATAAATTTTTCACAAGAAATTTTAAAAGATACTGAAGGCCAGGGCGTTGATATTGTTTTAAATACATTAACAGGGGAAGGATTTAAAGAGGCAACGTTGGCCTGCCTCCGTAAAGATGGTGTTTTTATTGAGATTAGCAAACGTAATATTTATGAACCTCAAGCTATGAGAACATTAAGACCTGATGTGGAGTATCATATTGTTGCGATAGATAATATGTTAATAAGTGCACCTGAAGTTTTACAAAGTCTTCTATTAGAAATAGTAATCTTATTAAAAGATCAAACAATCACTCCACCCGTTATTACTACTTACAATTTAAATGAATTATCAGATGCTATGCAATATATGCAACAAGGAAAAAACATTGGTAAAGTGGTGATTGAATTTCCAAACAATCAAATGCAACTGCAAAAAAACGCTAGTTATCTAATTACCGGTGGCTTAGGTGGTATTGGCCTAGAGGTTGCTCGCTATCTTGTTAAACAAGGAGCAATGCGAATTATATTGGCTTCCAGAAGTTCACCGAATACCAAAATGACTGCTGTTATATTAAATTTACAACAGCAGGGAATAGATGTTGTCCATCATCAAATTGATATCAGTGATAAACAAGCTGTAGAGACTTTAATTAATGCTGTGCACAGCAGCGATTATCCCCTTAAAGGGATTTTTCATGCGGCTGGATTAATTGAGGATGCACCTTTAAATAAACAGACCGCAATATCTTTTGAGAAAATATTTGCTCCTAAAGCTAAAGGAGCTTGGCATTTACATGAAATTACTTTAGCAAAAGATATAAAATTAGATTATTTTGTTCTGTTTTCTTCAATTGCTTCGCTTATTGGATCCTCTGCACAAGGTAATTATGCTGTAGCAAATAGCTTCTTGGATGCTTTAGCTTTATATCGACATCAACTCGGGTTGGTAGCACAAGCAATAAATTGGGGGCCTTGGGCTGAGGTAGGAATGGCAAAAGATCTTGTTTCACAACATTATCGACAAGGATGGGTAGCTTTTAACGTTAGTGAGGGCCTTTCCGCCTTTCATCATGCATTGCTGAATAATAAACCTCAATTAGGGATCATGCATGCTGACTGGAAACGCATAGGTGAGCAAATAATACCAACTCCAAGCTGGTTGTCTCATCTGATTGAAATAAAACAAAGCGAAAATTTTATTATACAGCTACAAGCTTTATCTTTGGATCAAAGAAAGATCGTCTTAAAAAACGCTATTACTGATGCTGTTAAAAAATCCTTAGCCATTCCTAAGCAAGAATTTATTTCAGAAAATCAAGGTTTTTTTGAAATGGGTATGGATTCACTCATGGCATTAGATCTTAAAAATCGTATTCAACAATTGGTGAATCAACCGCTTTTAAATACGCTAGCCTTTGATTACCCTAGTATATTGAGAATTTATAATTATTTGTCTACTGAAATTATGGAAGATTTATTTGAAAATAGTGCTAAAGATAAGATAAATGAAGAAAACATAGATAAGTTTTTATCTATGAACTTTTTAGACAGGGAAAAGTTTATCAGTGGGGAGCAAGATCATGAGTGATGATCAATTACAATTAGCAAAAGCTTTAGCTGCATTAGACTCAGCGCGTAAACAAATTAAAAAATTATCCTATCTTGAGCCAATTGCAATAATAGGCCTAGGCTGTCGTTTCCCAGGTGGCGCTAATAACCCTGAGAGTTTCTGGGAATTACTAAAAAAGAGTTTTGATGCGAGCAAAGAAGTACCCGCCAGTCGTTGGAATATCGATGATTATTATAATTCTGATCCACAAGCAGTAGGTTCGATGATTTCTCGTAATTGTTGTTTACTGAATACCGCTATTGACGAATTTGATCCTCTTTTTTTTGGTATTTCGCCTCGAGAAGCTGAATACCTTGATCCACAGCAACGCCTATTATTGGAAGTGACGTGGGAAGCCCTTGAAAATGCTGGAATTAATCCCTCTCATTTAGTTGATTCAAGAACTGGTGTTTTTATCGGTATATCAACACATGATTATGCAGATTTGCTCAATAAATCCTTAGCACCTAATGACATCGAAGCTTATTTTGCGACAGGTACTTCAGCGTGTGCTGCTGCAGGGCGTATTTCTTATACATTGGGATTGAAAGGTCCTAGCATCGCTATTGATACTGCGTGTTCTTCATCACTTGTAGCTTTACATCAAGCCTGTATGAGCCTTCGCCAAGGAGAGTGCGATTTAATTATTACTGGTGGTGTGAATATATTGCTATCACCTACGTTAAATATCGATTTTAGTCGTTCTCATATGTTAGCGCCCGATGGACACTGTAAAACGTTTGATAAAAATGCGGATGGATACGTGCGTGGTGAAGGATGCGGCATTATTATATTGAAGCGTTTAAGTGATGCGCAGCGTGATGGCAATAAAATATTGGCCGTCATTAAAAGTAGTGCTGTGAACCAAGATGGTAATAGTAGTGGACTTACTGTACCTAATGGTATAGCGCAAAAAGAGCTGATTGAAACTGCTTTGCAGCAAGCGCAATTATTGCCAGATGATATTGATTATATTGAGGCTCATGGAACAGGAACTAGCCTAGGTGACCCTATAGAAATAAATGCAATTTATCGTGTGTTTGGGATAGATCAAAAAAATAATAAACGCGAAAAACCGTTAATTGTTGGAACGGTAAAAACTAATATTGGGCATTTAGAAGCTGCTGCTGGCATAGCGGGAATAATTAAAACAGTATTGTCATTACAATATCAGACTATCCCAAAGCATTTACACTTCAGTGAACCGAATCCAGCTGCGGTTGATTTTAAACTTATTCCTCTGCAGATCCCTATTGAAACAATTGATTGGAAAAGACGAACTGATCATATACGACGCGCAGGTGTAAGCAGTTTTGGTTTTAGTGGTACTAATGCGTATATTATTTTGGAAGAAGCAGCAGAGCAAGATTTAAGTCAGGTAATACCTTCATTACCACAAACGCTATTTAATCGAGAGCGTTACTGGCCAAGCTGTTTAGAGGTATTGTCAAATGACAATGATTGCAATAATGAATCCTTCTTAAAATCAGAAAGTAATATTTCACCGACAGTCATACCAGAGGGCGAAAAATTATCTTACGAACAAATACTTAGTTTAATTCGAGAATATGTTCTTGATATATTGTGCTTACCTCCTACCGAAACTAAATACGATGAAGTTGGTTTTTTTAAGTTGGGTATGGATTCGCTAATGGTGGTTGAATTAAAAACACGTCTTAAGAATCTATTTCCGACAGTCAATTTAAGTTCAACAGCAGCTTATGATTACCCAACAATTGTCGGGTTAAGTCGTTATATCGAGGCGGAATTATTTGGTAAAAAGTTAAATAAAGAATTCGAGTTTGAAACAACAAGTCAAGAACCCATAGCTGTCATTGGGGTGAGCTGTCGCTTCCCTGCGGGTGCGAATAATCCACAACAGTTTTGGGAGTTATTAGCAAAGGGATTTGATGCTGGTACTGATATTCCTTTAGAACGTTGGGACATGAATGATTATTATAGTGACGATAGGCAGCAGCTTGGTAAAATTTATACTAAACGAGCGGGCTTATTGAATATCCCAATAGAAGAATTTGATGCGAAATTTTTTGGAATAAGCCCACGTGAAGCTATGCTATTAGATCCGCAACAACGATTATTGCTAGAATTAACATGGGAAGGCTTAGAAAATGCACGAATAGACCCAAAAGGTTTACAAAATAGTTTAACAGGTGTTTTTATCGGAATTTACAGTTCTGACTATCGCGATATTCTAACGAAATATGCAGGTCCTGAAACAATAGAAAGTTATATGGCAACCGGTACGGCCTGTAGCACAGCAAGTGGTAGAATTTCCTATACGTTAGGTTTAAGAGGACCCAATTTTGCAATTGATACAGCCTGTTCATCTTCATTAGTAGCCGTTCATCAAGCCTGCCAATCATTACGTCAGGGAGAATCTCATCTAGCGATTGCAGGTGGTGTAAATGTTATTCTATCGCCTGAAGCGATGGTACTGGAATGCAGTATGCAGATGTTATCGTCAGATGGAAAATGTAAGACTTTCGACAAAGCAGCTGATGGGTTTATGCGCGCTGAGGGTTGTGGCATTGTCATATTAAAACGTTTAAGTGATGCACAACGCGACGGCGATGAAATAATTGCAGTTATTAAAGGAAGCGCCATCAACCAAGATGGTGCAAGCAGTGGCTTGACAGTGCCAAATGGTCCAGCTCAAGAAGAGGTCATTTGGAGAGCTTTAAAACATGCGGGGTTGAAACCGGATGATATTGATTATATTGAAGCCCATGGCACAGGAACTCCGACTGGCGATCCAATAGAAATTAATGCCATTCAAGAAGTATTTGGAGCAGAAAAAAATGATAATCAGCGGGAGCGACCTTTAATAATAGGTACAGTAAAAACAAACCTTGGTCATGCTGAGGCGGCGTCAGGTATTGCGGGTTTAATTAAAACAATTCTAGCATTACAGCATGAAATGATTCCCCGTCACTTACATTTTAAAGAGTTAAATCCAGCCTTAAATCATTTAAATGAGATTCCAGCCCAATTACCATTAACAGAAATTGTGTGGCCAAAAATAGTCGGACAAGTACGTCGGGCTGGTATTAGTAGCTTTGCATTTAGTGGGACTAATGCACATGTGATTATTGAAGAGGCACCAGAGCAAGATTTGCAACAATTACGTCCACAAGTACCTAATGTTGCATTTAAACGTGAGCGATATTGGATAGATGGTTTGAATGAGAATGTAAAATATAATTCCTCTCAAAAGAGGATTCATCCACTATTAGGGGTACGGCTACCAGAGGTGGCCAATTGCAATGGATTGGTTTTTGAAAAAGCAATAAACATTAATAATAGTCAAGTATCCTATCTGGGTGATCACCAGATTTTTAATCGAATCATTTTCCCTGCGACAGCTTATGTTGAATTATTTTTAGCTGCACTGGAAGCTAATTATGAAAAAAATCAAGAATTTCAAGCGGTCGAGTTAAACGATATAACAATAGACCTGCCGTTAAAATTACAATTGAATAATGCAGTTCAATTGCAAACGATAATATCAAGAAATTCACAAGAAAAACAAGATATTTTTATTTATGCGCGCAACAAAAATCATTTTGAACAGCCTGATCTTTGGCAATTATATGCCAAGTCAGAGGCGAAATTAGCCCACACATTTTTATTAAATAAAGAGCTATCATTGGCAGATATTAAAAGAAATTGTCCAAATGAAATAAATATTGGTGAATTTTATGAGAAATTATTTAATCAGGGGTTGAGCTATGGAAAATCATTTCAATTGATACGCGAATTGTATCAAGGTCATAATATGGCTTTAGCTAAAATTGAATGTTTAGAACCAATCCCCTCACAGTATTATGCATATCCACCACTAGTAGATAGTGTTTTGCAAGCTGTAGCATGTTTTTTGGATGATGAATTTTCAAAATTTCAAAAAAACAACCAGGGGGTTTATATACCAACCGCCTTTTCCAGCTTTATTTTATATAAAAAAATACCTTCTTCATGCTATGTGCACATTGCATTTAAGAAAGATGATGAGAATAAACGCTCGGAATTTTTATTCTTTGATCTTGTATTATTTGATGAGAATGAAACGATAGTGGCGAAAATCCAAGATTTTAAGTTAAAATTAATCACTCGATCTTTACTTGAGAAAATGACGGGTAATCACTATAGCCCTGGTGATATGTGTTATGCGATTACATGGCAGCCCTATGAAATTTCTCAATCAAATCAAATTAATAGTAGTGCGCAACAATACACTACTATTAATTATGATGCTAGGAATAAAGAAAATAATCCAATTGGTATTTCAGGTGCAATACAATTATTGGAATTTTTGCAAAAACATGCCCATGAAAAAACCAGTAATATAACTATTAATATTATTACGGAACAAGCCTATTCTATTCATGGTGAACCAGTCATTCTTAATCAAGCTATGCTAAATGGCTTTATAAAAACCGCTATTTTAGAATGCCCCACAATAATTATTCGTCAAGTTGATATTAATGCAGGGCAAGATATTGAGTGTTTAATAGATGATTTAGCTCATGATGTAAGTAATGAAAGGTTATTCGCTTACCGTGATTCCAAGTGGTATATATCACGCATAAATAAACAAACACAGCTAAATAAAATGTTTCATAAACTTTCAATACCCAATTTACCTTACCGTTTGATAAAAAATTCAGCAGGTTTGCTTGATGAAATACAAGTTGTTCAAGAGGAAGTGCTTTTACCTGGGGATAATGAAATTATTATTGCTCCTAAAGCCGTTGGTTTGAATTTTCGAGATGTATTAAATGCTATGAATTTATATCCTGGTGATCCAGGTCCTCTAGGTGGAGATTGTGCAGGTATTGTTAAAGCAATTGGAAAAAATGTCACACAGTGTCAAATTGGTGATGAGGTAATGGGGGTAGCGTTAGGTGCTTTAGCAAGTCAAACAGTTACTCATCAGGCTTTAGTAACTAAAAAACCTGATTTTTTTCAGTTTGCACAAGCTGCGAGTATCCCAACAATTTTTTTAACCGCTTATTATACTTTAATATATAAAGCCAAGCTGAAAAAGGATGATATCATTTTAATTCATGCTGGTTGTGGTGGGGTAGGTTTGGCTGCAATTCAAATTGCACAACTATATGAAGCACAAATTATTGCTACTGCGGGTAGTGAAAGAAAGCGCCACTATTTAACTCAACTTGGCATTAAGCATGTGTTAGATTCGAGAAGCTTACATTATGGCGATGCTATTGCTGCCATTACAAATGGCCAAGGTGTTGATATCGTTTTAAATTCTTTAACTGGGCCAAATTTTATTGATACGAGTTTGCGATGCTGTGCAAAAAGTGCTCGATTTATTGAAATTAGTAAGCGCGATATTTGGAGTGAACAGCAAGTAAACGCTAAATATCCAAGCATTGAATACCATATGGTTGCTGTGGATATGATGATGTCAACCCAACCCGAGTATATTCAAGTGCTCTTACAAGAGATAATGCAGCTATTTGCTGCTGATAAATTAAAACCTATTGATTTAACGGTTTTCCCAGTTTCTGACAGTATCGAAGCTTTTAATTACCTAAAGCAAGCGCAGAACATTGGTAAGGTAATCATTACCTTACCGCCAGACTCAATTATTTTTGATCAAAATGCCACCTATTTAATTACAGGTGGTTTAGGGGGTATAGGTTTAAAGCTAGCGGAATATTTAAGTAATAAAGGAGCAGCGCGTATAGTACTGGCAGCAAGAAGTACGCCTATACCAGAAGCACTAAAAATAATTGAAGGTTTGCGACAAACTGGAAAGCACATCGATATTTGTCGTTGCGATATTAGCGATCAAGAGCAAGTTAAACAGTTAATCAATAATTGTCATAACAAAGATTTTCCGTTAAAAGGAATTTTTCATGCGGCAGGTGTCTTAAAAGATGCATTATTTGATCAACAAGATTTAGAACATGTAGAAACCGTATTTTCCTCTAAAGCAAAAGGGGCATGGTATTTACATGAGGCGACAAAAACCATTGATCTTGATTATTTTGTATTATTTTCGTCAATAGCTTCTGTATTAGGCTCAACAGCCCAGGCTAATTATGCCTTAGCTAACAGTTTTCTAGATGGTTTAGCTTACTACCGTAATCATCAAGGGTTAAATGCTCAGAGTATTAGCTGGGGACCATGGAGCAATGTGGGAATGGCAAAAGATTTAGCGTTAAGACATGAACACCAAGGTTTTAAAGCATTAACACCTGAACAGTATTTAGCCGTTTTAGATTATATTTTAATAAATAAATTTATTCATATGTCAGTGGTATTCGCTGATTGGTCTCGTATTAGTGAACAAGCCTTGCTAATCCCGTCATGGCTGAGTGAACTGATGACCATGCCCCAAGAAGCGGCTGAACTTTTAAATCAATTAGCAAATACCCCTTTAGATCAATATGAAACAATGATCAAACAGATTGTTATATCAGAGGTCACTAAAACGCTAGCATTAGCTGCAGGCAAGATGATTGAGGATAATGAAGGCTTTTTTGATATGGGTATGGACTCACTCATGGCGGCGGAATTAGTAAAAAGAGTAAATAAAATTTTTCCACAGGTGGATTTTGATGTTGCATTAGTTTTTAACTATGCATCAATTGCTAAGTTAACAGCGTATATTAAATCACAACTAGTACCAGAGACTGTTAATAATGGTTTAATTGCAAAATGTGATGAACCTAATGATAGTAATACGTTGATATCAGATCCTATTTATAAAATGGATAAAGACAGCTTAGTAGCAGCATTATGGTCTGAACTCAATGAAGAGGGGAAATCATCATGAATATACCAAACCCTGAAAAAATTTTACAGGACAGTTTGATAAAAATTAAAGAATTAAAACGAGAATTAGAAACTGTAAAACATGGTGAAATTGCAATTATTGGTATGAATTGTCATTTTCCTGGAGGTGCAAATAACACCACACAATTTTGGCAGCTCTTAGCAAAGGGATATGATGCTAGTAGTGAACTTGGAACAGCAAGATGGAATCATGCTAATTATCACACCAAAGATCAGCATCAAAAAGGTAAAATTTATACAGATCGTGCAGGATTATTAGACACCCCCATTGAATCATTTGACGCAGCTTTTTTTGGAATTAATTCAGAAGAGGCTATATTGCTTGATCCACAACAACGTATATTATTAGAAACAACATGGGAAGCATTAGAAAATGCGGGAATTAACCCTATACAATTACGAGATAGCTTAACTGGAGTTTTTATTGGTATTAGTAGCTCAGACTATAAAGATGCCATTGTAAGCCAGGCTATACCAGAATCAACAAGTGGCTATGTTGTCACGGGAAATATAGCATCGACAGCAGCAGGTCGTATTGCATACGTGTTTGACCTAAAAGGCCCAACACTATCACTAGATACGGCATGTTCATCATCTTTGGCTGCTGTACATCAAGCTTGCCAAGCTTTGCGTTTGGGAGAATGTGAGCTCGCTATTGCCGGTGGAGTTCATATTATTTTATCGCCACAAGCAATGGCACTTGAATGCAGTATGCAAATGTTGTCTTTACAGGGAGCATGTAAAACATTTGATGAACAAGCTGATGGTTTTATGCGTAGCGAAGGATGCGGTATGATTGTGCTCAAAGAGCTCAAGAAAGCTATCTTAGATGGCGATTCTATATTAGCGGTTATAAAGGGAAGCGCAATCAATCATGGTGGCGCAGGTGGCGGTTTGACGATTCCAAATGGCGCAGCTCAAGAAGATGTTATTACTAGAGCTTTACAGCAAGCTAAATTATTACCTGATGATATCGATTATATTGAAGCACAAGGTACTGGAACTCGGATTGGAGATTCTATTGAAATCAAAGCACTTTACAATGTTTTTGGTGCGGACAAAGGGAAAAATAAACGAACACGACCTTTAACGATTGGCACAGTTAAAACGAATATAGGTCATACTGAGGCAGTATCTGGTATAGCAGGACTTATTAAAACAGTTTTGTCATTACAAAATGAAGAAATTCCAAAATTTTTGCATTTTGAATCATTAAATTCATCAATTAAAGATTTTGAAAAAATCCCAGCTCGATTACCATTACAAACTATACCCTGGAAGAAGGAAGAAAACCATAAACGTAGGGCAGGTGTTAGTGCCTTTGCATTTAATGGAACAAATGTACACATGATCCTGGAAGAATATATAAATCAATCAAATTATTCAATTCCAGCTGAGATTGAAGCAGAAACAAATGAAATAACACATGTGTTAATAATCTCTGCTAAGACAATAGAGGCTTTGCAACAACAAATTGACAACTATCTAAACTATTTGAAGCGAAGCAATGAAAGAATTGAGGATATTTGTTACACCAGTCAAGATGGTAGAGCTCAACTTGATAAATGTATTTTAGTTAAAGGAAAAAGCAAAGCTGAGCTTATTGCAAATTTAGAATCAAAATCATACCTCTCAAAGGAGCAGGCAGCAGTCTTAGATTATAAATACTCTAAGGAAATCAGAAAATATCTAAAAAAGGTTTTATTACCAACATATCCTTTTCAACGAAGTATTTATTGGCCTAAAAATTTATACTTGCCAAAAAATAACACACAGTTACCATCTGAATCCAATTTTTCTGCGGAATTACTGGCAATTTCGAAAGAAAATCGAAAAAGTTATTTACATGCACGTATCCTTGCTGAGGTGAAACTTGCATTAAATATGACAAATGATCTTGATGAAAACCTTGGTTTTTTTGATATGGGCATGAGTTCTTTAATGGCACTTGAGTTCAAAGAGCGTCTGGAACTTCTATTAGCTAAAAAAGTTGAAGATACAGCGGTCTTTGAATATTCAACATTAGCGAAATTAACTGATTATTGTCAAGAGCTGTTATCTGATAGCGTCGAATTTATCTCTATTCCAACGAATGATGATCCGACAACGATAAGCAGTCAAGATTCAACAGTTGAAAATATATATAATATGACTAAAGAAGATCTTTATGCTTCATTATATTCAGAGCTTTCAAATAATAAAGAGAAATAGCAATGAATCATTCTGATGAAGAAAAAATTCTCCAAGATAGTTTGATAAGAATTAAAGAGCTAAAAAAAGAGCTATATACTATTAAACAGGAACCCATTGCCATTATTGGTTTAGGGTGTCGTTTCCCCGGAGGCGCCGATAACCCTGCTGCATATTGGCAGTTACTGAAAAATCATCAAAATGCCGTTACTGAAATACCTAAAAATCGTTGGGATGTAGATGCCTATTATTCTGCTGATAATAGTAGTGTTGGTAAAAGCTATGCTCGACATGGGGCATTTCTAAAGGATGGTGTCGATAAATTTGATCCACTTTTTTTTAACATTAGTCCAATTGAAGCACCAATGATAGATCCCAGGCAACGTCTTTTGCTAGAAGTTGTTTGGGAATCTTTAGAGGATGCAAATTTGGTACCTGAAGAAATTAAAAACTCATCTACAAGTTTATTTATTGGGATTAGTGGTAATGAGTGGGGTGAGTTACTGCATGAACAAACAGATAATGAGGCACAAAAAGCAGCAGGGATTTCTTTGTCGATGTTATCAGGTCGAATTTCTCACTTTTTTGGCTTAAAAGGTCCTTCAGTCGTATTAGATACGGCATGTTCTGGTTCTTTAGTGGCAGTTCACCAAGCATGTCAAAGCTTGCGTAGCGGTGAATCGAATCTTGCCTTAGCTGGAGGAATCAATTTATTACTTTCACCTTATGGCTTTGTAATTTCAGCGAAGGCAAATTTACTATCAATCAATGGGTGTTGTAAAACATTTGATCAAGGCGCTGATGGGCATGTACGTGGTGAAGGATGTGGTATTGTAGTTCTTAAAAGGCTTTCAGATGCCCAGAAAAATCATGATCGCATTTTAGCGGTAATAAAGGGAAGCGCAGTAAACCATGATGGTGCTAGCGGAGGATTGATGATTCCTAATGGAAAGGTGCAAGAAGAATTAATTAGAACCGCATTATATAATGCCAATTTGCAACCCGATGATATTAATTATCTTGAGGTTCAAGGCACTGCATCAAAGATTGGTGATCCGATAGAAGCCAAAGCAATTTATAATGTTTTCTGTAGAAAAAATAATGATAATAAACGTACTCAGCCTTTAATTATTGGCACTGTCAAAGCTAATATTGGGCATACTGAAGCAGCAGCAGGAATTGCTGGTTTAATTAAGACAGTGTTAGCTTTGCAGAATGAAGAAATACCAAAACAACTACATTTTGAAAAAAAGAATCAATCTATCATTGATTTTGAAGCTATCCCTGCACAAATTCCCATCAACTCTACGGCTTGGAAAAGAAAAAATGGTTATTTGCGACGCGCAGGAATTAGCGCATTTGGTTTTAGTGGTACTAATGCCCATGTTATTATCGAGGAAACTTCATCATTAGTCGAAGTTACCCAAAAATCTTCAAATACATCACATTTATTGCTGATTTCCGCAAAAAATTCGACCTCATTACACCAACAAATACAGAATTACATAGTTTTTTTGAAAAATACTGATCAAGATATAGCTGATATTTGTTATACCAGTCAGATTGGTAGAACACATTTTAAAAAGCGTGTTGGCATCGAAGGGCTTACGCATGAAGACTTTGTTGAAAAATTACAGACAATAAACTCTTCGTTAGACAATTTGGATGAAACCAATAATAGCAGTTTATTAAAGCAGTTTATGAGTGGTGAAAATATAAATTGGCGTGGTATGAATTTATATAACTATGAAAATGTTAAAAAAGCTTTACTCCCCTTATATCCATTTTTAAAAGAGATTTATTGGCCAGAAAGCCTTAATAAAACATTACCAGTTTTAAATGAAAAAAATAATGATCAAATGGTTTCTGTTGATAAATTGCAGAGTGATGCGAATAATTTTCTAGAAAAAATTCAAACTTGTTCAGTAGAGCAAGAAAAGCAGTTAATTTTTGCTAAAGTCGCTGATGTGCTTAAAATTGTGTTTGGTATTGTTCTAGAAGATGATTTTGATGATCAAAACCTTCGTGAATTGGGTATGAGTTCCTTTATGCTATTACAGCTACAACAACATCTACAACCTCTAATTGGCAGTAAAGCAATTTTTTCGCCGAACTGGATTGCTGAGTATAATACGGTTGGAAAATTAAAAAATTATGTATATTCATTATTATGTGCTAGTGATCTAACGCCAACGGATGAGACATTGACTGTATGTTTAAAGAGTGATGGTAAAAAATTCCCCTTATTCTGCATCCCTGGAATTGATGGGCATCATGAAATCTTTATTGACCTATTAGAGAAACTAAAAATAAATAGACCTATTTATGCAATAAGAGCACCTGAATTATTAACAAATAACGTAAGTATTTTTTCCCTACCGGAAAGAGCAAGTTTATATCTAAATGAAATAAAAAAAATACAATCGCAAGGACCTTATCATTTATTAGGTTGGTCAATGGGAGGTATGGTTGCTATTGAAATATCTAATCAACTTCATACTTGCAACGAAAAAGTTGATTTTTTAGCTGCCATTGATACTTATGTTAATAACGAAAGCAAAGATATTGAACTAACATATGAAGATGCAGCAAAATTCTATTTGCAAGCACTAAATCAATCTTTTTGTGGTACTGATGAGGTTTTCAAGCAAGGATCAAGCCAAGATTTATTACTTGCTATTAGAGGTAAATTGAATGAGTTAGGTTTGCTAACAGTTAGCATTGAGGAAATAGATAAAAATATTAATATTATTAAAAACAATATGGTGCAATTTTTACAGTACACATTTCCTGGTAGTATTAATGAAGTTTTTTCATTTGATACGAAAGAATCAGCTATTAATAATTTTCAAAGCTCTAATGATAAGCTTTTTTCGCACATCAAAAGATTGACAGGTAAAAACGTTAAATATTTTTCAATTACTGGCAATCACTTTAACCTTTTGCGACGTGAAAACAACACTATTTTGGCGCAATATCTAATGGAATTTCTTGCTTAATAAATTAATGGCAGTATGCTATGAGGTGAAATTGATGCATAAAAATACAAATTATATCATTTTAGGAGGAGGTTGTGCTGGATTAAGTTTTGCCGCACATCTACTTCATGAAGGCTTAAAAGACAAGCACATTACTATTATTGAGCCTAGAAAAACCTATTCCCGTGATAGGACCTGGTGTTACTGGAAAGTGACTGAGCATTTATTTTCTTGTTGTGTTTCTCATCGTTGGCCGAAGATGAAAATGTGTACAGAGTCTGAATCAATTATTAGGGAATTAGGTGAGTATGCATTTGAATATATTAAAGCTGACGATTATTATAAAGCAGCACAAGCCATGTTGGCACAGTACGATAATGTTGAATTATTGTTAGATACTCATTCAGTATCTATTCATGAGCAGCAAGATAGAATTGTAATTGAAACTAATAAAGGCACAATAAATGCTGATTATCTTTTTGATAGTCGTCCTCCAGATCTTGATAAAGAATTGATTGGTAGAAATGACTATATGCTACAATGCTTTGTCGGATGGGGTGTGCGTACCGAAAACCCCATTTTTGATCCAACGGTATTTACCCTATTGGATCTCGACACATCAACAAAAAATCCAGTATTCGCATATTATATTTTACCAACAAATGAATGTGAAGCAGTAATATGTCCAATTTATTTTTTTAGAGAAAATATTAGATATAATGATGAGGTTTATGAGCAACGAATAAAAAGTTATTTAGCAAAAAATAATTCTGGTAATTACCAGATATTGCATAAAGAAAAAGCTATTTTACCGATGATGCTGTTTGATGGTGACAGGAGACATCCTACTGCGCGCACTTACAAGTTGGGCGCAGCAGCTGGTTTATCCAGAGGGGTTACTGCAGAGCTATTTTTGAATATTCAACGTTATAATGCTCAGTTGGCAAAATTAATAGTTAATAATGATTTTGTAACAACACCAAATGCTTTTTCTAAACAAGCGTATTTTACCGATAGTTTATTTTTAAAACGTCTTCATCAACATCCCGAGAAATATGCTGAAATAGAGATGAAATTTCTACGCAATACACCTATAGACACCGCAATACGTTACTTAGAAGATTGTATGAACGATACTGATTTTTCCGTGCTGCTAAACTCTTTTAATAAATAATTCGTGCGACTATTATTTATAGGTTATTCTTGATTTAGAAAACAGTGTAAGTTTTCTATATTTTTCATGTCATTGATAAAGGGTGACATCAATGCAAGAGTTCTAGATTCGTGTTCACCTGTTAAATTGTACTTAACGAAAGTAGCTAATGTTCCTGCCGGACCCACATCCACATAATAATAACTTCCTTCTTTCTCAAGTGCTTTTATCGTATCTTGAAATTGAATCGGTTTTCGCAAAACATCCCAAAAATGTTCATGAGGGATTGGCGATAAATGATATTGTGTATTAAGACAAGAAATGAATGGCATTGTAACTGAGCTCAAAGATTGTTGCTGTAGAAAATCCAAATAAGGTAATTTCGCAGGATCAACGAACGTAGAATGAAATGCCTGACTAACAGCGAGTGCTTGAAAAGAGATTTGCCTGGCTGTTAAAAAAGACTCTATCATTTTTAATCCTTCAGGCTTTCCAGCCACTACAAAATGGGAATTAAAATTGACCGCAGCTATTTCACTGTGTTCATGAAGTATTTTGTTATCGTCATACAGCTTTGGTGAAGATAAAATAGCTAACATTCCACCTTTGGCACAATTGGTCTCCAAGAGCTGTGCTTGGTGGATAACCGTTTGCAATGCGGTTTCAAAAGTCCATAAGCCCGCGAAAACTCCTGCAGCATATTCACCCAAACTAGAGCCTAAAACGCGATCGGGGATAATATTGTTATTGAGCAATACCTGACCCAATGCATGCTCAACCATAAAAATGGCAGGATTGGTTAATAAGGTATTAGAGAAATTATCGCCTTTTTTGTGTTGTGGTTGATATAATTGCTCAATAACAGATAAATTGATTATTTCTTTGCAAATCGCATCTGCTTGCTTCATCCATTGATTAAAAATTGCATTTTGCTCAAAAAGCACTTTACCCATTTGGTAATAATGACTACCTTGACCTGAAAACATAAAAATAATCGGTTTATTCTTCACCATGAGGCAGCCTTAAAATGAGGGGTAATATTTCAAATTATAACAAATTAAGGTATCATGGCCAATCTACTGCCTCGCTGGGTTAGGAGCACGGTATTATGACGAAAAATGGCGATTTGATGGGCATTGGAATGACATCAGAGCGCACAAGAATAAGGCTTATTGAACGTTTACAAAGTCATGGTATAACCAATCAGCGAGTTCTTGATGTGATGTTGCAAGTGCCTAGGCATTTATTTGTCGATGAGGCCTTATCCCATCGTGCTTATGAGGATACCGCCTTACCCATTGGTTTTAATCAAACCATTTCACAGCCGTATATCGTAGCTCGTATGATGCAAGCGATGTTAGCAACACCGCAAACTCCCAAGCGTGTATTAGAAATTGGCACAGGCTCAGGATATGAAGCCGCGGTATTATCACAACTGGTTGACGAAGTGTATACCATTGAGCGAGTTCGCTCTTTATATGATAAAAGTCGCCGTTTATTACAACAATTGAAGCTTAATAATGTTTATGTTCACTATGGTGATGGACTATTAGGATGGCCCAAATCGGCCCCTTATGATGCCATCATAGTGAGTGCGGCAGGTCCTCAAGTGCCAGTTGAATTATTGCATCAATTGGTGAATGGCGGACGTATGGTGATTCCAGTTGGTGGTGAGCACGATGTTCAAGAGTTGCAAATTATTACACGTCAAGGAGAGCAGTTTTCTGCCTTATTGTTAGAGCAGGTGCGTTTTGTACCGTTAGTAAAAGGTGTTGTTAAATGAAAATTTTTTCTAAATTATATGCGATGATGATGCGTTGGGCGGCACATCGCCATGCGACCTATTATTTAGGCGTAGTCAGTTTTGCAGAATCTTCTTTTTTCCCTTTACCGCCTGATATTATGTTAGCTCCCATGAGCTTAGCGCAACCTGATCGTGCTTGGTATCTTGCTACATTAACAACGATTACTTCCGTTTTGGGAGGGCTTGCTGCCTACGTTATTGGTTATTTTGCATTTGAAACAGTTGCTGAACCTTTAATTTTTGCCATGGGTTATGAGGAAAAATTTGCTCATATTATGCAATTAATCAAGGAATGGTTAGATAAATGGGGATTTTGGGGAATTTTAATTATTGGTTTATCACCAATGCCTTATAAATTATTTACTTTGGCAAGTGGCGCGCTTAACATTGCTTTATTACCCTTTATTATTGTTTCTATCATTGATAGAGCATCGCGTTTTTACGTTGTTGCTGGTTTAATGCGTTGGGGCGGGGCACGATTCGAAAAACAATTAATGCGTTATATGGATTATATTGGTTGGGGAAGTGTGGCATTAGTTGTCGTTGGTGTAGTGTTATATTACTTATTGGCTAAATAATATGATAGATCCTTCTCTTATTGTTACATCTGTAAAAAATGCTTTACAAGAAGATATGGGGACTGGTGATGTTAATGCCGCATTAATTCCTGTAGAGCAACAAGCTCAAGCTACTATTATCACCCGAGAGCCTGGTATTTTATGCGGCACGGCTTTTGCCCAAACTGCCTTCACTTTGTTAGATGAAAAAGTTCAGATAAAGTGGCATAAACAAGATGGGAATCAATTGTCAGCAGGCGATACCCTTTGCACTATAACAGGAAATGCCCGCGCGTTATTATCTGCTGAAAGAACGGCCTTAAACTTCTTGCAATTATTATCAGGCACAGCCACGTTAACTGCGTGCTATGTTAAAAAAATTGCTCATACTAAAACAAAACTCCTAGACACTCGCAAAACCATCCCTGGTCTTCGTTATGCACAAAAATATGCTGTTAGTTGTGGTGGTGGTATGAATCATCGCATGGGTTTATTTGATGCATTTTTATTAAAGGAAAATCATTTGTTAGCAGCTGGATCAATAGCGCAAGCCGTTGCTAATGCAAAGAAAATTGCACCCGATATTCTTTTAGAAATTGAAGTTGAAAATTACACTGAATTAGCCCAAGCGCTTGCTGCGGGAGTAAAGAGAATATTATTAGATAATTTTTCGTTAAATGATTTAAAAGATGCTGTTAAATTTACCGCAGGGCGAGCGTTGTTAGAGGCCTCAGGGAATATAACTTTCGAAAACATCATAGCCATCGCTGAAACCGGCGTAGATTACATCTCCGTAGGAATCATCACCAAGCAACTGATCCCCCTAGATTTATCAATGCGTTTCTTCACCTCCTAATCCCCAACTCTTCACCCCTCTCCCTTTGCGGGAGAGGGAAATGCAAGCGCAGCTTGCGAGGGTGAGGGGAAAGCTACAAAGTAGGGAGTTGACTTTTGTCACTGTTATTGCTATCTATTGACAATGAGTGGTCCAATGGACTACCATTAAGCATGAACATATTAAAAATAAAAACAATCCCTAGCTTTGATAGGCAAGCCAAAAAACTTTTAACTGTTGAAGCGCAGGAAGATTTATTTGATTACCTTGAGGCACATCCCGAAAAAGGTGACATTATTGCCGGCACGGGTGGTGTTAGAAAACTACGTTGGGTCACAGGAAAAAATAATAAGGGTAAGCGTGGTGGGGTACGTGTGCTTTATCATTATTCAAAAAATGTTTTGATTATTTTAATCATGCTTTATAGCAAAAACGACATGGAAAATATCACAGATACTGAAAAAAATGAATTGAAAAAGTTAATACCTGAATTAGTACGTAAATATAAAGAAGAGGATTAATAAAATGCCTAAGAAAACACTGGGTCAAGAGTTAATAGAAGCGGTACAAGAAGCTTTAAACAGCAAAAAGCCTGGTAAGCTCGTTCGTCCGCATATTAATGTAGCGGCTATACGTAAAAAACTGAATATGACTCAGAAAGAGTTCGCTGAGAATTATTATATTAAATTGCAGACGTTAAGAAACTGGGAACAAGAAAAAAGAAGCCCTGATTCTACAACGTTGGCATATCTTACCTGTATAGCACAGCGGCCAAAAGAAATTTTGAAAATATTACACCCTGTAGAAGGACGCAAACAAGCTAGAGACTAAAAAGAGGAGTAAAAAATGGAACTCAAGGAATTTATTAAAACAGTAATATTAGATATTGTTAATGCTGTTGAAGAGGTTAAAGATCAATTAAATGATCCAGAACGAGTTTGTCCTGTTATAGCCCCTGCGTTTATTGCGCCGTTCAAGGCTCAATACCATATTACAAATAATTACTATTATCAGCAGCTAAGTTTTGATGTTGCTGTTACTGCTGAAAATAAAGATGGCGGTGGTGCAAAAGCTGGTATAAAGGTTATGGGGTTAGAGGCAAGCTTAGGCGGGGAAACAGCAATCTATAACTCTACTGTAAGCAGGATAAATTTTCATATCCCCATTAGCTTGTCAGCAAAGCGGCAAGATTTAAAGTAAAAAAATGAATATGGTTTTGAAAAGCTATGTAGATAATGAAAGTCGTCTTCCAGGCATAATGCAGAGTATCAGTTCTGAAGATTTTCGGCCTGCCTTGTATAAAATAAGCAAAAAATTTTTGAATCTTGCAAATCGGATAAAAAATAATAAAAAAGAGAAAAAAAGCATAGTATTACGTAATTTTCTTTTGGCGTCCATTCCCTATCTGGAGCTTGCAGCAGAGCGTAAGAAAGATTTTGTCCAAGTATGGGCTTTCTGTGCACGTAATCTTTTTGAAATACACCTCTGGTCAAGGTATGTTCAAATAGATGCAAATAATTTGCAAAAATGATATTTGGAGGTACAAAAAGATAAAAATGACATTATAAATGTTACAAAGAGATTAAGTAATTCTTGTGGTTTTGAAGCAGAGGATAGCCTTCTACAGCAAGAAGGAACACACATACAAACATTGATGAAGCAACATACTATTGAAATGCCTAAGTCATATATGCGTATCAGTGATATAGCCAAGGAATTAGGTAAGGAAGAAGAATATAATGTTTTTTTCAAAATGTTTTCAAAGTTTACTCACCCCTCCTCTTTTCTTATTAACGGTTTGCCTGAAGAGATTCAACAGTTGGGTTTAAGCGGTATGTTAATTATGCACACTCAATTATATGCGTGGGACATTCATGACTATATTGAAAAAGAAATTTTTTCAGTAGGTTAAGCAGAGCTTTGTACAAAAACTCCCATAAGTTAATAAAGTTAAAACAAGCTAAAGAAGAAATTTTAAACTCAAATATTCCCTAAAATAACTATTTAGGGCGGTCGATCTTTCTTTCCTACAAGGAGAGAGGTAAGGTTATTAAAAAACGAATCGATACTTCAGCATCATGGGAGGTGGATATAATATTATGAAAAGAACCGTTTCAAAACCACCCATTCAAATACTCCCCATAAAACTCCACCACCACAACACTCATCACTATCACTAACCCCAACAAAAACCAGCGTCGTTGTCGTTTAGCATTTTGCTGTATCTCAAGCGCTAAATTTTTTAACAGCAGCTCCTGATTATGTTGGTGATAGCGTGTCCGTTGATCCTGTAGTAACCGTCGCCATAATAAATCAGGAACTTGCGGCAATTTCTCCATCCAAAAAGGAAAATCATTTTTGCACTCACGCAGAAATGTTTTTAAACTGAGGCGTTCTCGAATCCATTTTTCTAAAAATGGTCTGCCCGTTTCCCAGAGATCCAGGTCAGGATATAATTGTCGTCCTAAGCCTTCGATGTGGAAAAAGTTTTTCTGCAATAAAATTAATTGAGGTTGAATGCGGATATGAAACCGTCTTGCGGTTTGTATTAGGCGTAGTAGTAATTGGGCAAATGAAATATCTTTTAATGGTCTTTCAAAAATGGGTTCGCAAACTACGCGCAGTGCTATTTCAAACTCATCAATACGCGCATTTTCGGGTAACCAGCCAGATTCAATATGTAGTTTGGCAACACGGGCAAAATCACGTTTAAAAAAAGCCAGCATATTTTCGGCAATATAACGCTGATCATCTGGGTCAAGCGTTCCCATGACACCAAAATCAACTAAGATAAAGCGGGGATCTTTAGGATCGGTCACATTGACGAATATATTACCTGCATGCATATCAGCATGAAAAAAACTATGTTTAAATACTTGAGTAAAAAATATTTCAATACTCCGCTCAGCCAATAATCGGAAATCAATTTTTGCAGCTTGTAATGCCGGAAAATCACCTACAGAAACCCCAAAAATACGCTCCATCACTATCACTTGCTTTGTTACATAATCCCAATAAACTTCGGGCACATAGAGTAGAGGAGATTCAGCAAAATTACGTCGTAATTGGGAAGCATTGGCTGCCTCTATCGTTAAATCCAGCTCATCTATCACATGATTTTCAAATTCACTCATAATTTCATCAGGGCGAAATTCTTTTGCTTCAGGCCAATAACGTTGTGCTAATTGAGCCAGTGTGTGCAATAACCCTAAATCACGTTGAATGATTTTTTTTATACCCGGTCGCAAAATTTTTACTACTACCGCTTTACCATTAGGTAATTGTGCTGCGTGAACTTGCGCTACAGAAGCGGAGGCAAGTGGTGTTGGATCAAAATACGCAAAAATTTCTTCTAAGGGTTTACCGTAAGCTTTACAAACGGATGCAATGGCAATATTACTTGGAAAGGGTGGGACTTTGTCTTGCAATCGTTCTAGTTCATCAGCAATATCGTCTGGTAGCAAATCACGCCTGCCCGATAATAATTGACCAAATTTTACGAAAATAGGCCCTAAATCTTCTAATGCATGACGAATTCTTTCGCCACGCGTGATGGATTTATTACGAAACCAATAAAAAGGATTTAAATAAGATAAAAAATGAAAAGGTTGTAGCCAAGGTGTTGTTAGTAATAGTTCGCCTAAATTATGGCGCATTAATACATGATTAATATATATGATACGAAAAAATTGTTGTATTTTTATCATAATGTAAATAGTCGACGCTATTTTGCATTAGCGATGGTATTAAAGCGATTCCCAAAACGAACAATCATATGGTGATGCTGAACAGGTTGCTTGAACACTAGGAAACGTGACTACATGTTGTTCAACCCAATTAATATTGGTTGGTTTTTGGGTTGTTCTATTACCCATTTGACTAAAACGGATAACCTCTTCACCTATATTACCAACATAATCACATTGTACAAACCCTGTTGTATCTGGCAGGTTAGAGAATGCTATCCAACGTGCCTCAGCAAAATTTTGAATCTTAGTGGAAAAGCCTTTAGCATTTTGAGGTGCTTTGAATTGTCCTTCCCATCCTTCGCGGGTGGTAGTCCAACTGTATTCGCCAGGTGTTCTTTGAATTTCGGTTATTTCTGGACAAGAATTCATTTCTGCTTGCGCCAAAGGAGCAAATGATAAAACTAAAGCAGTAAGTAACAAGCGACGGCGAGTTAGCATATCCAATTCCTTTTAAAGACTATTATTTTTCATCTATCTAAGAGTAAGCAATCCCAGGGAACAACACAAGATTTCTTTGTAAATCTTATGTAGCCTTGATTCCGCTGCACTACATCAAGGCTACATCATACTCGTTAAGAATAGCAGACAAACCTATCACCATCTATTCAAAATCGGATATGGTATTGATTCCCAAATAAGCCTTTTGTAAAGTTGAAGAGCAGCCAATTGCTGGTATGCTTAATAGTAGGAGTATAGAAAAAGGTCAGGTTGACCAACAACCGAATATATGATTTAATTAACTTACACTATTCAGAATTGTGATTTTCGCCATTAGGGTATGAATAGATGATAAAAGGATGGTGATTTTTATGAGCGAAAGTCCTGAACGCATCATAGGCTATTATATAATTGCCTCACAGGACATTGATGAGGGTACGACAGCCGTACAGCTAACAGTAGCCGAGCAACAAGAAAAACTGGCAGAATATGCAAAAAAGAATAACAAAGTTATCGTAGCAGAACACCAGGAAGTTGGTGATAGAAAGCGAAAGCGGTTTCCTGCTTTAGAAGTAGCTTTAGATCAATGTAAACATGTAGGCGCTGTCCTCGTGGTTGTGCACTTACAAGCTATGGTCCGTAATGAACATTTTACGGAGTTCCTGATAAGCTCAGGTAGAGAATTTGTGTGCTTAGATCAACCTTTGGTTAATCAAGCAACATTACCAGCTATTGTGGAAAACCACCGCCAGATTCGCCAAGAACATTCAGCGCGAATTCGTCGTGGTTTAGAGCAAACGATGGCAAAATTGGGTAATCCCAATGCGTTAAAAGAAATTACACGGGTTAATAAGCCAAAAACAGAAAATGCTATCATGTTTGCATTAATTTTGGCGCCGATTATCGCTTTTTATAAGAGCCGTGGTTATTCACAACGCAAAATGGTTGACTCTTTAAATGAAGAGGGGTTCTTAGCTCCTGAAGGCGGCGAATGGGTATTGAGCCAATTGCAAAAAGTATTAGAGCGTATTGAGTTAAATAATGTTGCAATTGAGATATCGCAAACGTTACGAGAGTTTGATGAAAAAAGATACTCTGGAGAACAAATGGTACGCGCTCTCAAAGCAATGGGCGCCAAAGCACCGCATCATGCGGAGTGGAGCGAGCAGCTGCTTGAATCAATACGTGAGCGTTTAGAGAGTATTTATGAGATAATGGATTTTAATAAGTTCTTGGTAGATGTATTCCCGCAAATGTTGGAATATCAACAAAGCGGTCTGTCGGATGAGCAAATTGCACAACGCCTCAATCAAGAGGGTGTACAATTGCCAGAGCGGGTATTGTGGGAAATTAAGCAAGATATTCTCGAATTGCCAGCAGATAAAGCAAGGCATTGGGAAGCGGATGATGTGGATATTGCCCGCAATGTAGCATTACGTCGTAAGGAAGATATTGATTTATTCGTCAATAACGCGACAATTGAGAAAGCAATAGATTTAGTAGATAAGGCAACAACAGTGCAGTAATAGCTGTTTAAAGAGTAAAATTTTTGATTTAATGAGGTGATAGATATGTCAACACCAGTTTTATTTGCACGACAGGTTTTAGCTGCTGCTCGCAACGGGACATCTCCGCTGAATGCTGCTTTTACAGGGCCTATTTTAAGGAGCCTGCATGCCATTCGGAATACCACTTATAGCGTAGATGCTAATGCTCAACTAGAGCAACAAGCTGCCGTTAAGACACACGCTCATGCTTCTATGAGGCTTAGTTCCAAATAAACAGATAGCCTTAATGGAGCGCGACGGAATCAAGGATCCGATCCTTGATTTCGCCACGTTCCATCAAGGCTACATCATAGTTAACTCCCTCTATTTCTAGCCCCAATAAATCTTTGCTATTAGTTCAACCACCCTGCTACAATTCCTCGATACATATAATATTTACAATTGAATGTGAGGTAGATTTGGCATGGTTGGTCACTACACAGATATCGATCCCGTAGAAACAGCGGAATGGTTGGAAGCCTTAGAGGCTGTTTTAGCAGAAGATGGACCTGAGCGCGCCCATTTTCTACTCGATAAATTAGCTACCAAGTCTGGCGTTGCCATTGGCAGCAATAATACGTTAACAACTCCCTACATCAACACTATCCCTATCGATAAAGAAGAAAAATTACAGGGTGATGTGGCGATGGAGGAGCGAATAAAAGCGATTATTCGTTGGAATGCGGTTGCCATGGTCGTTCGCGGTGGTCGATATGCTGCGGAGCTTGGTGGACATATCGCGAGTTTTGCTTCAGCTGCCACTTTGTATGAAGTGGGTTTTAATCATTTTTTCCATGCCTCTGATAATAAACACCTAGGTGATTTATTATTTATTCAAGGCCACGCATCTCCAGGTATTTATGCACGTTCTTTTTTAGAAGGCCGCTTAACAGAAGAGCAATTAGCACATTTTCGTCAAGAAGTAGGTGGAAAAGGATTATCGTCTTACCCACATCCTTGGTTGATGCCAGATTACTGGCAATTTCCTACCGTATCAATGGGTTTAGGTCCTATTACTGCAATCTACCAAGCACGCTTTATGAAATATTTAACCAATCGCGGTTTAGTTGATACCACCGGTAGAAAGTTGTGGTGTTTTTGTGGCGATGGTGAAATGGATGAGCCTGAATCATTAGGCGCTATTTCCTTAGCAGGGCGAGAAAAATTAGATAATCTTTGTTTTGTCATCAATTGTAATTTACAACGATTAGATGGCCCAGTACGTGGTAACGGCAAAATTATTCAAGAATTAGAAGGCGTATTTCGTGGCGCTGGTTGGAATGTTATTAAAGTATTATGGGGTGGTAACTGGGATCCACTTCTTGCTAAAGATACGCAAGGTTTATTGCGTAAACGTATGGAGGAAGCCGTTGATGGTGAATATCAAAATTATAAAGCGCATGGTGGTGCTTATACACGGGAACATTTTTTTGGTAAATATCCAGAATTAAAAGCCATGGTTGCCAATATGAGTGATGATGATATTTGGCATTTAACACGGGGTGGCCATGATCCACAAAAGATCTACGCTGCTTATGCTGCTGCTGTAAAACATACCGGGCAACCTACAGTTATTTTAGCAAAAACTGTAAAAGGTTATGGTATGGGCGCAGCAGGTGAAGCACAAAATATTACTCACCAACAAAAGAAAATGGATGTAGAAGCATTAAAAGCATTCCGCGATCGCTTTAAAATTCCTGTGACCGACGAACAAATTGCTGATTGCCCATTTTATCGTCCTGGCGATGACAGCCCTGAAATGAAATATCTTAAAGCACGTCGTAAGGAATTAGGTGGTTATTTACCAGCGCGTCATACTCCTAATAAAACATTACCTATTCCGCCGTTAAGTGCTTTTGATGCTTTATTAAAAGCAACAGGTGAAAGACATATTTCTACTACCATGGCTTTTGTACGTATTTTAAATATTCTGGTAAAAGACCCACAATTAAAAGAATACATTGTGCCTATTATTCCTGATGAAGCGCGCACCTTTGGTATGGAAGGTATGTTTCGTCAATTAGGTATTTATTCTTCTGTTGGTCAGTTATATCAACCTGTCGACTCTGATCAAGTGATGTATTATCGTGAAGATAAAAAAGGACAAATATTGGAAGAAGGTATTACTGAAGCAGGCGCATTTTCTTCCTGGTTAGCTGCTGCAACATCTTACAGCGTGCATCAACAACCATTAATACCATTTTACATTTTCTATTCTATGTTCGGTTTTCAACGTATTGGCGATTTAGCCTGGTTAGCAGGCGATGCTCAAGCACGTGGTTTCTTGTTAGGTGCTACAGCAGGTCGTACTACGTTAGCTGGCGAAGGATTACAACATCAAGATGGTCACAGCCATTTAATGGCTGCAACAGTTCCTAACTGTGTGGCATATGATCCCACTTTTGCATTTGAATTAGCCGTGATTATGCAAGAGGGTATGCGTCGTATGTATCAAGAACAAGAAAATATTTATTATTACATTACGGTAATGAATGAAAATTATGAACACCCAGAAATGCCTGCAGGTTCACAAGAAGGTATTTTAAAAGGATTATATTTATTATCAGAAGATAAATCCAAACAAAAACACCATGTGCAATTAATGGGTTGCGGGACTATTTTACGCGAAGTCATTAAAGCAGCCGAAGTGTTACGCAATGAATTTCAAGTATCTGCCAATGTGTGGAGCGCAACCAGCTTTAATGAATTACGTCGCGAAGGTTTAGACGTAGAGCGTTGGAACATGTTACATCCACAAGCAAAACAAAAACGTGAAGCTTATGTAACTCAATGTTTACGCGATCATAAAGGGCCTGTTATCGCTTCAACAGATTATATGCGCTCTTATGCTGATCAAATTAGACAATTTATACCACAACGTTATGTGGTATTAGGAACAGACGGGTTTGGCCGCAGTGATACTCGTCAACAATTACGCCATTTCTTTGAAGTGGATTGTAAATATATTGTATTGGCAGCATTAACTGCATTAGTGGAAGAGGGCGAATTAAAACCCGCTGTGTTAACACAAGCAATTACTAAGTTAGGTATTGATTCAGAAAAACCTAACCCAGTAACTGTTTAAGGAGAATTAATTGTGACACAAATAAAAAAAGTAACCGTACCTGATTTAGGTAATTTTCGCGATGTAGCTATTATTGAAGTCAATGTAGCCGTTGGCGATACGATTAACCCAGAAGATACCTTAATTACTTTAGAAAGTGATAAAGCATCCATGGAAATTCCTTCATCTGATGGTGGTATTGTGAAAGCTTTACACGTGAAAGTAGGTGATAAAGTATCTCGAGGCGATATTATTTTAGATGTTGAAGCAAATAACCATGTTGCTAATTCACAACCCACAGCTGCTGCTCCTGCAAGCGCGCCTGCTCCTGCATCGACAAAAGGCCAAGTACAGGATGTATTTGTTCCTGATATTGGCGCTGCAAAAGATGTTACTGTTATTGAGGTGAACGTAAAACCAGGTGATGAAGTAAAAGCAGAACAAACATTAATTACTTTAGAATCTGATAAAGCCAGCATGGATTTACCAGCTCCTTTTGACGGCATTATTAAAGAAGTCGTGATAAAAGTTGGAGATAAAGTTTCTGAAGGAACTTTAATTGCGCGCATAGAAAGCCAAGCTACAGCACAAAGCACTACTACTACCAGTGCACCAGCACTGCAAGCTGCTGCTCCAGAAAAGAAACCAGCGCCAGCAGCTCCAGTGACATCTGCTCCTATTAGCGAGTCACACGCATCTGCAGCTATATTAATGTACTCCAGTCCATCCGTGCGTCGATTAGCGCGTGAATGGGGTGTTGATCTAAGCCGTGTAGTAGGTTCAGGTCGGAAAGGCCGTGTTATGGCAACTGATGTACAGCAATATGTTAAAGCACAATTACAATCTGGCAGTGGTAATAATCAATCAGGATTAGGTTTATCAGTACCTAGCATGCCAGCTATTGATTTTAGCCAATGGGGCGAGGTTGAAAAACAAGAATTATCGCGCATTAATAAATTAAGCGCATCCTATTTACACCGCAATTGGGTTAGCATCCCGCATGTTACGCAATTTGATGAGGCGGATATTACGGATATGGAAGCATTCCGTAAACAACAAAGTGCAATCGCTGAAAAAGAAGGTGTTAAATTAACGCCACTTATCTTTTTAATGAAAGCTGCTGTTGCTGCGTTAAAACAATTCTCTCGTTTTAATGCTTCTTTAGCACCAGATGGCGCTACCTTATTTGTGAAAAAATATTATCATATTGGTGTTGCTGTAGACACGCCATCGGGATTAGTTGTTCCAGTAGTGCGTGACGTAGATCAAAAAGGTTTATTTGCTTTAGCAAAAGAATTAGCTGAAATCAGCGCCAAAGCGCGGGCACAAAAATTAACTGCTCCAGAAATGCAAGGCAGTTGTTTTAGTATTTCAAGTTTAGGTGGAATCGGCGGTACAGCTTTTACACCAATTATTAATGCACCTGATGTGGCTATTTTAGGTGTATCTAAATCACAAATAAAACCCGTCTACCAAAACGAGCAATTTGTGCCGCGTCTCTTATTGCCATTATCATTATCCTATGATCATCGTGTTATTGATGGTGCATTAGCAGCGCGTTTTATTAGTTATTATAGTAGTGTGTTAGCAGACATTCGGCGGTTATTATTATGAATACATCTATCCATCAATCCCTTAATTTCGTTAATTACGATACGTTATTAATGCAATTAGATACCGATTTGGCTTTATCAGAGGCTCATGGTTTATTGGTGGGATTGCTTTGCACCAAGTCCCTATATCAATTTAACGTGATGGGTTGGTTACATGAACTGGGTGAGGATGTGCCCAATTGGGACGATTTAGATACCAATACGCAACAAGAAATAACGACATTAATTGAGAACACTAATTCGCAATTAACCGATCCTTTATATAGTTTTATGCCTTTTCTACCTAATGATGATGAGCTTTTAAGTGAGCGCACACAAGCACTAGGTGAATGGTGCGTTGGTTTTTTAGCAGGTCTTAGTTTAGGTGGTTATTACATTGACCCAGAAGCTGTGCAAAATGACATTAGCGAAGCGCTAAGGGATATTAGTGCTATTGCAAAATTAGCGAGCGATAATTTGGGGCAGTCTGAAGAGGAAGAAAAAGCATTTATTGAGGTTGTGGAATATGTTCGCGTCGCCGTATTATTAATTTTAAATACATTATCATCGATGCGCGATGATAAACCTCCAAAAGAAGAAAATTGTTTGGTGCATTGACGATCTCTCCTGTTCGTCATCCTCGCGAAAGCGGGGATCCATACGTTGTTTGATATCCGATGGCTCCCCGCTTTCGTGAGGATGACGATGTAGGAGGATCAAAGTCGCATTATGCTTTATAACATAAGGTAATATTATATGAAAAACACCCAAAAAGAATTTGCCGCACGTCGCACCCACTTATTTTCCCAACTAGCCCCGCACAGCATTGCTATACTATTTTCAGCCCCAGAATATTTACGCAACGGTGATGCGCACTTTTCCTATCGTCAAGATAGTGATTTTTATTATTTAACAGGGTTTGGTGAACCTGGTGCTGTTGCTGTATTTATCAAAGAAGACACCAAAGGACATTATTTATTATTCAATCGTCCTCGTGATCCCGAAAAAGAAACATGGACTGGACGACGCGCTGGTCAAGCAGGTGCTGTAGAAATTTATGGCGCCGATGAATCATTTAGCATCGATACTATCGATGAAAAATTACCTGAGTTATTGGCAAATAAACACGTGTTATATCATACCCTTGGTATGAATCAAAAAAATGATCACCGTGTCACCAATTGGCTCAATAGCGTGCGCGCAAAAATTCGCAGTGGCGTACAAGCACCAGCTCAAATTACCACATTACAAGGTTTGCTCAGCGAAATGCGTCTTATCAAATCGGATATGGAAATTGCCTGGTTGCAAAAAGCAATTGATATTTCGATAGGTGCTCACCAGCGTGCAATGAAAGTGTGTAAACCTGGTATGACAGAAAATCAAATTGAAGCTGAATTATTACATGAATTTGGCACTAACGGTGCACGTTTCCCTGGTTATCCCTCCATTGTCGCAGGTGGAGCTAATGCGTGCATTTTGCATTATACGGATAATAATATGGCATTAAAAGATGGCGAATTATTATTAATTGATGCTGGTGCAGAATATGAATGTTATTCGGCAGATTTAACGCGCACCTTTCCAATTAATCGTAAATTTACTGGCCCACAACGTGATATTTATCAACTCGTATTAAATGCACAACTAGCCGGTTTAGCTATCATTAAAGCAGGATTATTATGGGATAAAACGCAAGAAACTATAATAAAAGTATTAACGGAAGGGTTGGTTTCATTAGGTATTTTAAAAGGCGATGTCAACTCATTAATTGAACAAAAAACCTATCGCCGTTTTTACATGCATAATGCCGGTCATTGGTTAGGAATGGATGTTCATGATGCCGGTGCTTATAAAAAAGAAAATCAATGGCGTCCCTTACAAGCGGGTATGGTTATTACCGTTGAACCCGGCTTATATATTCCTGCTCACAGTGAAGGTGTTGATAAAAAATGGTGGGATATCGGTGTTCGCATTGAAGACAATGTATTAATCACTGAAAAAGGTAATGATGTATTATCTCAAGCTTTACCCAAAACCATAGCAGACATTGAAGCTGCAATGTCTGCGTCATAAGATTCCTTCTACAACGTCGTCATTGTTAATGGATGATTGGTCGGCACCAGCCTAGCTCGTGCCCTAACCACAATTGGCCTGGAAACAGCATTAATTAAAAAAAATACTTCTTAGCGTTTGATCAATTAGCTCCACTCAAATATGGTGTTATGCGTCGTGCAACGAGGTTAATTACAGTACTTAGTAATCTTGACGGGACAAAATATTTCGATATTTAATACTACTTTATGTAACTATGCAAATGGCTCCGCACTTCTATTTAATCAAATATTTGATAATTTAAAATTACGAGTGGGAGCATGCTCGATGTGTCTTTTTTGCCAATATCCTAACGCTAATGTGACAAAATCTCCACCCCTATGATTATCCATAATTGGAATATAAAGATGTAATTTATTTTTTCTTCGAAAATGAATAATTCCAATATAGATATATAAAAAATTTATTGACTTATTTTATTTTCTTTCATAAAATTGATTTATTTATGTCAGTGTAGTTTGGTAGTTTGTTTGCGGGAAGTAAATCATACCCCTCTAAAACGTCAAATTGAGTTAGTAAATAATTGAGGAGTATTTCCATGACTGGTAACGTTTCAATTTTTGCTTTGCCTAGCATCGTGCAAGGCAATTTAATGCAACAACAAGCATTTACTTCTTGTTTAATTCGTGGCGTAGGTGCTAATGCATTATTAGCAAAAATTACAGCTTCTGATTCTGAAAATAAAGATTATATGTGTATTTTTTCAGATGAAGATAAGTCATTAGCCAATTTTTTTCAATTACTTGTTTCCCAGTTAAGAAAATGGGTTATAGTATTATATGGAGAGGAAGAGCAACAGATTTTATTAGCAGAAATCGAAGGGCTCAATAGTAACAACCCTACAACACATGACAAATTATTTGTAATACTCAATAAAATAAGCCGTATCACACCCGTACAATTAGTTATTCCTCATTTGCCTATTTGTCCTGCTGAAACAGTGCAATTTATAAGAAAATTTTATTATAAAACTGCTGAGAGCGCCGTTCATTTATTATTAGCAGATGATACGTTAGTTGAGAATGAATCTACTCATCAAGCGACATTGGTATTCGATAAACATCAAGAAATTATTGAGAATAATGTTCCACCATTCGTTGTGATTGACACAAAAGTGAATTTACATGTGGAATCTGAGCAATCACTAAGAGATCTAAGTGATTATACAAACGTCAATATAGCAGTTTTGCAGCAAAAAGCTGTCAGATTAGCAATAAAATTAAATCCGTTATACGTTGATACAGACGCAGAGGCTTTAGAGAAAAAAATACCTGCTTTTGTGATGCACGGAGATAATGAAGCGATACTATCTGCTGCTGATCTATTACTTGAGTTTTATCAGCAGGACGAATTAAAAAATGCAGCAAAAATTGCTGTTATTCGTATAATAAAATTAAAACACATCCCGCCATCCCAATATCAAGCAAATATTTCTGATGCATTACATTACAAAACAACTACTATCTTTAAACAGCTATCTGAGGATTTGCAAATAAATTTTTTTACTGCATTAACCGATATAATGATTGCTGCTAAGGATACAGAGGCAGGATTAAATTTGGTATCAGAGGTCTTGTCATTAGCACCTGAAGAATTACGGTTTGAATTTAAAGCCCGCGCTAGCAGTGAGCAAACGGTTGAGGAGCTTGATGATCATCATAAATTACCGGTATATCTTTTTAACCGATGGGGCTACCCGCCACAGGTATTAGCGAAGCAAGGTGATGACTTACGCAACCAATATGCAAAATACCACTTAACACCAGCTGATCCAGGTACGTTATTAGATATAATAGCTCAGAAAGTCACAGAAACTTTTAGTGGTGGCGCACCAGACGTTATTGATTTTGCTCTATTAAAAGCAACTAGACATTTTAAAGGCAAGCAATTATTAAATCTCGCATCGGACAACACTATCGTTGCCGTGACAAACTACATGCCTGTATTACAAAAAAAATTATCTACAAAGCATAAGCCTGCAAATAGTGTTTTAGCCTTTATAAGGCGACAAGTTGCCGAGAAATTTGTCGACGAGGATCTGGAATTTATTAAGATGGCTTATTTTAGAGTGTTGGATCATTTTGATGATATATTACTTTTGCCAATTGATCCTAATAAGAGCGCTACGATTGAGGCATACCTTCACACAGAAGTACCA
>Ga0302307_10000023_pt1 | contig 203245 bp, 177 predicted proteins | sample III_Palsa_E3_2_FD_200530 | JGI IMG/M metagenome (GOLD analysis project Ga0302307, IMG submission 200530) | Peat permafrost microbial communities from Stordalen Mire near Abisko, Sweden - III_Palsa_E3_2 | ecosystem: Environmental > Terrestrial > Soil > Palsa > Peat permafrost | place: Sweden... | reverse complement strand
TGAGCCGTCGCGGCATGCGACCCGGTAGGCAACGTCGCAGGATCATGGATCTCTGCCAATACGCCAGAAATAATTTCACGCGCCGCATCAATACCTAGACTGCCAGGGTTGAAGTAGAAATCAACGTTGAGAGCACTGTCATCTTTCTCACCGGTGATTGGCTCGACCCCCCAAAGTAGGCTAAAGGGATTAATACTGGTAAAATCCCCCCCCCCTACGTTGAGGCAATTTTTCTGAGCGTCAGTAAATAATGCAGGAAAAGTGAAGGTGACCAATTCCGCCGCCTCGTCAGCAGAGGTCAGCGTCAAGATGAGTGTTTCAAAGGAAATTTCGATTCCGATGTTCACTGAGAGTTTTTTATCTTGTCTATTCAGTTTGCTCAGGGCTACGGCTTGCATCTCGGCTAAATCAAGGGTGAAGGGAAGCGGGGTGGGCTTTGCCGGAGGAATGTTTTGTCCTTGTGAGGTTTGTAAAGGCTTGGGCTTCTTAAAAAGCTTTTTCACGTCTTTCAGTCCTAACATCTTTCACGTCCTACTTTTATTAGCTAAAAACAACAGCAGCCAGGCTAAAACGCTTCATCAGCACTGTCAATAGCTTTTTGACCCATTACGTTTAAATCCAGTATCCATGCGATATTTTATCGCCGCACGGCTGGCATTCCGTGTAATCACAAAATGTGGCATCAAGAAAGAATGCGACTGACAACAAAATCCTTCGTCAGCCGGCATTTTCAGCCTGGACCCCGGATAAATATCTGCCTGCCCGCAGGCGTTGCTCTCACCCTTTGATTGCAGATATTTTCCGGGGCGACGCCCACCTGGCCTGTTCATATTCTGAAATTCCGCCCAGGGCCGCTGGGAGAAGCAGGGGGCGACGCATCCTCAGGCTTATGACCCAATTTAACCGCATCAAAAATCTCTTTAATATCCGCAGCCGTCAAATCTCTTGTCTCATCTGTCGAACGGGCACCGGTTATATTGCTGCACAACTTCTCAAACTGGTTCCCCCCTTCAAACTCGCTATCTTCCTTTATCGCTTCTTTTGCCAGCGCTTTTAATATCGGTTCGATTGATTCTTTAGGTGAAATAGTGCCAAGGGAAAAGTTGGCGCCTGCCTCACCGCCTATCTGCTTCCAGGCGGCGTAAAAGCCTTTGGCAAGAATGGTATGTTGCTGATCTAATGACAACTTCGTTTTTTCCCAATTAAAACTCAATGCTGAAAGTTCTGGGTCCCCTTCCTTTGTGATTGCCAATTTATCGTGTTCAGGAATTTCCTGATCAGAAAGCGTAATTTTGCCGGTCTCAGCTAACGCACTGGTATCCATACTCCAATCATGTCTGGAAATAGGTGTTTCTGGGCGGTTTAATTCGTTTCGACATGCGTTCGCTATTTTTTGTAACGTTGTATCAGCCTTACTTTGCTTTGCAGCTTGACGATTCCCTCCACCGTTCTCTCTTTTATTTCCCTGATCTTTCTGCTCAGTCGCGGTACTTGCTTTTAGTAAATTCGTTTTGCCAGCCGTGTCCGTTGCTTTTTGTGCCGCTTGTATCGCAGCATCAGCCACATCTTTTTTTGCTAAAGACGGAGATTTGAATAATGCACCAGTCAGCCCAGGTATTTTTTTAGCTTCAACTGTGAGATGCATTTTATGAAACGCATCCAACGCTTGCATGGCATTGGGCCGCTTCATCGGATTGCTGGCCGTCATCCATTGAATCAACGCCTTCATTTCTTCCGATGCTTTTAAATGTGATGGCTTGGCGGGGAAATGTGTGTGGGGTCCGGTTTCCTTTCCATTATGCAGCCAGGTTCGGGGCGAATCATATTTAACCTGAATCCCATATATTTCTGCTAACACGAGGCCCATTGAATACATATCCGATGCGTGAGAGGAATTTTTATTCCCACCCTCTAACAAACGTTCTGGTGCTGCATACTTTTTCGTATAGATGCTCTCGAATGAAGCCTCTTCTGCACCATTTTGATGCGCCCCACCAAAATCAGAAAGTTGTGCGCTGCCATCGTCAAAAAGAATAATATTGCTGGACTTAATGTCATCGTGCACGATGTCGGTTTTGTCTAATGCCATTAAACCTTTCAGTAAATTTTCTGCTAGCTTGGTTGCTTGTTCTTCATTAAGCACGTTCTTCTCTAGCTTTGAGCTCAAATCGTCTGCACCCAACGGCACAAACAAATAACTTTTGTAATAAGGTTTTCCATTGACTTCTTTTTTACGTATCTCACCATGCACATCAGCCGCCATACTGGCCTGCACATACGTTTGGGTGATCGCTTTTTCTTGAGCCATGCGCTTTTTCCACGATGCTAACGCCTCGGCTTCAGTCTGATTGTTTGCTTTGGCTCTTGTCACCGGTGCAGTGGGATATTTTTTCTTGCCATTTTTTTCTGGATTATTTGCCACGCCATGAAAATCAAGCATCTCGATTTTGACCGCAACCCATTCGCCCGTTTGTCCATTTTGTGCGTATTTGACCCGAGAGAAAGCGCCTTTGCCTAACTCACTCAATAAACCAAACTTAGCCCCGCCGGCCTGAATGATTGAAAAACCCTCTTTTTGATCTGTGTCTTCGTTTTTATGACTGGAGGCGATTTTTTTGGCACCTTGATTACCAAAAGCGGCTGTTTTTGCTGCTTGCTCTCTTAGCCCTGACAAAAAACCATCGCGATCTAACGACAGGCCGCGTCTCTTTAACTCTTCAGCAACACGTGGTGGTACGCTTTTTTTGCTCATAAAATCCCCCTGCTCATTGCTTTAAGTTATACATCTACATCATATCTTGGTAGAGGATTTTTTGATTGTCGATACAACAAAAAATACGTTCCTCCCTTAGAAAATTGGCGTACACCTGAAAGTAACAAGGGGACTTTATGCAAAAACATACACAAGAACAGTTAATGCCACGTCACAGAACGGATTATTTCATGCTCGGTGCAGGAGGAGCTGCTTTTTCATTGTCTGATGATGACGAAAAAAGACAATTTCTTTTTCCTAAATACACGCTAGGTTTAGCAACAAAAGAAAGGGCATTCATTAAAGTTAATACGCTTGAGCTTGCCAGACCAGAAAATAACGTAAATGACTCTACCACCACAGTAAAACGTTGGATAAAATCCTTTACACACGAAAAAGAAATGACCCAACTCTACTACGCAGATTTAACCTCAGATAACTCTCCAGTGAAAGGTGGAATTTTCAGAGAACAAGACGAGGGAATCACTACTTATGAAAGTTATTTGCTTATGCCATGGTGCGACCAAAGCGATCTACATTCACAAATAATAAAACCGGTAGATATTATTGAAAAAGAGAACATCACAAAAAAAGTACTAAACGAACTGGTGTCATTAGAAAAAAAAGAAATGGTTCATAATGATATCCAACCCAAAAATATTCTTTTTCGTGGTGACTGCGTACATCTTTCTCATTTTAAAAACGCACATAAAAAAGGTAAAAAAGGACCTGTTTGTACCGATATGGATACAAAAAAATATGCGGCGCCTGAACGTTTATTAAAAGGAACACAGCGGCATTCTTCATATGCATCAGATATGTATTCGATGGGTCTCGTGTTAGCAGAAATGTATGGCGTTAGCGTTCAATATGATTCACCCAGAATATTAGTGAACCAGGATGGAAAAAAAACCAAATTCACCCACTTTGAGCCATCCGTTTATCAATTAATACCATCAAATGAAATAATAAAATTAATTACCGCAATGACAGCAACCGATCCCAATGATCGCCCTACGGCGCAGCAAGCATTAGATAGATTTAACTCAGCGTCTACAATTTCAGCGTCTACAACTTCAGCTACAATAAGATTTCATCGTAAGCCTCGCCTCGTACTTTGCTCTAAAAAAACAGATTGAAAGGCTGAAAAACAAAGATGGATAGCGCATTGGAACGAAATGATTTCTGATCCCAACTATCGTATCAGCCGCCCTCGTCAGTTATATACGGGTGCGAAAGAACGGCTGTTTGTGCCGATAGAAAAACGATAAGCAAAATTGGGTAACGGTTCAGCGCTACGCTTGCCAAACGTGGCGCGCCCGAACAGTCATGGTGTCAACTTAAGGCGCTTTCGTCACTGCGAGAGAGGCTTTGCAAGCGTGGCAGCCCCTCTTCGTTTTTCAGCCTTTCAGATGGATTGCTTCATAAAAATGGCCAAACCACTCTGAACTTCGCTCAACTTCAGATTGCCATTTTTATTCGCAATGACACCGCTGGGCTTAAGTTGATGACCTTGCCTAAACCGTTACAAATTTGCCAAAGCGCGTTTGTTAGTTTATGCCTAATCTATAGAGTAATGATTTTAAGGTAACGGCATGCGTGCTTTGGGTGGCCTCATCGATAATGCCCCCCTTTCTTTGGCTGATCGCCACGTTGAACAAATACTATGTCAATTAAATAACAACAAACGCGGCCTGCCCTACAAAACCCGCTTTTCACGTTTACTGCACAATGATTGCGATGACACTGAATTCTTGGCAACCAAAGAAGAATTGATTTGTGTACGCGGTAAGCCACTTCATAAAAACGGTGACCCCCAGAATGCTGCCTCGTTACTCAACCTTTACAAGCGAAAAGGCGAAAACCTTGTCCAAGATTTGTGCGGCCATTTTTTAATTATTATTCTGCACCGCCATTCTGCCACGCTCTGTGTCTTGAACGATAAATTTTCATCGTATCCCCTGTATTACACGCGCCTCGATAGCCTGCTCATCTTTTGTGATCGCTTTAAAAACATGGTTCAGGCCAAGGTGAGCCGCTTAGAAGCGAATCTGTTAAGCGTTCAAGATTATTTACAGTTTGGAAAACCCATTCAGGGGCGCACCTGGTTTCATAATATTCAAGTTTTAAAACCAGGCGAAAGCTTTTGCTATCAAGAAGGTGAATTGCGAACCTTTACCTATGAAAATTATCAATTTCACGAAACAGAATTTAAAGATTTTAATGAAGCGCACATGACGTTTAAGCACCTACTGTCGAATCAGTTAAAAAATCTGTCTTGTCCTTTGGCGTTTATGTCTGATGCTGAACCAGATTCCGCCACGCAATTTTTATACGATTTTTCCAGACGTATTCGTGATCCTAACCATTTGCATTTACTGACCCCCAAGATAGAAGAGGGTAAAAGTTTTTTTGAGTTGATCCAATATTGGTTACACAGCGCCGATCATGCTTTTTGTGCGCCCAATGATTTTTTAAAACCTCTCATTTTACAAAAAGGCATCGACTCGGGTTATATGCATTTTGTTTCGGCCATAGGCGGCATGCCGTTGCTTTGCCTGTCCAAACAACAAATGCCGAAACCAAAGCCAAAACGGTTCAGTTGGATTTACGGTATAAACCAGGCCAAAACGGCTGGCAACCCCACAACGGCATTGAACCACTGGCTGGATGCAGATGTTATCCCCCATTTTGAATTGTTAGCGTATGAAAATCAGATTCAAGACGCTTTGATTCAAGATGAAAAACAGTTTTTAACGGCCAACGCTTTATACGAAAGCGATGTGGCAACGTTATTCACGCTCACAGAAAGTGCCCATGTCAAATTACAGATGCCTTATCTACAAGAGATGGTGCTTCAATTTTCTAAAAAAATGACCGAAAAATTGCTGTACAACGAAAGCGCACAAACCCATTTTTTTGAAAATGCGTTACACGATATTCGATCAGAGGCCAGCGCTTTATCACAAGGACAATCTGCTTTAACAGAATTGATTGCTTCTCAACCCAGCATTCAAGAGTTTTTTCAGGATTTATTACAAACGGCGCTGGGTCGTGATTGTCTTAATCCTGAAAAAATAAAGCAGTTACGCATGGATTTTCATCATGCACCAAGACAGCACTTAGAAGCCGCCTGGCGCCTGGTGACCTTAGAATTGTACTTAGGTGAACTGGAAGCATTGGGCCGTTTTAAAAACAGCCCGCAATATGCTTGATAAGCGAGGGTATGTCCTTATTACGCTATATCGAGGCGTAACGCATGCACTTTCGAGAATCACAACAAATCAATGCATATGGTCACGATAGTAGTGATGAAGGCATGCCCTAGAGCCCATTTCTTTTTCTGTCTGGCTCGAGACACAATATTTTATTAGCGAGCGCGTTATTATAGTTGTCTAGCGCCTCATCACACCCCTCACTGGCTGTGGCGAGTCTGTCATCGCGTCTTTTATATAAGTTCTTAGCCCTTTCGCATGAAAAATGGGCCTTGATGTATACCAATACTGCATCGTATTCGGGTGAAGGCGCGCTCCCATCATATGAAGCCTCATCTGTGTCTAAAGTTTCGCCTAAGTCGACTATGACTTCGTCTTCATCTTCGTCGCACATGTCGTATCTTTTGTATAAAGGGTGGTTCATCAGGTTCTCTAACGTATTTTTTACGCTAGACAGCATGTCTCTCAGTTTTTCCTCGACATCTCGATATCTTACCAAAAAGTTGTTGAAAGCATTTTTAGCATTTCCGCTTATCCAGCTATATTCTTGATGGCACGCCAGAAGATCCAAACCTGACGCGATTATTTCTTGATCATGCGCGAGTAAACTCCCGTCTCGAGCGATGTCTTCACATGTCATTTTCTTCATATTTTCAGCGTATTGCTCAATGATCGCGTAAACAGCAGGCATTTGGCTTTCTTGTATGAGCGTCATCTCAGGATCATATGGATACTCTGAATCATCGGAATCATTGCCGTCATCAATATTGAGATAATCTAATAGCGCGGCAATACGCTCTTTTCCAAGTGCTGTCACACTGATGCTGGGATCACGAATAGATCGGAGCGCTTGCACCACTTGATTTCTTTCATCTTCATTCGCCATGGGTATATTGCAAATCTGATTCGCCAATTCAGCTTCAATAGTGTCCATTGTGCTGGCAGCTTGCACTACAGCTTGTTTCGCTTTGTTAAAATTTGACGTCAGATCAACTTTTTCGATCCAAACAAGCGAGCTAGCCAATGCATAAAATAACTGGCGCCCAGACTCTGGCAAAGTATTCAAATAATCTTGAATAAAATGCATAAAATCAGCCACGATACTTTGGCTAGCCTGTTTTTTATCTTTTTGCTCAGCACACACTTTTTCGCTTAGATTCGTCAAAGCCCCGTGTTTAGCAGAATGATTACATTCACTTAAAATTTTTAAAATGCCGTCATAGGCACTGTCAATTGCGTCAAAATCATCAGCGGTGCCTTGAGGAAACCACGTTAAGTAATCTTGAAGTTTTGGGTAAATACCAGCTTTTATTTTTTCTGAATCGAACACAATTGCTCCCCCCTTTTCAGGGATACCTGGCTGTATGATGGCTGGGAGCATATCAGAAATTATAAAGTTAACAAACTTTATTTATGGATGAGGTGGCAGCGCATTAAGACGCGGTTTCTAATAAAGCCTGAATCTCTTCCTGCAGGCTTAAATCATGTGCATGCGCACGTGCAAAGCCCGTTAAAATGGCGGTGGAAGCTTCGCGTTCGCCTTTTGCGCGTTTGGTTCTAAATAAAGCAAAGGCGCCCTCTTTTGAAGGGTTTAATTGATAGGCGACGGTATACACTTGCTCTGCTTGTTCTAATTTTTTATCGGCAAAGAAGATATCCCCTTCTAATAAAGCGATGTCGGCATCATTTGGGGCCAGTTTTCTCGCATGTGCAATGGCTTCCATGGCTGGTTGTAAATGATGGGCCTCTAGCTCCCATTTTGCTTTTAAAACATAAGCCGGTAAAAAGTCATCTTGCAGTGTTAAGGCTTTATCCAAGGCTGTGTTCGCTTCAGCCACTTCTTGTTTTGTTTTTAAACTTTCAGCCAAAAATACCCATGCTGACGCTTCATTAGGGGTGGCTTCTGTTAGCGCTTTAAAATACGCGCTGGCTTTGACGAGATCGCCCCGCTTACGTGCCAGCCCCCCCTGCAATTGTAAAACCAAGGCTTGCTTGGGGTACTGTTCATACAAAATATCCGCACGACGACCGGCTTCTGTCACCCGATTTTCATGTAACAGTTTTTGAATCAAACGAAGTTGCGGATCAATTTCTTTAGGGAATTTCAAGCACGCCCACTTTAACCATTCTTCTTCTTTGATCGCATTACGCGCTTCATGCAAACGATCGGCTGCTTTCAATAAGCCTGATAAGTTTAATTTGTTTTCGCTTCGTAAATGTTCGTACAAATGTATCGCTGCCGTGTCTTGCTTCAATTGAAGATGACATTCAGCCAGTTTTATTTCGATTTCAAGGTAAGCGGGTTCTTGTTTCAGTGCTTCTAAGTAATGTTTTTTGGCTTCTTGATAATCTTTCTTTTGATAGAACAAATCAGCCAACACCAAACTGCTTAAAAAATGGTTGGGGTGTTTTTCTAAAAAGGCATCGATTAAAGGTTTGGCTGCGGTTAAATCATGGCGCATTAAAGCCGCTTGCACGCGCAAGTATTGCGAAAACAACGCTGTCTCATTTTGGTTGATGTCATTTAAAAAAGCCTTGGGGAGATCATCGCCTTGCAAAAATTGACTCAGTTTTAAAGGCCGCTCTAAATCTGCATTTTTTTGCCACGCTTCTTGATCCACTTCAAACTCAGTGTATTTTTTTTGATTCAAATCAGCCAAAGCGCGTAAATCCCAATTGCCTTCTGGCATGATTTGCATCGCTTCTTGATAGTCATTTTGTTGAATCAAGACATACGTCAGTAAACGTTTGGCATCTTGTTGATTTGGGTTTTCTAACAAGACTTGCTTTAAATGGTGCCGGGCTTCGCTCCACAATTGTTTTTCAATATTGATTTTTGCCAATACCATCAAAGACATTTGATCTGGTTTTTCTTGTAACACGCGTTTAAAAGCCACTTCTGCTTCATCAAAACGGTTATGGAGTAAATGGTTCACGCCCATATAATATTGGGCTTTAATAGGCAGATGCGCGCCGTGACTCAAAGGCTCCATGAGTTTTGAAAAGAGTGCGAAATCTTTGGCTTGATACGCCAATTGCGCCAAACCCAATCTTGCGGAAAGCAGTGCCGGATTTTGCGTCATGGCTTCTTCAAAATAATGATGGGCCGTTTCTAGGCGATTGTTTTTATAATTAATTTCGCCCAAATAAGCCAAGACTTCTGCTTTTTTATGGCGATGGCTATACCAGAGTGCCTGTATCGCGTATTTTTCTGCTGCGGCATAATCTTGCGCATTCAAAGCCACTTTAGAAAGCCCCAGGGCGGCATCCTGAGATTTGGGGTTAATGGCCAGTACTTTTTCGTACCAAGATTGGGCTTCTTCGTTTTTATTCAGTTGAATGGCGGCATGGCCACGCAACAAGGACACATTTTCTAAAAGCGATCCCACTGCCGTGCTTTTATCCATAACCCATATTTCATCTAATACTTTTTGAAATTGGGCGGTTTCGATATACGCAATCCCAAGCGGAACCATCCATTCGTGCCAGGGGCGACCCTGTGCACGCAACATTTGTAGTACGGTGATGGCCGATTGTGTTTCATGTATGGCTAATTTTGCCTTGGCGAACAACAACAGGGCTTCTGGATCATGGGGGGAATCTTTTAAAACATCTTGAATTTCGACCAATGCGGCTTGCGCCTGACCTTGCGACAAAGCCAGTTTGGCGTCTTTTAGATTTTGGTTTTCATCTTCTTCAGCATAGAGCGCATGATTGAATCCGTAGCACAGACTTCCTATCACAATAAAAGACACGATACGGGCACGTGTGGACTTCATCCTGAAACCTCTACTTCCTGGCTATTCGCAATCCTTGCATTCGTTTGATAAGGATATCATATTGCGCGTATATCATGATAAAGGAACGTAATATCAATGGCCTATTGGTTAATGAAATCCGAACCCACCACCTTCAGCATCACTGCTTTACAATCTGCGCCAAAGCAAACCACGCATTGGGAAGGCGTCAGGAATTATCAAGCACGCAATTTGATGCGTGATGACATGCGTCAAGGCGATTTGGCGTTTTTTTATCATTCTAACTGTGACATACCCGGCATTGTGGGCATCGTTAAAATCACGCGTGAAGCCTATCCAGATGACAGCGCTTATGATCCCAACAGTCATTATTACGACCCCAAAAGTACGCCTGAAAACCCACGTTGGTTTATGGTGGACATCACCTTGGTCGAAATCTTTGACCGCATTATTCCGCTGTCTGATTTAAAGCAAAATGAAAAACTAAAGGATTGGGCGTTGTTAAGAAAGGGAAACCGTTTATCCGTGTTGCCTGTTTCGGATGAGGAATGGCAAGAGGCATTAAAGTAGGCTGTCGCTCGTGGAGAGAGAAACAGCGGATGCTGAGGTATCAGAGTTTGGCAATCCATCCTTTTTTGATCTTTCAGATGGATTGCTTCACAAAAACGGCCTAACACCTCGCACTTTGCTCACATTCAGATTGCCGTTTTTATTCGCAATGACGAGGCTGGTCGTGAACGATTGCGAGTTAAAAGTCATGGTTGTATATGACTTTTAATACGAGAGCACGCTTAGGCCATGTCGAAAAGTGACTGGCGTTCCCTAGGCCTCTAGGCGATGGGGGAAATAATTGAGATATAAGAACCTCATCCCAGCAAAAAATGGATGAAGTGAAATAAAATTTGAAGTATTTTTTGATGCCATCTTGAAAAGATGGCGTCCCCAAGGGGATTCGAACCCCTGTTGCCGCCGTGAAAGGGCAGTGTCCTAGGCCTCTAGACGATGGGGACCTAGTAGATAACTGTTCACCTGTAGCTAGGAACGTCCCTTTTTGGCCAATATTACGTCTAAAATCTTCCTCAAAATGCTCACATACAAGGAGTATGCTGCGCTTTTTCGTCGATTTTATACGCAATCTTGTCTCAAAAATGAACGTTCTTGTAAATCGATTGCAGACTTGATCTGCGTATCAATTCACCGCCGGTGAACATTCACAATTCGCTGCGCATCTTACGTTTTTTTTATTCAATTTGCTAGCAAAATTCCCAACAAATTTCGTAAATTTTAATGCGCTTTAGCTTTGATATTGGTGGAGATAGGCGGGATCGAACCGCCGACCTCTTGCATGCCATGCAAGCGCTCTCCCAGCTGAGCTATACCCCCAAACATCACTGCTTCGTTTCTAGGAACGCCCCTTTTTGGCACCCCGAAAACCCGCGCATTATCACGACACGATGACAAACTGTCAAGCAGTCATTGCCTGAATGCGTGTTAATGTTTTATCGCGGCCTAATAGCGCCAAAGTCATATCCAATGGCGGTGAAGCGGTGTTCCCTGTCACGGCAACGCGCATGGGTTGCGCGATATCTCCGAGTTTAACACCTGCTGCTTCAGCGACTTTTAAAATCGCCTCGTGCAAAGATGGGGCTTGCCAATCGGAGATCGCAGACAAGGCTTCGTATACTGATTTTAATAAAGTCACACTCTCTGCAGTGATGAATTTGGCTTTGGCCTTTTCATCTATCACAATCGTGTCTTCGTAAAAATAACGGCTCTTTTCAACCAACTCTTTGAGTGTTTTGGCACGCTCTGCTTGGGCTTTTAATAAATCACCCAGCCGAGGACCGTTATGCGCATTCAAGTTTTGATGTTCGAAATGCCATTCTAAATGATGCGCGACTTCATCCACCGGTAACGTTTTCATATAATGTTGATTCAACCATTGCAATTTACTCAAGTTCATTGCAGCAGGTGATTTGCTCAAGGCCGTGATATCAAACAACTCGACCATTTCATCAACCGAAAAAATTTCTTTGTCACCATGCGACCAACCCAAGCGAATTAAATAATTCAACACCGCTTGTGGCAAATAGCCTTCGTCCCGAAACTCCATCACACTTTGTGCGCCATGACGTTTGGATAATTTTTTGCCATCTTCCCCCAAAATCATGGGGACATGGGCATACTGAGGTGGCGTGCATTGCATGGCAGCAAAAATAGGCCACTGGCGAAACGTATTGTTCAGGTGATCATCACCCCGAATCACATGCGAGATCTGCATGTCCGCGTCATCTACCACCACCGTAAAATTATACGTGGGCGTGCCATCTGCACGCGCAATAATCAAATCGTCTAATTCGCTGTATTGCACTGTCACATCACCATGCACGGCATCGTGCACCGTAACCGCACCCGTTTGAGGCGTTTTAAATCGCACCACGAAGGATCCTGATTGTGGCGTTGTCATATTGCGACAAGCGCCGTCGTAACGTGGTTTTTCTTTATTGGCTTCTTGCGTTTGACGCAATTGATCCAAACGCTCTTTTGAACAATAACAACGGTAAGCATGCCCTGCTTCTATCAGTTGTTGCATGACTTCGGCATAGCGATCAAAACGTTTGGTTTGAAAATATGGGCCTTCATTCCAAGCTAAACCCAGCCAGGTCATGCCATCTAAAATCGCTTGAATGGCTTCGGGGGTGGAGCGTTCTAAATCCGTATCTTCAATTCGTAAAATAAATTTGCCGCGTTTTTTTGCATAAGCCCAACAATATAGGGCGGTTCTGGCACCACCAATATGTAGCATTCCGGTTGGACTGGGCGCAAAACGGGTCACAATAGTCATATTGCGTGAGATCCTAGATGATTAATAAATAAAAGAATGGATGGCGCGCTCGGAGAGACTCGAACTCCCGACCACCTGGTTCGAAGCCAGGTACTCTATCCAGCTGAGCTACGAGCGCAAATATTAAACGTTCTTACTAGGGTGTGTCCTCATTACGACTATCTCGGTCGTAACGCCTTGATATAGCGTAATGAGGACGCACCCTATATAAATAAGGTGGAGATGGGAACGTTTACACAAAAATGGTGGGCGCGACAGGGCTTGAACCTGTGACCCCTGCCGTGTGAAGGCAGTGCTCTACCGCTGAGCTACGCGCCCGTCAATTCGGGGGCGAGTTTACCCTTATTTCGGTCTGCTGGGCAAGCCCGTGCGTTTTAATACGGTTCTGATCTATTATTAAGACCACTTACCCTCACTTTAAAAAAATGATGGAGCCACTCACACCCATTCACCATGAACGCTTCCTCATTGGTTGGGAAGAATGGTGTGCTTTAAAAAAATTGGGGCTCCCTGCCATCCAAGCTAAAATTGATACCGGCGCCAAAACCTCTGCCTTACATGCTTTTGATATTGAGATGTATCACCGTAAAGATGAAAAATGGGTACGCTTTAAGGTACACCCTTTGGCAAACAATAAAATCATTACCCATCTGTGTCATGCACGGCTTGTTGATTTTCGTCGCGTCACCAATTCGGGTGGTCAGCAAGAATGGCGTTATGTGATCACCACCCCCCTCACCTTGGGGCGCGAAACTTGGGATATTCAAATCACCTTAACCGATCGCTCCCCGCTTTCTTTTAGAATGCTGTTAGGGCGCGAAGCATTGCGAGGTCATGTGATGATCGATCCCCAAAAGTCTCATGTCACAGGAAAATGGCGAAAAGTAGAGTTGCGCGCGCTTTATCATGGCAGGTAGAATGCATCGCACTTTTTATATCTAGGCACCCTATGAAAATTGCCATCTTATCTCGCAGGCCCCAGCTGTATTCTACACGTCGTCTGTTTGAGGCAGCCGCTGCGCGCTCACATGATGTGAGAATCATCAACACCTTGCGCTGCTATATGAATATTCGCAGCGAAAAAGCATCGATTCATTATCACGGCCAACAACTGGATGACATTGATGCCATCATCCCCCGTATTGGGGCTTCAGATACTTTTTATGGCGCCGCTGTTGTGCGCCAATTTGAGATGATGGGTGTCTTCGCCGCGAACGAAGCCATTGCCATCACACGCTCACGTGACAAACTGCGTGCCTTGCAATTGCTTTCTAAAAAAGGCGTGGGGCTCCCCCCCACTGGCTTTGCACATTCGCCAGAAGATATTCCTGATTTAATCAAAATGGTGGGCGGCGCGCCTTTGGTGATCAAACTGTTGCAAGGCACACAAGGTCGCGGGGTCATTTTAGCCGAAACCAAGCAAGCAGCAGAAAGCATGATCGATGCTTTTACCGGTTTAAAAGAAAACACGTTAATTCAGCAATTTATCAAAGAAGCGCAAGGCTGTGATATTCGTTGCTTTGTGGTGGGCCAAAAAGTGGTGGCCAGCATGCAACGCCAAGCGCAAGAAGGTGAGTTCCGATCTAACTTACACCGTGGTGGCAAAGCCGCCCCAGTTGAAATCACAGAAGCCGAGCGCCACACCGCCATTACTGCCGCACGCATTATGGGATTACATATCGCGGGTGTGGATTTGATTCGATCCAATCAAGGCACGTTACTGTTAGAAGTCAACTCATCCCCTGGCTTAGAAGGAATTGAAAAGGCAACGGGTGTGGATGTGGCCACCAGCATCATTGAGTTTATTGAAACGCATGCAAAACGGCACCATCGTAAACCACCGAATGGTTAGGGGCTGTCTGTCAGTTGGGACTATTTAGCGTCATCATTATTAAAGGGATTATTTATGCAAGCGCTTAGACCTTTTCTCCCCTTGTTCACCTATGGCCTGTTAATTATTGGCAATGGGAGCATGGTCACCCTCACGGCAATGGAATTGATACGTTCAGAAGAAAATACGCTTGCGACCGGTTTGGTCAATGCTGCTTTTTTCTTTGGGATGTGGTTTGCCCATTTTGTGGGAAATAAACTATTTGAAAAATGGGATAATAAAAGCATCGAAAGCGCTGGGTTCGCTTTGGTGGTCATTTCTGTTTTATTGCAAAGTTTATTTTTTAGCCCTTTGATTTGGTTGCCTTTGCGATTCTTAAATGGTTTTGCCAGCGCCATTGCCTTGATGTTGTTGGACGAAACCTTGGCACAAAGTTCACAACGGTATTTTTCGCCTTTACAGTTGTCTCTCTTTTTAGCCAGCATCCCCTTTTGTCAGGCGTTGAGCTTGATGTTGATTGCCATTCCCAGTGACGATTTGCGCACCACGTACACGCTTTTGGTGTTGGCCACCCAATTGGGTTTATTACCTTTGGCGTTAACCAAAGAATCAAACCGATTAGATTATGTGCCTTCTATTGCTCGCGAAACCACCAAGGCACCTTGGTTTGCACGGGGTGCTTCTGCGCTCAGTGGTTGGATTTTAGCCGGGGTCTTTTGTGGTTTACCTATCGTGGCTTGGCAAAGGCATCCTGACAATTTTGCATTTTTATGGTGGATGATCACAGGCCTGATTCTCACTTCGTTATTAATCTTTTTACTACCCAAACTCACCGAAGTGGTTAAACCCAAGTTATTGTTATTGGCCTTGTCTTTAGGCACCGCATTATTAGGGGCCTTATCGGCTGTGTTGCCACTTAAAGCAGTGTTGTTGGCTTTGTTTACTTTGTTGGTATTGATGCTTGCGCCCACTTTGCTATCGCTCATCAATCAACTCATCACAGCCAATAAACCCAGACGCGAAGCCCAAGCATTGGTCAATGACATGCAACGCACTGCCTTTATCTTTTCAGCTGGCAGTGCGCTGATTGTGCCCATTTCGATTCATTATCTGGGCACCGGCAGTTTCTTTTATCTGTTGTCTATCCCACTTGCGATTTTTGCGGTGGGCTTGGCGGTCGATTATAAAATGCGGTTGTTGGGGTGAACGAGATAACAACATTTCGCTGTATCGAGATGTAACGCCTTGATTTTCGAGAAACGTAGCGCAGCATACTAAACGTATGTGAGCAACGTATCGCAGAAAATCATGGCGTTACATCCGAGATAGTAGAAATGTAAACCTTAACAAGCACGACCAGTGGGTTGCCCCTGTGCTTCACAATGGTGACTGTCTGCCGGGCAACTTAAACGCACATGGATGTGGTTTGCATGGCCTTTTGCGGCACGCACTTTGCTCAACCAGGATGCGCCTTTGTATTGTTTACATAAGTGCTTTTTAATACCCTGATTCACAAAGATACGCTCAACGACTGATTCTTCAGATGTCAAACGAATCAGCTCGCCATGTTCTGGCTTCCATAATTTATTCACGCCTGTTTTGCCCCCTACGACAGAAGCAGACTGCAAAGACTTTTCACCATAAAAAAAGATGTCCACATCCAAGCCATTTTGATGGCTTCTGTGATTGGCAGCCAAACGGCCGCCACGACGTGCAGAAAGATCGCCAATCCATAAACTGCCTAAATTGTGGGCTGTGGCTTTTTGACTCAAGCGTTGCACAAAGTCGATTAAAACTTCATGACCGTAATTATTATGGCGCTCTAACCGAATAAGCGTATAGCCTTCGCCTTGAACGGGTAAGGCTTTTCCACCAACCAAGTGGCCACCCCAGTAATGTCCAACGGATTGTGGCCCTCTTTCCGCTTCTGTGCGCTTCACAATCGCAAAACTGTTGAAAGAAAAAGTCCAAGCGATGATAACAACGAGGCATCGGATGAATAGGTGCATTTTCACTACCTTGCAAGTCTGTTACGCAAGGAGTGGACTGTACGGATTTAACCCATTAATGGCAAGTATTAGGTAAGAAAATGGCAGGGTGGGTTACACAAAAAGCTAACCCACGAAGAATGGTCAACAGAGCCCATCGCATTCAAAATGATTACGCCACGGCAGATTGTTGTGCTTCTGTGTCAGCAATCAACGCTGAAACGTTCATGCCTGAACCTTCACAGTGATCACATGATGCACCATTGGATTCGTAAATATACCATTCCAACTCTTCATCCCAATACGCATCACCAACGTATCCACGACCTTCACAATGTGTGCAGTTTAATGAAGTGGAAATTTCCATGTCAGTCATATTGGTACTCCGAATATTTGCAGCCGTAAAAGATCTGCGCAGTATACGCCGCAGATGGCTTACGTCAATTGCTGGCACACGCTTTTAGGAACGGTTCACCTTGTAGCCAGGAACATCCCTTTTTGGCCAATCTTGCGTTAAAAATCATCAGAAAAATCCTCACGTACCGATGTACGCTGCGGTTTTTCTTTGATTTTTAACGCAACCTTGTCTCAAAAATGAACGTTCTTGTTTGCCTCAATGTAGGGTTGAACGCTTACCGCTTTTGGGGCAGTCATTTGAATGTGGTTTAAGATAGAAATGGCCATGACGATTGCCTGCAGTGCGATCCCACTGACAGGCCTCATTTCGCAAAGCCTCAATGGGTTTGTCCCCTCTCCCATGAGCACACGGGAGAGGGGACAAGCACGTTAGTTTGCAACCATCCAAGCGGCTTTAGGATCGCGCACATCACGGCAAGCGCGGCCCCTGACTTTTTCTTGTTGGCCATCGATGATCACGGTGTTCACATAGTCACGGCAAACTTTATGGCTGCCATATTCTTGTGTGTGAGTGATCACGACATTACCCGCATGAGGTTTGTTGGGATTGTGCCAAGCTGACACTTGGTTATCAGGCGCGGTTTCTAAGGCTTGATGCATGGTTTGGCTAGCAAGCATTTTGTCTTGTTCGTCCATTTGACGACCAATGCTGCTGCCCACAGCGGCCCCTAAAAGGGTGCCTACTGCCACGGCAGCCAATTGGCCATGGCCTTTACCGAATTGAGAGCCCGCCAAGGCCCCTGCGGCGCCGCCAATCAAGGTACCAGAAGCTTGATTGCCACCGGTGCCAGGAGAAGCACAACCTGCTAACAAAGCCGTACTTAAAATGAGGGTGGTGATACTTTTAAAAGACTTTTTCATGACGCTACCTTCAACTAAAAAAACCCACGAAACTGTAACGCGATTCACTCATTTTTGCCAAAAAATTTACGCGAACCCAACACTCATGGTTTAGGCATCTGGAATAGCAAAAAGGTCAGCGAAATGTTGGCTAAAAAACCTGACCACGGCGCGTTACTTAACGGGGCATTTGTAGGCGCGGCCGGCAGCATAAGGCCGCCAACCACTTTCGTACTGCGTCCAAACCAAATGGGTGGCATTCAAAAAAGCGGCGGCATCCAATGCTTTATTTTTAGCCAGTTCTTGACCCGCTGCCAAATAGGGGACATCGGCTTCGCCATACACGCCGCCTAAAAACTGGCAGTGTGTCACGTGATCCTTCATGGTGACCTGCACCATGCTGGCACGGTTCGTTGGGTTCACGACGCAACCCAGCAACAGCACACTGGCGCCAGTTAACATCAGCCATGGTAGCGTTTTGGTGAATGGACGCATGCGATGCCCTTTATTTTTCAGCTGGAATTTGAGATTGCGCAAACACGTATCGTGCATCTGGCTCCGCTTCAACCGGCGGGGTAATGTTCAGATAATCTAATAAGCCCCCCACGCTGTTGAGCACACGAAATTGCCCGTATAGCACGGTGTATTGCCCGTTCACATAATCACTGGATGCACTGAATAATTCGTTTTCGGAATCCAAAAGATCCAATAACGTCCGTTGGCCAATATCAAATTGCTTTGCATAGGAGTCGCGTGTCTGCACCGAGCTATCACGGTGTGCTCTGTAATAACGCAATTCATTTTGAGCGGTTAAATATGCGTTCCATGACAGGCGTACATTTTCTTCGACTTGTCTGTAAGCACGATTACGAAAAGCGGCCGCTTGTTGTGCGTTCCATGCGGCTTCTTTTAGTACGGCATAATCGCCCCCACCGTGGAAGAGATTATATTTTACACGGGCCAAAGCCATGGTGTATTTGTTATCCCCTTCTACCCCATCTAAATTTTTATCTTGTTGTGTTGATACTTCTAGATCTAATTGCGGATAAAAGGCAGATTTGGATTCATCATATTGTGCTTTGGCCGCTTCGACATCCGCGATGGCAGAATGCATGGCTGGGGCATTGGCCAAACCTAAACTCACGGCGGCTTCAAGTGTGGGGGGAATGGCCGCACCAGGATAACCCGGTTTGACCAATTGCATGGGAAACACGCCCACAACACGCTGATAATTGGCATGCGCGTCACGTAAATTCCCTTGTGCACTCATCAAATTGGTACGCGCCAAAGCCAAACGCCCAGAAGCTTGCGCCAAATCGGCCTTTTTACCAATCCCCACATCGCTTCTTGATTTGATTTGTTCATAAATTTTTTGATGCTTGGCCAATGTGCTTTCAGCCAATCGAATAATTTCTTGTCGGCGCAATACTTCTAAAAAAACTTGAATGGATTGAAGGGCCGTATCTTCTGCTGTTTTATTGACCGTATGCGCTGCACTGCGTACACGCGCGCTATTACGGCGCACATCGTAAAAAGTATTAAAGCCGGAAAAAAGGGATTGGGTGATCCCGGCATTAAATTCATGACGCGTTAAATCTAAATAACCGGCGGTATACACAATGGTATTGGCATTCATACTGCGTTGATGACCCAACACAGCAGAAAGATCGACAGAGGGCCAAAAATTACTATAGGACTGTCTTAATTCATAATCCGTGGCGCGACGTTTGTCTGCATCCGCAGCCACGTCGGGGCTCGCCAATAATGTTTCTTGTACGACTTGCTCAATTGACTCTGCATGGGCATAAGTCGAAAACATGAATCCGAAAAGCAAAACAGCACGTATTTTCATTTTGGCTCCATCCTTAGTAACCACTAGGGATGGAGTATAGATCAAGATTTTTTCAGTTTGTTTTGAGAATTTTTTGCAATTCTCCATTTTGAAATAATGCCAACATAATGTCGGAACCGCCAACCAGCTCCCCTGTCACATATAATTGTGGGAACGTAGGCCAGTTCATCATCTTAGGCAAGGTGGCCCGGATATCGGGATTTTCTAGGATGTTCACCGAAGCGAATTCAACGCCACAGTCTTTTAGGATTTGCACTGCGCGGGCTGAAAAGCCGCATTGTGGAAAGTCTGGGGTGCCTTTCATATACAACAAGATGTTGTTTTGGCTGATTTGTTCTTTAATGATTGCTTCTGTGTCCATGTTGCCTCCTTCTATTTAGAGGGCGCATTCATAACAAGTTGCGGGCTGTAAATCAAATCTTATGGCCTTCCTGTTTCAAGATGCGAAGGGATAATGCCCAGATTGTAAGCCGGGGAAATGTTTTTTCGATTGAAAAACATTTCCCCGGCGCTGCAAGATAGGTTGTTAGAGGCTGTTAGGATTTGTATCTTGAAACAGGAAGGGTATAAACTTTCGCGCTCGCCCGGTTTTACCAATAAAGGAAAGATCATGACTATTGAACTACCTGCCCTTCCTTACGCCATGGATGCTTTGGCACCCATGATGTCGAAAGAAACCCTTGAATACCATTATGGTAAACACCACCAAGCCTATGTCACCAACTTGAATAAGTTGATTACCGGCACTGACTTAGACTCAAAAACCTTGGAACAGATTATTGCCAACGCCTCTGGCCCTGTTTTTAATAATGCCGCACAAGTTTGGAACCATACCTTTTTTTGGCATTGCTTAACGCCCAATGCACCAGGTAAGCCATCTGGCGCCTTGGCCAAAGCCATTGATGATACCTTTGGTTCATTTGATGCCTTCAAAGAAAAATTTACGCAAACGGCCATTGGCACATTCGGTTCAGGTTGGGCTTGGTTGGTAAAAAGCAAAGAAGGTTTGCTTGAAATTATCAGCACCAGCAATGCCGGTACCCCCTTGGCTTTGGGTTTAGGACAAAAAGCATTGTTAACGTGCGATGTGTGGGAACATGCGTATTACATTGATTACCGCAATGCCCGCCCGACTTATTTAGAAGCGTTTTGGAAGCTTGTGAATTGGTCGTTTGTTGAAAAGCAGTACGCGGCGTAAGCGTCAGCGTTTATGCAATGGTGGGTTACGCGCTAAGAAGCGCTAACCCACCCTACAAGATCGCTCTTCGTAAGATGGGGTGAGACTGGCCGGGTTCCTTTGTAACCCATCATCATGACAACATGCCGTTAGGGTAACTGTTCACTCAATGGCGTCAACTTAAGGAAAGCTGACAGCATTGACTGTTCGCCCTGTAGCCAGGAACGTCCCTTTTTGGTTCAAAAATGAACGTTCCTGTTTGCTGCTACAGCAGCGTGAACGCTTCGGTACCGCTTTATTTTAAGGGTGCCCCACGAGGCGTGGTGCTGGTGGTGTGCCCAGTACATACCGAGGTTGATTAGAATAGGTGCTGTCGGCATTCTCAATAAAGGCAAGCCTAGAGTCTTCTTTCAGTGTTTGCTGGCCATTGACCGTGCTGTAATAAAGCGGCGAAAGCGGCGAAGGCGAAGTGGTTTCGCTTTTAACGAATTGTTGTAATCGTGAAAAGGCTTGCTTGTTAAAATCGCATCGATCTAAGTCGATAAAACGCATAGCTAACCCACCGTCAGCGGCAGGGACGGGCTGGCACACATCCAGGGATTGAGACGAGTTTCGATTGGGGTAAAGGTAATAGAAACCTGCAATGAAATCGTTTCCTGCAGTTTGCCATAACAGATTGTTATCGTGCTTACCCTTACCACTGTCTTTATAAAATACTTCTACCCATTGCCTATGGAGTTGTGCGTCGCGAACCAGCACGGCAACAAATGGGCGGTGATATCGATCCATTCCTATCATCACAGGCGCTGATAAGTGATTAGGTCGAAGTCTAGAGATAAAGGGAAGGTGGCTTGTATTGGTCACACTGTTTGTGGGCGGCCTAGGGGCCTGCAAGTGATCATATTGGCAAACAGTAGTATAAGCTTCGTTGGGAACAGTCAGCATGGGCAATGCTAAAAAGGCTTGTTTCCCTCCAAGGGCTTCAATTAAGGCATCAGGATAGTGATCCAGAATTTGATACGCTCCGACAACGGCTGCTTTAAGTCGTGATTGGTAGGATAGGGTCATGGCTTGTCTGGCAACCAGTGCCTCTGCCGCATCGTTGCTGGTATATTCTTCAATAATAAAGGCGGGGCCTTGAGGGACAGGTGGCACGCTGATAAATGAATAAAAATGCTGTTTTAGCCAAGACCAGAAAATATCGCCCTTTAAAAAAGCATTCCAAGCTTTATTGGTTCGTCTGAGATTTGCAATGCCAGAGAGGCTTAATCGAGCAAGAATAAGCAGTTTGATCTCGGTACTAGGCAATTGTGTTTCCCAGTGATTCACGCCATTAGGATCCGGAATGGATGGGTCGTGAGCGGTGACCGTTAACTCAGGTGTGGGTTTAGGATTTGGGATGAGCGTTGGCTCATCATCATTATAAGTAGCAGAATGCCTGCTGAGCGCATCATCATTAGCATCAACGCCATCCGGCTGCCCCTTCTGCACTGTAACGGTGTTTCTCACATCATCTGACGACGCAACACTCGGCCCCTTCATTGCCCATCTGGCGAATAAGGCAATCCCGATAACCAACAATACGGCCCCTGCTAAAATCCCACCTGTTGCCGCGGCGGCACCGATGCCGGTGATGCCGGCGATGCCACCGAAAATGAACAAGCCCAGCGTCGTCGTGGTGCCCGTCGCTGCGACTGTGGGCACGAATAGGCCCAATACCATCCCAACGCCGAAGGCAGTGCTTATGCCGACTGCGCCGGCTACAGCATAAAGGGCATGTTTCAAAAAGCTTTGGGAGCGTGGAGACTCAGGTTGCGATGCTGCAACTGGAACCACAGGCGCAACTGAGAATGTGGGACCTGCAATTACCGGTAAATTAGGAGGAGGAAGAATCGATTGAAACTCTTCTGGTGACAGCAGCAAAGTCCCAGTGTTGGCATCAGGTTGCGACGCTGCAGCTGGAGCCATGGATGCAACTGAGGGTGTGACACCGTCAGTGCCCTGTAAATTGGGGGGAGGAATCTCTTGAAATTCTGCTGATGACAGCGGCAAAGCCACAATAATGGAGTCAGATTCAGTTTCTTCACCTTGCAACACTTCATGAGAAGCAGGAATCGCTTCTTCTTCATCAGGCTGAGCAGCGGCCTCTTCTGGTTCAACAGTGCCTTGTGGCTCTACCACTTCAATCGTGTCCCAGTCATTAGACTGCGCTGTGGCGACCGCTTCTTGTTCTGGTTCATCTTGCGGCATGTCGAGCGCTTCCTCTTCATCATTCAAATTAGTCAACAACAGCTCTTGTATTGCTTCTAATTCTGCTCGCGCCAGATGATCTCTTTCGCTGACAGCAGCAAGTTGTGCTGCCACATATGCGAGCGCTGTTTCCCCCGCTTCATTTGGTGCAGTGACATCCGCCCCCGCTTCTCGCAAAAGCTGAACCATGCCTTTATCACGATTTTGAATCGCAATACGCAAAAGATTCGTCATCACTTCACCTAAATTGCGATTTTTTTCTATGGCATCAAGCAAAAACACGCGAACCAATGGAAGCTGACACCAAGATACCGCCAGCGTTAGCGGCGATTCATTCCCATTATCAGCCAATAAGGCATCCGCACCGTGCTCAAGTAACCATTTTAGAATTTGCTCGTAGCCTTCACGTTTTTTCTGGTCAGGTGCGTACCCCATATTTGCTTGTGCCGCGGCGTACCATAAAGGCGATCGCCCTTCGCTATCACGTTCATTCACATTATGTTGATTGAGCAGCACTCTGACCGTTTCAACATCGCCACTGTAAACAGCCCAATGCAGAGGATAAGGATGCGATGGAGTCGCAGCGTCTACTTGAGGTATCAATTCAACAGCAGCTGACGCATGCTGCGATTCCATGAGATCTTCGTCATCATCTGAGTCGGTATCGGCATTTTCATCGAGAAGTGCGGGATCATCTTCCACCAACGCCACATTCGCGCCACACTGTTTCACAAAAAAGTCTGCAACGGCATAATCTTCATTTTCAGTATCATCGGCATAGTCAATAGCATAATAAAGCGGCGTATGTGTGCGGTTATCAAGCGGATCAATTTCAGCACCATGCGCAACCAGCATCATTGCCAATGACAAATCACCGCGCATCGCCGCATGATGCAAAGCTGTTTTGTTGTGTTTATCCACGGCATTGACGTTGGCACCGGCATCAAGCAAACGCTTTACTGAATCAACGTTGCCCAATAAAACCGCATCACAAAATGTCCCGCGTTTTGATATCAATGAAGCCTGCGCTGTGTGCGATGAACTGCCCAGCATTGATTGATACAAAGAGGCGGTGATCGATGGCAGCACCGCTTCATTTGCTTTGTCCTGACTGTTGAAAATAGAGCGCGTTAAATCCTCTGCTTTATGATTGAGGGAATTAAATAGTGAAGCCCCCAACGCCTCGACCTTTTCGATTCTGATTCCTGGCTTGTTTTGTAAAGGTGCCTGATTTTGTTCGGCAGAAACTGGCTGCAATACAGATACCGCAGTCTCATCTCTCGGCTCAGCTTGATGGGTGCTCACTGATGAGACCGACTTAGGATGCGCAACGGCCAGAATTTGACCGCCATGAGATAGAGGATCATTCAGAGACTGCAATCGCTCCTCTGTGGGAGGTACCCAGTTAACTGACTCAACAGAGGCAAGCATATTGGGCTCGATCGCAGAAATATGATTTGGATTAGCCTGAATACCTTGGGCCTCAGCTGGGGCATCCTCATCAGCGCCTACCAACTCAACATCATCCAAAACCGCCTGACTTTCATCATCTGAAAGACTGGGAACGAGTTCATCAGAAGTTTTGGCCCCCTTCTCTCGTAACAAGCTTTTCATGTGATCGGTTTTGGCATAATCCAAAGGGGTATATCCTGCCCTATCCAGCACATTGACCAAGATGCCTTTTTTCTTCAGCAATTTCTGAACGACTTTTGAGGCATCCATCTCAACGAAAATATGTAACAGCGTTTTCCCTGCACGATCTGTTGTGTTTAATACCTGCGAAGTCAGTAATGCTGATGCATTCATCTGTTTGATTGAGTGACCAAACACCTCTTCTTGAGTCAGTTTAGTGATCACACGACTCATCGTAAGCGTTTTTGTATCAGGATTACCCGCATCATCTTGCATAACATCCCCTAACATGCGCAAAAGCGTGCATATATGAAGTAAAGAGAAAACGTAAAGTTGACAGATTTTCTATCAAATAAATCAGAATATGTCAATCAGATAACATATTTCATGACCTGGGCATCGACTGCGCCTTGGGATGTCTGATAATACCCCTTTCGCATGCCCACTTTTTCAAAACCAAATCGCTGATATAGCTTGATGGCAGGCAGATTATTCTCGGCCACTTCTAAAAAAACGGATTCGCATTGTTCTGTTTTGGCCACATCCATCAAGGCTTGTAACACCTGCCGCCCAAACCCGCGTTTACGATAGGGTTCGGCCACACCCAATGTGAGAATATTGGCTTCGTTCAAGGCAATTTGCACAATACCATACGCCACCGCCTGGTGATCCTGTTCAATGACATAAAAGTGATAGGGTTGCATTAAAGCAGGCAATAGGGCGTTGTCTTGCCAAGGGGCATGTGACCATGCTTTTTCAATGGCGGTAATGTGAGGGAGATCGGCTTTACAAGCTTTGCGCAAGATCATGCCAAACCTGCCGCTTGTAGTGAGGTGATTGCATCAGCATACCCAATGAGGGCGCGTAGACTATTTTTTGCGAGCCATCTTGATGCGTCCCCCATTTCTTTTCTAAGACTTCGCCCTTAAAAAACAGGCTGCCTGCTTGTTCACCAAACGCAAAAAGGGTTTGGGGTTGATAATCAGATAAGGCCGCTTGCCAATGGGCAACCGTATGGACAGGTGCTGCCGCGGCGCCAATTTTAAAAAAATTCACTTCAGTCAATGAAAGGTGACAGGCCAATAAAATATTTTGCAGCAAGATTTGCTGCTTTTCATCGGTCACGTCTGCCAGCACCCAAGGGAAGATAGAAGCGTGAAATTGAATTTCAGCAGCAAAAACGTATTCCTGTGGCGGCTGCTGAACATACGAAGTGATGTTCATTTCAGAAAGCCAGGCCGATTTAGTCACGTTTATGATGATGGCTCCCTTCACGTTTGATCGTTTGCTGACGTCTTCTGAAAACATAAAAAACGGGACCTGAAATCACATACGCGCTGACGCACAAGAATAAAATTTGCGGGGGATCGATAGAGATAAAGACAAAAGCCATCACGACCATCAACACTGCCACAAAGGGCACTTTTCCACGTAAATCAAATTTCTTAAAACTGCGGTATTTAATATTGCTGACCATGAGCAAGGCCACGCAGACGGTGATCACCGCCACCAGGTAATGCAACGAATGCCCAATGATATGGTATTCATCCCCCACCCAAACCAAACCGGCAATGGTGGCGGCAGCAGCCGGACTGGGTAAGCCCTGAAAATAAGTTTTATCGGCCACACCCAATTGCGTATTGAAGCGCGCCAAACGTAGGGCAGCGCCTGCGGTATACATAAAGGCCGCCAGCCAACCCCACTTTCCTAAACTGGATAAGCTCCAGTTAAAAGCCACCAAAGCGGGGGCCACGCCAAACGACGTCATGTCAGAAAGGCTATCGTATTCTGCCCCAAAGGCACTTTGTGTATTGGTGAGTCGGGCCACCCGGCCATCTAAACCATCCATTACCATGGCGATAAAGATGGCGATGGCAGCATGTTCAAAATTGAATTTCATGCTCGCCACAATGGCGTAAAAACCCGCAAATAAGGCAGCGGTGGTGAACATATTCGGCAATAAGTAAATGCCACGACGGCGATTTTGCTTATTTGGGTTTTCGACGGGTTCCATCATTTTTCTCTCGCCAAAAAGGGAGCCAGTGTGACAGCCAGGCATATTAACTTCAAGCGCCTAAGGGCTGTCGAAATCCACGGCCCCTAAGCCAAGGGTCTGAAAACATCCTGGGTTTCGTCGAATGTATTGATATTGCCCGTCAACAGATCAAAGTACCAAGCGTGCAAAAAGAGTTTTTTTGCATCGACGCGTTCTTGAATCCACGGAAAGGACTTTAAATTCTGCAAGGAATTGATCAGCGCCAATTCAGTACAGTGCATAATCTTTTCTTCAAGCGGTGCGGCGGCGTAGCGCGCATTCGCCAGATCTTGTGCCGGCTTGGCCAGCTCCATCCATTTTTTAATAAACGGTAATGAGTCAGAAAAAACAGTATTGTTTTGGAACAATGACGTGATCCCACCACACTGCGAATGCCCAAAGACAATGATGTGTTGAACCCCCAACGTGCAGACACCGAATTCCAAAGCAGCACTGGTACCATGATAGCCATTGTCTGCTTCAAAAGGTGGCACCAAATTCGCCACATTGCGTACCACAAAAAGATCACCTGGTTTACAGTTCGTCACGATGGCAGGATCCACGCGCGAATCAGAACAAGCTATCACCAACACAGCTGGGGTTTGCCCTTCGCGCAATTCGCGAAACAAGTCATCGCTTTCATCAAAATACTGGCTTTTAAAAGTGTGGTAACCCTCAACGAGTTTTTCGAGTGCTTGGGGTACCGGGGTGAGATCGTCTTTCATGTCATGGTTCCATTTTAAAGATTTAGGGCGTGTCCTCATTACGCTATATCGAGACGTAATGCATTGCATTTTCGAGAATCGCAGCGGAGCATACGTGCAGTATGTGAGCAGCGAATCGCAGAAAATCAAGGCATTACGGCCGAGGTAGTAGTAATGAGGACGCGCCCTCGGAATGTTAGCATGCGCCTAGGGTCTGTTGGCAATTCGCCATATCGAGGCGTTTTGTCCAAGCCAGTAGAATTGTCAACAGATCTTAAGCCAAAATGATGTAAAATGAAGAAGATGGAAGCGAATGAGTACAGAAGAGAAACGAGAGTGGCAGAGTTGACCGATAAAATTATCATTGTGGGCATCACGGAGGATGGAAAAATCTTTCGCCCCAGTGATTGGGCTGAACGCATGTGTGGCAACTTATCCACGTTTCGGAATCAACGTGTGCTGTATTCACCTTTATTACAACCGTATACTTACGAAGACGCTTCTGCAGTATTGATTGATCTCAAATTGAAAGAAAAAAACCCTGATTTATTTAAATATATTCTTGAGTTCGCGCACAAGAATCGATTGAAGATGGTGAAGTGAGCGACCTCTTCCTCATCGCGAGGCAAGACTGCACGCAAACAGTGAGTAGCACGCCTTTTTTGAAACAGTCTTGACGTTGCGCTCCATCATGAAAGCCTAGCTCGCGTAGCATTGCCTCGTTTCTAGATCTTTCAGATGGATTGCTTCACAAAAACGGCCAAACATCATACGCTTTGCTCGCATTCAGTTTGCCGTTTTTATTCGCAATGACGGAGGCTGGTCATTGACACAACCATGCCTTTAAACAGAAGGCTAAAGAGATGTGAAAAATTTATGTTAATTGCCAAAGCCCCCGCCTCTACTTTTTTAATGGGCGAACACGCCGTACTGGCAGGATATCCTGCTTTATTATGTGCCCTGGATAAATGGATCAGCGTTAAGCTCACCCCCTCTTCTACTGATACGGTTCAAATTGATTCCCATTTAGGCAGCCTCTCATTTTCGCGACACCACTTAAAAGTGAGCAAGCCACTGACCTTTGTCACCGCCGTATTATGTCGTTATGCCTCGCAATTCACGCATGGTTTTCATATTGAAATTGAGAGTGAATTTTCTCATCAACAAGGCTTGGCTTCTTCTGCCGCTGTGACAGTGGCCACCCTCGCTGCCATTCGTGCGTATTTAAATTTACCGATGGATCCCGCCACGCTTTTTAATGAAGCACGTGCGGTGATTTTAGATGTGCAAGGCAAAGGATCGGCTGCCGATGCCGCAGCCAGCATTTATGGTGGGTGTTTTGCTTTTCATAAAGATCAGGGGCTGATTGAACATTACACACCGCCCCCTTTTACGTTGGTGTATTCAGGCGCAAAAACCCCGACAGCGAAAGTGATTGCGAATGTAGATCAAGACTTAAAAGCCTTTCCTGAAATTCAAGGTAAAATTTACGAAGCCATTGGAGCCTGTGTTGACGCCGCCAGAGCCGCATTGTCGCAAAAAGATTATCAAGCCCTAGGGTTACTCGCGAACATTCATGCGGGGTTTTATCATTGCTTGCAGATTTCCAGCCCTATTTTAAATGATTTGATTGCTGCCGCTTTGCAGTACCCTGACGTCACCGGTGCCAAAATCAGTGGTTCGGGTTTAGGCGATTGCATTATTGTGTTTGGCGCTTTGCCACGAAACACTTTCCCCAAAACCCTTTCGCAAAAAAATTTAGGGGTGACACAATTATCGGTTCAACCCAGTGTAAGAGGCGTGTATGTCGAGCGCGATTGAATGTGTAAAAAAAATTATTCCCCCTTATCAGGATCATCTGCCCACTGCGTCTGTCTTTGCGCCCTCTAACATTGCCTTAATTAAATATTGGGGCAAACGAGATGAAACGATCAATTTACCGGTAACAGATTCACTTTCTATTTCGTTAGGGAATTATGGCAGTCAAGCCACGCTTTCTCGTGCCGAACAGGGCGATGCCGTTTTTTTAAACACGCAGCCCGTTGATAAGCATTCTGAATTTTTCAGACGCGCCCAGACTTTTCTTTCATTATTTCGGCCCAGCCCTGATTTTTATTTTAAATTAGAAGCCACCAGTAACATTCCCATTGCTGCAGGTTTGGCTTCTTCGGCATCAGGATTTGCTTCGATCACTTTGGCGTTAAATGTTTTTTTTAATTGGCAATTGGATTTAAAAGCCCTTTCTATTTTGGCACGCTTAGGCAGCGGCAGTGCCGCACGATCGGTCTGCCCCGGCTTTATGCATTGGCATAAAGGTATGGCGCTAGATGGCAGTGATGCTTATGCCACACGCCTTGATGTCACTTGGCCTGAATTGCGATTGGGATTATTGATCTTTTCTGATAAACCAAAAGAAAAAAGTTCGCGTTTGGCGATGAAAGAAAGCGTATACACTTCACCTTTTTATCAAGTTTGGCCTGAGTGTGTTGAAAAAGATTTAGAGCAGATTTTGCCTGCAATTGCAGCGCGTGATTTTGCTTTATTGGGGTCGACAGCCGAACAAAATGCCTTGGCCATGCATGCCTGTATGCAAACGTCGCGGCCTGCCACCGTGTATACCTTACCCGAAACGATGAAGATGATGCATTTAGTTTGGAAAGCTCGGCGTGACGGCTTACCGGTTTATTTTACGCAAGACGCCGGGCCCAATTTAAAATTGTTATTTGAAGCAAAACACCTTACGGATGTGAAAGCGCATTTTCCTGAGTTGGTGGAAGTGCGACCGTTTTAACACGTGCAAAGGCTCGGTTTTAATGGGAAAAATGGCTTGTCACGCACCCCAAAAATAAGTAAGTTGTATACATTGAATTTGCTGGCCATTTGGAGTGTACCTATGCCGTTTGATGTCGCTTACAGAGAAAAGATTCAAACAGAGTTTGCTTCTTTTCTATCAAACTTACCCACTAACGAAAACGCTACACTGGACAAATCCAGATGCGATGACGTTATTTTTTCTGCCGCTCGCTTAAGTAAAACGATCGCTATGGCCACCCGTTCCGATCAAAGTCAGCCTGCATACATTAATGGTGAAGCAGATTCTACTGCAGCTTCTGTGCATTATGCATTGAATGAAGTGAATCCGCTTTCATTCTTCCGTAATACTGGAAACAACAGCATTTACAAAATTACTCGTGCATCACAGGATAGGTATGAGAGTGCGCAAAAAACACCAGGCTATGTCGCGGGTTTGGTACTGACAGTAATCGACAACGTGCAGCGCAGATTAGCCTCTCTACCGGAAGCATTCGCTCCTCTACAGACAGCGCTTCTCATCCAAAAAAACGCTTTTGATTATCATGCTGCCTGCATCCATTCTGATCCTCAATTAAACGGCCAACCTTTGAAGGTATACAACAGCGCAAACAACGAAGCCATTAGGGTGAAGCGACAAGAAGCCATACTGTTAGCCAAGTCTCCTTTTGATATCCCAGACGAAGAGGACTACGCACACAACGATCCTAGGCATCCAGATTACGACAATTATCGTGCTCGCCGCTTTGCTCCCCCTGTACACGTTCCTGTCACACAGCCGGCTGTCACAGCCCAACCTGTTGTTGCCACACCTCAACCCAAGCATGCCGCTGAAACGCTGCTTGACTCAGCTCTGGCTGGAAAATTTTCTTCAGAAAAATTATTTGAGTTGGCAAATGCAGGTCATTTCAAGGATCCCAAAGAACAGGAACAGCTTGCACACGCTGGCTTACTTTCTTTCATTCGGGGAACGGCCATGGCGCCTGTCGTCATATCAACCTCTCACCCAACAGAAGAGGTGAACGAAATTGATGTATGCTGCGAACGTGTCTCTGGGTTTTTCGCGTCTATGTATAGAGCAGCACAATCAAGCTTAGGTCTATTGCCAAATGCGCAACAAGAAGACGAATTGGCGGCGGGCTCTTCTGCTAACGCGGCCATTAAAAAGAAAATGAGTTGAGATAGAGGCTGTTTTGTAAATAAAGAGAACATACCTTAGCTTGCGAAGGGCTTTTTATTAGCGCATTTTTTCAGCCTGGACCCCGGATAAATATCTGACTCACACGCGATGTTTTTCTCACAATCAGCATGCAGATATTTTCCGGGGCGACGCCCACCTGGTCTTTGTCATGGGCAGTGGACAATTTAGTGCCTTTATCTGCCCATTTTAGGAGAGTCAGGAGGCGAAGGCTCAGGCGTTTCAACACCCACAGGTTCATCAACTTCAGGAACTCTTGCGTCTATCGGGGCAAACCGGGTCTGCGGGGACGTAGACAATACCGCATCTGCATCCAAAGTGAATGCTTGCAACCCCTCGACGGATGAGTCTATTCTCACAAATACGGTGGTGGATGGTGGAGACAACAACGCTCGCATTCTGCTATTGTTAAAAGTTAACGTTAGTATAGCGGCACTGATCCGTCCCCAAAAGGTGCCATGCCGAGATAAAAAAGCATTCTGCTCTCTTAAAGTGGCTTGCATCGCTTCGTGAATGCGTGATCGCGTATCAGGCGGTACTCTTTGCACAGATTGTTCAAACACGCTGTGCGCTTCTTGTAATTCAGCCGCAAGTAATGCTGGCGTGAGAGACCCTTCATCCTCAGTAATAAGGAGCGGTTGAGTGGGATCAAGATTGTTTTCACCAAACCCAGATGGTCTATCATGTGCCATTTTCAAGTCCTCAAGTTAACTTAATCTAGATAGCTTTATACTGAAATGGCCGTAAAAATGCCAGTGTAGATACAGCGTAAGTGATGTATCAGGCTGCTTAGACCAAACGGACGATCCCTCAGACGATGACGACTATTGGGTTTAATTCAAATGCAAAAACCGAATCTCACCTTTCTCTTCTGTGATCGGAATCGTTTCGCCCATCTTATAACGGCCTTCTAAGATGGCTTGGGCCAAGGCATTTTCAATTTTTTGTTGAATCACGCGTTTCACCGGACGCGCACCATATATGGGATCGAAGCCTTGCTCCGAAACCATCTGTTCAACTTTATCATCCCATTCTAAATTGTAATGATGATTCGCCACCCGTTGCTTTAATAAATTCAATTGCAAATGCGCAATTTCGCGAATATGCCGTTTATCAAGCGGATGAAAGACAACCGTTTCGTCAATTCGATTCAAAAATTCAGGGCGAAAGTGTTTGCTTAAAACAGACAGCACCGCCATCCGCATCCCAGCCTCTTCGCCACTTTCCGTCATTTCTTGAATCATGTCTGAGGCAAGATTGGATGTCATCACAATCACCGTGTTTTTAAAATCGACGGTGCGGCCTTGACCATCTGTTAAACGGCCCTCATCTAACACTTGTAACAAAATGTTAAACACATCAGGATGCGCTTTTTCGATTTCGTCTAATAAAATCACACAATAGGGTCGGCGACGCACTGTTTCTGTCAAATAGCCACCCTCGTCATAACCCACGTAGCCAGGCGGTGCCCCCACCAAGCGCGAAACGCTGTGTTTTTCCATAAACTCTGACATATCGATGCGCACCATGGCTTGGGTTGAATCAAACATAAACTCAGCCAAACGTTTACAAACTTCGGTTTTACCCACGCCTGTGGGTCCTAAAAACAAAAAACTCCCAATGGGTTTTTGGCTATCAGATAAACCCGCACGGGAACGGCGAATCGCATTGGCCACCGCTGTGATCGCGTCATCTTGACCAATCACGTTTTGATGCATCGCCTGTTCCATATGCAATAATTTATCGCGCTCCCCTTCTAACATCTTGGTGACAGGAATACCGGTCCATTTCGAAACCACCTCTGCAATTTCTTCACTCGTGACTTTATTTTTCACCAATTTAAATTGCTTGATATCTGTGCCACTGACTGCAGCAATTTTCTTTTCTAATTCTGGCAATTTTCCATATTGTAATTCGGATAATTTTGCCAAATCGCCTTTGCGTTTGGCTGCTTCCATTTCTAAACGCACTTTCTCGAGCTCTTCTTTTATTTGTGCCGAACCCATTAAAGCCATTTTTTCTGTTTTCCAAATATCTTCTAAGCCACGGTATTCTTTTTCTTTTGTCGTGATCTCTTCTTGTAATTTTGCCAATCGCAGTTTTGAATCTTCATCTGTTTCTTTCAACAAGGCTTCGCGTTCAATTTTATATTGAATGAGTTTGCGTTCTAAAATATCAAGCGCTTCAGGCTTTGAATCAATTTGTACACGAATACGGCTGGCCGCTTCGTCAATTAAATCAATGGATTTATCAGGCTGAAAACGATCGGTGATATAACGTGTTGACATTTCGGCTGCCGCCACAATCGCCCCATCGGTGATATCCACCGCATGGTGCACTTCGTAGCGTTCTTTTAAGCCACGCAAAATGGCGATGGTGCCCTCTAGGCTTGGCTCACCCACAATCACTTTTTGGAAGCGGCGCTCTAATGCGGCGTCTTCTTCGATATATTTACGGTATTCATCTAATGTCGTGGCCCCGATACAACGCAACTCACCCCGTGCCAATTGTGGCTTTAACATATTCCCCGCATCCATGGCGCCTTCTGCTTTGCCGGCACCCACGAGCGTATGAATTTCGTCAATGAATAAAATAATTTCGCCTTGCTGTTTACCCAACTCTTTTAATACCGCTTTTAAGCGTTCTTCAAATTCCCCTCGGAATTTTGCCCCTGCAATCAAAGCGCCCAAATCCAACATCAAAATACGTTTGCCAAAGAGCCCTTCTGGGACTTCTTTATTCACAATACGTTGTGCCAAGCCTTCTACAATGGCGGTTTTACCCACGCCCGGTTCGCCGATAATAACGGGGTTATTTTTGGTGCGTCTTTGTAACACTTGAATGATGCGGCGAATTTCGTCATCACGCCCAATAACAGGATCCAATTTCCCCTTCAATGCACGATCGGTGATATCCAAGGTATAACGTGCCAAGGCCCCTCTGTCCCCTTCTGCGCCAGGGGAATCAATCGACTCATTGCCGCGCAAATTCATGATCACGCGGGTTAATTGATCGGCCTGCACGCCTGAGGCATGCAATAAGGTTTTGGCTTGCCCGCCTTCTTCTGCCAAAGCCAATAAAAACCATTCACTGGCCACAAATTGATCGTTGTGGGTTTTGGCATGCTTTTCTGCCAAATTGAGTAAGCGTGTCAGTTCCACACTGACATGAATTTCGCCTGTCGCACGGGTGATCGTGGGCAAGTCCTTTAAAGCCGCCTGAATCGCACTTTTAAGCTTCCCAATCTCTCCGCCAGACTGTTTTAAAATTTCGACGACCGCGTTTTGTTCAAGCAGCGCAGAAAGCACATGAACGGGCTCTATGACATTGTTGTCATTTTGCACCGCGATAGATTGGGCTTGTGATAAGGCGCTCATAAAGGCGTTGGTAAATTTTTCTTGATTGTCTGGCATGCTTGCCTCCAAGTAGGCGTATAAAGTGGCGTTACTCTAGGGGCTGTTGACATTTCTACTATCTCGGATGAAACGCCTCGATTTTCTGCGATACGTTGCTCACATACGTTTATGTATGCTGCGCTACGTTTCTCGAAAATCAAGTCGTTTCATCTCAATATAGCGAATTGTCAACAGCCCCTAATATCTTATATGGGTGTCATCGCTCCTTTTTTAAAGGGGCTTTTTTAAATGGTGAACGCGATGTTCGACTTTATGCCTGCAACGCGGTGAGGGCGCGCCGCAGGCATTCTGAATGTCGCCACCCACAAAGGCGAACATCGCATCAGTTAAGAAACTTATCTTGATTCAGCAGGTCTAAAAAAACTATTTGTATATGCTGGATAAGGGTTAAAGCCCATGAGACCAAGCCCACTTATCATTCCCTCTACCCCCTCACTGATGGCGGCTCCCGCAGCCCGCAGTCCTTTTTCTTGGGAAAAATTCTTTAAGCGTTTTTTATTAATCAGCGTTTTCTTGCTCATTATGGGCGGACTGGCTGTGGGCATCGCCATGATTGTGATGAACGTCCCAGCAACCGCACTCAGCGCCCCCATCGTGGCGGCGGTACTGGCGCAAACCCCGATATCGGCTGCGGTGGCCTTGATGACCTCATTGGGGGTATCACAACTTGCCGCATGGTTAAAACGCTTATTTTATAATGCCTTCCCTGAAGCCAGCAGCAGGTGGTTTTTTGCTTCATTACGAAGCAAACGAGAAGGCACCGCGGATTCTTGGATGGGGTGGCGTTATTTTCCTTCTCTGTTTGGTCATGTATTACGCGAAAGAGATGGGCCGAAAAAACAAAATGCCCTAATGGTTGCCATCGAATCGGGTGCCGGAAAAGTGATTATTGAGTTTTTGCTGGGGCGCGAAGCCAGTTTGGGATTTGAAACAGACACCGAAGGCAATACCCCTTTGCATTATGCCGTCGAACATAATTTTCCTGATGCCATTGCGCTTATTAAGACTTGCCCCCTCCCAAAGCATAATATGCTCGCACCTGGATCGGTGAATCTTGCAAAAGAAACGCCCTTGACACTCTGCGTTAAAAAAGGCAGCACAGATGTTTTGGTCGCTTTAGCCGGCGCCTTTTCTTGGAAGGCATTGCGCATCAATTATCAAGATCCAGACGGCGAGACCGCTTTAATGCAGGCCGTGAGACGCGCTGATAGTAATATGGTGGGCATTTTAGTGGGTGAAAAAGAAGCGGATGCGCTGAGGATTAAACCCAATCAATATGCGCTGCCCCCTGCTGATCCGCTCTTACAAAATCTAAAGGGAGAAACCGCACAACAAATAGCGCTAAAACAACTTCAAGCATTCAAAAATAAGGGGGTAAACTATATCAAACAAAAACGCGACCTTACTGAGATTATTCAACAACTCCAACGCGCTGAAGAAAAGTATACACAACATGATAAGAACGGTGAGACATTGCTGCTTGGCTTCGTGCCTGTGATGTTGCCATCTCAAGTGGCGCAGCAAAAAGCAATTGGGGCAATCAAAGAAAGATCGCTCTCCTGCGGAAACCTTAATGGGATAAGGAGACCAAACTCGCCATTCTGCCACTAGCCACGCCATCTCTTCTATAAGAATAAAACCGCGCCGAATCTTGATGCGTACATAAACGCTCACCAAATATTTTTGTTACGCCTTTTTGATGTAAACGCAAATCAGCCAATTGATAGATATCGCACAACCATTTTGACGCACTGATTTGTCGAAAGGCTTTTTCAGCCTGCGCATTCTGTTGCACAAATGGGTCTTTGACATCGGCGCCCACTTCAAAAGACAGGGGGCCTAAAGCAGGACCATACCAAACCAATACATCTTTGGGATTCACTGGCATCTTTTCGATTGTGGCTTCGATCACGCCTGCCAATAAACCGCGCCATCCGGCATGAATCGCGGCGACACAGGTTCCCTTTTCATCACACAATAACAAGGGCAAACAATCGGCTGTTAAGACTGCACACACTGTTTCTGTTTGCGTGGTAAAGCTGGCATCCGCTTCGACATTTTGTTTGGCAGAAGCGGCATCTACCACCGTGGTGCCATGCACTTGGCTGAGCCAAAGCGGATCATTTTTAAGGTTGAGTGCGTTTGATACAATGGCGCGATTTTGGGCCACGGCCTGCAAATCATCGCCTGTATGCGTGGCCAAATTCAAACCGTCATACGATTTTTGGCTGATACCACCTTGCCGTGTGGTACACAGGGCTTTGACGTTTTTTGGCGCCGGCCAGTGAGGGGTGAGAAAAAGCATAAGGCCTCTCTTATTTCAGGTGCTGCAATAATTCCTGGAAATCACTCGGTAAATCCGAATGAAAATGCAACGGTGCTTTTGTGACAGGATGTTCAAAACTCAAATCGCAGGCATGCAGTGCCTGCCGAGGAAAATCTTTTAAATAATCCAATAAGAGCGGATCGAAACCTTTGATTTTTTGAAAACGACCATAGGTTTTATCCCCCACTAAGGGAAAACCAATATGAGCCATATGCACACGAATCTGATGGGTTCGGCCTGTTTCTAAAGTGACACGCACATGCGTATGCGATGCAAAACGCTGCACAACGCGGTAGTGTGTGATGGCCGTTCTGCCATTTTGATTCACGCTCATTAAAATACGTTTTTGCGGATGTCGCCCAATCGGCGCATCCACCGTACCCCCCGCAATGAGTCGCCCCACTATCACACATTCATATTCGCGTTTGATGGCACGGGCTGCGATCATTTTCGATAATTTATGTTGCATCGGAACCGTTTTGGCCACCACCATTAAGCCGGTGGTGTCTTTATCCAAACGGTGCACAATGCCTGCGCGCGGCACTTCACTTAAATTGGGTAAATGATTTAACAGCGCATTCACCAAAGTGCCTTTTGGATTGCCGGCACCCGGATGCACGACCCAGCCTGCCGGTTTATCAACGATCAACAGCGCGTCATCTTCATAAATGATTGGGATGTCTCGCACTTCGGCTTGCCAATCGACCACTTCTTCTAAGGTGGCCTTCACCACCATTTCTTGGCTGGTTTTTACCGCCACTTTGGGTTTGACCACTTTGCCATCGAGCGTGACACTGCCCGCCTTGATCCAATCGGTAATTAAAGCCCGTGAGTATTCTGTTAACAAGCTGGCCAAAGCTTTATCAAAGCGTTCGCCATTTAACGATTCTGGCACCTTCACGCTGATTTCTATTTGTGTCATGTATGTTTTACTTCCTCAAAATTTCCGGGCACAACCCACTTCGTAGCCAGGAACATCCCTTTTTGGGCAACATTGCGTCTAAAATCATCCTCAAAATGCTCACATACCCGTTGTATGCTGCGCTTTTTCGTCGTTTTTAGACGCAATCTTGTCGCAAAAATGAACGTTCTTGGGTCATTAAAGCCACCCACTGAATGCTTAGGCGAGTCCTCATTACTACTATCTCGGCCGTAACGCTTTGATTTTCTGCGATTCGCTGCTCACATACTGCATGTATGCTTCGCTGCGATTCTCGAAAATGCAATGCGCTACGTCTCGATATAGCGTAATGAGGACACACCCTAAATAAAAAGCCATTCACAAGCGAAAACAGATCCGTTAAGCTTTTGCTCCCCGCGCAGCAATGCCCCATCACGGACTGATAAGCGTTATGAAAAAAATCCACCTTACTTTTTTAATGGCACTGATTTTAGCAGGCTTAACGGCTTGTGAATCCGGTGCACCACGCGATCCTTATGCCAACATGTCAGCCGAAGAAATTTATAGCGAAGGCCGCAATTATTTAAAAAGCGGCAACTATTCTAAGGCTGCCAGTGCCTTTGAAGGCTTAGAATCGCATTATCCTTATGGTGAATATGGCGAAAAAGCCCAGTTAGGGGCCATTTATGCCTACTTTAAAAGTGATGAATCGGGTTCTGCTTTAGCGGCCAGTGATCGTTTTTTACGGTATCACCCACGTCACCCAGACGTGGCTTACGCGTATTATATCCGTGGTTTGACTCAGTACGAAGCGCTTTTCACGTTCCCCGCCCGTTATTTACCCTTGAACCCGGCCCGTCGCGATATCGACAATGCCAATTTGGCTTTTGCAGATTTTGCAGAGCTGGTGAAACGGTATCCCCAAAGCGCGTATGCCTTCGATGCCCGCCAGCGCATGGTGTACTTAAAGTCGGTATTAGCAGAAAGCGAATTGTTTACAGCTGATTATTATATGCGTCGTGGGGCGTATGTGGCCGCAGCGGACAGAGCTGAATATGTATTAGAAAATTACCAAGGCACCGCGCAGCAAAATAAAGCGCTGGAGGCATTGGAAGCTGCTTATCGTGAGCTGGCTTTGAATGATCTGGCAGGTGATGTTGCGAGTGTGCGGGCAGCGCAGTAATCCTTACACATCATCGGTCAAGCCTCTACCTTGTAGGGCATGTCCTCATTGCGGCTATTTTACGGGGCGACGGCTCTCTGTGACCAAGCTCATGGTGCTGAACGATTGCCCCTAGATTGCTTCATTCCCGCGCTCATTGGTACGAATCCTGACGACCGTCTCTAAATCCATCACCCACACTTTGCCATCACCCAATTTGCCCGTACGGGCATGGGTGGTGATGGCATCGATACACTTTTCGCACAGCTCGTTTGACACAATCAGCTCTAATTTTACTTTAAGTGAAAAATTGACCCGCGTTTGCACCCCACGGTACATCTCGTGATGCCCTGCTGCTCTGCCGCTGCCACGGCAATCAGACAGGGTCATGCCACTTACGCCAAGCTCAAACAACGCGGCTTGCACGGCTTCTAGGCGGTGGGGTTGGATGATGGCTTCGATTTTTTTCATAATCATCTCAGTTTAGCAAAAAGAGGGACACGTCAAGTGACAAGCTGAAAAAATAGAGTTAAAGTTTCTGAATATTTTTTAGCGGATCATTCATTATGCGCGCGAGTCAGTTATTTTTCCCTACCTTACGTGAAACCCCCAACGATGCCGAAATTGTCAGCCATCAGCTGATGCTGCGCGCCGGTTTTATTCGCAAAGTATCCGGCGGCTTATACACATGGTTACCTTTAGGCTTGCGCGTATTGCGTAAAATTGAAGCGGTGATTCGTGAAGAAATGCATCGTATTGGCGCGCAAGAAATTTTAATGCCCACCATTCAACCTGCCAGTTTATGGGAAGAAACAGGACGTTTCGAAAAATTTGGCCCGCAATTATTAAAGATGGAAGATCGTGCTGGCAGAAAGTATTGCTTTGGCCCCACGGCAGAAGAAGTGGTCACAGATTTATTCCGCAACGAAGTACAAAGTTACAAAAGTTTGCCCCTCTGTTTTTATCAAATTCAAACCAAGTTTCGGGATGAAATTCGCCCCCGCTTTGGTGTCATGCGCGCGCGTGAATTTTTAATGAAAGATGCGTATTCATTTCATATCAACCCTGAAAGTTTGCAGCAAACCTATGAGGCCATGCATGACGCGTATTCACAAATACTGAGGCGTTTACAATTGAATTTTCGCGCGGTATTGGCAGATACCGGCGCCATTGGGGGTTCTGCCTCGCAAGAGTTTCATGTGTTGGCAGACAGTGGCGAAGATGCTTTGGCCATTTCGGATAGCAGTGATTACGCAGCGAATGTTGAAACTGCCACGGCTTTTGCACCCACACCTGAAAAAGCCAATTTAAAACCAATCGAAAAAGTCGCATGCCAAAACAGTGATGTGGTCGCACAAGCGGCACACTTAGGTGTTTCGTTGCGCCGCGTAAGCAAAACCTTATTGGTGAAAGGGAAACAATGCCCAGCTGTGGCGTTGGTGATTGCAGGTGATCATCGTTTAAATGAAATCAAAGTATCAAAACTCGAACACGTGGCTGAGCCATTTACCATGCTCCATGAAGCCGAAGCCAAAGCCTTAACCCATTGTGAACTGGGCTTTATTGGTGCCCTGGGATTGTCGATTCCGGTGATTGTGGATAGAGAGATTGCGGCCTTAAATGATTTTGTGATGGGTGCGAACGAGACGAATGTATTGCTTAAAAATGTGAATGTGGCCCGTGATTTTCCACGCGCGATCATTGCGGATATTCGCAATGTAGAAGAAGGCGATCGAGCACCTGATGGTCAGGGCACGTTACGCATCACACGCGGCATTGAAGTCGGGCATATTTTTCAATTGGGTGATAAATACAGTCAAGCCATGCAGGCAACGGTTTTAGATGAAGCCGGTAAAAATGCTGTGGTCACCATGGGCTGTTACGGCATTGGCGTGTCTCGCTTGGTGGCGGCTGCAATTGAACAACATCATGATGAAAAAGGCATTGTCTGGCCGAAAGCTTTGGCGCCTTTTCATATCGCCATCGTGCCAGTGTGCTTTGATAAAAGTGAAGCGGTACAACGTGCGACCTTGTCTTTGTACGATGATTTGCGTGCGGCAGGCTTTGAAGTGTTATTAGATGACCGTGGTCAACGTCCGGGTGTCAGTTTTGCAGACATTGATTTGATTGGGATTCCCCATCGCATTGTGGTGTCAGAAAAATCATTGGCCAAAAATGAAGTGGAATATAAAGGGCGCTGCATGGCTGCGCCTGAGATGTGGCCTTTGCAAGAAGCATTGATTAAATTTAAGGATGTGATGATTTAGGTGTTGCTTCGGCTTTGGGGTGTGTGGCCTGTACGCTGCTGGTTTGCAGAAACGCCGTGATGATTACCCTTAGTAGGCTCTTTTGGGTTTGCGCTAAACACGCGCGTCACCCCTGCTATCAAAGAGGGGCCCAATGTTACGCCATCGTAACTGTAGTCAGAACGGTTCTCATTACGAAGCATCTTTTCCTGCCGCGATCTGATTTGATGCTCTACCGCTGGCAACACAGCAAAATGCATTACCAAGCTGAGCGCAGCACAGGCCACCATCGCAATGGCCACAGCGACATTCACACCTGGAATGGCCAAAACGCCAGCCAGCGCCAAAGCCCCCATCACCAAACCGCCCACTGCCAAGGCTGTATTCACCCATGACATGTGTTCAGCGGTGAACACTTTGCGTCTAAAAAAGGACTGTAGGCCGGTTTCATGCGTAAACACCCCGTTCTGCTGTTTTTCTTTCTGCTTAGGGATGATGCCACCCGCTTTTCGACAATATAAATACTCTCCTATTGCCCAGAGGCCCATGCCCACTGCTGCGCCTGCTGCCGCCGCAATCATGGGAATGCCTCCGCTTGCAACCAAGGCAAGACCGGTTGGAACCAAACACATCGCTGCGCCAGCAAAGGTCACAGCACCACTTAGCATGCGAGTGCGTTTTACAGAGCGTTCCGCTTGTTGGATTGGACTCAGCGTACCTACATTATCTGGCATAGACATTCCCACCGATATAAAGAGACCTATATCATACTTACTCTAAAGCGAAAGGTTTTACAAGTGTGGCCTCACCGCTTCTTAAAACGTTTGCGTTGACGGTTGAGGTGACAGTTTGCGGATTGGCGGAGGCGCTGCCGCGGATGAAGGTGTAACACAACGTTGCCTTTTCACCCGCTGGCAGGCGGCTTAGTGGTGCGTAAGCTTAGGAGCCTGGGTAATAGGAGCCTGAGTAATAGGAGCCTGAGTCGTAGTAGAAGGAGCCATAAAAGGGTTGCCGGCGACTAAGTTGCTGCTGCTTCCTGTTAAGGCGTTGCCTGCCACCTTCGTCCCTGTAACGGGACCTGATTTAGAAGTAAATGCTTGTTGTGTGGGGTAAAATCCCTCCGAACGCCCCCCCACCACTAGGGTGGGAGGCGTATCTTCCTCGTCGAATGAAGGATGCGTAAGCATATCCCGTTCAGCCTGTCGATTTAATCCTGGCAGCACCAGAAAGTGACACAATAAACTGAATGCGGCAAAACCAATCATCACGCCAGCTGCCGCCACATTCATAAACGGAATGGAAAGCACACCTGCTACCGCCAAACTCCCGACCACAAGCATCGCAACAGAGAGTAAGGTATTGACCAGAGCATAGTCTTTGATACGAAATCTTAATGAATTTTTAGAAGCATTCTTTACGGAGGATCGGAAATCATCTGTGACATATTTATAAACCCCGATACCCAACCCAGCTAAAAGGAAGGCGCCGATCACACCTAACGCGATGGGCCATCCAGCACCTAAAGTAGGCATCGCCACATAAGCCGCAGTGCTGAGGAACGCGCCCACACTGACTAAGCCAGAAAGGCCCGCTAACGTTCTAAACAATCTCGCTGTTTTGACACTTCTTGGCGTATCTTCCTGAGCCTCATTTGTGTATGTTTTACTTGGTCTATTAATCATGATGCACCCCGTTTGAATGGCTTCAACGGCCTTACATTTTGAACCCATATCAATGGATGTTCAAATTTATAAGCTGCGAGATGCACGTAAGGGATCGCGCACTGCCCCATGAGTACACGTCACGGTACAAACCGGGTAGACGGGTAACACTTTAAACCGGGATCATTGGCAAGTGGCATGCCCATACTTTGTGACAAGCAGAAAGGCGTCGCCCCGGAAAATGTCTGCATGCTGATTGTAAGAAGAAGATTGAGTGTGAGGCAGACATTTATCCGAGGTCCAGGTTGAAAAAACTGACTAATGGAGAAAACTTCGTCAGTTAAAGCGCCAAATCTGGACCCCGTATAAATAGCTGTCTAATGATTTGGTTTTTTTCACGATTTCATTGCAGCTATTTTACGGGGCGACGGATCTCTGTAGTCAAGCTCATGGCGCTGAACTGTTACAACTTTATGAGGCGTGACGTAGAGGTAAAAAATTGCCTCTGTGAGTACCCCTACAATCCACAATAAAGGGGCTGCATTTTGTTGCTTGTGTGCAACCGGTTACATAGGTAACACTTTAAACCGGGATCATCGGTAACACTTTTTTTAAAACATCTTTCACTTTAAGCGCTTCGCAATTTCAGCCAGACGTTGCCCTAAAGCTTTGGCCAAAACACATTCGTCTTCACTTAAATCCAATTCTCCATTGGCGCCGGCAAGATGGGATAAGCCATAAGGTGTGCCGCCGGTTTGGGTTTTGGTCAAGGCCGGTTCAGTATAAGGAATGCCCACCATCACCATGCCATGGTGCAGTAAAGGCAACATCATGCTGATTAAAGTGGTTTCTTGGCCGCCATGCATGCTGGCGGTGGATGTAAACACGCTGGCGGGTTTGCCTACCAATGTCCCACTGGCCCAAGTTGAGCCTGTTGTATCCCAAAAATATTTCATGGGCGCCGCCATGTTGCCGAAGCGTGTGGGGCTACCCAAAATGAGCCCATCACAGGTTTCTAAATCCTGCAAACTCACATACGGGGCGCCTTCGGGTGGTACCGCGGGAATAGCCGTTTGCGTTTCAGGTGACACCGGCGGAACCGTGCGAATTTTCGCTTCGCACCCGGCCATGTGCACACCGCGTGCAAGTTGTTGCGCCATTTTTTCAACGGCGCCGTAACGTGAGTAATAGAGAATAAGAATATTCGCCATGTTTAATCTCGCAATTGTGGGAACAGAATGACATCACGAATAGAGGCAGAATCTGTCAACAACATGACCAAGCGATCGATGCCGATCCCTTCGCCCGCCGTAGGGGGCATGCCATATTCTAAAGCATTGATAAAGTCTGCATCGTAATGCATGGCTTCTTCATTCCCCGCTTCTTTAGAAGCCACCTGTGCCATAAAACGTGCCGCCTGATCTTCCGCATCATTTAATTCTGAAAAGCCATTCGCAATTTCGCGGCCCGCAATGAAAAACTCAAAGCGATCGGTGATTTCGGGATTTTCATCGTTACGTCTTGCCAACGGTGACACTTCGATGGGATAACCCGTAATAAAGGTCGGTTGGAACAAGAGGTGCTCTACTTTTTCTTCAAAGATACAGATTAAAATTTCGCCCAAGGATTGGATGTGTTTTTCCAACGGCACTTTCAAGCTTTCAGCCACCTTTCTGGCAGAAGCCGCTGTTTCTAAGGCTTCTTTCGGCACTTCTTTACAAAAATGTAAAATCGCTTCTTTGACTGAATAACGTGCAAAGGGCTTTTCGAAATCTAAAGTTTTCCCTTGGTATTCAAATGTCAAATCGCCTTTTATTTTTTCTGCCAAACGTTTAAATAACACTTCGGTCAGATCCATCAGATCTTTGTAATCGCTATAAGCCCAATAAAATTCGATCATGGTAAATTCGGGATTATGGCGTGTGGAAATGCCTTCGTTTCTAAAATTACGGTTAATTTCGAAAACGCGATCGAATCCCCCCACCACCAAACGCTTTAAATACAATTCTGGCGCGATACGCAAATACAAATCACGATCTAAAGTATTATGGTGCGTCACAAAAGGACGTGCAGCCGCCCCACCTGGGATGGGATGCATCATCGGGGTTTCGACTTCTAAAAACTCACGTGACACAAAAAACTCACGAATGGCTTGCACAATTTTAGACCGCATCAAAAACGTTTCGCGGGTTTTGTCATTCACAATCAAATCAACATAACGCTGGCGATAACGCAATTCTTGATCGGTTAGGCCATGAAATTTATCCGGCAAGGGACGCAAAGCCTTCACCAACAATTCAATATGATCGACTTTGATCGACAACTCGCCCGTTTTGGTTTTAAACAAGGTGCCGTTTACGCCCACAATATCGCCCAAGTCCCAATGCTTGAATGCCTCGTACGCCGCACCCAAGGTTTCTTCTTTCACATACAATTGAACCGAACCACTCACATCTTTAATGTGACAAAAACTGGCCTTACCCATTAAGCGCCGTAACATCATGCGTCCTGCGACAGAAACGGTGATGGCTTCTGCCTCTAACTCATCATGTGTTTTGTCCTGATAAGCAGCCAAAATCGCTTGTGCTTTATTTTGCGGGCGAAAATCATTTTTAAAAGGATTGCCTTTTTCGCGTAGGGCATTCAATTTTGAACGGCGTTCTTCGACTTGCGTGTTATCTTCTGTTTCATTCATCATGACCATTGCCTACCCCTTGCTTTAAACTTGCTTCGATAAACATATCAATATCACCATCTAACACCCGTGTGGTGTCGGCGACTTCTACACTCGTACGTAAGTCTTTAATACGAGACTGATCTAAAACATAACTTCTGATTTGTGATCCCCAAGTGATGTCTGATTTGGATTCTTCTAAGGCTTGTTGCTTGGCTGTGCGTTTGGATAATTCTAGCTGGTACAGCTTGGCCCGTAGTTGCTTAAACGCCTCAGCTTTATTTTGATGTTGACTGCGACCACTTTGACATTGCGCCACAATGTTTGTGGGCACGTGAGTGATACGCACGGCAGAATCTGTTTTGTTAATATGCTGCCCACCGGCCCCACTGGCCCTAAACGTATCAATACGCAAATCAGCGGGATTAATATCCACTTCGATATTGTCATCAATTTCAGGCGTCACAAACACAGCGGCAAAAGAAGTGTGTCGGCGTGCGCCTGAATCAAACGGTGATTTACGAACCAAACGATGTACCCCTGTTTCGGTCCGCAACCAGCCATAAGCATAGGGCCCTTCGAATTTAATCGTGGCACTTTTAATCCCAGCCACATCGCCATCCGATCGTTCTAATAAAGTGGTGGTAAAGCCTTTACGTTCGCCCCAGCGCAAATACATCCGCATGAGCATTTCGGCCCAGTCTTGGGCTTCTGTGCCACCTGATCCAGATTGCACGTCTAAAAAAGCATGATTGGGATCACATTCCCCACTGAACATTCTTTGGAATTCAAGTTGAGCGGCTTCTGCCTCAAGCGCTGGCAGTTCTTCGGCCACCATATCGAGGGTTTCGGTATCATTGTCAGTTAAAGCGGCCGTAAAGAGTTCATTGAGATCGTGACTGCCAGCTGTGAGTTTTGAGAGTGTGAGCACGATGCCTTCTAAGCTGGCTCTTTCTTTGCCCAGGCTTTGCGCGCGTTCGGGGTTGCTCCACAAATTGGGATCTTCTAATAAAGCTTTGGTTTCTTCTAATTTTTCGCTTTTGGCATCAAAGTCAAAGGTACCCCCGAAGGGCCTCGGCGTTATTTTGCAGGGCAGCCAAGCGGTTTTTGAGATCGTTGATTTCGTACATAATGGGAATGAGATCCTGGGGAAAAAGAGATGAAGCGTATCAAATTTTCTTCAAATAATGAATCTGTGGCTTGAATTGCCGCTCGCCACGATAGGTTTCGGCCTTTAATGACACAATCACCTGAGCCTGGTCGCGCACATTAATCGGCAGTTCAGTCTCTTTATTCGCACGTGCAAAAAACCACACGGCTGAAAAGCGTTTGCCTGCCATTTGTAAATCCACCCGAGCATGCACTTCGTCTTCACCCATCCATTTAATCGCTTTAATTTCGGCCTGAATTTCAAAAATCGGCGCTTCACATTCACGCCCAAAAGGTTCTAATGCGGCAAGGGTATCCACGAAATCTAAACTCAGCTCTTCACTGGCCAAAGGGCCATCTGTTAACAAGACCGGACCCAATTGATCGGGTCGCATTTGTTGCCGCACGGCGGCATCCAATAAAACAGTAAACTCAGACAAACAATCAAGCCGTAACGACAATCCCCCTGCGCCTTGATGTCCCCCAAAGCTCAGCAAAATAGTGGGATTTTGATCGTGAACCCATTGCAAAGCCTGCCGCACGTGAAAACCATCGATTCCACGTACCGATCCGGTTAACACGCCTTCACTTTCAAATTTGGGTGCCAGAAAAACACACGGGGCACCAAAATGATCTTTTATTTTAGAAGCGGCAATGCCGTGCACACCGGCGTGGCCATCAGGTAAATAAATCACCAAGCCCGCCTGCCCGGCTTCATTTTGTTTGCGTGCTTCAACAAGGCCTTTTTCCACAATGCTTTTTTGAATGGCTTTGCGATTTTTATTTTGTTTTTGTAGGAGCGTGACCCACGCTTCTGCTTCCATATCCGTTTCAGATAATAAAAAGCTCACCGAGCGCATGGCGCTGCTTAATCGGCCATCGCTATTTAATAACGGCCCCACTAAAAATCCCAAATCTTCTGCTGTGGGCGGATTTTTTAAAAGAGGTTGTAAGGATCGCCAAACCGATCGCTTCATTTTGGCGATTTCTTTTAAACCATAACGAATGATGGCCCGATTGTTAATGCTTTTAGATAAGCTGACACAATCGGCGACCGTGCCCACTGCAACAAAATCTAACAACCCGGCCAAATGCGGTGCGTCTGCTTTTAAATAACCCAAATCAATCAGTGTCTTTCGCGTGGCGGCCATGAGCAACCAAGCCACATAACACCCCGCAATATAAGGATCGGGATAGTCACAATCGGATCGGGTTGGATTCAATACCGCAAAGGCACTCTGCGGAATCCCTTCCATCGGGATCGCATGGTGATCGGTGACGATCACATCCATGCCATTTTCTTTTAACAATGCGATGCGCGCTTCGTCGCTGCTGCCATTGTCAGCGGTAATCAATAAGGTGGGTGCCGGATCGTCGTCTAATATTCGGGCGGCCAATTTGGCCGACAAGCCATAGCCTTCTTCTAAACGGTGCCCGATATAACTTTTGACGCAATGTGAGGGTAAATGAAAATACGCTGTTAAAGCTTCGTACAACACTGCATGACTGGTTTGCCCATCGCAATCATGATCGGTTTCTAAGCCAATGATTTCTTGATTGATGACGGCATGCGCGACTCTTGTCGCGGCTTTTTCGATATCTTGCATCGAATGCGGCGATGACAAATGTTTTAAACTCGGCGCCAACCAAGTATCAATCGCATGGTCGTGCGGCACGCCACGGCTGGCAATCATTTCGGCAAGCCTTTCGGATACACCGCTTTGTTTGGCTTTTTCGAATAAAATCGGATCGATCGGACGACGAATAATTTTCACGTAACTGTTTACCCTGTGGCTAGGAACGTCTCTTTTTGGCCAACATTGCGTCTAAAATGAACGTTCTTGAAAATTTTGGCATAGCGCTAGAGGCTGTTGACATTATATAAACGCCTCAATGGATTTGGTTCGGCGCCACCACTGCCGTAAGGTGTGACGACTGATATGAAATTGTCGGCCATCTCCAGTGTGAATAAAGACGTTATCGATTTCGCCATTTTTTAAAAATATCCTTAAGGGCGCAAACCAGACGGCTTCGATTTCTTGCAAGGCTTCGGCCCATTGCATGCCCATGCCATGCGCCAATAAAGTCGCCAAATCTTCGATCACAATTAAATATTTTCCACCCGCTTTAAAATGCGGCACACAACCAAAAATACTGGTGGGCAAAGCATGGTAACGTGTTTCGGTTAAAGTGCAGGCACCTTTAATAATCGAACTGGACGTCCAGCATCCTTGATAAACAGGTTCAACTGCTTTAGGTAAGGCCCCCGCGCCCCAAAACCATAAGCCATTCACCGGATCTTTGCCTAAACTGGCACGCTCGGCATTCACTTTTGAAGCATGCAGCATCATTTGCACATCATTGCTTAATCGCTGCCACATGTATTTTTCTTCGCCTTGCGGCATGACACCACTGATGTCTTTTAATAGCGCTTCAAGAAGCGGCGTCGTGATCAATTGCGATTCGGCCGGTAGATTGACTAACCACTCTAAAGGCTTGGGCGCGACCAATCGCATGTGGTGCTCGGCAAAAACCTCGCTTAAATCACCTAATAACTGATTCACCTCGACACTACGCAATTGCAAACTCATATTGCCACGCAGGATCACACTGTTTTGATTGGGCTGTAGTAAGACAGGCGACGCACAGAGCCACCAAGGGTGTGTCCCTGTGATATCCAAACCCAATGCAGACAAAGCGCCAGCAGGCACTTCGTTGCCCACTGAAAGATTGAATCGCTGCAACGTTTCTTTTAAATACCCTTCTGACATGCCATGCGATTGCAATCTGGCATGTGACAACAACTGCGGCAAAGCCTTGAGAGAAAGCGATGACAGATAGGTGTCTGCATGCTCACGAAAATGCGGCAATAGATCCGGGATCATTAAATGCACATCAGTCTGGTTCATGGCTTAAGCATCCTTGTAACAAGGCCGTAACCGCATCGAGCTTGGCATCGACCGTCATCAGTTTGGGTAAAGCATGCCGAGATAGAATATCCGGATCTTTTAAGCCGTGACCTGTGAGCGTCAGCACCACCCGCTTATTTTTTTCAACTAAACCCATTTCACATGCTTTTTTGAGTCCGGCTAAAGCGGCGGCAGACGCTGGCTCGCAGAAAATACCCTCTCGGCTGGCCAACCAATATTGCGCTTGTAAAATTTCTTCATCCGTACAAGCCAAAAATTGCCCGCCACTTTCATTCACCGCTTGCCACGCGTACTCCCACGATTGGGGATGCCCAATGCGAATGGCGGTGGCCAGCGTTTCGGGCGCGTCGATCATTTTACCGTGCACGAAAGGCGCGGCACCCGCCGCTTGAATGCCCATCATTTTAGGCCGCTGTGTCACCACGCCAGCTTGATGGTATTCACGGTACCCAAACCAGTGTGCCGAAATATTGCCTGCATTGCCCACGGGCAAAAAGTGATAATCGGGCGCGGCCCCCAATGTCTCACAAATTTCGAAAGCAATCGTTTTTTGGCCTTGTAATCGATAAGGATTGACTGAATTCACCAAGGTAATGGGCAAGGTTTGGCTGATTTTTTTCACCAGCGCCATCCCTTCATCAAAGTTCCCTCGAATTTGGATCACTTTGGCGCCGTGCATGATGGCTTGTGCCAATTTCCCCATGGCAATTTTGCCTTCTGGAATCAACACCACCGCCAAGATGCCCGCATGAGCCGCATACGCCGCGGCAGAAGCAGAAGTATTGCCGGTAGAAGCACAGATAATGGCTTGGGATCCTTCGTGCACAGCCATCGACACCGCCAAGGTCATGCCACGATCTTTAAACGATCCCGTTGGGTTCAAACCTTCGTATTTTGCGTACACCTCAAGCGGAAAAATATCTTGCTTAAAATGCTGCAAAGGCAACAGCGGTGTATTGCCTTCGTGCAAGGTAATCGGCCGAATGTCTTTTGGCACGGGCAACTGTGCCAAATAGCGCGTGATGATTCCGGAATAAGCGTTAGTCAACATAAAAGGCATCTTCTTTGGTTTCGCTGATTTTAAGCAGAGGGAAAGCCACCACCGGATCCACAATCTCCGGCAATTGGTTCAGGCATAAGATAGCCTGTTTTAAGGTTTGTTCTGTGATCGCATGCGTGATGATCACAATCGGTAAGCTTTGTGGGGTGGCCGCCTGATGCCGTTGGGTAATGGATTCAATACTGATCTGATATTTCGCCAATACCTGCGTGATGCTGGCGATGGTCCCCGGACGGTGTCTGCCTTGTAATCGCAAATAATACGCATGAGACACACTGCCAGACGCCAACAGTTCAGCCGGTTTTTCAGCGATAAAAAAGCGATTTTTTTGCCCTTTCACGATATCAATCAAATCAGCCAATACCGCTGACGCCGTCGGGGCGCCCCCTGCCCCTTTTCCGTATAACAACATGGGACCGGTTTGATTGGCTTCGAGGTACACGGCATTCATGGCGCCATTGACGCGTGATAAAACATGGTAATCCGGTACCAAAGTGGGGCGCACGGCCAACCATACTTTGTCTTCTATTTTTTTAGCGTACGCCAATAATTTAAAAACGAAACCCAAGGCTTTGGCTTCACGAATATCGGTAATTTGAATATGGCGAATGCCCTCTGTCGCAATGGTGGGATCGTTTTCGAAAAAACCAAATGCCAGATTGGCCAAAATTTTAATTTTGTCGAGCACATCATCGCCATCAATATCACGTGATGGATCGGCTTCGGCATAACCTTCTGCTTGCGCTTGCTTTAACGCTGTTTCAAAACTTTGGTCCTGTTCTGTCATGCACGATAAAACATAATTACTGGTGCCATTTAAAATACCAATCACGCTGTGAATATCGTTTGCTGCCAAACCTTCATTTAATACTTTAATCACCGGAATGCCGCCTGCAACGGCTGCTTCAAAAGCAAAAGGCACCTCATTTTTTTGACTGAGCGCAAATAAGCTTTTGCCCCATTTGGCTAAGGCTGCTTTATTGGCCGTGATCACGGATTTTTTGAGGGAGAGCGCCGCTTGGATGACTTCGGCAGCCTCGTCTTCGCCCCCCATTAACTCAATCACCACATCGACCTTTTCTGAACGCGCCAATCGCATGGGATCGTCGTGTAAGGTCATAGAAGGCAAAATGCCAGAACGTGTTTTTTGTAAATTTTTAACTGCCACTTCTGTTACATCAAAACGGACACCCGCGCGTGCCATGATGGTTTCGCTTTGCAATAGCGCCAGCACTTGGCTGCCCACTGTGCCCAAGCCGATTAAGCCCACGCGTAGCGTTTTCATATCAACTCCATTTTAAGAAACAACCCCCACTTGCCGCGTGGTCAAGGCACCACGCAACAAGCACCCCCTTTGCCAGAGTGCAGTAAAGGCAAGCAGTTATTTTTGTAAAATTATTCACTTAATCGTTTAATGAACGCACAACCAGATCATTTTTAATTCAAAACGCCATACGATGGTATACTGTCGATCTTCTTATTTCCATCATTGCGATGACAGTCCATGCGATTTCAACGAGACGATTTAAAACTGGCCTACACCCTTCGCTCATACAGCGAAGCGGGCCTGCTTATCAATCAAACGTACTATCAAAAAAGCCTGATTGTGGGTAAGTCTGTCTTAATTGAAAATTGGCCGGTGGCTTCCCTTGCCCAATTACAGGCTGAGGCCTTACAAGCCATTTTAGATTTACAGCCTGAACTGGTTTTATTGGGAACCGGCCAAACCCATGCCTTTTTAAGCGCTGAACAAGGGGCGTGGTTTAAACAGCACCATCTGGCTGTAGAAGCCATGAGCACAGCGGCCGCAGCCCGCACCTTTAATGCCTTGGTGGCGGAAGGCAGGAATGTGGTGGCGGCTTTAATCTTGCCATGATGGCTTATCCCTTCCGTGTGCCAAGACAGGCTATGCAGTAAGCGTTCTTCTACGAGCGAGCAAATCATTGGCAGACGAAGTGTTACGGAAATGACCGACTGCAGGTGGAGGGGTTTGCGATCTTTTATTCATTGGAGTGAAGTTTTTTTGAGGTGTTGTTGCCAGCACTGCGGCGTCGACATTGTTCATGTCTGCGCGCTGTATAGGCGTATCTGTTTCCGCTTCAGACAAAAGCTTGCTTAGGTCTTCTGGAAAGGGCAATCCTTCCATTTCAAAAAGGGACTTCATAGTAGAGAGGAGTGCCAGCGTTTTTTGTCTGGTTGCTTCTGCTTTCGCTTCAGCCTGAGTATAAAAATCGTTTCTTCCCTGAATAAATGCCGCTACGCCGTGTGAAAGTTCTTGCACTGTTTTTTCTAATCCAGATACTGTTTTTTCTAATCCAGATACTGTTTTTTCTAATCCAGACACTGTTCCTTCTAATCCAGACACTGTTCCCTCTAATCTAGATACGTTTTTACAGTAGGCATAGACTGCATTACGCAGTCGAACGCCTGCTGCTGTAGAGGCTTCTATGGCAACTTTTGTGCTCTCCCATTCTTCTTGTAAATCTTCGATCGCCAGCTTTATTAGCGAATTCCACTCATCAAGCTCAGCATCGCCATAGTCAGTTAAAGATTGTTTGGTCCACTGATCATGTGCCAGTTGAGACAAAACAAATTGCTCTGTAAAAAAGTGAAGCGTTAATGGAGAGCCTAAAAGCACGCCCTTTCCTAATTTTGACCTTTCAAAATGATCAGGATGCCATTTTATAGCAGAGGTTTTCACGGCACGCTTTAGGGCTTCTGTGTCGTTCAGTGCAGATTCGTCTAGACCTAAAACAAGATGATATTTTTCTGCCTCAACTGATGCAGCCACAGCTTCGCCACCTCTTTCCTCTGCGGCATTCATACCACGAAGCCTGTTTGGTTGTCTTATCACCTGCACGTTTATGGGGGATGAAGCTGCGCCCTCTTGTATGCTGTCAGCCTCTTGCAGAGTCGGGACAGTCGACATAATAGGCTTTGGCGCTGCAGACACAGTCGCCACTATTGTTCAATAGGCCTTGTCAATAAGTGAAGCGATCGCAGTTTGGATCTCGCTCCACCCTACGAAAGAAGGGGATCATGTACGACTAAAAACTTAGACTACGCCCCCTAGGTCATTTTTAATTTAAATTACGATACACTCCCTCTCTTCTTTTTCATAAGTGATGAAATAGCAATGCAACAAACTCAAGCCGCTGCTTCGCGTTGGAGCTCCCGTTTTGGTTTTATCATGGCCGCAACTGGGGCCGCAGTGGGCCTTGGGAATATTTGGAAATTCCCCTATATGGTGGGGGAAAATGGCGGCAGCGCGTTTGTTCTGGTTTATCTTATCAGCGTGGCCTTAATCGGCATCCCCTTGCTTTTGGCAGAAGTCATGTTAGGCCGTATGGGGCGTGCCAATCCTGTCAATGCGTTTACCCAATTATCCCGTCGCTTTTCTGGTAGCAAACATTGGCGCATGGTGGGGTGGTTAGGTTCCTTGACCCTATTAATGGTCTTGTCTTTTTACAGCGTGGTATCAGGCTGGTCATTGCAGTATTTGTGGCACAGTTTTTTTACAAGTTATGCAGGCCAAACCCCCGCTGATATTCAAGTACAGTGGAGCACCCTGCTCGCCCAACCGTATCGCTTATTACTGTGGCACTCTGTGTTTATGGGTTTGACCTTGGGCACCGTGGCCTGGGGCGTCAAAAAAGGCATTGAGCGTTTATCGCGCTTCATGATGCCGGCCTTGTTTTTGATTTTAATTGTGTTGTGCTATGCCGGCCTGACGGAAGGGAATTTTGCAAAAGCGTATGCTTTTTTAATGGATTTTCGCTGGGAAACCATCACAGGCAAAGTCGCCATGAGTGCCGTGGGGCATGCCTTTTTTACCTTAGCAATTGGTGCCGGTTGCATGATGGTGTATGGGGCGTACCTGCCTAAAGAAACCAAATTGGGCCCCACTTTAATCGTGATTTCGGCATTGGATGTATTGGTGGCTTTTTTAGCGGGCTTCGCGATTTTTCCATTGGTATTTGAATATGGCCTGTCGCCCGAAGGGGGCCCTGGCCTGATGTTTCAAGTTTTACCCGTTGCGTTTGGTTTGATGCCGTTTGGTCAAGGCATTGCGATTTTGTTTTTTACCTTATTATTGTTTGCCGCTTGGACTTCTTCTATTTCCATGGCGGAACCGCTCATTTTCTTGTTAGTAGAAAAAACCAAACTCTCGCGCCGCATGGCCTGTGTGGTGATTGGTTTATTGGCTTGGGGAATTGGGATTATTTCGTTGTTGTCATTTAACGTGTGGTCAGCTATTCGGGTCTTCGATCGCTTCCCTTTATTTACGGTGATGACCGATTTACCCACCAATATTTTATTACCCTTGGGAGGCTTGGCTTATGCGATTTTTGCAGGCTATGTGGTATCCCGTAAGGCGGCAAAAGAAGAGCTGGCCTTTAAATCAATTTACCTTTATTACCTCTGGCGGATACTCATTCGCATCGTGGTGCCGGTGGGAATTGTGATTGTGTTTGTGAGTACGGTGTGGGGGTGATGCAACGCTCTTACCAAATTATTTTAAGATTTGAAACAGCTTGCAATGCTGAGTCTGCGGATACAAGAGCACAGTCAAAACGCAGCGCTGTGGCAGCAATCAATCTGTCCGCCGGATCAAAATGGAAAAAGATCTCATCGCTTTGTGAAATGGCAGCGATTTCAGCATCAATGGGATAAATACGGAACCATTGTGTTTGTATCAGCTCTTTTAAAAAAAGAGCAGCGGTTGATTCGACTTTTAATCGCTTTTTTCGAATCAGCATGGCTATTTCCCATAAAGTGATATCAGCCAGTCCTATGCCCCCTTTTTCCAGCTCAAGATCAATGATCTTTTTTGCACGTGCAGATAACCTTTTAGGCTCGAGTAAAAGATAGATTACAGCATGCGTGTCCAGAATAATCACTTATCAGCATCCCATGTTTCTTTAATCGGACTGATAAGATCACCCAGCACAGCAGTTTTTTGTAAGTCCGAAAAATAGGATAGTGCAGCCCGCGTTGCCAATTCTGGCGCCCCTACGGTCGCTAAAATTTTTTCATGTTGTTTGACAGCAATTATCTCACCCGAATTAGCCAATTCAAGGTAATAAGGCAGTTTTTTTCGAAACTCTGTAATGTTTACCTGCAACATTTTACGCACCTATTTAACGTACATTCAATATGTACATATTAGTCATCTATAAGATTGCGTGCAAGTCATATTAAAACTTAAATCTCCAGCGGAATATTAGGGCGTAGCTTCATTACCAGTATCTCGGCCGTAACGCCTTGATTTTCTGCGATTCGTTGCTCACATACTTCATGTATGCTCCGCTGCGATTCTCGAAAATGCAATGCGTTACATCTCGATATAGCGTGGCTTTGTTGAATAAGTCAGGAGAAGCGGAAGTTGTTCTGCTCTCACTTATAGTTGAGCGAGAGAAGTGAAAGAAGCGCGACGCTCCCACTACCCCTGTGCAGCCACTGCTTCTTTCAATGCCATGATTTCGCGATCGAAATTGCCACATAATACGGGGAATCGACACCAGGTTTTGGGATCGAAATTCACATCATCTACGTGAAACCCAGGTGCAAAGCGTTCACGCTTCCATTGACTGTGGGCCCATAAAGCAAAAAATCGCTCGACGTAACCTGCCAAGGCAAGGGCGTCGTCTTCTGCAAACTCTACTTTTAATTGCCGCCAAATTTCGGTGGGACTCTTTTTATCGCGAATCGCCAACTTTTCAAGCACAGCCAAAATACGATAGGGCATTAAATCGCTTTCGTCTGTTTGGTTGGCTGATAAAGGGCGCAATTCTGCAGTGGGCACTTGCGCATTCACATCCGCCAAGGCAGGCATGGGGCCAATGCCCTCACTGCCCTTTTCTTCACACCACTTTAACCAATGCGTCAAATAGGCTTTGTCGATGCCCGCTAAAGGAGAGAATCCCCCACAGGTATCCCCATCTAAAGTGGCATATCCCACCGCAATTTCTGATCGATTGCTGGTAGAAAGCAACACCGCGCCCCGTATGTTGGCAATAAGCCACGCACTCGGGCCACGCGTTCTGGCTTGAATATTTTGCAAGGCCAAGTCATTGCGAGCCCACGTCAACTGGGTCTCTGTCGCCGATTCAATGGCTTTAATATAAGCATTTACCAGAGGATTGATATCCAAAAAGATAAAATCAGCACTTAAGGCAGCAGCCAAATTTCGGGCTGCCTTTTCTGTTGTGGCAGAATTGTTTTCTGTTTTTTGATACACGCACGTTAACAAACGCTTCATCATGGCTTCGAACGTCGTGATTTGATTAAAACCAGGAATATAAGCCAAACGCTGCTTCACGCCCGCTTCACCTATATCCGCCAAGGCCAATTTCAGCATGGCAAAAACCAAGTACGCCACCGATCCTGAATCAATGCCGCCACTCAAGTTCACCACAAAACCTTGGGATCGGCTCTTCCACAAATAATCAAACAAGCCCAAAGCTTGTACGCGTGTGAATTCTTCTTCTTTCAGATCAGGCGAAGTTTCCCAAGCGGGGACACTTTCTGCCGTGCTCGTGATGGGGTCGGTGATTTCAGGATAATCAAAATCAGCGTGCACCTCTAACGCCAAATGTTGGGCAGAAGGCGGCGCATAACTGTGTTCTTTGGCGCGTTGCATTTGCAAAGAAGCAATATCCACATCGGCAACAGACAATTGCCAATCTTTAAATGAAAAACGTGCGCTTTGGGCCAACAAGGTACCGCCGGCTGCAATTAACGCTTCTCCATCGTACACAATACGACCTGAACTGTTACCCAAATCATTGGCATACAAATACGCCACGCCAAAAGCACGCGCTGCTTCTAATACCAAACGTTTTCTGACTTTAAATTTGCCGAAAGCAAAATGGCTGGCCGAAGGATTTAATAAAACATCCACCCCACGTTGCGCTAAGGCGATACCGGTTCTTTCAGCAACCCAAGCGTCTTGGCAAATTTCAAAACCAAAACGAAGGTGGCCCACATCAAATAACAAATCACCAAAGGGATAACGTTGCCCCAATAACCCAATTTCGGCACGTTCCCCAGCAGGCCAAGGTTTAAACCATCTGGGTTCGTAATGCAGTCCGTCACCTGGTAAATGCTGTTTGGCTGCCAGGCCCAATAGCACGCCATTTGAAATGACGGCTGCGGCGTTATACACCCCGCCCCGGTACGAAACAGGCAAACTGATGGCGACGGTAATCCCCATCGATTCAGGCAACACTTCCATTAGAATTTTGGCGGAAATTTCATGCACATAAACAGCATGAAACATATCTTCGCAGGTGTAGCTGCTGATACAGAGTTCCGGCAGGCAAAGCAAAGACACGCCCGCTGCTTTGGCGTCACGAATGGCGGCCACAATGCGTCGTTTGTTGCCTTCCCAATCCATTGGGGTTTGATTAATACTCGCGGTTGCCACACGCACATACCGAAGTTGCGCCATGCCTTCACTCCAATCAAAACAATAATTATAAAAAGAGAATACCCAGGGGGATATTGACATTTCGCTATATTGAGATGAAACGACTTGATTTTCGAGAAACGTAGCACAGCATACATCAACGTATGTGAGCAACGTATCGCAGAAAATTCAGGCGTTTCATCCAAGATAGTAGAAATGTCCACAGCCCCTAGCCCTGGCCCATACCATCAGGTCGGGTCGCGTATGATATGCTTCTTCGCAAGGCACAGCAATCTTCTAAGATTATCATGTATTGGAATGGATTCCTTGCAGTGGGTATCGGCGCGGCTTCTGGGGCTTGGCTCCGTTGGGGCTTAAGCCTGATGCTCAACCCGCTTTTTTCTAAGCTGCCCTTAGGCACGCTCTCTGCCAACCTTCTTGGGGGCTACTTAATTGGCCTCATGCTCGGTTTATGTTCATTCAATGAATCCCTCCCCGTGGCGCTACGTTTGCTCATCGTCACCGGCTTTTTAGGGGGGCTCACCACCTTTTCGACTTTTTCGGCCGAAGTGGTCACCTTATTTTTACGGCAACAATACACGTGGGCCATTGCGACGTTGTCTGTTCATGTCTTCGGCTCTTTGATGCTGACCTTGTTGGGTGTGGGCACGATCCAATTACTGCGATCCTATAGTGTTTTGAATTAAAGATGGGATCACCATTCGACGCCCATCCCCAAGGCCTGATCTTACGGGTACAAGTCACCCCCAAAGCGTCGCAAGAACGTATCGGGCTGTTCATAGAAGATGCAGAGAAAAGAACGTGGCTAAAAGTGTATGTGACGGTCGTGGCAGAATCAGGTAAAGCGAATGCCGCCGTCATTCAATTGTTAAGCAAAACACTGAGCCTGCCTAAATCCGCCCTCAGTATTTTGCAAGGTCAAACGGCACGTCAAAAAGTGATCTTAATGAAAGGTGAGGCAGCCGTCTTGAAAGAGAAAATATGTACGCTCTCACGTGATGTGCAACTTTCTTAATGGGCAATGGGTTACCTTTGGTGGCAGCCCAGGTATTCGCGATAGAAATTTGCTGGACTCTGCATTAGCACGCCCCAAAAATCAGTCTGAAGGCAGTATTCCCGTTTTAGCCGCGATGTATGCAGTCGGTATTATTGAGGATCACCCGTTCATTGACGGAAACAAACGCACAGCTTTGGTGACAGCTGAATTATTTTTAAGACTAAACGGGTATAAATTTTCATCCGCCAAAGAAGAAAAATACCTTCAATACATGCTGTTTTCTGCAGGAAGAACGGCTGAATCTGAGTTTATGCAATGGTTTTCGCTTCATGTACAGGTTGAAATGAACCCTCATCAATAAACGCATGAGAAAAAGAATCTGCTTGATGATCGCTTACCAATCCAAAACCGCCTTCACAAAAGGGATCGTTAACTTTCGTTGAGCACGTAAACTTTCGTTATCTAATTTATCCAGCAGCGAAAATAAATCATGCATATTGCGTTTACAGCGTTTCATCAAAAATTGCGCCAATTCATCGCTTAACACCAAGCCGCGACCAAAGGCGCGCATTTGCAAGGCCTTTTGTTTTTCTTCATCTGATAGTTCATGCAAGTGGTAAATCACCCCACTGGCTAAGCGAGATTGCAGATCTGGCAAACAAGGCATGAGTTCGCGTGGCGCACGATCGGATGCAATCAGTAAACGTTTGTGCCCCTCGTCTTTCAATCGATTAAATAAGCCAAACAAAGACTCCTGCCATGCAGGATAGGCGAGCAAATTTTGGACATCATCTAAACAAATCAAATCCAACTCGTCTAAATCGTCTAAAGCGCTGGGATCAATGTTATCCAATTCTTGCAGCGGGAAATATAAAGCGCGTTGATTTTGTAAAAAGGCCGCGTGACACGTTGCCTGTAAAAGATGGCTTTTACCTGCCCCACTGCCACCCCATACGTAAAAGAACCATTCGGAGTGATCCGCAAAAATATGTTTTAAATTCGCTAACACTTCGGCTTGTTTGGCTGTTTCGTAGAAACTGTCAAACGTGGCATCGTCGCGAAGTAGGAGCGAGAGCGTCAGCTGTTCGGTCAAAACACTTCCTTAGGGGTTCGAAATATACCAGGTAAAAAGCTGCGGCATTATACCCTTCGTGTCTCAAGATGCGAAGGGATAACGCCCAGATTGCAAGCAGGATAAATGTTTTGATTGAGAAAAAACGCAGCAATACTCATTGTATTGTGAGCTTTTTCGATTGAAAAACATTTATCCTGTGCTGCAAGATGGGATGTTAGGGTTCGTATCTTGAGACACGAAGGGTATACATAGCCATAATTTGACCCAGCTGCTAACATCACGTTTTTGAATTTTTTGGAAATGTTATGCCCTCGTACAAGGATGCCGGCGTGGATATCGACGCCGCCGATGAGTTGATCGCGCGCATTAAGCCCTTTGCCGCACGCACAAAACGCAAAGAAGTACGCGGATCCTTAGGGGGCTTTAGCGCCCTTTGCGAAATCCCAAAATCCTATCAACGCCCGCTTTTGGTGTCGTCTACCGATGGGGTCGGCACCAAACTCAAATTGGCCATTGATACAGGGCTTTATCATCAAATTGGCATCGACTTGGTAGCCATGTGCGTCAATGATTTGATTGTTTGTGGGGCAGAGCCTTTATTTTTCTTAGATTATTACGCCACGGGTAAATTAAATGTGGATGTGGCGGCTTCTATTATCGAAAGCATTGCCGAAGGCTGTGTGCAATCCGGTGCTGCCCTCATTGGGGGAGAAACCGCCGAAATGCCCGGGCTATATCACGGTGATGATATTGACTTAGCTGGCTTTTCTGTCGGTGTTGTAGAAGCCGACGCCGTCATTGAAGGGGAAAAAGTCGCAGCAGGTGATGTGGTATTGGGCCTTGCCAGCAGTGGCGTACATTCAAATGGCTTTGCCTTGGTGCGTCGTATTTTGGCAAAACAAACCCAAGTGAGCCCAGAAACCATTCAAGCCCTCATGATCCCCACACGGATTTATGTGGCAGCCATTCGGGCCGTGTTACAGGCAAAGCTCCCCATTCATGCGATGGCACACATCACAGGTGGCGGGGTAATCGAAAATATCCCCCGCGTTTTACCCAAAAATATTCAAGTGCAAATTAAACAAGACGCTTGGCCAAGACCCGATATTTTTAAGTGGCTACAAGAAAAAGGCGAAATCGCCGGTCACGAAATGTGGCGCACCTTCAATTGCGGCATTGGCATGGTTTTAATTGTGCCCGCCCATAGAGCGGCAGAAGCCAAAACAATCTTAGCGGCACATGGAGAAACGGTTTATACCATTGGCCACACGGCCGCTTGTCACGAAAATGATCCGGCCGTGGTTTTATCATGAGCCAGTTTGTGGTGTTGATCTCTGGCAACGGCAGCACCCTGCAAGCCTTGATCGACGCCACACAAACGGGCGCCTTACCCAAAGATTGCTTGCGCGGGGTTGTCAGTAATATCGGCACGGCTTATGGCCTAGAACGTGCTAAAGCAGCCCATATTCCCTGCCATGTTTTAAGCCACGCTGATTTTCTAACACGAGAAAGCTTTGATGTGGCCCTGGCCGAAAGCATTTTTCAGCTGTGTCCTGATGATCCGATTGTGGTACTGGCAGGATTCATGCGCATCTTGAGCCCAGGCTTTGTCACCACCATGCAAGGCCGCATTGTGAACATTCATCCCGCGCTCTTGCCCGCCTATAAAGGCCTGCATACTTATGAAAGGGCGCTGGAAGCAGGTGAAACGATGCATGGCACCACGGTGCATATGGTGGATGCGTCTTTAGATGGCGGCCCTATTTTGGCACAAGCGCGGGTGCCGATTCAGTCAAACGATACGCCAGAAACATTAAAAACCAGGGTTCAAGAAAAAGAGCGTGCGTTATATCCCAAGGTATTGGCCTTGATTTGTGACAATCGGCTTCAACTTCAGAACCCGCCGCTTTTTGATGGAGAAGTCATTCCAGCGAGTGGTTTGGTATTAGGGACTGTGTAGGGCGTGTCCTCATTACTGCTATCTCGGCCGTAACGCGCCGATTTTCTGCGATTCGCTGCTCACATACTTCATGTATGCTCCGCTGCGATTCTCGAAAATACAACGCGTTACGTCTCGATATAGCGTAATGAGGACATGCCATAAGTTTATCTGCTACAGTCAAATTAAGTTTTTAACTTGGCTCACTTATGCTGAGAAAAATATCAGGACATGTCTCGACAGTTGTCGTTTTGCTGATTAACAAGGCGAAAATGGCAAAAAAACCGGAGTGTACACGCCAGTACATGAGGATTTTTGAGCCATTTTTAACGCAGTTAAGCGGCAAAAGGGCACTTTCGAGACAGGTCCTGGCCATATTATTTTATCTGCTCCCCAGCTGCGCGTTCGCCATGCTGGCACCCTACACCGCCACCTATGGCTTGTATTACCATGGCTTGCGCGCTGGCAATGTCACCCAAGTCTTTCAAAAGTTAAAGCATGACAATTATCTCTTCACCAATACCGTTGAACCCGTCATCGCTTTTTTACCCTATGGTGGTTTTGAACGCAGTATCTTTAAAATTGCTTCTGATACGGTCATGCCCCTTCGCTATGATTTTGAAAAACAAGAAGGCACACGACAAGAAGGCGTGATTTTATTTGATTACAAGCATCACGTTGCGAAAGAATCGAGCACCAAAAATACTGGCAATTTAATGTTCCTTCCGGGCGATCATGATAAGCAAACGTATTTTTTGCAGTTATCACATGATCTCACTTTGAATAAGAAAAATTTGACTTATAAAGTGGTGGGTGATGGCAAAATCAGAACGTATACCTTTGTTAAACAAGGTTTTGAAATGCTTGATACCCCGATGGGTAAAATCAAAACGTTAAAGTTGAGAACAGAAAATGAAGATCGTTCGCGTGTCACCTATATATGGTTGGATCCGAAACGGGAATATTTATTGATTCATATTGAACAATTACGGAAAGGATCGTTGGCGGGTGAATCGACGATTGAGTCTTTTGCGATGGGGAGATAAAGGGCGAGCCTTCACTTCACTTCACTTCACTTCACTTCACTTCACTTCACTTCACTTCACTTCACTAAAAAAGGATTGCATTTTGCTGCTTGCCTTTACTTCCCCCTTTACCAGGGGGAAGTAAAGACAAGGTACAAACCGGGTAGACTGGTAACACTTTAAACCGGGATCATAGGTAACACTTATTTAGGATTAAGAGCCCTGATAACGCTCACATCAAGCCATTGGCAGCGTCACGCCTTTCTGCCCTAAATATTTACCCAAACGATCTTTATAAGAAGTCTGACAAGGCTCATCCGCACCAAAAAACAACATTTGTGCCACCCCTTCATTGGCATAAATTTTGGCCGGTAACGGCGTGGTATTCGAAAATTCTAAAGTGACTTGCCCTTCCCATTCTGGCTCTAAGGGTGTGACATTCACAATGATCCCACAACGCGCATACGTCGATTTACCCAGGCAGACCACCAACACATCGCGCGGAATTCTAAAGTATTCAACCGTCCGGGCTAAGGCAAAAGAATTCGGAGGAATAATGCAAACATCGTTGTGAACATCCACAAAACTGCCTTCATCAAATTTTTTGGGATCCACAATGACAGAATTAATATTCGTAAAGACTTTAAATTCTGGGGCGCAACGCACATCATAGCCATAACTCGATGTGCCAAATGACACCACGCGCTCATCATTCACATAACGCACTTGCTGTGTTTCGAAGGGTTCGATCATGCCGTGTTGTTCGGCCATTTTACGGATCCAATTGTCTGATTTAATGCTCATGATTTTCCTTATTGCGTTTTAATGTGCAGGCTTGCCTGCTTCAAGCGTAAATCTCTGGGTTGTAATGATAATTGCGCTGCCATTTTACGTGCAATGTTTCGATACAAAGTGGCAATGTGGCTTTGTGGATCGGTGATGACGCTTGGCACCCCTCGATCAGCGTCTGCCCTGATACGCATGTCCAAGGGCAACGAACCCAATAGGATCACCTGATATTCCGATGCCATGCTCTTGCCGCCCCCTTCCCCAAAAATAGGTTCTTCGTGACCACATTTTTGGCAAATATGCGCGCTCATATTTTCAATTAAACCCAACACTGGCACATTGACCTTGCGGAACATGGCCAGGCCCTTTTTCGCATCCAGCAAAGCCATGTCTTGGGGTGTGGTCACGATCACCGCGCCCGCAACAGGAATCTTTTGTGACAAGGTCAATTGGATGTCGCCTGTACCCGGTGGCAAATCGATAATCAAATAATCTAAATCATGCCAGGCTGTGTCATTCAATAACTGTTGTAAGGCGCTGCTCACCATGGGTCCGCGCCAGACCACCGGCGTGTCATCCCCGTCCAATAAGTACCCTATCGACATCACCTGTAAGCCATGGCGCATTAAAGGCTCAATTTTTTTATCCGATCGAATCGTGGGCTTGGCATGGCCGCCCAATAATAAAGGCTGACTGGGACCATAAATATCCGCATCCAAAATGCCGACCCGCGCGCCTTCAATGTGAAGCGCCAAGGCCAAATTAACGGCGCAGGTGGATTTGCCCACCCCGCCTTTGCCCGAGGCAATGGCAATGATGTTTTTCACTTGCGGTAAACCAGGCAAGCCTGTCGGCACTTGATACGCCAGAATTTTGGTATCCAACTCGAAGTGAACCCGCTTCACCCCGGGTAAAACCAATAATTTTTCAGAGATGCTTTGTTTTAAGGCTTCTAGGGCACCCGCTGCAGGGTACGGTAAGGTGGCCGTGATGGTGACCTTTCCCAAAACCCAATCCAATTTTTGGATAAGGCCCGCACTCACCCAATCCTTTTCTAAATAAGGATCGATACAAGTGGATAGAACCGATTCGATAACATCCGTTTTTTTATTAAACATGCATACCCCCTGCAAACAGCTTGCGGTATAGTAGCCCCTTTTTGATTGGGGCACAGTGTACCATGGAAACGAACCGCCGCATGCTGGTCACCTCAGCTTTACCCTACGCAAACGGCCCCATTCATATTGGCCATTTGGTGGAGCATATTCAAACAGATATCTGGGTGCGTTGGCATCGGCATTTGGGACACACCTGTTATTACATTTGCGCAGATGATGCCCATGGCGCTGCCATCATGTTACGTGCCGAAAAAGAAGGCGTCACCCCAGAAGCCTTAATCGCAAAAGTCTACGCATCCCACAAGCAAGATTTGGCCGACTTTTTAATTTCTCACGACATTTATGACAGCACGCATTCAAAAGAAAACCAGCATTATGCTGAGTTGATTTATAAGCGTTTAAAAGCACGTGGTGATATTGCTGTCAAAACGATCGAACAAGCCTTTGATCCGATTAAAAATATTTTCTTACCCGATCGCTTTATTAAAGGCGAGTGCCCGAAATGCAGTGCACTCGATCAATATGGGGATTCTTGTGAAAAATGTGGGGCCACTTACAGCCCTGTGGATTTAAAAAACCCACGATCGGTGATTTCTGGCGCCACCCCGGTTGTAAAAGAAGCCGAACATTACTTTTTTAACTTGCCAAATTACGAAGCTTTTTTGCAAAAATGGACACGCGAACATTTACAAAGTGAAGTCGCCAATAAAATCGATGAATTTTTTAAAGCAGGTTTAGCGGCCTGGGATATTTCACGCGACGCGCCCTATTTTGGTTTTGAAATTCCTGATGCGCCAGGAAAGTATTTTTATGTCTGGTTGGATGCCCCCATTGGGTACATGTCGACTTTTAAAAAACTCTGTGATGCACGCAAGCTGAATTTTGATGAATTTTGGGGGCCGGAATCAAACACCGAGTTGCATCATTTTATCGGTAAAGACATCGTTTACTTTCATACCTTATTTTGGCCTGCCATGTTACAAGGCGCTGATTTTAGAACCCCCACAAACGTCTTTGTGCATGGTTTTTTAACGGTCGATGGGCAAAAAATGTCTAAATCTCGTGGTACTGCTTTTAGTGCACGCACGTATTTAGATCATTTGAATCCCGAATACTTACGTTATTATTTTGCGGCCAAATTGAATGCCAGCTTAGAAGACATTGATTTAAATCTGGATGATTTCACACAGCGTGTGAACAGTGACTTGATAGGCAAGTTGGTGAATATCGCCAGCCGCAGTGCCAGCTTTATCGAAAAATATTTTGATTGTACGCTGGCTGCACAAGTCGAAAACCCAGCGTTGCTCACAAACCTTTTGGAAGCAAAAGAAAATATTGCCGCACGCTTTACCGCACGTGAATTCAGCATGGGCATTCGCGACATCATGACCTTAGCCGATAAAGTGAATCGCTTTATTGATGATGAAAAGCCGTGGGTCTTGGCAAAAGATCCGCCGCAATCAGAAAAATTACATCGTGTCTGCACCACGGCGTTAAATGCATTCAAAATCTTAATGACGTATTTAACCCCTGTGTTACCCGATCTTTCACAAAAGTCGGCTGCCTTTTTGGGCCTGCCCCATTTGGCGTGGGAAAAGGCTGATGCCTTGTTATTAAATTGCAAAGTGAATGCTTACAAACCCTTATTAACCCGAATTGAAAAAGAAGAGATTGCCAAAATGATTGAAGCCAGCAAAGTTGTGGAAGAAGCAGCCCCTGCCACCCTTGCCCCTGTTGCCCCCGCTGCACCAGAAAAAACCTACATTAGCATCGATGATTTCAGCAAAATTGATTTGCGTGTGGCGCGTATTGTCGCCGCAGAAAGTGTGCCAGAAGCAGACAAATTATTAAAATTAACATTGGATTTGGGTGGCGAAACCCGTCAAGTGTTTGCTGGCATCAAATCCGCTTATGCCCCCGAAAGTTTAGTGGGCCGATTAACCGTGATGGTGGCCAATTTGGCCCCCCGTAAAATGCGCTTTGGTTTATCAGAAGGCATGGTGTTGGCCGCCTCTGGCGACGACACCCCTGGCATTTTTATTTTGAACCCTGATGAAGGTGCGACACCAGGGATGCGCGTGAAGTAAAGAGCATAAGGCACGTCAGTGTTCATGCAATGCTGTCAACTGAAAGCGAAACCGTCTGCGTAAATTGACGACATTGCCTGAACCGTTACGGCTGGACTTGCTCGTGTTGACATTGTCATTTTACGCATAGTCAATCCATTGCAGTGGCCCAATTTTACTTATCAAATGGTTTTGTTAAATCGCCTAAAAGTAAAACCTTATTAATGATCAAGCTGTAAAAGGCCCTTCTCAAGGGCTTTGTTGAATAAGTCAGGAGAAGCGGAAGTTGTTCTGCATAGCGGAAGAGGCATTCGGATCTGAATCCCTCTCCCGTGTATTCACGGGAGAGGAGCGATGACACGTTTGTACTCAAACGTAGTCAGCGCGGGCGAGACGGAAATAGAAAAAGCGTTAGCTTTTTCCCGTCGAGCGCCCGTAGCGACAGCGAAGGGCCGGGGCGAAGCCGAGCGCGCCGCAGGCAGGCTGAAAGTGCTAACAATAAAGTCGCACATCGCGTAACTTAGCATTTTAAAGAAGCTTTGGTATATCATCAGGCACGCCATTAAAAGCCCATTTTTGAAAGAGACCATGTCGAATACCAGCCTCATTCACGCCATCGACGCCCTGTTACCGCAAACGCAGTGTACGCAATGTGGGACACAGGGCTGTTTACCCTATGCAACGGCGATAGTGGAACAAAATGAAGCGATCAATAAATGCCCCCCAGGCGGAGACGTCACCCTTAAAGCCGTGGCTCAGCTTTTAAATCGCCCCATTGTGCCACTTGAAAATCCTGCGACCAGTCAAAAGCCAAGGCAAATCGCAGTGATTGACGAAAATCTGTGCATTGGTTGTACCTTGTGTATTAAAGCGTGCCCCGTCGATGCCATTATCGGGGCAAATAAAGCCATGCATGCGGTGATAGCAGAAGATTGCACCGGCTGTGAATTGTGTTTACCGCCCTGCCCGATGGATTGTATTTCGCTGGTAGACAGCCCCTATCAAACCGAAACCTGGAGCATTGAGTCTGAAGATCGTTTAACACGCGCCAATGCAGCCCGTGAGCACTTTCAAAAACGTAATGCACGCTTAGCCAAAACAGAAACCCAACGCCATCACGGTACGCATAAACCTGATCCCAAAGCGGCTTTGTTGGCTGTTTTGGCTCGAAAAAACACCTGAGCATTTTTATGAATACCACCACCGCACTCGAAATTTTCAATCGTTTGGCCAAGGCAAATCCTGAACCTAAAACCGAATTGCTTTATCAGAATCATTTTGAATTACTGATTGCCGTGATTTTATCGGCGCAAGCCACCGATAAAAGTGTGAACAAAGTCACGCCGCCATTATTTGCCGTGGCCGCAACGCCTGATGCCCTATATGCATTGGGTGAAGCAGGTTTAAGTGAATACATTAAAAGCATTAACTTATTCAAAACCAAAGCAAAAAATATTATTAAAACCTGTGAAATGTTGGTAAACCTTCATCAAGGGAAAGTGCCTGCCACGCGTGAAGCCTTAGAAGCTTTACCCGGTGTGGGCAGAAAAACAGCCAATGTGGTTTTGAATACGGCTTTTGGTGAAGCCATGGTTGCCGTAGACACCCATATTTTCCGTGTGGCCAATCGCACCGGTTTAGCGAAAGGGAAAACACCTTTAGTCGTAGAGCAAGGCCTGCTAAAACGTATCCCCAAACAATACTTACACCCTGCGCATCATTGGTTGGTATTACATGGCCGATATGTGTGCACGGCGCGCAATCCCAAATGTGAGACGTGTCTGATTCAGGATTGTTGTGATTATTATCGGAAAGCTTCGAAGTAAACATTTAAGCCATGGCGTCCCCTTAAACCCAGCAAGCGTGGCTTGGGTGTTGTTTAGGGCGCGCGGTCAAGCCGTCATCGTGTTATTTGATTGAAAACCGTCTCCTTAAGCGATGAGATACACGAAAAAATCTGTCAATTTTCAAGAATTGCTCGCTAAAAAGACTTGCATTGAACCCACCTTTTAAACCTACAATGTAAGTAACATGACTTTACATGTGTTGGTTATATGGCAGAGTCGACTCAGGCAAAAAGCCGTAATGGATTCAGGCTTAAATTTCAATCGATGATAAGGAGCGTCAGAGATTTTTTTAGCGGTAATAACACCTCTCATCATGACGCCCATAATAGCGGCATCAGTCAGTCAGAAATAAACGATGTGGGGCCACCTCAAGCTGCGCCAACGCAAACTCAAGCCCCCATTCCCGAGTTCCTAGAAAAGCGAAAATACAGCCCCCCTGCCAATCCCAGTATCGATGACAGCGTGCTAACGCAATCCACTTCGGTGGATTCGTCTGTCAATATAAGCGATGCAGTGTTCACATCTTATAGCATTGACCAGCATGCTATTCATGATCTAGAAGAGCAGTCAGATGATGATAACGCCCCTCCACTGCTAAAAATACAGAAGCCCGATGACGCCCTGCTTGCTGATGAAATATTAAAATCTGCGACAGCGAAACCTGATAAGTCCATCGGGTTAATCAAAAAAATAAAAGACATACTGGTTGCAATAGCCGTTTTTATTTATCGATTGATTCAAGATAAAACACCTGCCACAGAGCCGGCTACAGAAAACAGCAGCATACAAGATGAGGACGGAGATTGGCAAAATGATGCTGTTGCGAGCACACAAAACTCTTTTGTATCATGTTTTGTAGCAGGACAGCATAGGAAGCCAGCAATTGCGCCGCCCCCCTCACAATACACGCCAAAACCACGAGTGGAGAAGGGACTGTGAGGTGTCGCAAAGCTTCCCTCGCAGTGACGGCTTCCGCTATTCATACTCCAACGAAATCAAAACGTGTCGGTTCTTAGCCCGACCTGATTGTGTGCGATTGTCGCCAATCGGACGCCTTTCGCCAAAAGCTTTGACTTCAATTTTGCTTTTATCCACGCCATTTTCGAGTAAATAATCCCGAACACTTTTACAACGTTGTTCTGCCAAAATTTTATTTTCGTCGGGTCGCCCCAAAGTGTCGGTATAGCCTGATAACGTAATTTTTACGATGCGTTTATCAACAAACAGTGTTTCTTTTAAATCAAGCAAAGTCACCATGGCCAGTTCATCTAAATTCATGCTGCCTTTTTCAAAATACACTTCGAATTTTTTAGCATGTAACCCCGCTACGCCTGGCAAATTATCCTGACACTTTAAAAATTGTTTATACACATTACCAAAATTGGCCGGTGAAATGGCGGCCACAGTTTGAAATTGCCCACCTTGAATGGCTCTATAAGAAAAAGTGGGCGTTTTGCCGTTTTGTAAGGCTTCTAAAGTGAGTTCGGCTAAAGCGGGTCGCATGCTGACGGACTTTCGACCTGCATGTAAATCCAACTCCGCAATCACGGCAGGTTTTTGTCGATGCTGCCATTTCGACGGCATGAATTGTAAGGTCACTGCGCGAATTTGTTCAGATTGGGCTCGGTCAATGGGAGAGAGCGCAAAAGCCAAGCCTTGGCCTGCGTAGCGGCTAAACCGTGCCTCGCCAAACCCAGGAATGTTATGGATTAAATGACAACTCAAACGTTCAGGTTCTAAGATCCACCTTGAATCTCCCAATGCGGCTTCTAAAACCTGCTCGGCTAAAGCGATGTGTGTGATAGCGCATAATCCGAATAGGGCAATGTAGTTTATCTTTTTCATGGCACCTTCCTCGTATAGAATGCGGCAAAGCATCCTTTTCTGTGGGTATAGCACATGAATTCATTCGAGATCATTTGTCCTGACGATTGGCATGTCCATCTGCGTGAAGGCGCTGCTTTAAAAGACACAGTTGCCGCCACAGCAGCCCATTTTGAACGGGCTGCTGTCATGCCCAATCTGAAATCCCCAGTCACCACGCTTGAAAAAGCACAAGCCTACCGTAAAGCCATCCTGCAAGCTTTGCCGGCTGGGCAACGCTTTACCCCACTGATGCTCTTATACTTATGTGACGAAACAAATACAGCGATGCTGAAGGCGGCCCAAGACAGTGGCATTGTGATGGGGGTGAAGCTCTACCCACAACACGCCACCACGAACGCATCGCATGGGGTGAGTGACTTAGCCAAAATGCCCAACATTTTGGCCGAAATGGAAACCCTGGGTTTACCTTTAATGATCCATGGCGAAGTGACCGATCCGAATGTCGATGTGTTTGATCGCGAACGCTTCTTTATTGATCGTTATTTGTCTCAATGGGCCCGACAATTCCCGAATTTAAAAATGATTTTGGAACACATCACCACAGCCGAAGGTGTGGCTTGTGTGCAGGCCTTCCCTAATTTAGGGGGGAGCATTACGGTGCACCATTTGCTGTTCAATCGAAACGCGTTATTCACCGGGGGGATTCGGCCCCATCATTATTGTTTACCCGTATTGAAACGTGAAAATCATAGGCTCGCTTTATTAAATGTCGCTTTGAAGGCTGACAAACAATTCTTTTTGGGTACAGATAGCGCGCCGCATACTGTAGAGTCCAAAGAATGCAGTCATGGCTGTGCTGGCATCTTCAGTGCCCCGTATGCCATGCCGCTGTTGGCTGATTTGTTTGAAAAGAACCAAGCTTTAGATAAGTTAGAAGCGTTTTGTAGCCAAAATGGCGCAGCCTTTTATGGACTGCCAGAAAATAAGACAAAATTACAATTATTCAAAGCCACGCACACGGTTCCGCCCACCCTGTCTTTGGGCGCCCATGCCGTGCAACCCTTTTTTGCAAATGAAACACTTGCATGGCAAGCACGGAAAATATAATGAAAGACGAACACCATGCCGCGATCATGTCATCACGTTTTCGCGGTTATTTGCCGGTGATTATTGATGTGGAAACAGGGGGACTCATCCCTCAAACCGATGCACTTTTAGAAATTGCAGCGGTGATCGTTGATTTTGATGAAGAAAAACGTTTGGTCGCCACGGATGAATGGCATGCGCATGTCGAACCCTTTGTCGGTGCCCGATTAGACGAAGCCGCTTTGGCCTTTAATCATATCGATCCAACACATCCTTTTCGTTTTGCCATTTCTGAAAGTGAAGCCTTGACTGAGTTATTTCGTTTTGTGAAAAAAGCGCTCAAGAAAACGCAGTGTAAACGTGCTTTTTTGGTGGGGCACAACGCCTGGTTTGATTTAAGCTTTGTGCAAGCGGCCGTGTCACGGGTGGGCGTTAAGTCAACCCCTTTTCATCAATTTACCACTTTAGATACGGCTGCGTTATCAGCTTTGGCTTTTGGGCAAACGGTGTTGCGTAAAGCGCTTGAAGCAGCGGGCTTACCTTATGTCACAGAAGAAGCACACAGCGCGATTTATGATGCCAAATGCACGGCCGATCTGTTTTGTCATATCGTGAACAATTGGGATGAAAAAGTGGGGCGGCCAGTAAGTGGTACCTGATATGAATCTCCGCGCAAAACAGTTAAGAAAAAATGCGACCGATGCGGAAAATTGATTATGGTATTACATTCGTGGGCGTCGCTTTTATGGGTTTAAATTTCGCAGACAGTACCAAATAGGGCGCTATTTTGTCGATTTTGTCTGCATTGAAAGGAATACTGTTGTCGAAATTGATGGCGGTCAGCATACAGAGCAGATTGAATATGATCGCGAACGCACTGCCGATATAGAAGCGCAGGGTTTTAAAGTCATCAGGTATTGGAATCATGATGTATTGGGTCAAGCCATTGAAAGTGTGCTTGCGCATTTGTATGAAATCTTAATTACGTCACCCTCATCCGCCCACGTCTACACGCAAAGCCCGTGTGACGTGGCGACTTCTCCCGCAAGCGGGAGAAGTGAAGGAAGATCGGCGTCAACCTAGCCACCTCTTTCGCTTCGCCCCCTTGGGGGAGAAGCCGCCACGTCACGTGAGGCTTTGCGAACGTTGACGTGGGCGGATGAGGGGGACTTAATAAAGTTTAACGAGAAGCTGTGACACATTACTTTTGCTTTATCCGTGTCAACACATGAAAAGCGTGGCTCATAAACAAAGCCAATTGTAGGCGATCATTGACATCTAATTTCTGAAAGACAGTGCTTAAATGGGATTTGACCGTCCGTTCAGTGATCTGCAAAATCCTGCCAATTCTGGGATTGGATGCGCCAATACACACCAACTTTGCCACTTCTAATTCTCGAACAGTTAAGGTTTCTAATTTTTTATCAAAAACATGATCATCAAATTCGTCTAAATTGGTGCTGATCACGTCTGATAACGCGTCTAATAATCGGGTCACAAAATGGCGATCCACCCAAATTTCTTTTTCGCGAACCCGTGCAATCAGTTTTTTTAATACGCTTTCTGGCATTTGTTTTTGAATAAAACCTTTCATGCCGAATAAGATGGCATTCACTTCTTCGTGACTGTCGACTGCATCCCCTATCACCACAAAATACGTATTGCCATATTTTTTAACAAAGGGCTCAAGCAATTTTAACCCAATGGGCTCTAAAAGATTTCTTTCGACAAAACAAAATTCCATCGCTTCAAGATTTAAATAATGTGCAATACGCTCGATGTGCGTTTCTAAAAAAACCTCAAACCCCATTCCTTGATGAAAAAATCGGCGCCAATTTTCAGCAAAACCCAAGTCCCCACTACAAATCAGTAGTTTCGCCGTCATCACTTTTCTCGCAGGGCATTGTATCGGGCTTTAAGAAAGGGCTTCATGATGTAATCAAGAATGGTTTTATGTCCGGTAATGATATCCACGGTGGCTTGCATCCCTGGAATAATGGGCAACTCTTCCCCTGTTTTACCCAACAAATAATTTTTATCTGTGCGCACTTTAATTGCGTAATAACTTTCGCCCCGTTCGTCTTTAATCGTATCCGCGCCAATTTGCTCGACTTGTGCGTCTAAGCCCCCATAAATAGAAAAATCATACGCTGTGATTTTCACTTTTGCTTTTAGGCCAGGACTTAAACCACCGATATCTTGCGGTTTCAGTCTTGCCTCGATTAATAACGTATCTTCAAGTGGGACAATTTCGATGAGATCGGCACCGGGCTGAATAATGCCCCCAATGGTTCTGACATCGATTTTATTGACGGTGCCCCGCACAGGGCTACGGACCGTGGTGCGATTGACTCTGTCTTCAAGGGCCTTGCCCCCTTCTAAAATGCGTTCGTAATCAGCACGGGCCGTATTTAAATCCCCTGTAGCAGACGTAATAAACTTGGCATGTGACTCTTCAATTTTTCGTTTGGCGCTGTCTAATTCTGATTGTAATCGGGGAATGTCTAAATTCACGCCATCAATGCTGCCTTTTAAATCATTGACGGTGCGCTCTAGTCGCAGCACTTCAACCTCTGATACAGCGCCTTGCTTCACCAATGGCTTGGTTAAGTTCAACTCTTTATTCACCAAGTCATAACTGCGTTGGGCCTGCTCTAATTTGCTTTGCGCTGATTTTAACTCTTGCTGTTTTTGTATAATGTCATCTTGTAAAATAGACACACCAACGCTTTGTTCTTTGGCGCGGGACTGGTATAACGCCGTTTCATCACGTACGTAATTAGCATTATTATTGCTAAATTCATAATCAAAAACCAACGGCTGCCCAGAAACCTCTGCTTCTAATCTTAAAATTTTTGCCTGCAATGCTGATTGTTGCACTGAGCTTTCTCGAAAAGAAGAATTAAAACGGGTGTCGTCAATCGTCATCAAGATCTGATTTTTATTAACGACATCCCCTTCTTTGATTAAAATTTCTTTTACAATGCCACCTTCTAAATTTTGTACCACTTGGATATTGGAAGAAGGAATCACTTTGCCGACGCCAGAGGTCACTTCATCCACTTGTGCAATACTGGCCCAAAACAATGCCGCCGCAAAAAAACAAAGCACGGCCCATAAAATCCAATGTTGTTCTAAAGGGATGCCCAAGGCTTCTGCCGCGGTGCGTTCATTAATAAAATTTAAATCGTCTTTATGGAGACCCATGCTAGAGCCCCTTTTGTGGTGAGTGAATTTTGCCTTCAGCTAAAGCTTTTAACACGGCATCGCGAGGACCATCGGCAACCAGCACGCCGCCATCCATCACCAAAACACGATCGACTAAATCTAATAAAGTGCCTTTGTGGGTAATGAGAATCACGGTCTTATTCTGCAGGGTCCACTTTAAGCGTTCTTTAAAAAGCATTTCGCTTTTAGAATCCATGGCATTGGTGGGTTCATCTAAAATGAGAATGGGCGGATCGAGCAATAACGATCGTGCAATGGCAATGGATTGTCTTTGGCCGCCTGATAATTTTTCGCCACGCTCGCCCACCTGCAAATTGAAACCATGTGTTTCCTTGCCAATAAAGTCCAATACGCCTGCAATTTCACTGGCACGCAAAATAGCCGTTTCATCAATATAGGGCGCGGCTAAGGTAATATTATCGCGCACTGAACCATAAAATAATTGAATATCTTGTGGCACATACCCAATGTTGCGTCTTAAGGTGGGAAAATCCAATTGATTGATTTCTAGGCCATCCATTAAGATCGTGCCACTGGTCGGGGCATACAAGCCCATCAATAATTTTTCAAAAGACGATTTACCCGATCCGATTCTGCCAATGATGCCGACCTTTTCACCAGGATGAATGAGGCAAGACACTTTATTTAAAGCCGGTGCGGTTTGCTCTGCACTGTATTTCAAAGACACTTCTCTTAATTCAATCTTCCCGGCGAATCTGTCTTTATGAAGGGGATTTTTTTCGATAGAAGAATCTTCTGGCATCTGCATCACTTGATCCAAAGATCGGATAGAAGCCACCGATTGACGATACTGCGTCAGCAAGCCCGCCAAAGAAGACAAGGGTATCAAGGCGCGTGAAGTCAAAATGGTACACGCGATCAAGGCGCCCATGGTCATGCGGTGATCGCTGATTTCGTACACACCCACAATGATCACGATCACACTGGTTATTTGCTGTACAAAACCAGAAAAATTGGTCACCCAATTCGATACCATACGCACTTTGATGCCTGTTTCGGCCGCAGCACCCACTAAACTTTCAAACCGCCTTTGAAACATCCCTTCGGATTGCGTTGCTTTGATTGTTTCGATCCCCATCAAGGTTTCGTAAAGTAAGGCTTGTTTTTGTGATGAAAAGCGATACAAATCTTTGACGTCGGTATCCACCGCTTCTTGCGCCCAAAATCCGGACAAAATCAAAATGGGCACGGCCACAACAGGAATCAAAACAATTTCGTTCCCGATATACGAAATGGCAATTAAAAATAAAATAGCGAAAGGCAAATCAATAAACGTGGCCACAGTAAAAGAAGACAAGAAGTTACGATAGGCTTCGAATTGTTGCATGTTATTGGCAAACACACCGGCGGAATCCGGGCGTGCGGCCATTTTAATGTTTTGTATCTTGGCAAAAATACGCGCCGACAAGAGCACATCGGTTTTACGATTGGCTGCATCAATAAATTGGCTGCGTAAAACACGAATAATAAAATCAAAAAAATACAGGACCCCTACCCCAATCGCCAATACCCATAATGTGTCTAAGGCATCATTCGGCACCACACGATCGTACACGTTCATGGCAAACAAGGGTGAGAACAGGGCAAAGCAATTAATTAAAAAGGTGGCCAACACCACTTCTGTATAAATCGGGTACGTTAAAGCGATGGCGCTCCAAAACCAGTGTGATTTATGTGCCAAATAATCACTGTCTGTCCGCGATTCAAACACGTATTCAGGTTTAACCAATAAGCTGTAACCCGTATATTGGCGATTGAGGTCTTTTAACTTAATTTCTTCTTTGCCACCACTGGTTTCAGGCACGATGACCACAGCGGTATTTTTGTCTTTGTACGCAATCAAAATACAACTTTGTTTTTTCTGTAATAGCAATACACAAGGCAAAACCAAACTGCTTAATTGAGACAGAGGGCGACGCACCAGCTTGGCTTTTAAATGGGCTTTTTCAGCAGCGCGAATAAACAAACGCGGGGTCAATTGGTTGTCGACTAAGGGAAGGCCTGCCGTCAAAGCTTCGGCCGTATAGGGCTTGCCAAACACTTTGGTTAAATATTGCAAAGCTTGCAAAAGGGAATCTGCGGGCACAGTAGCCTGAGGCTCTACCTGCCAACTGGCGTCTTTACTTGGGTTGGATGCTTCTGCTACCCCATTTGATAATCGACCAGGCACGGGGAGACCTGGGTTGTCTGCTGCTGCCATGAGCGCATCCATGCTATTTACCTAGTTTAAAGATAGCTCATGATCTTTTAGGGCCGCCCTGGGGCAGCCACTAGGGCAGGCTCTAAGGGCAGTTGAAAATTCTACTATCTCGGCTGTAACGCCTCTATTTTCAACAGCCCTTAAGATATTTTTTTAAGATTTTCTTCAAACAAATCAATTACTTCTCGAAATTGTGCGGCATTTTCGTGGGATAAATGGCTGAGTGTTTTATGCGCCTGCAATACCCGTAATACTAAGTCATGATCGGATTCAAAAGAGGGCTTCACTTTTTCAAAGTCCGTGGTTTTCTCTGCAATTTTCGTGACCAAATCAAAAATTTTATCAAAACTCATTGCTGTTAAAATTTTATAAATATCATCGGGATGCGCAATCATCACTGGCTTTTGAGGCTCCAATTTTGTGGCAGCAAACCCGATTTGCGCCAACACCCCTAATATCGTGCTATCAACACTGTGGGTTTCTCTCAGATCGATGATTAAACCGAGTAAATCTAATTCCGCCTCAACCGCATCCAAACATTTTTGCAATAAAGCACTGTCTCGAAATCGAAACTCACCCAATAATTTGATAAAAATCACGCCTGATTGTTTTGACATATAAGCTTGAGCTGGAAAATTTTCTGTCATATCGTTTGCCTTTAACAATGCCTGCTGCGCGCCCTAGGGGCTATTGACATTTTGCTATATCGAGATGAAACACCTTGATTTTTGAGAAACGTAGCGCAGCATACATGGGCGTATGTGAGCAACGGATCGCAGAAAATCGAGGCGTTTCATCCGAGATAGTAGAATTGCCAACAGCCCCTAAGCATTCCGCTCAATTAATAACATGGATACATCATCCGGTAATGGGAGCCCTTCTTTTAATTTAAAAATACCCAGTAAGGCATCAATGGATAAATCACTGCGATGTAATAACTTTAATAATATATCTTCTTTTTCTTGAATCGAGTGTTCACCCAAAATATCCAAGACCCCATCCGAAAACATACTTAAGTGAAATCTTTCTGCCAAGCCCACTTCATATGCATCAAAATTCGCTTTTTCAAAAATCCCAATGGGGAATCCCTTGCCAGTTAAATACTGTGTTTGCCCATTTTGATGCAAAATAGGATTGGGAAAATGCCCCCCAATGCTATAACGCAGCATATTCGATTGATGATCAATCACACCATAGATCATGGTTAAATATTTGCCTAACTTTGCCAGATACAATTCTGCCGAAACCCGCTGTAATAACTCACTCGGGTTTAACACACATTCATCATCATGGGTGCGATAACGCACCAAAAGTTGGTTCATCAAACTCTTTAATAATACTGTCACGAAGGCAGAAGACGCGCCATGCCCCGAAACGTCGGCAATATAAAAGCCGGTACAAGTTTGGTTAATTTCGAAATAATCAATAAAATCGCCTGACAAATACAAGGAAGGTAAAATCGAATGGCTGAAGGAATACGGGCCACGTGAATACAATGGTTCGGGCAACAACTGCTGCTGCACATTGCGCCCTGCCTCTTGATCTTCTTGCAAAATTGCCAAGCTGTGTTTGAGTTCTGCATTCGCTGTTTCTAACTCATCACGGTAACGTCTGTTTTCTTCTACCAAACGCGACCGCTCTAATGATTTACACACAGCGTGTTCTAACACCGCCAAGTCGGTAATCGGTTTGGTCAGATAATCCCACGCGCCTAAACGTAAAGCTTCGATGGCATCGCTCATCCCCCCGGCACCAGAAACCACAATCACTGGCGTTTCGGGAGATTCACGGCTGATGGTGGCCAACACATCAAGCCCACCCAATCCCGGCATTTGTAAATCGCTTAATACAATATCAGGATGTTTGGCGTGGAAGATTTTGAGACCTTGTTCACCATCTTCAGCTTCAAGCACGCGAAAGCCGCTGTCTTCAAGATAAGCGACAATGCTTTGCCGTAATCCATATTCGTCATCAATGACAAGCACGGTGGCATCGGCCTCATCTGTCATGTTGACCTCGAAATAATATCTGTCTGACCAAAGATAGCAGGTCTATACAAGCGTGTAAGGCCGCGTTACACTGCTGCGCCGTAAAAAATGACGCGCCCTTCACGTTTCACGATATGAAGGGCATATAGGGTGGAACATGAAACAATCTAAAAAAGGGCTTCTTTGCCTGTCTTTTCTTCTTAGCCTAATGGCCAATGCGCATGCCGAACAAGCATCCGCCACAACAAACAAACGACCAAAAGGATCTTATTCCCTATCTGATGCCCTCACAAATGGCCAAACCCATTTTAAAATACGTTTTCGTGATGAATATGCGCACAGTCAGCTGTATCGCCAAGGCAATGCCCTCACCTTACAAACGCTGCTGGGCTATGAATCCGCCAGTGTGTTGGGGTTCCGCGCCGGTTTAGAATTAAACGGCGTGAGTGCAGCACACACCGACCGCTTTAACAGCGGAGATGACGCCAATAAAACGCAATACACCCCCATCATGGATCCCAAAGGCGCTGCCATCACCAACGGTTATATTGCGTATGATCGCCTGCCGGATACCGACATTATCGTGGGCCGACAATATATTGATTTGAATACACAACGGTTTTTTGGTCGTAATGATTTTCGCCAAAACCCACAAACGTTTGATGCCATTACGGTTCAAAATACGTCCTCTCCTGTGACGCTCTTTTACGCTTATGTGCGGCAATACAATTCAGGATTGTATAACGATCAATTAGAAACGAACCACGAAGATAGGCTTAACACCCACTTATTTAATGCAGTGTGGGACAATAAAACCATCGGTCGCTTGGCCGCGTATGGCTATTTGGTAGATGACAAAGTGATGCCCCAATACAATAGCGATACCTTTGGTGCCCGCTTTGATAGCCACTTTGATCTGAACCAATTGAATGTGGGATACGGCCTTGAGTATGCAAACCAAACTTCTGAATACCCTAATCCGGTTCATTACCATGCCCGGTATATCCAAGCACAGTTGGTCTTTACCAGCCAAACGTATTACACAAAATTTGCCTACGAACTGTTAGGCGCAGACAGTCAAGATCAGATTGCTTTACAAACCCCTTATGCATCCAATCACAATTTTTTAGGGGACAGTGATGCGTTTGTCGTGACACCGAATATTGGCGTGCAAGATGCCAGCACCACAATTGGTAGCAACCTGTCTGTGTACGATGTTTCTGCAACGTATCATTACTTTAAGTCTGATCATCACAATGTGGATTTGGGTAAAGAATGGGATATTGCCATTAAAAAAACGTTTGCTGAACATTATTACGCCAGCATTGCCTTTGCTGATTTTAACAGTGACGCCACTGCCTACGCAGTGGATACTGAAAAATGGTGGCTAACAGTGGGCGCAGCGTTTTAGTGCTAAGGGCTGGGGCTACCCAGCCCTTGTAGCGTTCACGCCGGTATAGAACAAACAAGGACGCTCAGGATCTCATGCGAGGCGGCGTTCCCGGCTACAGGATGAACCGTTACCAGCACTTAATCTGGCATTGTGCCAGCCCCCGCGCCGGTGTCTAAAGCGGCATCGGCAATTTGCCCATCTGAAATTTGATAAGCACGGTGTTGAAAGTAAAAATCACGCATCGTGGTATATTGATCGACTGCCACGGCGTTAAAGGCGCCTTCCTTCCCTAAATAATCAGTACGCTTTTGCAGAATATTCAATGCAGTCAAGCCATAACGATATGTATCGTTATCTAAATACATGTACGGTGTTAAAGCGACATCAGCAACATAACCCATGGTATCGCGCACAGTTGAAGGTCCTAAAAATGGCAAGACCAAATACATAGAATCGCAATAACCCCATTTTGCAAAAGTCTGCCCTGTGTCCTCGTCATGCTTTTCTAATCCAGCAGGCGTGGCAAAATCTGCTAAGCCCCCTACGCCAATTGTGGTGTTAATAATAATGCGCGCAAAATCGCTGGTGGCCTCAGCTGGTTTACCTTGCAAGAGATCATTCACCATGACGCCCACGTCACGCATATTCGCAAAAAAATTGCGTACCATGCCTTGCACAGGTTTGGGTGTCACAAAATTATAGCCTTGCGCAACAGGCTTTAATAAATATTTGTCATACGTTTGGTTAAATGAAAACATGGCCCGATTAAAAGGCTCGATGGGATCACGTTCATCTGCTTGCACAGGAGAAGTCATTAAACAGCCACTTAACACGCAAGCCGAGAGATAACGTGAACGCATTAACATAAAAGCTCCTTGAAATCAGATTGTTTCTTAGGGCGTGTCCTCATTACTACTATCTCGGCCGTAACGCGCCGATTTTCTGCGATTCGCCGCTCACATACTGCATGTATGCTCCGCTGCGATTCTCGAAAATGCAATGCGTTACGTCTCGATATAGCGTCATGAGGACACGCTCTATGCTTAATCTTTTCAGTTTAGAAGATACACAAAAAAAAACCCCGCTTTCGCGGGGTTTTTTTACTACAAGACGATTACCAAACAACTTGTGCGCGGAATGCCAACGCATCCACGTCATGGCTTGGGCCATTTAAGTTGTTGGATGGCAAGTCAGCATGCACATAGTTACCTTGAACTTTCAGGTTGTTATTAGCATACCAGTTCACGCCCACTGCAACGTTGTGTTCTGAACCACCATAAATGTTGTTGTCGTTCAAACCAACGTAACTGTAACGTGCTGCCACTTCCCATGCGCCGCATGGCATACGGGGTTTAACATTTTCGAATGTGCCGCTGTCGAAATCATAAATGCGGCTTTCGCCCGTTAACACATAAGAAACTTGACCGTAGAAACCGTTGAAATCAGTGTTGCTGGTGTTCAAACGATCCAATGACACGGCTTGGTATTCAGCTTGTGCGCTGAATGGACCCACTAAGTAAGCAGCTTCCACACCCCAAATCGTGTAATCGTCTACGTTGGCAATGTTGCCAGTGTTGACGCTGTACACATAATCACGCGCCAAGGCTTCTGGCACGCTGCGGAATGCCACAGTGTTGGTGCTGTTTTGTTCTTGATCTTGGTACAAACCAGACACACCCAAATGCCATACTTGATTTTCTGTATGAACGGGTGCGAAGGTCACACGTGCGGCAGCACCGACGCGATCAGAACCCGTGCCCACAGCACCTGAGCTAAGTGGCGTTGTGCCAGAACCAGAGTTGGCTTGATCAGCTGGGTGGTACAAAGCCCCTGCCACTGTGAAGTTGTGGCCTACGTAATCAGCGTAAAGACCTAAACCATAGTTAGGCGCAAACGCATAGGTCATTAAAGAAGGTTCTAAAAACGTACCCGCATCAGCAGAGGTCCAGCCTTCTAAACCGAGTGGGGCAGAAATTTGACCCAATGCGAAGGTTGAATCACGCATACCAACATAAGCAATGAATGCTTCTTTAATATGTGAGCCGCCGGTTTGTGAACGGTAAGCTTGATCAGCAAAGTCTAATTGTAATTTGTAAGACCAATCGCTGTAGAAGCCACCTTTGGTGGTGAGCTCAGCGCGACGAATGTGTGAACCTGAAGGATAATTCTGGTTAAGCGCATTGTTGTTGTCTGAATCAAAGAAAGTTTGGTCGAATTGCATACGACCATCTAATTTAAACCAAAAATCACCTTCGTAAACTTTTAAGCCGCCATCTGTAGAAACAGCTGTTCTTTCAGCCATTGCAACAGATGAAGTGGTTAGGGCAACGCCCGCTAAGGCAAGGCCGAAAATCGTTTTGGTTGACGCTTTCATCATGAATGCTCTCTCCTGGTTAAAAAAAAACGGCTTAACAAAACTAACGCAGTTTGCGCCAGTGTGTTCATAGCAGGCAACCGACTAACAACAGATTGATGCTATTTATTGTCATGCTTTGAAGGTAGCAGACAATTTGTATAATTACACGCTACGTGAAATTTTTTTTGTCGCACAAATTCATGCATCAAAAAATTGACGATGCAAAAATCTGCGACGAGAGATTAGGTGATAATCAATCAAGCATCAATAAAAAAATCCGTATACAACTTTGTGCCGGGTTGACACGCATACTGTGAAAAATCCACCACGCCTTTTTCTTTCAGATAGGTTTCGTCAATTAAAAACTGACCGGTAAACTGCTTCGATTCTTCTTGCACCAAATGTAAAACCGCATCCGCCATAATCGCGGGTTTGCGACTCCCTGCCAGGATTTCAGGCGGAAAATGTACGGCAATCGCAGCCGTGGCAATCGTGGTCTGTGGCCAAAGGGAATTCACAGCAATGCCGAAAGGTTTAAACTCTTCTGCCATGCCCAAGGTACAAAAGCTCATGCCATATTTTGAATAGGTATAAGCCAAATGATCTTTAAACCATTTTGGATTGAGATTCAGTGGGGGTGAAAGATTAATCACATGAGGATTCTTGGCCTTTTTCAAAAAAGGTAAGGCCGCTTGGGTAGAAAAAAATGTGCCCCTGACATTACAAGCCATCATCAGATCGAAACGTTTGTCTGTCATGGCTTCTGTATTGGCAAGATGAATGGCGCTGGCATTGTTGATTAAAATATCAATGCCCCCAAAATGGATGGCTGCTGCTTCAAAGGCTTGATGTACATTTTCAACATCTCGCACATCCAACAAAATGGGCAAGGCTTTCCCCCCCAATTTTTCAACTTCTTCTGCAACGGAATGAATGGTACCGGGTAATTTGGGATTTGCTGTTTGGGTTTTGCCGGTGATGACCACATTGGCGTGTTGTTTTGCAAAATGCAGCGCGATTTCGCGCCCAATCCCACGTGTGGCCCCGGTGATAAAAACGGTTTTATTTTTGAACATATTCACTCCATGAAATAAGGCACGTGGCAATCCATCATAAAAATCTATTTTACATGACGCTGCTTTGTTTCTTGCTCTTTCGGATGGATTGCTTCACAAAAACGGCCTCATATTCTAAGGCTTCGCTCATGCTTGAATGGCCGTTTTTGTTCGCAATGACGACGCTGGCCTTCAGGTAACGGCCTTGGACGCTCACCTACTCTACAAGAATTGTGCAAACAGCATAATGATGATGGCTGCCAACCAAATCATCCGTGTGCGCAACATACAGTCTTGCAGCGCTTGTGCACTGCCCTCGTCTCCCGCTGCTGAATGTAAACAAGGGGCGATGATACTTTCTGCTGATAAGGTGGGATTCAAAGCCAAATCACGCCAAATAGAAATGGTTTTTACAAAATGGCCTGATAAAGCAAAACTTAAAGCGATCACACGGGCAGGTAACCATTGCCACAGCACTTCGGCACGTTTAAACACCTGCTGGTGTTCGGCAGATAAGCTTTCGTCTTTTGCAAAATAATACAGTAACAGCGAAGCAAGCGCGCCAGCTGGCCCAAAAATCAATACCCAAAACCAAGTAGAGAGTTCATTTTTCATTTGAAGCAATGATTGTGATTCAGTTTGAGTTTCAACATGGGTATCACGATACGCTGACAAAACCCACATCACCGTCACCGTGGCCGCAATAAAATGTAAAAGGCCAAGCGCAATAAAAGTGAACCAAAAGAGGCACAACATAAAAATAAGTGAAGGCAGGATCACCCAGCTTACCACCGCCCTCTCTTTTTGTGTCGCCGCCAGGTGACCGGTTTTTTTTGCTATCCAACTTAGCTTTTTGGCCACGCAATCACTGACTGCTTGCGGAAAATACAAATGGCCAAAATGTAAAAGCGCGATACCAATGAGCAGGGGTAATAAAGTTTCCATGAGTGCCTCTTTATAGGGAGAGAACTGAATCGAGTAATTGACGAAAATAATCCCAATCAAATGCAGGGCCAGGATCCGTTTTACGCAGCGGCGCAATATCACTGTGCCCCACAACTCTATCAAGCGTAATCGCTCTTAACGAGGCTTTCAACTTGCTCACCAAATTGGCCAAGGCCACATACTGTGGATGGGTATACAAAATATCATCTGTTCCTTCTAACTCAATACCGATAGAAAAATGATTGACGTTTTCCTTGCCCATCAACATTGATTGGCCTGCATGCCAAGCCCGCTTATCAATCGCCACCAATTGATAAATTTGTCCCATGCGATCAATAAAAAAATGGGCCGACACTTTCAAATCTTTGATGGCATCAAAGCTTGGGTGCTGCGTAAAATCCAGCTTATTTTGAAAAAAAGCCAAAACATTTTTGGCCCCAAACTCACCTTGGGGTAAACTGATGCCGTGAATCACGATGCAATCAATCGTGGTTCCATCGGGTCTATCATCAAAATTCGGTGAAGGCACCGGTATCACATCTGGCAACCAAGAGAGTGTGTTCATGTTTGATTATTCATCCAAGGCTTTTGCTGAGTATATCCAAAAAATCGCACGTACCACGTTAGAAGAAGATTTGGGGCAAGGTGATGCTTCAGCCGAATTGATTCCAGTCGACCAAACCTTACAAGCCGAAATCATCACGCGCGAACCCATGGTTCTGGCTGGGCAAGCTTTTGTCAATGCTGTATTTCACACCCTTTCACCAGAAGTGGCCGTAAAATGGCATCATGAAGAGGCTGCCTGGGTGCCAGAAAAAACCACACTCTGTCACATTTCAGGCAATGCCCGGGCCTTATTGAGTGGCGAACGCACTGCCTTAAATTTATTGCAAACCCTTTCTGGCACCGCTACGCAAACCAAAGCATTAAAAAGTAAAATAGACGATCTCGATTGTGTGCTTTTGGATACGCGCAAAACGCTCCCCGGTTTACGCTTGGCACAAAAATATGCGGTTTATTGCGGTGGAGGTCACAACCATCGCATGGGTTTATATGATGCCGTGTTATTAAAAGAAAATCATTTGGCTTGTTTTGATTCGATAGCGCAAGCGGTTCATACGGCCCAGACCCGTTTTCCCAAGCTGAAAATTGAAGTAGAAGTCGAAAGTTTAGGTCAATTACAAGAAGCGTTATTGGCGGGCGCACAACATATTTTATTGGATAATTTTACCTTACCCCTATTACGTGAAGCCGTTAAAATCACTGCGGGAAAAGCCGCGTTAGAAGCCTCTGGCAACGTGACGCAGGACACGATTCGCGAAATCGCGCAAACAGGTGTAAACGCGATTTCAGTTGGGGGGATTACGAAGCATTTGCATGCGATTGATCTTTCGATGCGCTTTCTGGGTTAAGGCGCTGCGCTTCGCGGAATCATTAAATGCCTGCGGCGCGCCCGGCTTCGCCGCTCTGAGCCCTCTCCCATGAGGCTTTGCGAATGGGAGAGGAGACAACTCATGCGAGGCTTTGTGAGCATTGAGATGTCGGTGAGGGCGCGCCGCAGGCAAGCTGCTACCAATAAAGACAAACATTTAAATCACCAGCAAGTTGTTGGTGTACTGGAGATTTAACTTTTACGCGATGTTCGACTTTATTATTTAGTGGCACTTTTCAGCCTGCCTGCGGCGCGCCCGGCTTCGCCCCAGCCCTTCGCTGTCGCTACGGGCGCTCGACGGGAAAAAGCTAACGCTTTTTCTATTTCCGTCTCGCCCGCGCTGACTACGTTTGAGTACAAACGTGTCATCGCTCCTCTCCCGTGAGTACACGGGAGAGGCATCCAGATTCGAATCTCCATCTCGTCCAGCGCTTCGCCGCTCTGAGCCCTCTCCCATGAGGCTTTGCGAATGGGAGAGGAGACAGCTCATGCGAGGCTTTGTGAGCACAGAGATGTCGGTGAGGGCGCGCCGCAGGCAAGCTGCTACCAATAAAGACAAACCTTTAAATCACCAGCAAGTTGTTGGTGTGAAAGCGAGAAATAAGCGCACACCAAGAGATTGCATCCTTTTTTGCCTTAGCAATCCCTACCTATCCGCCGCCCCAACAATAAGCTGAGCAATCATCTGTTTCGACACTTCACTTTCTTGAGCCAAAGTAAATAAGGTTTTGGCCATTTCAAAAAACTTAGGCGTCGGTTCTTTTAAATGGGCATTGAGCTTTTCTGCTGTGGCATGCATCGTTTGCGTTTGTAATAACACTTCCGAGAAGCCTTTAAAGTTTTCTTTCAGTTTCTTTTCATTTAAACGCACTTTTGGCAGCGCAGGGGTTTGCTCTGCCAAACGCCATTCAATGGCCACGCCCAATCGGTTTTCCTCAATATCAATGAGGGGAATAAATTGCAAGGTCATCAGGGTACCTGCAAAATCTTGGGTTAATAAAAGCGGGGAAGCCAAAGTTTTTAATACGGTTCGGAGATTATCCGCATCATCAAATAAATTGACGAAACGGGAACCTGATAAATTGCTGGCAGCAAAACCCGATATTTTCTTTTCAATAGCGGTTTCTTGTTGGCGAAACCATTTATACAAAGCATTGTTGTAATAGCGAATGACACCCAAATCATCCACCAGCATCACTTTGGCTTGTACTGCATCAACGGTGCGTTTGTAACATAAAGCATCGCTGCCTTTTGCGGCAATCCGCTTTGCCAAGGTGACGGCTTTACGATACGCATAGAGGGCAATGCAGAGTAACGCCGCGATCACCAAACTCAATACCGTTTTAGAGATCAGATGACCACAAAAAAGGAGCACCGCCACAGCAGCCCAAGAAGCAAACAAACTTAAAAACAATGTATATTGCAAAGGCTGATTAAGATATCTCATTAACGACTCCGCCTGATGACATTTGGCTCGATAGAAAGATTCTCGATTGACAGCATGATGCGATAATTAGATTTTGCCAAAGAGAGTGTTTCGTCTACTTGATCATAATGCATCACAAGGTGATGTGCCGTGTGCGTGGGCTTTAAAACAGCCAGATAAAGCTCACCCGCTTTGTTTTGCAAACTTAAATCAATACTGCCCAGATCCTCATCCGGCTCGAAGGGGGGATTATTGGCTTCTGTCAATTGTAGCGAAATTTTCTTTTCATCCCCCTCCAAAATAGAACCCTGCCATAACTTCACATTTTGTAATTTCTGTGCGTAACGAGATAACCAATGCAATGGGGCTTCGGGAATACGTTGTAAACTGTCTTTATGTTGCTTTACGTCTTCGCTTAAAACACTAATATAAAGTTCGTCGCCCTGTTTGTTTTCTGTTTGAAGGGGTTCGATCCATTTTAAAGTGACCGTCACATTGACAGTGTGTGCCCATGTAAGTGGACTCAAAAGAAGTAACGCAGGCAAGAGCATTGTCTTTAAGTTCCGCATGATCCTTCCCTCTTTATTAGGGACTGTTGACCTTTCTACTCTCTCGGATGAAACGACTTGATTTTCTGCGATACGTTGCTCACATACGTCGATGTATGCTGCGCTACGTTTCTCGAAAATCAAGTCGTTTCATCTCGATATAGCGAATTGTCAACAGCCCCTAGTGTTTTGAATGACTATCAATATAGTGACAAAACTGCGCCATTAAGGCCATTCCCTCATCTGTCAAAATACTTTCAGGGTGAAATTGTACCCCAAACACAGGGAAATGCGTGTGCGCTAAAGCCATAATTTCATGCTCTTCACTGCGCGCCGTCACCCTTAATTGGGGCGACAGATGCGTTTCATCCACAATTAAGGAATGGTAACGCCCCACCCGACAAGGAGAAGCCAGCCCAGAAAATAAGCCTGAACCATCATGAAAAATAGCAGAACTTTGTCCATGTAGGGGGCGTTTTGCACGACGGGTTTGACCACCCAAGGCTTCGTTTAAGGCTTGATGCCCCAGACACACCCCTAAGACTGGAATTTTATCCAAAAAATATGCGATGGCATCAATACTCACGCCCGCTTCTTGTGGCGCGCCAGGACCGGGCGAAACAATTAAGGCGCGGGGGTTTAATTGCCTGATATTTTGTAATGATTCGGTATTGGGCACAATGTGGGTCGGCTGCTTGCTCACCAGTCGCACATACCGCGCCAAGTTGTGAACAAAAGAATCCACGTTATCGATGATGACGATCATAATTGACAACCTAACTTCGCAATTTTGGCTTCTATCTCAGCCCATTCTGATTCAGGATCAGACAGTAAGGTAATGGCGCCCCCGCCGTAGCAACGCATTGTATTGTCTGTGATAAAAAGGCTGCGAATCAAAATAGCGCTGTCAAAGACATTGGCATGAGACAAATAAAATAAATGCCCACAATAAAACTGTCGGGCAAGGACTTCGAAGCGATCAATCACTTTCATACTTTGCCGTTTGGGTGCGCCGGTAATCGATCCTGCCGGAAATAAGGCCAATAGGGCATCCCACAGCGTGTGATCTTTTTTTAATTTCCCTTGAATCACGGATACCAAATGGTGCACCGCGGCTTTGGTTTCTAAGCCACATAATTGTGTCACGCGAACAGATTCATCTTCTGCGATTTTAGAAAAATCATTCCGCATCAAATCCACGATCATGGTATTTTCAGCTTTGTCTTTTTCGCTATTCAGTAAGGTTTCTTTAGCTTGCCTGTCCTTCACCGAATCGGTTTCTCTTTTAATCGTGCCTTTGATCGGCCTGGCTTCTAATAAACCTTTTGTGTTTTTTAAAAATCGCTCCGGTGAATACGACAAAATGGTATATCCGGCGCCTGCAAAATAGCCACCAAAATCTTCTTTTAACTGCTGCGTCAAATATAAATAATATTCAAACGAATTGAATTGTGGTGGGAGCGATGCCGTGAAAGCATTGGCAAAGTTGACTTCGAATATTTCCCCGTCACGAATGCATTCTTGGATAGCCTCAATTTTTTTTAAATACGCTGCTTTGGGAATGGCAGCTTGCCATCGCAAAGGGGTAGGCAAGCCTGTCGGCTGCGTAGGGCGTGTCCTCATGACCACTATCTCGGCCGCACCGCCTTGATTGTCTGCGATTCGCTGCTCACATACTTCATGTATGCTCCGCTGCGATTCTCGAACATTCAATGCGTTATGTCTCGATATAGCGTAATGAGGACACGCCCTAATATAAGGATGCGCTAGGGGCTGTTGACAATTCGTTATATCGACAGCTCCGAAAATTTCGCCCCAATGCGCAAGTGCTGTTTTGGCGTGGCTTTCACGCATGCTATTTGAACTGGCAGGCCAGCCTGTTGCGATTAAGCAGGTAGATTGCGTGACATGATCAAAAGCCAAAACCATGGCGTACACATTCACTTCTGCCAGTGGCAGGGCTTCGCGTTTTATATTTCGAATAAACGGTTCGGTCATTTCGCCTAAATCATAAGCCAACACTCCGGCAAAACCGCCTTGAAAAGGCGGCAATATCGGGCATTCTTTTAAGGCGTACGCTTTTTGTTTTTGTTTAAGCGTATCGAAAAAAGCCTGAGCCTGTTGAATGTCCGTGAGGACAAAAGATTCCACCACTTGCCAAGCGATATAACTGTACTGAGAAAGCCCTGATCCGGATTCATTGCTTTGGAACACAGCCAGCTTTTCTTGCCCCTTTAAAGAGGCAAGGTAGAAAGAAACGGGGGCGTAGGGCAGATAAGCATAGAATGGGGTCATAAGAAAGATCTAAAAATGCATCATTGGTTTTAACAGATAGGTTAACAGAGTTCGTTCGCCAGTAATAATATCGGCATTCACTTGCATCCCAGGCATTAACTGCTTTTCAAGAATAGGCGCTTCATGCTGCTCATTTTTTAATTGAATGAGCGCTTTATAATACGGATGCTGATTTTCATCTAGAAAAGTGTGGCTTGATACACTTTTTACCCTGCCCTGTAATGGGCCAAAATGGCTCAAATTAAATTCGGCCACTTTAATACGCACCCCATTGTCGAGCTTCACTGCTTCGATATCTTTTGGATTCACACGGGCCTCGATTAAAAAAGCGTCATCCATGGGAATCACTTCTGCCACCACCTGCCCCAGTGCCACCGTCTCGCCAGGCACAGATGTCAGATGATTTACCATGCCATTCACAGGACTGGTCAGGAATAAATGCGCCAAGGCATCACGACATTTCTGAACACTGGCTTCCGCGGCCAAAAGTGCTACGGTATTGCTATTCAATTTCTCACTTTGGCTTTCGCGAAATTTGGCTGTGGTTTCGCTCAACATCGCACGCGCTTCTTGCAACAATAATAAAGCTTGCTCTTTTTTACCTGTAAATTGGGCCAAATTGCTTAGCAAACTTTGATACTTTTCTTTTGCGTGTAATAAACTCAACCGTGATAGGTGCTGCTTTTTTACCACACCCAGGCTTTCTTTAGACAACTCAATTTGTAATTTTAAAGTTTGAATCCCCATGTCGGCAATTTCAGCTTCTTTTTCTAAACGCGAGATATGGGTATGCAACACTTCAAGTTGACTTTCATGTGCGTTTTTTTGTTCGTTGTATAAACGCAAGGCATCTTGTGCCAAAGTGGTGGCTGTTTTGATTTCTTCATGCGTTTTAGGGTTGCCTGCGGCCACCAGTTGCATTTCGCTTAAAGGATCGCCTGATATTAAAAAGCGTAAACGGGTATCGTTTATCGCGATCGCCATTTCACGTGCGCGCAATGTTTGCAATTCTGCTTTTGTGCTGGCTGGATCTAAAGATAATAAAAGCGCACCCTGTTTAACGCGATCTCCATTTTTCACCAAGACAGAGGAAACCAAGCCTTCCTTTAAGGGTTGTATTTTGGCAATGTCCCCTTTTGGAATGATCACACCCGGTGCATGCGCCACCTCTTGCATGGGTGCAATCATGGCCCACAGTACAAGCAACCACACCACAATACCGGTGGCAATAATGGTGTTCAGCACAAGCGCTGAGGATCCTGAATCTTCTAACGCAGAAGCTTGCAACAAATGTTGAAAACTTTGTTTTTTGACCACACGTTCGCTTGTCATGGTTTTCACTCCATTTCAGATCGTATTGTGTCTAACACATTCTGTGGAGACCCATTTAACTGTAATTTCCCCCGATCCAGAAACAATATGCGATCACATTGTTTCATGTGTCCTGGCCTGTGCGTCGCCATCAAAATGGTTTTTTCGCCTTTTAATTCATTGAGTAAGGCCATTAAGTGTTTATCGTCTTCTGCATTTAAGCTTGTGCCAGGTTCATCTAATAATAGAATACCGGCTTCTTTAATCAGCACACGTAATAGACCTAGTTTTTGCTCAAAACTGGCGGGCAATTTACCGGCTGCCTGGGCATGCACCAAGGTATTAAATTGATAGGGTAAGCGCATGATTTCTTCGTAAATACCGATTTTTTTAGCCCAGTACACTATTTTATGAAAAGGGGCTTTTGGATTGGCCAGCAGAATATTTTGTAACACGGTGCCATAAAACAAGGTGGTTTGTTGTGGCATATACGCCAAGGCCTGACGCAATGCGATGACATCGCCGTTGTTCACTGCCTTTCTATCAATCAGAATGCCCCCTGTTTGCGGGGCATAGAGCGCGGGAATCATTTTCAGCAAGGTGGATTTACCCGATCCATTTTTACCCGCAATACACACCCACTCCCCTGCTGGAATAGTAAAACTGATCTCTTGTAAGGCTGGCTCAAATTCAGGCTGATAAGCAAAACTCACCTGCATAAAATCAATATTGCCTTTGATGGGTGGGACACTTTCTGCTGCTGTCTCGCCGCCTTGCTCTAAGGGGCACTGGATCAAGGCATTCATCTCTGTGATGCTCGATTTGATTTGATTCAAATTCGGAAAAATTGAAAACAATACTTTTACATGCCTTAAAATGTGCCACGAAAGCATCAAGCTCGCTGCCAAGGCCCCTACCGTCAATTCGCCATTCGAAATCGCAAGCACACCGAAAAGTACCAAGCTCAACCCTGTAAACAGCATTAAAAACTCTGTGAGGGCATCCATCATGGCATGCGAACAAACTTGTTTATATTCATCGGTGCAGGCTTTGGCTAAATAAGATTCGAAACGATTTTCCCAAATACTTTCGTACGCTGCCGTTTTAAGAATGCGTAACTGAGACAAGGCTTCAATTTGAAAATTTTGTTTGGTGAGGTGGCTCTGCTTCTTTTTTTCTGTGGCCAACAGCACGGTTGGATATAAAAAAAGGTACAACCCCAAAAACACACCCAGCATGGCCAAGGGCACCAAGACCAAAGCCTTGCCTATCACCGCCAATGCCATCGTATAAACCAGGATGAAGGGGATTTCCAGCACAATGAGTGCCAAATTTCCGGTAAAAAAAGATTTGATGCTATCAAAATCTTTTATTCGCGCGATCTGTACCCCAACCGTTGCGGATTCAATCATGGTCGGCGACAAAGACAAAAGACGCACACGGGTTTCGTCATCCATGGCTTTACCCAATCGTGTCCCAATATAGGTGACCACTTCTCGACGCATCCCTTGCAATAAGGTGATTCCCATCAAAACAATCAAGGCACCAATCATAAAGTTAACCGCTGAGGAATAAGATTGTGTGTTGATGGCCGTGTTGTAAAGCACCATGATGAATAAAGGGATGCATAATGAAAAGCCATTTAAAAAAACGGATAGCAAGATCACCTGCTTGAATAATCCAAAGCGCGATAAAAAATCAGGCAGCACAGATAACGATTTTATCATGGACGTATTAATTGGCATGGGATACCTCTGACAAGGTGGGGCTCAATTCACGCAAGCCCTCTGCCGATAAGTGATACACACGATCTGCCAAAGCAATCATAGAAGGGCGATGTGTGACCATAATGCACGTCCATTTACCTTTATTTTCTAAGATAAATTGTTTTAATTTTGTGTCACTTTTGCTATCCATGGCTGCATTGCCTTCGTCAAACAAGACAATTTTAGGCTGGTTGATGAAGGCTCTTGCTATCACAATGCGTTGTTTTATCCCGCGAGAAACGGAATCGACTGCTGTTTGACCCAAAACTGTTTCGTAGCCATAGGGCAATGTCTGAATAATGTCGTCAAGCCCTAAGGCGGTGCTTAAAGCAAGCGTTTTAGAAGAGATCTCTGCCTCTTGAAAGCCTGTCATGTTATCTAACACATTGCCTTGAAAGAGCACCCCATTTTGTGGGATGTAACCTATTTTTTCACGGTACGCCATTTTATTGATATACATGATGTCTACATTATCAATACGAATGTCACCTTCTTCAGGTTCATATAATCCGGCAAGCAAAGCCAGCAAGGTGGATTTACCACTTTGGGTTTCGCTGGTAATGGCAATGATTTCACCTGGCGCAACTGTCAGATTGATATTACGAAAAACCCACGGCTCCGCTTTGCTAAAACGAAATCCCAGGTTATGAATGTCAATTTTCCCTTTTTCAATCTCAAAATGGTTATGAGGATAAGCGGATTCTTGGGGTAAATTTAAAATTTCATTCTCGTGCATGCGTGCAATACGAATTGCTTGTAAACGACCATACAAGACCATGGCTTTTGAGTAAGGGATCATGATACGCGCCGCTAACACGATACAGGCTGCCAACTCTCCAAAGGTCATACCGTGTGCCATGACAAAAAATAGGGCGACACTTGCCAGTACCACCACATTCATGTGGGTCATCATCGATCCAAATCGCGCTTGTTCCGCATGAATGGCGGCCACTAAATTGTCATCTGTCGCCATACGCTGTTGTAATTTTTCATAATGGCGCATCATTTGTGATTCCATACCAAACGCTTTGACGGTATGAATGCCTTCTAGAATATCGATTAAATAATTGATTTTTTCTTGATTTTTAACATTACGTTTTTTGAATATCGCGAACAAGTTCCCCGTCTGACCACGTGAAAAAAACAGCATGGCGCCCATTACCCCGACAAAAAGCAGGCTCAATAATGGGTTAATCGTGGCCATCACAATAAAAAAAATCACGCCAAAGGGTAAATCGACCAGAAGTGGCAAGACTTGTCCGCCTAAAAAATCGCGTAACTCGTCCAATGCATTGAGTCGCTCTAAATGCACTGCGGCCCCTTGACGCTCTGTGCTTAACAAATCAGCTGTTAAAATATGAGAAAAAGCCCGTTTGGATTTTAAATAATGATACCGAACATTGGCCCAAGCGCTGACATGGGCGCGTAATATTTTAAGACCGCACTCCACAAGAAGCGCCACGCTCAAACAGCCAGCCAAAAAATAAAGGGTTTCGAAAGCCTGATTTGGCAGAATGCGATCATAAACTTGCAAGAACAAAATGGGTAAACCCAAGCCCAATAGATTAATCGCAAACGAAGCCAGTAAAAGGCCGCCAAGCCTATCCTTATTGGGTAACCAACTGGCCAAAGGGGCCGAATGATCTAAAATGCCCAAGGCTTGCAATTGCGTAATGAACTCCTTTTTCAGGGCACGATGATAAAAAACGATTTTTCGTTTAACATGCCGCATCCTTTTATAAAACGCACGCTGCCCCATACGCGTTTCCCCATACTCAAGATAAATGAATTCATTGTAAGCGTTCAACCCTATGCCAAAACTTTCAAGAACGTTCATTTTTGAGACAAGATTGCATATAAAATCGAGGGAAAAGTGCTTATGACTCTTTAAGTCGCGCATTTTCCCGATGGTTTTAGACGCAATCTTGGGGGCTGTTGAGATTTCGCTATATCGAGATGAAATGCCTTGATTTTCGAGAAACGTAGCGCAGCATACTCAACGTATGTGAGCAACGTATCGCAGAAAATCGAGGCATTTCATCCGAAATAGTAGAAATATCAACAACCCCCAGCCAAAAAGGAACGTTCCTCGCTACAGGGTGAACAGTTCAATTCATTTTCATTATAGGAGTGAATATGCATTCTTCAAAAACAGGCGTGTTACTCATTAACTTAGGCACACCCGCCCAGCCTACCCGCCTTTCTGTTTGGCGCTATTTAAATGAATTCCTAAGCGATCCCCGCGTGGTGGCTTTGCCTGCCCTCATTCGGTTGCCATTGGTGTGGGGAGTGATTGCGCCTTTACGGGCAGGGCGTTCAAGCGAGGCGTATCAAAGCATTTGGGGGACTTCGGGCTCTCCCTTACTGACACATTCACTCATGCAAAAAGAACGTTTACAAGAAAGCTTGGGACGGGAAACACCAGTGGCATTGGGCATGCGTTACGGGCAACCCAGTATTCAAGCAGCCTTGGCCTGGCTTTTAGCACAAGGCGTGCAACACATTAAAGTGCTCCCGCTCTTTCCACAGTACGCCAGTGCGGCCACAGGATCGGCGATTGAAAAAGTCTTACAGACACTGCAAAAACAAAACGTGATTCCTTCTTTTGAAGTCATTGCTGATTTTTATGATCATCCTTTGTTTATTCAAGCCTTGGCCCAAACGGCCGCTGAAGCCTGCGCCCCCTTTCAAGCCGATTTTATGTTAATGAGTTTTCATGGCTTACCCGAGCAACATGTACGTGATGCCGAATCAAAATCAGTGCCGTGCGATCATAAGGGAGCGTGCCCTGCTATCCATACACAAAATCAATTTTGTTATCGTGCGCAATGTTATGCCACGGCCAAAGCCTTGGCTGCGCAATTGGGTTTTACTGAAAATGAATATCAAATTGGTTTTCAATCACGATTGGGCAAAACGCCTTGGATCAAACCCTATACAGACGCAATCTTGCCACAATTAAAAGCCCAAGGCGTGAAACGATTGGCCGTTATTTGCCCTTCATTCGTGGCCGATTGTTTAGAGACATTAGAAGAGATTGGGATACGGTTAAAAAATGAATGGTTAAGGTTGGGGGGTGAGGCGTTTTTGCTTGTCCCCAGTGTGAATGCCCACCCCGCTTTTATTCGCTTCTTGGCAGAGCGTTTGGGATCGGGCCTGTTGACATAAGTCTACACAAGGTTACACTTAGTGTAACTTTCTGTAGAGTATAAACCCTATGCAGCCGCTAAACATATTGGTTAATTGGCTTCAGGAAAATACAGATGAAACGCACTCATTATTTTCCTTACAAGATTTTCATCCCCTTTTTCCTGATTTATCTGATACCGCCTTCAAGACCTTATTGAGTCGGGCGGTACGTCTAGGACATTTACAAAGAGTATGTCGTGGGCTATATGTCTATGAAAAAAGCACGCCACAAGATGGGTTGTTGTTGTTTCATGCCGCTGCTTATTTAAGAAGTGATGAATTTAATTATATTAGTTTAGAGAGTGCGTTAAGTGATGCGGGGGTTATTTCTCAAATTCCAATGAATTGGATTTCAATTGTGTCATCTGGTCGCAGCAATATTATTTCTTGCGGCGAGTTCGGTCATATCGAATTTGTCCATTCCAATCAAAACCCAACTACTATCATGGAACAATTGACATATGATCCAATTTGTCGATTATGGCGTGCCAATATTGCGCTAGCGATTCGAGACATGAAAAAAATGCATCGCAACTGTGATTTAATAAATTGGGATTTCGTAAATGACCTTATTTGATGAATTAGTAAATGTAGCTTTAAAAAATCAATCTCAACTATCCCCCTTAAGAATCGTGGTAGAGAAAGAATTGCTCCACCACGATATACTCAGAGTGATGCGCAGCCATCATTTGCTTAAAGATCTCACTTTTATAGGCGGTACTTGTTTACGATGCTGTTATGGTGGGGTGAGATTAAGTGAAGATTTGGATTTTACAGGAGGTCGTGATTTCTCACGAAATCAATTAGCGACAATGGGTGAAGCTTTAACGAAAGGCTTGCAAGCTAAATACGCCCTGTCCGTATCAGTCAGTGCCCCAATAAAAGACAAGCAAAATGCCGACACCTGGAAAATAAAAATAGAAACTCGCCCCGAAGCAAAAAGCTTACCGGCTCAACGAATCAATATTGATATTTGTGCATTAACCTCATACGAAAAACGCCCAATGATGTTAATAAATCCATACGGTGTCGATATGGGGACAGCAGGTCTCATCATACAAGCCCAGAGTCGTGAAGAGATTTATGCTGATAAGTTGATTGCTTTTGCATTCAGGCCAAACCGAATAAAATATCGTGACTTATGGGATATCGCATGGTTGCATGGTCAAGCAATAAAACCAAAATTAGATCTCATCCCACTTAAATTAAATGAACGCGGTCATGAGCTAGCCACTTTTTCAAATCTATTTAATGAACGCTCACAATTGCTTAAAGCAAAACCTGAAATGAAAATAGAGTTTCAATTTGAAATGAACCGGTTTTTAACAAAAAATCAATATAACCAAGATATCGAACAAAATGATTTATGGGAGTTTATTACTTTCCTAATGACAGATTTTTCGCAACAGTTCCTGTCGCAATTTGCTTGTCCCTAGCCTGAATACCCAATTTTTCGGCCAACATCGTGGTGGGATCTTTGCGATACGCAATGGCCACGCTCACTAAAATAATCCACGAGATGACGGGGAGCAACAGCACTGCCACTATCACAATGAAAATGGCCTAAATAAGATTGATGAATCATCGCGCTGAGTGTCTCATCCATAAAGGCTTGACTGCCAGCAGCCGAGGTCCCTTCTATTTGGGTATCATTGATTTCAGGATCACAATTGATCACCGCAAAGCGCTTGATCAGGCCCATTTTGTCATGAAAATTAGGTGCAGGCATGCATAACCAGAAGAAAATAAGCTTAGCCCAACTCTAACACACAAAATAGGTCAGCTTGAGCACTCATTTTTGATGCTTCCCTACCTCCCCCAGATTTTGTAAGCTGCCCGCCAGCTTCACACCACCAGAGAGCGCATTCATGCTAAGCCCAGCCCAATTCGCAGAAAAAAAAGCCCGCAACGAAAAAATCGTTTTCTGCACTTGTTATGACTATACCTTTGCGAAAATCGTCGAAACGGCTGGCCTAGATGCCATATTGGTTGGCGATTCCTCTGCCATGGTCATGCATGGCTATCCTGATGTGATCCCTGCCACGGTTCCCATGCTGGCGGCTCATACCGCTGCTGTGGCCCGTGGTGCCAAAAACACCTTTATCGTGGCCGATATGCCTTTTCTTTCTTTTCGCCAAGGGAAATATAAGGCCGCCGAAGCCGCAGGCGCATTAATGCGCGCTGGCGCCCAGGCTGTCAAAATCGAAGGCGTGGAAGGTCATGAAGACGTGATTGAATTCTTGGTGCAATCTGGGATTCCCGTGATGGGACATATCGGATTGACCCCTCAATCCTTAAATCAATTAGGGGGATTTAAAGTACAAGGCAAAACCATCGAAGCGGCCGCACGTGTCACATTAAACGCACAACAACTGGAATCATTGGGTTGCTTCAGCGTGGTCTTAGAATGTATTCCGCAAGGGTTGGGCCAAACCATCAGCGAACAATTGACTATCCCCACCATTGGCATCGGCGCAGGCGAACATACAGATGGCCAGATACTGGTGTTACAAGATTTATTGGGCATGAATACAGGTTTTAAACCCAAATTTTTGCGCACGTTTTTAGACGGCGCGGCACTCATTCAAAACGCATTGCAAGAATATAAAGTGGCCGTGCAAGAAGGCACGTTTCCGAATGAGGCAGAGCGTTATCGATGAAGATAGATACCGTTTCAACGCTTGTCTCTTTTTGGTGCAACCGCCAATGTGACTTTTTGCATCATTTTGGCCGTTACTTTTTCCTGATTTTCAATTTTACTGATATAAGATTGCTTAACACCCATTCTCTCGGCAAGCTCCTCTTGTGTGACACCCGCTTGAATGCGCGCTAAGGCAACTGGATTATCAATATAATCAGCAGGATCAAACACCTCATAATCTTCATTTTCTCGCGAAGATTTTAATTGTTCGGCAATTTGATGGCGTAACGCCTGATAGGTAGCAACAGGTAGCAGAACGTACTCAACCCTGCCATCCATTGCTTTAATTGTTTGTAGGTTCATTTGTAAGCACCTCCTCGAGGTTTAATTTTTTCAATTGAAATAATTCTCACTTCACTATCTCTATCGAAAATAATGCGCCATTGTCCAACACGCAGGCGAAAATAAGGCTCACCTTGTAGTTTCTTGATATCTAAGCTTGGGTTGTCTGGGTTTTCTCCCAATAAAACAATCTTTTCAGTAACTCTGGTTTTGTCAGGTTGCGACACGCTTTGCAGTGCTTTCTTAGCTTGTTTTTTAATAAGTAGCGTGTATGACACTGCAACACCATTATTATGACTCATTAGTGATATATTAGGTTATATTTAGTTATATTTCCAGTTTTATTCACTATTGAAGGCACGTTTCCAAATGAGGCAGAGCGTTATCGATGAAGATTTGCTTAAATCCGCCCACCCGCATAAACTTAGTTCATTGAACTTAGTTTACAGGCGTTTTACATGCATACCGTGAATATCCATGAAGCGAAAACCCACTTGTCTCGTTTGGTTGACGAAGCGGCCAACGGTGAGCCTTTTGTGATTGCCAAAGCGGGTACGCCCATGGTTAAAGTCATGGCACTGAACGCACCCTCACCCACCGCATCCCGACGCACGGGTTTTTTGGCGGGGACCCTCTCTATCCCAGATGATTTTGACACCTTAGGAGCGCTTGAAATTGCGCATCTTTTTAATGGTGCAGAATGAAACTGTTATTAGACACCCATCTGCTTCTTTGGGCTGCAGGCCAACCTGAAAAACTCTCTGCTGCTGCCCTTGCCTTGATCAATGATGTTCAAAACGAATTGTTATTCAGCGTGGCGAGCTTGTGGGAAGTGACCATCAAGCTTGGTTTGGGCCGAGAAGATTTTCGAGTGGATCCCAGACTGTTACGACGAGGCTTACTCGATAACGATTATTCTGAATTATCAATTGCCAGCGAACACGTTGTGATGATTGATACACTCCCCCACATACATAAAGACCCATTTGATCGGCTGCTGGTTGCGCAAACCATGGCAGAAGGCATCACGTTGCTTACATCCGATCCCATTGTCGCCACCTACCCGGGTGCTGTGCGATTGGTTTAAGCTCACCCCCATATTGATGCGCCCTCAAAGTGGCGCTATTTAGAAAATAGCGCCATAATTGCGCCATAAGTTTAAAAAATAGCGCCATAATGCGATGCATGATCCTCAACCTCTACTCCAAAGCATTCAAACCTCCCAAGCCGGAATCACTCTGGCTGAATTATTGCGCCTACACACAAATGTACCCAAACGTACTGCTCAACGGTGGGTTCAACAATTCATTTTAAGAGGCTTAGTCATCGCTGAAGGGCGTGGTCCAGCAAGACACTACTTCCCCACCCCAAACAAGCTGGCATCAGAAATTGCGCCTGAAAGCGATGCCTTTCCTGATTACATTCCTTTATCTCTGGGCGCCCGAGAGGTCCTTTCATATGTGGCGCAACCCATTGCAGCTCGTACAGCAGTGGGCTATCAGCGTGAGTTTTTAGATGCTTACCAACCTAATCAAACCTGGTATCTTTCTGCATCCCAACGTCGGCAGCTTCATCACCTTGGCGATACAGGGCAAAAAAATCGTCTGGCAGGAACCTATGCACGTGCAATTTATGCAAGACTCTTGGTTGATTTGTCTTGGGCATCTAGCCAATTAGAAGGCAATACATACTCACGTTTGGATACAGAGGCACTGATTGCGCATGAAAAAACAGCGCATGGAAAAACTGTTTTCGAAACACAGATGATTTTAAATCACAAACGCGCCATCGATCTGTTAGTGGATAACTCAGATAACGTAAATTTCAATCGTTATACGCTGCTGAATTTACACAGCATCCTTTCAGAAAATTTATTGATTAATCCAGCAGATGAAGGGCGCATTCGCTTACATGAGGTTGAAATTGGTAAAAGTGTTTACCATCCCCTCATTTTATCCTCACTGCTTGAAGCATCTTTTGATTTGATATTAAAGAAAGCCCTGCAGATTACTGATCCCTTTGAGCAATCTTTTTTTATGATGGTACATTTGCCTTATTTACAGCCCTTTGCCGATGTGAATAAACGTACGTCAAGACTCGCTGCAAACTTGCCTCTCATTAAAAATAATCTGTGCCCTCTTACGTTTTTACATGTCACAGAAGCTGCCTATAGTCGTGCTGTACTGGGCGTATATGAATTGACGCGAATTGATTTATTGCGGGATTTATATGTTTGGGCCTATGAGCGTTCTGCGCAAGAATATCTGGTGATCAAACAAAATATGGCAGAACCCGATCCTTTGCGATTGGCGTATCGTGAAGTGATTCAATACATTATTCACGAAGTGGTAACACAGCTTGACCAAGATGAACAAACCTTGATTCGCGATCTGGTTCAAAAACAAGTCAAACCCAATGATCAACAAGCCGTTGAAGCTTTGGTAACAGAAACGCTCAGCCGTTTAAATGAAGGCGTATTGATGAGATATGGCTTGCATCCTTCAGCCTATCTGGCTTGGAAAGCAAAGCAACAAGGGCACTTTAGGGGCAGAAGCTAAAAACGGTGTCATTGTTCAGGCAATGGCGTCAACTTATGCTTGAGTCTCTCGTAGGTTGGCGTGAGACGGAAATAGAAGAAGCGTTCGCTTTTTCTCGTCGAACGCCCTGAGCTTGCGAAGGGCCGGGTTCCTTGCATCACCCTACAAGCGATTCCACATACAATCCGCTATGGTATGGTGGGTTACGCGAGTACGCTTACCCACCCTACAAGACGCTCTTAAGTTGACACCTTTGCGTGAATGCTTATGACTTCTTCGGCATATACAAATCCGTCACCGTGCCTTCAAAAATTTCCGTCGCTAAGGCAATGCTTTCAGACAAGGTCGGGTGAGGGTGAATGGTGAGGGAAATATCTTCTGCTTCACAACCCATTTCAATCGCCAACGCCAATTCAGAAATTAAATCGCCTGCACTGGTACCGACAATGCCCGCGCCCAGCACTTTATGGGTGTTGGGATCGAATAACACTTTGGTTAAACCTTCATCACGGCCATTGGCCAGTGAACGACCGCTCGCAGCCCAAGGGAACACGCCTTTTTCAACGGCAATCCCTTTTTGTTTGGCTTCTGTTTCTGTTAAGCCGACCCATGCCACTTCGGGATCGGTATACGCCACGCTGGGGATACATTTTGGATCGAAATAATGTTTCTTGCCTGCAATCACTTCTGCGGCCACACGCGCTTCAGGAATCGCTTTGTGCGCCAACATGGGGTTCCCAGCAATGTCACCAATCGCAAAAATATGGGGCACATTGGTACGTTGTTGGCTGTCGACCGTGATAAAACCACGTTCATCCACATTCACGCCCGCTTTTTCAGCCGCAATGGTTTTACCATTGGGAATACGGCCCACAGACACCAACACTTTATCAAAACGAACGGGTTCAGCCGGGGCTTCGGCGCCTTCAAATTTCACATAAATGCCATCGGATTTGGCTTCGACAGCCACCACTTTGGTGCCCAATAAAAAGGCTTTGCATTCTTTTTTCATTTTTTTGAAAAGCGGCATGGCAATGTCTTTGTCCACACCTGGCAAAATAAAATCAGACAATTCCACCACGGTAATATTGGCGCCCAATGCACGGTATACCGTCGCCATTTCTAAACCAATGATGCCCCCACCGATCACCAACATTTCATTGGGCACATCGGATAATTTCAACGCACCCGTTGAACTCACAATGCGAGAATCTTCTGGCATAAAAGGCAATTTCACAGGGCGTGATCCAGCTGCAATAATGCATTGATCAAATTGCACCAAGGTTTCGTCCGCGCCATTCACCACTTTCATGCTGTTGGCAGACGCAAATTCGCCCGTGCCTTTTACCACAGTCACTTTGCGTTGTTTGGCCAAGGCTTTTAAGCCACCGGTTAAACGGGTGACAATGCTGTCTTTCCACGCGGCCAATTTTGGCAAATCAATATTCGGCTTTGAAAACGTGATCCCATGTGAGGCAAACCCTTGGGCTTCGTCCAACACTTTTGCAGCATGCAATAACGCTTTAGAAGGAATACAGCCCACATTCAAACACACCCCACCCAATGTGTCGTAACGTTCAATCAACACCACTTCTTTGCCCAAATCTGCGGCGCGAAACGCGGCGGTATAACCCCCGGGGCCACTGCCTAATACGACGACTTGGGTTTTGATTTCAGTCACTGCCATTTTTTTCTCCGAACGTTACAACAGAATTTAAAATTGTGGTTTTTGGGATGGGTTAATACGCATCTATTAAGATTGCCTGCGGCGCGCCCTCACCGCGTTGTCGCGCTTCGCAAAGCCTCAGCGGACATCGCTCCTCTCCCGTGAGTACACGGGAGAGGCACTCGGATCCGAATGCCTCTCCCATGAGGCTTTGCAAATGGGAGAGGAGACAGTCTTTAGTAGGATGGGTTAGTGCGCTTCGCACGTAACCCATGCCGCGATGGGTTACGCGAGTACGCTAACCCATCCTACAAAGATGACCGCTGTGTAAAGAATTTTCTATTATTACAACAACAAGCGTCGAATGTCCGCCAATTGCGCCACCAAATACCGAGTGAACCGCGCGGCTTCTGCCCCATCAATCACACGGTGATCGTACGAAAGTGACAAAGGCAACATCAAACGCGGCACAAAGGCATTGTCTTCATAAACAGGTTTGATAAAGGATTTTGAGACACCCAAAATCGCCACATCAGGCGCATTGATAATCGGCGTAAACGCCGTGCCACCAATGCCCCCTAAACTGGAAATCGAAAAAGAACTGCCTTGCATATCTTGCGCTTTTAATTGCCCTTTACGTGCTCGCTCGCTGATTTCGGCCAATTCCATTGATAAAGCTTTCATGCCTTTTTGATCACAATCGCGAATCACCGGCACCACCAAGCCATTCGGCGTATCCACGGCCACACCCAAATGGTAATAGCGTTTCAGATACAATTTATCGCCTTCTGGATCCAGCGATGCATTAAAATTGGGGAATGCTTTGAGCGCAGCCACCACGGCTTTCATCACAAACACCAATGGTGTTAAACGCACGCCTTCTTTTTCAAGCGTGGCTTTTTCGGCAACACGAAACGCTTCGAGCGTGGTGATATCCGCTTCGTCAAATTGTGTGACATGCGGGATCACAACCCAATTACGATGTAAGTTCACACCCGATAATTTTTTGATGCGTGATAAAGGCGAGACTTCTACTTCACCAAAAGGCGTGAAATCAATGCTTGGCATTTTGGGCAAGGCAGTGCCTGTGCCACCTTCACCATTCCCTAATTTTTGTAGGCTTTCTTTAACAAATTTTTCAATATCAGTGCGTAATAAACGGCCCTTTTGACCTGTCCCTCTGCCAGCCAACAAAGCCAAACTCACCCCTAATTCACGCGCATAACGGCGAATGGCCGGGCCCGCATAAATATCCCCCCCTTCTGCCAGGTGATCCGATGCCGGTTTTGTCGGTGCGGTCACTGTTTTTTCCGTGGGGAACGTTTTAACTTCAGCGACCGGTGTGGGCGCAGGCGCAGCTTCTGATTTTGGTGCAGGCGCCGGTGCGGCAGCCACAGGTGCGGCTGCTTCACCAATGGCACTCAAGATTGCAATCACGCTGCCTTTGGATACTTTATCCCCGACTTTGACTTTCATTTCTTGAATGCGTCCCGCTTTGGGGCTGGGGATATCCATGGCCGCTTTGTCGGTTTCGAGCGTGATAAGGGAGGCATCAGCTTCCACCACATCCCCCACTTTCACCGCGATTTCAATAATTTCAACTTCCTTGTAGTCACCAATATCAGGCACTTTTATTTCTTCAATTCCGGCCATGTTTTTTTCGCCTTAACCTTAAAAAATAGAACAATTATAGAAGCAAGCCTGTTACATCAATACCCAGCTCCGTCATCGCTTGGGTCCCCGGCGTGGCAATCCATCGGACTCGGATGGATTGCCGCGGTCGCAATGACGAACAGAAGGGGCAAAAACATTTGTGTAAAAACCATTACGCAAACAAAGGATTCGCTTTATTCGGATCCAGTTTGTATTGTTTCATTGCTTTGCTCACCACTTCCGGTTTCACTTTGCCATCACGCAACAACGCCGTTAACGCAGCAATCACAATGTAATAGCGATTCACTTCAAAATGATGACGCAATTTTTCACGTGAATCAGAACGCCCGAAGCCATCTGTCCCCATCACCACATATGTTTTGGGAACATAAGCGCGAATTTGATCGGTATACAACTTCATATAATCCGTTGCAGCAATCACTGGACCTTCTGTTTTTTCTAACATACCCGTGACATACGGCACTTTTGCTTTTTGCTCGGGATGCATCATGTTCCAACGCTCGCATTCTAAAGCATCTTTGCGCAATTCATTAAAGCTGGTGGCGCCCCAAATATCAGCGGCGATACCAAAATCTTTTTCAAGCAATTTAGCCGCTGCCATCACTTCTAAGAAAATCGTACCACTGCCTAATAATTGCACACGGTGTTCTGCTTTGGCTTTTGATTTTTCGAAAAGGTATAAACCTTTACGAATCCCTTCTTCTGCCCCTTTCGGCATCGCAGGCTGCACATAATTTTCGTTCATCGTGGTGATGTAGTAATACACATCTTCGTTATCTTGATACATTCTGCGCAGACCATCTTGAATGATCACCGCTAATTCATAACCGAAAGTGGGATCGTAAGTAATGCAATTTGGAATCGTGCCCGCCTGAAGATGGCTGTGCCCATCTTGATGTTGCAAGCCTTCACCATTCAAAGTGGTGCGCCCCGAGGTGCCGCCTAACAAGAAGCCACGTGCACGGCTGTCCCCAGCTGCCCACGCAAAATCCCCAATTCTTTGGAACCCGAACATCGAGTAATAAATATAAAAAGGAATCATCGGTTCGCTGTGATTGGCATAACTGGTAGCGGCGGCCATCCACGAACAAAAGGCGCCGGCTTCGTTAATGCCTTCTTCTAAAATTTGCCCATTTTTTGATTCTTTATAGAACATCACTTGATCTGAATCGACGGGTTCGTATTTTTGGCCTTCAGAAGAATAAATCCCCAATTGGCGGAACAAACCTTCCATACCAAAAGTGCGTGCCTCATCTGGCACCACTGGCACAATGCGTTTTCCGATTTCTTTGTCTTTCACCAACATCGTTAAAATACGCACGTACACCATGGTGGTGGACACTTCTCTGTCACCTGTGGCTTCAAAAAAAGTTTGAAAGGCTGACAATTCAGGCACTTTTAATTTTTTCGGCGTAAACACACGGCGTGGTAAAGATCCATTCAAGGCCCCACGACGTGCTTTTAAATACTTCATTTCATCGCTTTCGGGATCGGGGCGATAAAACGGCACTTCACTGATTTTGTCATCTGAAATGGGAATACGAAAACGATCGCGGAAGGCACGCACTTGATCGTCCGCCATTTTCTTGGTGTTGTGTGCGGTGTTCATGGCTTCGCCCGCGGTGCCTAAGCCATAGCCTTTGACCGTTTTGGCCAAGATAACCGTGGGTTGCCCTTTTGTGTTGACCGCATTGTGATAAGCCGCAAACAATTTAAAGGGATCGTGGCCACCGCGATTCAAACGCATGATATCAATATCGTCCATGTGCGCGACCATGTCTCGCAATTCAGGATATTTACCAAAGAAATGCTCGCGCGTGTACGCGCCGCCTTTGGCTTTGTAATTTTGATAATCACCATCCACCGCTTCTTGCATGCGCGCGCGTAATAAACCTTTATTGTCTTTGGCAAACAGCGCATCCCAATAACGGCCCCATACGACTTTAAGCACATTCCAACCCGCGCCGCGGAACAAGCCTTCTAATTCCTGAATAATTTTGCCATTGCCGCGAACAGGACCATCTAAACGTTGTAAATTGCAATTGATCACAAAAATTAAATTGTCTAATTTTTCGCGTGCAGCAATGGAAATCCCTGCGGTGGACTCGGGTTCATCCATTTCGCCATCACCACAGAAACACCAAATTTTACGATCGCTGGGTTCAATCACACCCCGCGCTTCAAGGTATTTCATAAAGCGGGCTTGATACACTGCCTGCATGGGGCCCAAGCCCATCGAAACGGTGGGGAATTGCCAATAGTCAGGCATTAACCAAGGATGCGGGTAAGAAGACAAACCCTTTTTGTCTACTTCTTGACGAAAATTTTGTAATTGATCTTCCGAAATCACGCCTTCTAAAAAGGAACGTGCATAAATACCGGGTGAAGCATGTCCTTGAATAAAAAGCATATCGCCGTGTTTTTCAGGCGTGGTGGCACGCCAAAAATGGTTAAAGCCCATATCATATAAAGTGGCAGAAGACGCAAAGGTGCCAATATGGCCGCCCAAATCCATATCTGTGCGCGAAGTACGCACCACCATGGCCATGGCGTTCCAACGGATCAAAGCACGAATACGTTGTTCCATGATGGGATCGCCTGGGTATTCAGGCTCATGTTCGGGGGGAATGGTATTGACGTAATCAGTGGTGGCTTGAAAAGGCAAACTCACACCACGGCGGCGCAAAAGGTTAATCATCCCTTCTAATAAGGCATGGGCCCGATCCGGACCTGCTTCATCTAATACATTTTTGATGGCATCGAGCCACTCTTGGGTTTCGATAGGATCTTGATCGTTTTCATTAAAGGGATTCAATTGAAAGGCCATGGCCACTTCCTTATTCATCGTAAGCGCTCGCTTGTAGCGGCAAAATTGGGGCCAAGGATATCAAAAGATCCTTCATAGGTTTACAAATTTCATTAGGGGCTGTTGGCAATGCTACTATCTCGGCTGTAACGCCTTGATTTTCTGCGATACGTTGCTCACCTACGCCCATGTATGCTTCGCTACGTTTCTCGAAAATCAAGGCGTTCCCTCTCGATATAGCGAATTGCCAACAGCCCCCCATTTAAAGATGCTTGCTGACTTACTGAAACGTTTTGGTTAGAATCGCGCAAATTTTTTTCAGTGTAGTTGACCCCATGCCATATTCAGCGGCGTACCCACTTTCATCTGCTTCCACAAGCGATCCCCTATTTAAATTAAGCTTTCAACTTGCTGTGCAGAACGGGATGGCGATCTCGCCCGATGCCTATCTGGCAACAGTAGCAGGGCATTTTGCCGAGGCTGACACCCTAATTTCACAGTTACCGCCTGGAACAAGCAGGCTGCCTGGCTTGAAGACTTTTTTAGCGGGCCTCATGGTGAATACGCCTGGGGTGATAAACTTCCACCAAATCATGTCGCAGGTGCCGGCCTCACCTGCCGCTTCACCCAGCGCTGTTGCAGTGCTTCAATGCCTTGCAAAATGGAAAACCCAATACGCGATGCCTGTGACCGAAATTTGCCAGCGTGTTGATCAGCAAATGGTTCAATTTCCTGATCTCCTGCTGATTATCAGACGCTTAACCCAAATCGCCCTATTGAACCCAGCTCAGCTCATTGAAACCTTACGCATCGGGACGGCATTCATCCCCAGAACCAAAAAGTTGCAAAATCAAGCCACGCAAACGGATGGGCAAAAACCCGCTCTCACTTCCGTTAAGAAAGAAATGGCCTCCATTCCCCCTGTGGAAAAACCTATTTTAGAACAGCAGGAGACGCAAACCGATGCGCCCCGCTCTACGCTGGTGCCGTTTGAGGTACAAACCGACCCTACCTCCTCTGTGGCCAAACCTATTTTAGAACAGCAAGAGACGCAAACCGATGCGCCGCGATGGACTTCAGGCGAAACGCAAACGGATACAAATGATGATGTTCTGTCAGAAAAAGAGGACGATGGATTTGAGACAGCAAACGAAGAAGAAGAACTGAACGCGCTGCCTTCAGAAGACGAGACGACGAGCGATAGTGGCCAGGAGACAGGCTCTGGAAGCGAAGATGAAGCGCTTGAAGCAGAACCTGTGATTTCAATCACGCCAAACACGCCACCTAAAAAATCCGCTGCCAATAAAGACGAAGCGGGCTTCTTCAATAGGCTGGGTGAGCGCGCTTCGCACGTACCTCATGCTGTGATGGGTTACGCGGAGAGGCTGGCGGATCCCGCAAAAACGGCGACTATCTGGCTCGCCCAGCAAATGATCGCGCCCCTCCAGCGCGCTCCCAAGCGTACAAGAACAGCGCTTTACAGGGAAGCAAACGGCAACGCCATTAAACAAGCCGTGATGACCGGCACCCCCCCCATTCAATTCACTCGGGCCGCTCAAAAACCCAAATCAAAAATAAAAAAAAACGCCCCTTCGCGCGATGTGTTCCAGATACAGCTACCGGGCTATATGCTTTCTTGGATACATGCTTCCACTTGGGGCACAGCATGGGGCTTGGGGGGCGCGCTGGCCGGGCTTCTTGTACTGACGCTGGCCCAACATATCGCCCATGATCCCTTGCTCTCGATGCAATTGCTGCCCGCCATCTTTGGTGCGATTGCTTTCGCTGTGCCTTTTATCATTTACTTAGGCGTTTATGAACAGGTTCGCGTGCACCAAGCCCTATTACGAAAAGAGGCACAAGAAGCAGGCTCTGATAAACCCGTGCCCTCTATTACAGAACTACTCGATGCATTGTTGGCAGCAAACGAAAAAGTCCGGCAAAATCTTGACGAACACACCCAGAATTTGCTCGTTGGCGATCCCAGTGCCAAACAAAGCGAAGTGGCCTTGCGTGCCAGAGGTCTCACCACAGGGTTGGCCGTGGGAATCGCAGCCGCCACGGCAGCGGTAGGCGATACCATGCTAGAAACACTGTATCCGCAGACAAGCGCCTCTGTGAGGGTGGCGCGAGGCGTGCTGTTCTTCTCGCACGCTATGGCGGCCTATTACCCCTTATTGCTTCCTGGGATACAGAAATCAAAAGAAACGAAACTACAAAAACAGTTGGATGCGCTACAACACCAATATGTACAGAGAGTACGCGCACATAAAGCCCAGCAAACAGCGGCTACCGTGGCACAGCCTCCTCTGCATACAAATGCCAACTCCAACGCTGAAGCGGGGCGGGCGTCGCAAAAGGGGGCACCTCATAAGTGGTCTCCAAAATGAGACCCAGCCCCGGCTCGCCCGTCACCCTAACTTTCCAAAGGCCCGCGATCGGCATGGCTTCAAACGAAACCGACACCTGATTTTCGCGATATGAACGGGTGTCTCCTGCTTTTAAGCGCGTCACGGCTTTGCTTTCTGCGTCTTCTAAAAGGGTTTCGGTTTCCAGATAGTGTTTGATTTGATTGTGCGCATGACGCGCCAATAAACCGGTATGCAACAAACCCAGCGTCATCATCGCCAAGGCCAAAGACAGGATGAGGGCAGGTAACAACGAAAAACCCTGTTTTTTTTGGGGTAACCTTGCCACAAACATACGCTCCTGAGCTATAATTCCTAAGATTGTAATTTTATAACCTTTCATCTTTGGGGAAGAAGAACATGATGACGAGTATAAAACGCGGTTTCACATTGATCGAATTGATGATCGTTGTGGCCATTATCGGTATTTTGGCTGCTATCGCCATTCCGGCTTACCAAGATTATACAGTTCGGGCCCGTGTTGCCGAATTAATTAACATGGCCGCAGGCGCCAAAACAACGGTTTCGGAATACCGAATCACCCAAAATACATTCCCCACATCCAATGCCATAGCAGGGATCGGCACCATCACCACGTCGATGGTTGACAGTGTGACGGTAGGCGCAGGCGGCAGCATCACAGTGGTCGGCAATGCCACCACCGTAGGCGCAACGATATCGATTGTGCTGCTCCCTACTTTCAGCAATGGTGTGGTGAAGTGGCAATGTACCGCAACAGGATCCACCGAATATGCACCGAGCTCTTGCCGTTAAGCTTAAGTGTGTGAGCAAAAAGGCCGCTGTTAAAAGCGGCCTTTTTATACCAAAGCTTCTTCAAAATGCGTGTTTTAGGCGTATGGATTTTTTGTCCCAAGCAATTTTAAAAAATGAGTAATAGCCGACCTATTGCGAGTTTTTTTAAATTGCTTGGGGCAAAAAAGACAAAGCATAAAATCGGCATTTTGAGGAAGCTTTGGTATATCTATCTGCTCTTTATATTCAGCCTCTTATTTTGGCCTGGGCTGCACGGCCCTTTTTTCTTAGACGATTTGGCCCATCTTAAAACAGCGTTTCATTTTTCTTGGCCACGATTGCTAGAAAATATGTTCTCGCATCAAAGTGGTCCTTTGGGTCGCCCTGTTTCCATTGCCGTTTTAACCCTCATTCAATCGGTGGCCGATCAAAATCCCTTTTTCTTTAAATTAGCGAACCTGCTTTTACACGGCTTCAATGCGTGTTTGATTTTAAAATTGAGTCAGACTTTGTTAAAACTGGCTGGCAGGCCCCATTGCGGCATGAGCGTGCTGGTTGCCTTGATTTGGTTTGCACATCCTGTGATGCTGCCAACGGTTTTATATCCCATTCAATTTATGGTGATTTTAAGCACATTTTTTTCTTTGCTGGCGATTCACACTTATTTGTTAAAGCAACCTCTACTGACTGTTATTTTTCTCTTATTAGCCATCTTTTCGAAAGAAATTGGGCTGTTAAGCATTGGGTATATTTGGCTCATTGAATACAGTTTTTTAGGATCGGTTGACAATCACGCACAAAAAAGAAAAGCGCTACAGAAGATCTTCATCGGCATGCTCGTGGTGGCCGGCCTGGGGCTCTTCCTTATCAAAGACAGGTTAATGCAAGACTACGAGATGCAGGCCTTCGATTTAATCACGCGTTTACAAAGCGAACCCGTGGTCTTACTGGAATACCTAAAAAGTCTCATCGCTCCCAATTTACGTGACATTCATTTGTATCAAGATGATGTCTTAACACACATCACACCCTACCAAACGGCCTTAAGCCTAGGCTTATTATTGGCCTTATTGGGCACGGCTTTCTTTTTTAAAAAACGCCAACCACTTTGGTTTTGCCTCATTCTCTGCTTTTTTATTTCGCAATCATTGGAATCCAGCTTTTTCGCTTTAGAACTCAAATTCATGCACCGCATTTATTTTGCCAGCTTTTTTATTATTTTTTTCTGGGTCGATTTTTTGGCTTGTGCTTGGCATCGCGCAAGCGCCCTATTTAAAAAAATCATCTTACCGTTTGCTTGTTTTTATTTGATTTTCTTGGGCTTTATCACTTACTCAAGCAGTGTGATATACGGAAATGAACCTTTGTTTAACACAATGGGCGAGATCCTTCATCCCCATTCATTACGCGCCAAAAGTCATGTTTTATTACAAGTGGAAATGGAATCGCATTTTATCAGTGCAGAACACATTATTGACGAAATGGCCCTACTCACCCAAAACCAACCCGCGATTTTATTGGAACGGATGATCTTATCTTGTTGGCGCGCTGAGCCTGTTTCTGAAAAAATGATTCAAGCCTTTATCACAGCGGTGCCTTCATCCAAGCTGTCTGCTTACCTGATTAATAACTTAAGCCATTTGATTTCACGAAATGAAGCCCACCGCTGTATGACAGAGTCTGCCTTACAAACGCTATTGGATGTGGTGTATGCGCATCCGGCCTTAAAACACCATCCGCTGTATCAAGCCAGTCTTTTAAAATTAAAAGGCCGTGCCGCAATGCAATTGCCTTCTCATCGCATTGCCGAAGCTTTATTTCAAGCCGCTTACTATGCCAATCCAAAAGATCATGATGCTTTGCTGGCCACATTAATCCTCGATCCCAACGCCTTTTCCGATACTGAATTATCACAACATGCCTTTTGGCTGCCTGCTTTAGTGCAACATGAAGTCAGAAAGCCATCTTCGTAGAATGGCGCATTGCTGCCATCCGTCTCCTCTGAAAATATCTGCACGCCAATCGTGATAGAGGCACCAAATGTGAGACAGATATTTTACGGGACGACGGATCGGTGGCATCTTGCTACGCCGTATTTACAAAACATGCCATAAAAAAGCTACACTGAGTGCTGTCTCTGAAGAGGTATATATGCAAAAGTTATCCATCATTTTACCCGCTCACAACGAAGCCGAAAATTTAAAAACGCTGCTCCCAATCCTCATAGAACACTTTCCACATGCTGAAATTTGTGTGGTGAACGATGGCTCGACAGACGATACGCAAGCCGTGTTGGCACAATTCCCCGTGCGGCCCATTCACCGTCCTTACAATCAAGGCAATGGTGCGGCAATTAAAACGGGTGCCCGTATGGCCACCGGGGAGCGCTTGGTGCTGATGGATGCAGATGGCCAACATCCTGTCGAAAAGATACAAGTCTTGTTGGCAGCGCTAGACGAAGGTTACGATATGGCCGTGGGCGCACGCAGCCGCGACTCTCAAGCCAACCGTTTTCGCGCCTTTGCCAATGGTTTTTATAATGTGATTGCATCGCTGGTGGTGAGTCATCCCATCTTGGATTTAACCTCAGGTTTTCGTGCTGTGGATGCCGAAAAATTCAAAGGGTTTTTGCATTTATTGCCGAATGGTTTTTCTTACCCTTCTACCATCACCATGGCCTTTTTTCGGGCAGGCTTTGCTGTAAAATATATTCCATTTAAAGGGGCAGCCCGCCAAGGCAAAAGTCATATCAAACCGATTCGCGATGGCATGCGATTTTTACTCATTATTTATAAGGTCGCCACTTTATATTCGCCTTTAAAAGTGTTTGCACCCATCGGTTTTGTGTTGTTTTTATTGGGATTGTTTTATCTGATGTTGCAAACCTATTTAGGATCGGATTCTGGCTTTACAGCGGCTCTTTTTTTATCCACGGCCTTTGTGATTTTTTTAATGGGCTTAATTTCAGAACAAATCACGGTGTTGATGTATAAGGATGAGTAAACGCCACAGAACGTTAAGGTCTGCCCTATTATTTTTGCTTGTCCTCTGTCTCACAGCCGCGGCCTATTATCCAGGCTTATCCGGCCCCGCCATATTAGATGATTATCCCCATCTTGCTAAATTTGTTGGAGACACGTGGCAATGGTCCATCATCAAAAATAATCTCTTTGTGTCTTCACTGGGCGAAAATGCGCGCGCCCTTTCGATGCTCAGCTTTGCTGTGAATGCCTATGCCTTTCATAAAAGTTTCTTCATTTTAAAATTAATGAACTTGTTGATTCATCTGTTGAATGGCTATTTGCTATATCAACTATCACGGGCAATCTTGAGACAACCTAGGGCGTGTCCTCAAAAATGGGATCGCAAAACGGGCGAATGGATTGCTTTTTTTGCAGCCAGCTTATGGGTGATTCACCCGATGTTGGTTTCAAGTGTGCTCTATGGCATTCAGCGAATGACCTTAATGGCCAGTCTGTTCACGCTGTTAGGGCTGCTTTGGTACACCCATTTTCGATTAAAGTTTGAAACGGCCACAAGATCACGGCAAGCATTTTACTTATGCCTATTACATTTTTGTGCGCTGTGTGCCGTGCTATCAAAAGAAAGTGGCGTATTGTTGTATGGCTATCTCTTTGCATTAGAACTCACCGTTTATCAGCAACCCAAACGCCCTCAAGCTGTCGCTTGGCTACAGTGGCTAAGCATCGGCCTACCCATCTTTACCATTCTTGTTTATTTTACTTATCGCTTAAAAAATTATTTTTTATTCTATTTGGCGCGCGACTTCACTTTACCTGAACGCTTAATGACAGAAAGTCATGTGTTGTTCGATTACCTTCGCGCCATGATCTTTCCCAATTTAGGCAGCATGCGTTTTTATACGGATGACGTCACAATCATTCATCAACTCGATCCTGTCACCTTAATTTTTTGTCTTTTTTGGCTGACTTTCGCTGTGCTGCCACTGTTCATCTTTAGAAAATGGCCCATTCTTGCCTTTTGCATGATGTGGTTTACCGTTTCACATATTTTAGAATCTACTTTTTTACCGCTTGAACTGAGCTTTATCCACCGCAATTATCTGGCGCTGTTCAGCGTGAGTTTAAGCGTCAGTTATTTCGGCACGATGATTTTCAAACGTTGCTTCAGCCCCCGTTTTTATTGCGCTATTTTTTCGATGCTTTTTTTAAGCATGGGGTGCATCACGCAATCGTATTCGTTTATCTGGTCAGATGAAGATTTATTAAATGCTTTTATGCTGGTGACCACCCCCGATTCCTATCGCGCCAACTCTACTTTTGTTGCGATGTTAACTGCGGATAAACAATACCCACGCGCACTCACTTATGTCGAAAAGTTAATCGCGCGCTATCCCAACGATCCTGGCGCTTACCTTGAGCGTATTCGTATTGAAGCCTGCTATCAGCATGCACCGATTCCAAAATGGCAATGGCAGGCCTTGTATCAATCCGGTCACACCATGCAGGATGTCGCCAACTTTCGATTTTTTATACAAAGATTTTTGGGAACAATAAATTCAGGCGAGTGTAAAGGGTTTGATGCCAAACCGCTGATGCCCTTTTTAAGCGTGATTGAACAAAATAAAGCTTTTTCTGGTTTTCCCAAGCCTTATTATCAAACGGCCATGATTGAATTAAATCAGTACAAAGCCCTTTTGGGAGAGCTAACCGGCGATTACCCCAATGTCATGTTGGGTTATCGCACGATGTTTTCTTTAGAACCGCGTGTGTACACCCCTTTGGTGCGACTTTTCCACTTTCAAATGCAACATCACTATGACAAAGATGCCCAATTTACCTTGGATAATTTAATCAAAGCCTACGAAATACAAGATCATCTGCCCCTACCGCCATGGCTACTTGAATTACAAGCACAAATGAGCACAATCTCTACTAAGATCTAAGTCAGATAACTACAAATAGGTCCTTCATCCGTGTATTCACCCGATGTCGGTAAAAAGCCTTTGCCAGGGCTCATGAGAAAGTTAGTAGAACTCGCACTGCTAGAAGAAAAACAAGCAGACAGTATTTTATTGCAAGCAGCAAAAGAAAATACCACGCCTATCTGTGTGTTAGTGGCACAAAAAATGGTGGCCGGTGCCATTGTGGCAGAAATCGCCATGTTGGAATTTGGCATTCCCCTGCTGAATTTAAATGCCTTTGATCGCGAGATGATGCCTAAGAATTTAATTCAAGAAAATTTGGTACGTCAAAATCATGCTTTGCCTATTTTTAAACGTGGTAACCGTTTATTTGTGGCCATATCCGATCCCACAAACTTACACGCCTTAGATGAAATTAAATTTCAAACCGGTGTGGCAACAGAAGGGATTCTGGTAGAAGCCGATAAATTGAGCCTGTTTATCGATGAAGTTTATAGCGATCGCGACAATGCGCAACAACTGACAGACATCCGTGATGCGGATTTAGAAAGTCTCGATATTCAAGCCGAAACAGAAGAAGTAGAAGAAAAAGAAGAAACGCAAGATATAGACGACGCGCCCATTGTGCGTTTTGTCAATAAAGTCTTATTAGATGCGGTGAATAAAGGGGTGTCTGATATTCACTTTGAACCATACGAAAAAAATTACCGCATTCGTTTTAGAACAGACGGCATTTTAAAAGAAATGGCCACCCCTCCGGTTTCGTTAGCCCCCCGATTGTCGGCGCGGCTAAAGGTCATGTCACGCTTGGATATTTCTGAACGTCGCGTACCACAAGACGGTCGGTTTAAAATGCGTATTTCTAAAAACCGCGCCATCGATTTTCGCGTCAGCAGTTGCCCTACTTTGTTTGGCGAAAAATTGGTACTGCGTGTACTCGATCCTTCTAGTGCCAAAGTGGGCATTGAAGGTTTAGGTTTATTAGATTTTCAAAGAGAAATGTTTTTAAATGCCATCAATCGTCCGCAAGGTATGGTCATTGTCACGGGCCCTACCGGTAGCGGTAAAACGGTCACGCTTTATACCGCACTCAATATTTTAAATACCTTGGAACGCAATATTTCCACCGCAGAAGATCCGGTCGAAATTTATTTACCGGGTGTGAATCAAGTCAATGTGAATCCCAAAGCGGGCCTCAACTTTGCCGAATGTTTAAAAGCTTTTTTGCGACAAGATCCCGATGTGGTGATGGTGGGGGAAATTCGCGATTTAGAAACCGCCGAAACAGCGGTAAAAGCCTCACAAACCGGGCACTTGGTCTTATCCACCCTGCATACCAATGGCGCGGCGGAAACCTTGATGCGACTGATTAATATTGGCGTGGCGCCGTTTAACCTGGCCACCTCGATTACCTTGATTGTGGCACAACGCTTGGCGCGAAAATTATGCGATGCCTGTAAAAGGCCGCAAGATATTCCCAACAAAGTCCTGCTGGATGCCGGTATTCCACAAGATGAACTGGCCGACTTTCAAGCCTACGAACCAGTAGGGTGTGCCAAATGTAACGAAGGCTATAAAGGACGCGTGGGTTTGTTCGAGCTCATGCCCATCACCGATGCCATCGGGCGCGCGGTGATGTCAGGCGGCAGCACCATCGAAATTTTAGAAACCGCAAAAAAAGAGGGCTTAGTCACATTGCACGAAAATGGCATGCGCGCCGTAAAAGCGGGCATCACTTCGCTTGCCGAAGTCAACCGTGTGACCACCTAACATCATGGCAAAAAAACCCAAAAAAACCAAACCCACTGCAACCGTCACCTTGTTTTATTACGAAGGTAAGGACAAATCAGGCCGTACAGTGCGGGGAGAAATCAATGGCACAAACGCGCAATGGGTACGGGCAGAATTGCGTGCCCAAGGCATTGTCCCCATTAAAGTCAGACGCAAAACCATTCGTTTTAAATTCACAAGAACCCGCATTAAATCCGCAGATATTGCCGTGTATACCAGACAAATGGCCACCATGATCACCGCCGGGATTCCTTTACTACAATCCATCGAGATTGTTTCGCGCAGTGATGACAATGCAAAATTAAAAACCATGCTCACACGGATTAAAATTGATGTAGAAGGCGGCACACCCTATTCTGAAGCGCTGCAAAAATTCCCTTATTATTTTGATGAACTCTATTGTCACTTGGTGTCAGCTGGGGAATTGTCAGGATCGCTGGATGCCATGCTGGCACGTGTGGCCACCTACCTTGAAAAAACGGTTTCGTTAAAACGTAAAATGAAACGGGCTTTGTTCTATCCTGTCGCCGTTATCAGCGTGGCCGTTATCGTTTCGGCGATTCTTTTAATATTTGTGGTGCCTGAATTTCGTGATTTATTTAAACAATTTCACGCTCAGTTACCCGCCTTCACCCAATTCGTCTTAAACTTATCAGATTTGGCGACCGCTTATGGGATCTTTATTCTGATAGGTGCCGGTCTCGCAGGCATGTTTTTTGCCAAAGCAAAAAGAAAATCGAAAACCTTGCAAGATAAGGTTGATAAGCTCATCCTGCGGCTGCCTATTTTTGGAAAACTGATTCAAAAAGCCATTGTGGCGCGCTATGCCAGAACCCTCTCCACCACTTTTGCAGCAGGGGTGCCCTTGGTAGAAGCTTTAAATGCCGTGTCACGCGCCACAGGCAATGCTGTGTATCGTGATGCCGTGACAGCCATTCGTGATAAAGTCGCAACTGGCACACAGTTGAATGTGGCCATGCGTGATGCGCAGCTATTCCCTACTATGGTGGTGCAAATGGTGGCCATTGGTGAAGAATCTGGCGCGCTCGATTCCATGCTCGCAAAAGTAGCAAACATTTTTGAAGAAGAAGTGGATCTGGCCATTGATGGTTTAAGCACTTTGATCGAACCGATCATTATTGTGATATTGGGTGTTTTGGTCGGGGGATTGGTGATCGCCATGTATTTACCCATCTTTAAATTAGGCAGTGTGATGTAAGCGCTTTCGCCATCATCTTCAAGGATGGGTAAGCGTACTCGCGCAACCCATCCTGCAGGCGCGATTTTTATAAGGAAATAACCATGGCTTTACTTATCGAACTGCATCCCATTCTTTTTTACGCCTTCGCTTTTCTGCTGACATTGTGCATCGGCAGTTTTTTAAATGTGGTGATTTACCGCTTACCGATCATGCTCTTTAAAAGCTATCAAGAAGATTACCAAAGCTTTTCTGAACAAATTGAAAATATGAAATTACCAAGCGGTACCTTTAACTTAAGCGTGCCTGCGTCGCATTGCCCCCATTGCAAGGCACCCATCAAAGCCTATGCCAATATTCCTCTCATCAGTTTTATCATTCAACGTGGAAAATGCAGGCATTGTGCGGCACGCATTTCCGTACGCTATCCCCTTGTTGAATGCATGACAGCGCTGTTTTCGATCCTGACTTTGGTGATACTGGGTCCCAACCTCGTGGGCGCGGTATCACTTTTATTTGTGTGGTCACTGATTGCCATGACCTTCATTGATTTCGACACCCAAATTTTGCCGGATAACCTCACCCTGCCATTGTTATGGTTAGGCTTACTGTTTAATCTCGGTCATTTTTTTGTGCCCCTGACCGATGCGGTGATAGGAGCCATGGCGGGCTATCTTATTTTGTTTGTGGTTTATCACGCCTTTAAACTCGCCACGGGCAAAGATGGCATGGGGCAAGGTGATTTTAAATTATTGGCCGCCATGGGTGCCTGGCTCGGTTGGCAACAACTCATTGTGATCATCATCATCAGTGCTTTATTAGGCACCCTCGTTGGGGTCAGCCTGATTGTGATGAAAAAAGTACAGAGAGATCAGCCCTTACCCTTTGGCCCTTTTTTAGCCATCGGCGGCCTCAGCTCTCTGTGGTTTGGGCAAACGTTGATGGATGCCTATTTAAAATTTATATATGCATGATAATTTGATGATTGAAGAATGCGTCACCAGGGCGTTTTAATTCAAAATAACATAGGCGTGATATGACTTATAATAACATAGGCGTGATATGACTTATTTAGTGGGGCTAACAGGCGGTATCGGCAGTGGTAAAACCACCGTCGCCAGATTATTCGAAAATTTGGGCGTGACCATTGTAGATGCCGATGCGATTGCCAAAGCATTGTGTGAACCCAATCAAGCTGGCCTGCTGGCCCTGCAACAATTGTTACCCACTCAGCTGCCTTATACTGAAGATAAGAAATTGGATCGCCGCGCTTTGCGCACCCTGCTTTTTAACGATCCCGAAATAAAAACCAAAGTAGAACAGGTTTTACACCCTTTAATAAAAGCCAAACTATTTGAACAAGCCTTGGCGGCCACCTCACCTTATGTGCTGCTTGTGATCCCGCTTCTCATCGAAACGGCTTGGCATCAAAATGTGGATCGCGTGTTGGTGGTGGATGTGCCCGAGTCTGTGCAATTAGAACGGCTGATACAACGCGATAACTTGGATGCAGACTTGGCCCAAAAAATGATTCATCAGCAGGCCAGCCGACAAGCACGATTGGCTTTCGCCACGGATGTGATCGATAATACGCAACCTTTAGAACAAGTAACCGAAGCCGTTAAAAAACTGCATCAGCATTTTTTGAGCATTATGGCGTAAATATGCCTGCGGCGCGCCCGGCTTCGTCCCGGCCCTTCGCTATCGCTCAGGGCGTTCGACGAGAGAGGTGCTCAGATCCAAATCCCTCTCCCAAGAGGCCTTGCGAATGGGAGAGGCGTCATGTCAATCGAGGCTTTGCGAGATTAGACAGGACGGGTGAGAGCGCGCCGCAGGCAAACACAGATAAACTGGAGCCGAATAAATTGTCTACCCCTCTTATCGTTCACTGCCCTACCTGCCAAGACAAAGTTGAATGGATCCCAAGCAATGCCTTCAAGCCCTTTTGCAGCGATCGCTGCCGACTCATTGATTTGGGTGCTTGGGCCAGTGAAGATTACCGTGTTCCCACAAAGCCAGGATCCGAACCCATCTCTGACGAAGCAGAACACTAGCGCGTAAGCTAGCCTGATACGGTCAATTTACTGTGAAAACTTTGATGCAAAATGAAGCAGCAAAACAGAAAAACCGTGTGCGCTCACAGTACTTCACCCTATCAAGAAGGGAATCGTGTGCTGTAAAATCTAGGGCATGCCAGCGAAGCCAGTACCGATCCAATGAACGCGTCACGGTGCACCTGAGAGGCCCCAGCTTGACTCTGAGTAGCCTAGCTGACATAGGCTGAACCAATCACGCAGTGTATGAGAACCATTATGCCCAACCCGGATGTGATAGCCGCGTTTCAATCGATTTTTGACAGTGAAAATAACATCGCTCAAAAGCTGCGTCGGGCAGCTGCATTGTTGACTTCTACGCCTGCACACATCACAGCGCTTGAATACCATTTGAAAGAAGCAGCGCTTCACGCCGATTCCATCAAATACAAAGAACCGGCTGAAATCGCCTCCCCCTTCCATCGCTTTTTGGCTTATGCCTTAACGGCACAAAAAAATCCAAAAGCGCCTGAGCAAGCTGTCATTGAGGTAGCATGTGAAACTTACTTTTCAAAAAGATACACCTTTTTAGGTGCCCTGAGTTTAGAGGGGACTTTCACAAAAGAAACGTTCATAAGTGACACTGCGACTTTCATAAAAAAATCAGCGAACGAAATAACATTGGTAAAAGCCTTTTGGCCCACCACACCAGAAGCCTTAGCAGCGTTTTCAGTCAAAATTGAAAAACCAGAAAGCATTCAAGCATGCTTTGCACACTTCAAAGAAAAAGCAGAAAACGGCGTTATCACAGATAAAATGTCACTTGATGACTGTGCCAATTTGCTTTTCGCCAAAGCGCTCTTAGCGAAATTTGAGACAGCGGTATTGCCCAAATTGGGCGACGATAAAGCGGTGAATGAGGCCTTAATCCGTCAATTTTTAAAAGAGCGGACCGATACAAACCAAAAAACGGGTTATACCGGCTCGCCCGATTCACTGGCCAATCAATTTTGTGTGGGCTTGGCTGTATGCTGCATTGATAAAGACGCTTTGGCGCTGAATTTTAATCAAAGCCTTTGGCAAATGCTGATGCCCAATATCATGGGTGTTCATAATATTGAAGACAATCAAGCGTGGCCACCGTATGGCGCAGCCCCTTTAGATGATGATTTACTGGCCGGAAAAGAAGGCAAACTGTGGTCTTATCCTTTTTTGTTAGGCGCCAGTCAATCCACAGGTGTTTTTGCAAACTGGCAAAATAAACCACTGCCAGAGGAGTGTGAAGATGAAGCAGAAAATATTGCAAAATTACTTGCGCTTCCATTATTTCAAAACAAGCCTTCACCCGAAACCTGGTATCGTGTGTTTGCTTTTCGCCCTGAGCACCGTGACTTTTGGTTGACACAACAGGCTGCGCTTTCCGAGAAAAAGCCGATTGAAAATTTATTCGAATTTTTTACAGGCTTAGATGCGGTGTTAGACAAATTTAAGCAAAATGAAAATGACCCGACTGATGTTGAGTTTGATATCAGCTATGAAGGACAAAAAGCCATTAGCCCTTTCTTAGAAACGTGGCATGCGTTCTTGAAACAAAAGTCAGGTCAAGCCTTTGAGGAAATGGCGACTGGTAAAGAAACACCCTTACAAAAAAATATTAAGACATTGGTCGAAGTGATGAAAAATCTCATTCAGCCAGGCAATGTTAAACAGCATATCCGCTCTTGTTTTCGTGAAAATCACGACACCCTGAGTGCTGTTTTGGAGGGCGAAGATAAAGCGTCTGTCTCAGCAATGTTGATTGACTTTCAGATTTCAAAAACCTTTCGGCCTGCACCTGAATTGTCGAAAACGTGTGTCGGCAGAGATGATGTGCCACATGATGCTGAACTGTATTCACGTATGACGCAAAGCGGTATGTCACGTGCTGTGTTACGAGAAAATTTGTTGAATGAGATTGTTTCTGCAATGCCTGCTGCCGCTACGCTACCTGATTTGATCTGCGCTGCGCAGGAATGGGTGCAAGCTGAAAAAATTGAAGCGCGAGACAAAGCGCTTTTTAATTTCGTTTATGAAATAAATGATCCTGATAAAAGAACACAATTTCTGAAACCTTTTTTAGAACAAAACTTACCTTTCGATAACACGCTTGAAAATTATAGTTTAAAAATAAAAATGCTTCATCTCGTGAGCGAGCATCACCGCGCTCAACGTATGTCAACCGATTTAATAAATCATATTCCGAATCTTCGCCTCAATGTAACTGGTTTTCGTTTATTAAGCTCGATTGACGAGCTCGCACAAAATGAAGCGATCATGGCCGCACTGAGTGAAGATGGAAAGACACTCAGTGCGCTTGTGAAAAACAGGAGTGATTTCGAATATTTTCTGGAAACACTTCCCGACGCACAACGTGATTCATTTATCGAATCTTTTGATAATCAAGCGTTAAAAGCGATGGTTGAAACTGCCCATGACTTCATGGCCATTGTGGAAGAAATTCCCGAAACACGACGAGATTCATTTGTCGCCTCTTTTTCTCAGGAGAAACTAAAACAGTTTCTTCAAAACCCAGATGATTTTTCATATGTTGTGGCAATGCTTCCCGATGCACGACGCGATTCATTTATCGCGTCTTTTGATAACCAGGTGCTAAAAACGTTTGTTCAAAACCCCAATACTTTTTCATATGTTGTGGCAGTGCTTCCCGATGCACGATGCGATTCATTTATCGCGTCTTTTGATAACCAGGTGCTAAAAACGTTTGTTCAAAACCCCAATATTTTTTCATATGTTGTGGCAATGCTTCCCGATGCACGGCGCGATTCATTTATCGCGTCTTTTGATAACCGCTTGCTAAAAACGATGGTTAAAACTGCCCGTCACTTCACAGCCATTGTAGAAAAAATTCCTGAAACACGACTCGATTCATTTTTCAACTCCTTTGATAATCATGAACTGATAACGCTTACTAAAACCGCGCGTGACTTCTCAGCCATTGCGAAAGCACTCCCCGAAGCACAACGCGATTTATTTTTTACCTATTTTGATCAGGAGACACTAAAAAAGTTTATTCAAAACCCAAATGATTTTTTAGATGTTGTGAAAAGACTTCCCACTGATCGACGCTATTCACTTATCACATCTTATGATAACCAGGCGCTAAAAACGTTTGGGCAAAACGCCGATGCTTTTTCATATGTTGTGCTAACACTTCCCGATGCACGACGCGATGCATTTCTCGCCTCTTTTGATGACCAGTCGCTAAAAGCGCTTATTAAAGAAGGCTCTCATTTTTTATATGCTGTGCAAGCACTTTCGGAAACACGAAAAGATTCATTTATCGCATCTTTTGAGGTTGAAGCACTCAACTTTCTTGTTCAAAACGCCAAGGATTTTTCATATGTGATGAAAGTGCTTCCCGAAAGCCGAAAGCATTCATTTGTCGAATCTTTTTATGATCATAAATTAAAAACGTTTGTTAAAAACTTTCGTGACTTCACAACCATTGTGGAAACACTTTCCGAAACACGACGCGATTCATTTCTCGCCTCTTTAAAAGATAGCGCAGATCTAAAAACGTATCGTTACAGATACGTGATAAAAAAAATGATGGCGGATCTATTACAAGCTATGCGCACGCCATTATCCCATCACGTCGCCAACAGATGGCGCTTTGCAGGCACGGCAGTCATACTCACCGGCGCTGCCTTTGCGGCAGGCTATCTACTCTCCAACGCCAGCATCATCGCCATCACGGTGGGAACCTTAACAGGTGCTGCGCTAACGGGGGGTATTTTCGCTGCTGCCGCCCTGCTCATCATGCTTGCTGTGGCGCTTGCCTTATATCACTCTCAGGTTTTTTCTCAAAAACCTGAGCTGATGTCAGTGGACAGCGCAGTACCTTCACCATCCAGTACAGTGAGCTCAAGTGACAATGCCTTAACCGCAAGTGCTTCTCCCCTCTTATTTACCGATGGCATTGAGAGTGGGCCAACTCAGGCAGCGGCAGCGGGGCCAATATCGAACAACAGAAAAAAGGCTGCTGGTACGAATGATGACGCAAGTCGTGGCGCAGTAAAATCCAGCCACGCCTCCTGACCATGAAACGACGGAATGCTTGCAAGCTGACATACATCCAAATATACTGCCCCCATTAATACTCATTTAAAATCAAAGCTCATGCCCAATCCTATTCCCTTTCAAGACGAAGCCAGTCCCGAAGTCCAAGCCCTTTGCCAAAACATTCGGGGAGTCTGTCACCCATCACAGTGAGTTTTATAAACAAATCTATGCCGATTTGTTAAAAGCCCAACAGATGTTAGAGGCAGGAGGCTTAACCAAAGAAGTGTGGCAGCAGGCTAGCGCTGCAAAAACGCGATCGGTGGCGAAAAAATGCGCCGCCTAGCGCCCCATTCGTACCCCAGAGGCACCCAACTTGACCCTGATCGATTAAGCCGACACACTTCGAGTCAGTCACGCAGTGTATGAGAACCATGATGCCCAACCCGGATGTGATAGCCCCGTTTCAAGACATTTTTAATAGTGCGAATAGCATCGATCAAAAGCTGCGTCGGGCAGCTGCATTGTTGACTTCTACGCCTGCACACATCCCAAAGCTTGAACGCTACCTGAAAGAAGCAGCGCTTCAAACTGGTTCCCTCAAATCCAAAGAGCTTGCTGAAATCGCCTCCCCCTTCCATCGCTTTTTGGCTTATGCCTTAACGGCACAAAAAAATCCAACGGCGCTTGAGCAAGCTGTCATTGAAGCAGCATGTAAAACCTACTTTTTAAAAAGATATACCTTTTTAGGTATCCTGAGTTTAGAGGGGATTTTCACAAAAGAAACATTCTTCTGTGACACTGCGATTTTTATCAAAAAAACACCGAACGAAATACAATTGGTGAACGCTTTTTGGCCCACCACACCAGAAGCCTTAGCAGCTTTTTCAATCAAAATCGAAAAACCAGAAAGCATGCAAGCATGCTTTGCACACTTCAAAGAAAAAGCAGAAAGCGGTGTTATCACAGATAAAATGTCTCTTGATGAATGTGCCAATTTGTTTTGTGCGAAAGATCTGTTAATGCAATTTGAGACAGAAGTGTTGCCTCAGTTGGGAAACGATAAAGCGGAAAATGAAGGGCTCATCCGCCAATTTTTAAAAGACCGAACCGATACAAATACAAAAACAGGCTATACCGGTTCACCTGATTCATTGGCCAATCAATTTTGTGTGCGCTTGGCTTTAAGCTGTATTGATAAAGACGCTTTGGCGCTGAATTTTAATCAAACACTTTGGCAAATGCTGATGCCGAATATCATTGATGTCCATGGGCTTGACGAGGGGCAAGCGTGGCCACCGTATGGCGCAACCCTTTTAGATGATGATTTACTCGCCGGAGCAGAAGGCAAGATCTGGTCTTACCCTTTTTTGGTAGGCGCCAGCCAATGCACAGGTATTTTTGCAAGCTGGCAAAACAAACCGCTGCCAGTTGCTCGTCAGGATGAAGACACAAATATTAAATCGTTATTTTCACTTGAGCCATTTCAAGATAAGCCTTCACTCGAAACTTGGCAGCGTGTGTTTGTTTTTCACCCTAAGCACAATGATTTTTGGTTGACGCAACAGGCTACACTTTCCGAGAAAAAGCCGAAGGTTTTGGGCGCACATCAGACTTCAAACATTTTTCAACCCGCACCGGCGTTATCGAAAAAAGAAGTCGGCAGAGATGATATCCCACATGATCCAAAAATATATTCCCGCGTGAGGCAAGGCGGCATGTCACGTACTGTGTTACGAAAACACTTGTTGGGTGAGGTTGTTTCGGCAACACTTACGTCCACCGCACTGCCTGATTTGATCCGCGCTGCGCAGGAATGGGTGCAAGCTGAAAAAATTGAGACGCGAGACAAAGCGCTTTTTAATTTTGTTTTTGAAATAAATGATCCTGATAAAAAAACACAATTTCTGAAACCTTTTTTAGAACAAAACTTACCTTTCGATAACACGCTTGAAAATTATATGTTGACAATGAAACTCTTTCAGTGCGTGAATGAGCATGAACGTGCTCAGCATATGTCAACCGATTTAATCAATCATATTCCGAATCTTCGCCTCAACCTAAATGGCTTTCGTTTATTATTAAGTTCGATTGATGATCTCGCGCAAAAAGAAGCGGTCATGAACGCACTGGGAGAAGCTGGAAAAGCATTACAGGCGCTTGCTCATGGAACCTCATACTATGGTTTCTCATCTCTTCCTGATCACCAACGCCACCCTCTTGTCGCGTCCCTTGACAATGCCACGTTAAAACTTTTTGCCAAAAACTTCTCTGCCTTCATACGCATTGCGAAAAGCCTTTCCCAGGAACGACGAAATGTATTTATCGCACTTTTTGGTGTTCATGAATTAAAAAGGCTTGTCAAAGATGCTGATAACTACCTGAAAATTTTAGAAATACTTCCCGAAACACAGCAAAATGTATTTATCGCATCTTTTGATGAGCAGGAATTCATGTCACTTTTTCCATACCCCAATGCTTCATATAGTGTGCCAACACTTTCCAAAAATATTGTGACACCCCTTTCCGAAACACGAATGGATTTATTAAGCCAAGTATCCCGTCATGTTGCCAATAAATGGCGCTTTGCAGGCACGACGCTCATACTCACCGGCGCTGCCTTTGCGGCAGGCTATCTACTCGCCAACGCCGGACTCATCGCCATCACAATGGGAACCTTAACCGGTGCTGCGTTCACAGGAGGGCTTTTCGCCGCTGCTGTACTGCTCATCATGCTTGCCGTGGCGCTTGCCGCCTTATATCACGCTCAGGTTTTTTCTCAAAAACCGGATCCGCTGTCTGTGGACAGTGCAATATCCTCACCCAAGGTGCCGCACTCAAGTGGCGTTAAGATTAAGAGCGCACCTGTTGTCACACCGCGTGCGGACGCAGTAAGCGTAAACCCAGTCAATGCCCCCAATGCCGCTGACGCTTCCCCTCACGATGGGCCACGTAGGCCGAACATTTCATGACGTCCCTTAAAGAAAAATGCTGAGGGATGTTGCGCTGAGGCACGCCGTCATTGTGCACCCTGTGGCGGGAAACAGTTACTCTCATGGCCTGACAGCATGGGTTACGCGAAGATGCTAACCCATCCTACAAAGCAGATCGTAGTCTCATACAGCCTCGCTTCTGCGTAGCAATAGTCTTGAGCCTGAGGTAAAAAATCCACGAGCCAACGGCATTTTAAAAGATGCCTAAGGCTGTGTGTTTTTTGCGTAACCGTTCAGAACGATAAGTTTGACTACAGAGATCCGTCGCCCCGTAAAATAGCTGCAATATAATTGTTAGAGAATCGCCAGTGGTGAGGCAGCTATTTATACGGGGTCCAGGTTTGTCGGCTTAACTGACAAAGTTTTCTCCGTGAGTGAGTTTTTTCAGGCTGGACCCCTGGATAAATGTCTGTTCACATTTTTTTTTATCTACAGCATACAGACATTTTCTGGGGCGACGGATCTCTGCTTGCCACAAATAGAGAATCTGAACAATTACCAGATGGCACAACTACGCCTAATTGCCAGAAAGATGGTGCAAAGCACTTGCCTCATACATCCTCACCCCTGCCACTCCATACGCCCCATGCGCCTGCGCATCGGCTAAATCCGCTAAGGTCAATCCACCCAAGGCATAAACTGGCAACTCAATTTTAGAAACCCATTCTTGAAAACGTGCCCAACCCAAAGGGGAAACATCAGGATGCGTCGCCGTGCTTTTAACAGGAGACAAGGTGACAAAGTCACACTGTAATTTCGCAGCTTGTTGTAATTCGATCTCGTTATGGCAGGCGGCACTCAGTAAAGCAATCCCTGCTGGCCGTGTTGATAATTGCATTAAATCATGGGATTTAAGATGTAGCCCATCTGCCCCACTCGAAAGTAACAAGGCGGGCGAGTTCACCAAGACTTTGCCTTGATGCTGATGAATCAGTGTGATGATTTTTTTTAAGTAATCGAGTGCTTCAATGGATGTGAACGCAGTACGCGCATAAAACAGCCGGTAGCCTTGCGCTAAACACTTTTCCACTTGCGATACAGTGGCCTGATTACAGGCAGAGAGAATGACATAATGCAATCGTAATGCACTCCGTAGCCTGAACCTTTATGCCCTTTGTATTTCAAGATGCGAAGAGGATAGGCCTGCGGCGCGCCCTCACCGTCCTGTCTAATCTCGCAAAGCCTCGATTGACATGACGCCTCTCCCATTCGCAAAGCCTTATGGGAGAGGGTTCAGATCGGCGAAGCCGGACACGCCCTAGCCTCACTCCACCTTTTCTGCCTGCGCAATCTTGCCATGACAACGCTTAAATTTTTCACCGCTGCCACAAGGACATAAATCATTGCGGTTCGTATTTTGAAAAAGCGGATCATTCAATACATCACCCGCTTCGGTTTCACTCTCCGGCGTCATGTGCTCAAAATGCAATTGCCCTTCTGGCACAAAAGGCGCTGCCATCATCGGTATCTCTTCTTTGGGGCGAAGCTCTACCCGTAATACGATATCCACGATCTCGTTTTTAATGGTATCTAACATGCGCTCAAATAATAAAAAGGCCTCGCGCTTGTATTCTTGTTTCGGATCTTTCTGCGCATAGCCTCTTAAATTCACGCTTTGGCGCAAATAATCCATGCTGGCCAAATGCTCTTTCCAAAAACTATCCAAACAATTCAACAAAACTGATTTTTCAAATTGCGCAAAAGAAGCCACACCCACCACATCCCGCTTATCATGATGCATTTTTTTCGCGGCTTCTAAGATGCGTGCTTTAAAGGGTTCTTCTGAAAGTTGTTCTTTATCAAACCAATCTTGTAAAGGCAGATCCAACTTAAAGCGTTCTAATAAGGCTGTATGCAAATCGGCAAGCTGCCATTCTTCTTCTAAACTATTCGGGCGAATATAGGCATCCAATAATGCGGCGACCACTTCATCGCGAATCGTATCCATCTGCTCGGATACATCTTGATTGTGTAACAGCGCATCCCGTTCACGGTAAATGACTTTACGCTGATCATTGGCCACATCATCAAATTCTAATAATTGCTTACGCACGTCAAAATGGTGCCCTTCCACTTTACGTTGCGCCTTTTCAATACTGCGCGTCACCAAGGGGGCCGCAATGGCCTCGCCCCGCTGCATCCCCAATTTACGCATAAAATCAGCCAAACGAGGGGGCGCGAAAATACGCATCAAATTGTCTTCTAACGAAAGATAAAATTGTGAAGCGCCCAGATCGCCTTGTCGCCCGGCGCGACCCCGCAATTGATTATCAATACGACGCGATTCATGCCGTTCCGTACCAATGATGCACAAGCCCCCTGCTGCCAAGACGTCATCATGCCGCTTTTGCCAGTCGGCTTTAAGGGCTGCGATCGCCTCTGGCGTGGCCTCTGCCTCTGGTAAGGATTTGATCTCCATACTCAAATTGCCACCCAACACAATATCCGTGCCGCGACCCGCCATATTGGTGGCAATGGTCAGCGCGCCTGGGCGCCCTGCTTGCGCAATAATATGGGCTTCTTGTTCGTGGAATTTGGCATTTAACACTTGATGCGCAATGTGATGTTGCTTCAATAAATCTGATAAAAATTCTGATGTTTCAATCGAAGCCGTTCCCACCAAAACAGGCTGCTTTTTCTCTAAGCAGGTTTGAATGTTTTGAATAATGGCCTCAAACTTTTCTTCTTTCGTTAAATAAATTAAATCGGCCAAATCCTGACGCTGACAAGGACGATTGGTGGGAATCACCACCACTTCTAAGCCATAAATTTGCTGGAACTCATACGCTTCGGTATCGGCTGTGCCTGTCATGCCGGCAAGCTTGTCATATAAGCGGAAATAATTTTGAAACGTGATCGAAGCCAAGGTTTGGTTTTCTTTTTGAATCGCCACCCCTTCTTTGGCTTCAATGGCTTGGTGCAAGCCTTCAGACCAACGACGCCCCGGCATGGTGCGCCCTGTGTGCTCGTCTACAATCACAATTTGATCGTTCGCCACAATATAATCAACATCTTTGGCAAACAAAGCCTGCGCGCGTAAGGCCGCATTTAAGTGATGCATTAAAAGAATGTTGTGGGCATCATAAAGACTTTCACCCGCTTGCAATAAACCTAAATCCACCAGCAAGGATTCAACATGCTCATGGCCGGCATCAGACAAATAAACCTGCTTGGCTTTTTCATCCACCAAAAAATCACCAGGACTGTCTTTATCCGTTTGTTTGGATAATTGCGGCACCACCCCATTCATTTGAATATAAAGTTGGGCGCTGTCTTCTGCAGGACCCGAGATAATAAGTGGCGTCCGCGCTTCGTCAATCAAAGCGGAATCCACTTCGTCAACGATTGCAAAACTCAAAGGCCCTTGGACTTTTTCATCCAAGCTGAACGCCATGTTGTCGCGCAAATAATCAAAACCAAATTCATTATTGGTACCGTAAACCACGTCTGCCGCATAGGCGGCACGCTTTTCGGCAGGGGCCATACCCGGAATCACCACACCCACATTCAAACCCAAAAAGCGATATAAGGGTCCCATCCATTCTGCGTCACGTCGTGCCAAATAATCATTCACCGTGACAATATGAACAGGCTTACCAGGAATGGCATTTAAATACACAGCCAAAGTGGCCATTAAGGTTTTGCCTTCACCGGTCGACATTTCTGCAATTTTGCCTTGATGCAGAACCATGCCGCCGACCATTTGCACATCAAAATGACGCATACCCATAATGCGCCGCGAAGCTTCGCGCACGGTTGCAAAGGCTTCTGGCAAAAGCCTATCTAAACTTTCGCCTTTTTCAACACGCGTACGGAATTCAAGCGTTTTGCCTTGTAAAGCCGCTTCAGAAAGGGCTTGAAAAGTGGGCTCTAAGGCATTGATGGCTTGTACATTTTGGCGTAAACGTTTTACCAAACGATCATTCCGACTGCCTAAGATTTTTCTTAAAATGCCAAGTGACATAACGCATCCCTTTACGCGAAAAAATTTTTGTATTCTAACCCAAATTCACAGAGTGAATCGATTTAATTTAAACCCAACCGGCTGCCTGTATTTGCTGATAACCCCGATAAGTCATATCTAAGGCCACATACACGACAATCAGTAAACCAACATAACCTATCCATTTATAACGGTGCATGAGCTTTGCCACTGTTGTGGTGGCCAGCCCCATTAACACCACAGAAAAAGCAAGCCCGAAAACCAAGACCCAAAGGTGTTCACGTGCTGCCCCCGCTACCGCCAATACATTATCCAGCGACATCGACACATCAGCCAAAACAATGGTTAAGACCGCGCTATAAAAACTTTTAGGCGGTTTAGGTGCGGCTGTGGCTGCGCCCCCCCCATGCACATGATGTAATTGGCGCCACATTTTCCACGCCACCCACATTAAAAGTAAGCCCCCCGCAAAGAGTAAGCCTATTTTGTTGAGCAAATGAGAGGTGATCAAAGCAAAGAAAATACGTAAGACGGTGGCAAACAGGACCCCCCAAAAGATCACCCGACGCCTATCTTGTGTGGGCAACCCGGCCGCTGCCAAACCCAGCACGATAATGTTATCGGCTGCCATCACCAAGTCGATCATGACCACTTGAAGAAAAGCCCACACCATTGCCACCGACATGCTATCTAACATGCTTCATCCCAAATAAAAGGTAATAGAAAAAGCGTCCGCTTTTTCTCGTCGAACGCCCTCTTCTTGCGAAGGGCTGGGTTTCTTCCATGTATCACCCATCCATGACAGCATGGGTTACGCGAAGACGCTTACCCATCCTACAAAGACATCCCCTATTGCGTGAATGCTTACAATAAAAGATTGTGACCGCTAGAATAATAAACAATAATCCCTCATTCTTCTGCGGTTGATCTCAAGCATGGCTAAAAAACAGGTTCTGGATGTCTTCAAGCGGAGCCATTCTCTGCTCAATGACATCTTAAAAGAAACCGAACGCCTTAAAATATTAAATGCGCGGCTCCCCCTTCTGCTCAACCCAGAATTTCTGAGTCATACCCAAATTGCCACACTTAACGGCACCACTTTGGTACTGACAGCCGACTCGGGTTTATTCGCCACCCGTTTACGATACGAAGGCCAACACATTATCCGTAAGTGTAAAATGATTCCTGAACTTTGTGGGGTCACGCAGATTGAAATTAAAGTACAACCGAAGCAAGACATTCCGAAGCCTGAAATGCCGGTGCGCTACTTCTCCCCTGAAAGAAAGGCCTGGCTTTCGGCGTTGATCAGCGACTTACGAAACAGCGAAACCACTCTCAAAAAGTAAGTTCCGCCTCTTACTCTCCTTCACAAGAAAGTCAGTTTGCCATATAATATTTATGCCGCATTCATGCCCATAGAGCCTTACATGTTCTTTACACCCCAGCGCTTTTCCCCACTCCCTGATGCCGAAGACGTGCAAATGCGGCATGACGATCAAATACTGCGCTTGTCCACTCAAAAGGGTAAAGCCATGTATACCCGTTACGCTAAGGCGATTCGATTGATTGAAGCCATACTGCAAACAGCACAAACTTATAAAGCAACGCTCCACACACTAGAAAAAGAGATCTTCACTGCTCAAAAAGCATTGCACACCCTGATGCAGGATACAGACAATCCAGAATGGGCTGTGGCCCTGGCGACACAAAGCATGGCAGAAGAAATCTTGGCATGGCATGCACAATTAATGCAGCTTGCCTTGCCCCTTTCTGCACCTGCGCTTTTTAAGCAGCCCCGTTTGCTTGGCCCGCCGCTTCCCTTAGAAGAAAGCATTATTCTTCACCGTGTACGGGTACGTTTACAGAATTTAAAAGCAGAACTTCCCCGCATGTTGAAGACCTTAAATGACAAGCTCAGCGAGCAACACGCTGGCATATTGCAAATGCTTCAACAACTGGAAGCCCTCGTCACAAGCTCACAAAATAAAGGGGAGCCCCTGACGCCCCCACTCTCTGTGGAAACAGAAACGTCGCCACCCACACTTTCTCTCCCCGTTGCAACCACAGTACTGAGAAGCCTTTCAAGTGGCCAAGGGTCCATGACGCCGCCTACAGAATCAGCCGTCAACCACGAAGCACTCAAAAAACCAGAAATGGATAGCCCCGCAACCCATATGCAAACTGTATTGCGCTTAAAAAATATTGGTATGGCTGCATTGGATGCCCTGCAAGGCGCCATGCAAAATGCGCGAAATAGCCTGCAAGCATTACAAGCCCATAAAAGTCAGGTTCCGATTGAAACATTTTGTCGTGAAGTGGAAAACGTATTGCCCCTCATCTGGCATCGTATTGAAGCAGGGCAACGCCCCTCAGACGATCTTAAAAAACTGGCAGCCCTAAACGCGCTTTCGATGGAAATATTAGAACAAAATTGTCAGCTGCAACTTTTGCCCACCTCACCGCAACACCATCCAAGGCAGCGTAAATTGCTTCAAGCTCAGTGTGACGCGCTGGTGCGATATCTCGAAGAGCCCGTGCCCGCCATCAATTTTTCAGGCAAGAATCAACGTCAGACTTCAATTTCAGATTCAAACCAAGAAAATACACCACGCAAAAAAGCGAGCGTTTTGAAACAGCCTTGACGTGGCGCCCCATCATAAAAATCTATACGTAGCACTGCTTCGTTTTGTGCTCTTTCAGATGGATTGCTTGCCTTTCTTCCCCCTTTGCCAGAGTGCAGCAAAAGGCAAGCAATCTATTTTGAAAAAATGCCTCTCGCTCTTCATTCGCATTTAGCTTGACTGGATGATCCGGCTCAGTTTTTTTGCAGACGCTATCGCGTCACCACTTCAAACGCACTGGTGTCAGCCAACAACGCCAAAGCCAATTTCGTATTTAAAGCATGACCTGATTTAAAGCCACGGTAACAAGCCAATAAGGGCTTGCCAATGAGATACATATCCCCAATCGCATCTAAAATTTTATGTTTTACAAATTCATCCGGCGTACGCAAGCCTTCTGGATTGATGATCTTTTCTTCGTCTAAAACAAGCGCATTATCCAAGCTGCCACCGCGCGCCAGGTTATTCGCTTTTAACCATTCATATTCTTTTAAAAAACCATACGTGCGTGCTTTGGCAATCTCATTTTTATACGTGTTGAGATTGAGTTCAAATTCATAATGCAGGGCCGTTTGGGTAATCACAGGGTGAGTGTATTCAATATCAAAAATAATTTTGAATCCTTCATGAGGCAGTAACTCGGCCCATTTGTCGGCTTCTGTCACACGCACGGGCTTCAACACACGCACATAGTGCCGTGCCTGTTGTTGCGCGGTACACCCCGCCTTTTCAAGGTGTTCAAGAAATTCCCAACTGCTGCCATCTAAAATAGGCAATTCAGGTGCAGAAATATCCAAATAAGCGTTATCAATGCCCAATGCATGGAGGGCCGAAAGCACATGCTCCACTGTGGCCACGCTGGCTGCGCCTTCTTTTAAAGTCGTGCACATACGCGTGTCACAGACTTTAGGGGCGAGCGCTGGAATCACGGGGACGCCCGCTAAATCAGTGCGTCGAAACACAATGCCGGTATTTTCAGGGGCAGGCTGGCAAATTAAGGTGACGGACATGCCACTGTGTAAGCCAATCCCTGTGATTTCTATGGGTTTTTGGAGGGTATGTTGCAGTATCATGTGATTTTCTCGTAGGGAGGCAAACGCCAATGCGCGATTTTAGCTGGGGTGCACAATGGGGTCAAATTGAAGGCAAATTGCCTTGCATTACCGACCATTTATAGTTAGTCTCGTAGCTCTGATGATTGAGGTGTGGTCATAATGAGTTTTAATTTTGGGTTGAGCCGTAGTGCCATTATTTTAGGATTCTTAGCGCGTCCGTGGCATTGGCTTTGCGGTTTATTCTCGCGCTCGGGAACGACTGGCGCATCAAGGCCAGCCCCAACGACCGTTCACAGCATGACCACCGCAGCCGCAGCAGCAGCTGTTCCCGAACTTACCCTTGTACCCGCGCCATCCTCGCCCCAGACAAACAGAAACTCTTTAGATTCGATGCCCATCCACTCAAGCGCTGAACTTTCCAGTGCAGATGCATCAAGCGCAAATACTGAAGAACAGGGAACGCCGACAAATCATAGCCCCAAAGCACAGTACGCTTTCGATGAGATAGCACCCGATAAGACATCGCCGATTCACAGCCCTTTGCCCTCCCCGCTTCTACAACAGAGTTTTGCCACAAATTTCCCGGACATTCATCTTCTTACAAGCTTTCAGTTGAATGGCCCTACAAGGGCCGTGTCAGATGAAGTGCTCGGGCCGCAAGCCAATGAAGAAGACCTCTTAAGCTCTTTTTGCTCGGTACAATCCACAACCAGCTACGTCGAAGTGAAAGAGACAACAAAACAAAAACAGCAACAGGCGCTGCACTATTTTATGTATGGTGAATATTTAGGACATCATTTAGCGTATCAACAAAACAATCCTCTATACCCGGATGAAACGTATATTTATTTACCCTCAGAAGTATTTGAATCCTCTCAACTGCCGGCTTTCGACAAGCAATACCAAATCCAAAAAATCTATCCACAAGATCAAGGCTTGGTCGCGATGCTCTTGATCCCTGTCAATTTGAAAAAAGGCGAACCTGCTGATATCAAAGTACTGTTTCGTGGCACAAAAGACGCTGCCTCAGCTGTGCGTGATTGCGAAGTGGGGGGACCCGGCCACGAAAGTATTGAGCTACAAAAAGCAAAACTACTGGGTGCCGTGAGTAAAGCCATTGGCGAAATACAGTCAGATCATGCTGTCTCGATCACATGTGCAGGCCACAGTTTAGGCGGTGCGGATGCGCAAAATATGACGGTATTTTTGCTCAATGCCTTGGCCGAATTAAAAGAGTACAACACCACGACGACTGGTTTATCAAAAAAAGAATTGGCCCCTTTTGCGCGCGTCAAAAAATTAAATTTGCATATTCAAAATGCGGCAGGCATCCCACAGAAAAATAAAAATATCGCTGATGGCTGTGCTGCTTTCTTAAACACTTTAGGGCATCAGCTTGAAATTGATTGCCATATTAATTACCACAAAGGTGATCTCGTTCAACGTACTGGCGAGGCCCATCTGTTCCAAGAAAAAGATCCACGGCTCACCCACGTTAACGTGCGCCGTAGAATGTTATATGTCTCATCTGTACATGCCCTGTCACAAAAAACCTCCTTTGCGCTGTCGCTGGCCACAAGTATCGCAATCGGATCAATGGGTACGCTGATCATGCCAGTGATAGCAATGCTGGCAGCGGCAACGATCTCGACAATGAGCACGCTGAGCTCTACAAGAGAAATCATACAGCGACATACATTCAAGGCCTTCAAAGCCATTGAAGAGACCTGGATGCAGGCTTTAGAGGCAGCAGCTGGCAAAGACGGCAGCGAGTTTAACATTCTTGATGATGCCGATCCGGATGACGCAAATCTCATTTCGCAGGTATTAAGCGACAAAGCCTGGCAGTTAGATTTAGCGCACAAACTGTTTTTTGGCAAAGCGGATCCGACTTATGTACCCAGCCAATTGCCCAGCAGCCGACCCAGTACGCCTTCGCTCACAGGCCAATCCAGTAGGGATGCGTCACTGCCACCGCCATTCCGAGCGCATCTCTAAATCTTGCTGCGCATTGTCTTCCAGATACGTACGCACTATATTGCAAAAGCGTACGTTTATTTAATGAACATAATTCAGCACACTCTTTCAGAGCTGTGGTTAACCACGTCTGCGTGCGTTATCCATGGCCTCTAATTCAAAATTCATTCCCACCATGATTTTCATTCGGCTCTTCGCTACCAAATTTAAAACATGAGCCATTGCACGCTGTTGAAAGATAACGTTTCTGATAAACTGTTAATTCAGTGATTGGAGATGCAAATCTCTCGCCCAGACACTAATAAAAATTAAATGCCCACTTAAAGAGATGAACTGTGGTTGACTTAAATTCGGAAAACATACTAAGACTGATCAAAAATGGTGAATCTGAAACCATCGAGTTTAAAGAATCATTTGGCGATGAAGCACTCGAAACCATCAACTTGATGGAGCGATGAGCTGGTTTCGTGAAAGACTAACAACAGAATTCATTATTACTGGAAGACCGCAACGCGAAGTTATTTGGGAATATCTTTTAGAAGCCATTCGTGAAGCTGTTGTAAACACATTATGCCACCGTGATTATACTAGCGGTGCACATAGCCAAATTAGACTTTATGATCATCATCTTGTCATACGCAATGCAGGCACTCTGCCCTCAGCACTCACAACAGAGGATTTACTGCATGACCATGACGCTATTCCTTGAAATAAAAAGATTGCAGACTGCTTCTTTTATGCAGGGTTAATTGAACGCTGGGGAAGCGGTACAGTACGCATCGCTCAAGAATTGCAAGATTCAGGGTTTCCGCCACCAAAATTTGAATCTCACACTGGCGCTTTCAGCATCCGTTTCAGCAGCAGAGAAACAAAAGAAGCTGATATCCCAGCACTTGCGTTATCACAAAGACAGCAACTTGCAATTGAATACATAAAAAAACACGGCAGCCTTTCTAATTCGCAGTACCAACAAATAGCAAACATCTCAAAGGCGACGGCTACAAGAGAATTAAAATGCTTAACTGAAGCAGGATTCCTTGTCTCTTCTGGAATACGTGGCAAAGGTATTGTTTATCGTATCAGAAAATAAAGGGCTCATATTGGGCTCATATTGGGCCTCGCCTCTTCGCTGAGCTTCGGATAAGTGATCTTCTCCCCAAACCAATCAACGCTTTGATTTTGGTGGCTCTTTACGTTTAATTTTGCGAGGATCTCTCAGACCCGGGTATCGCTCACGCAATTTCACCCTCTTTGTAGGATGGATAAGCGTATTCGCGTCACCCATCATTCATATGTGAATTCACCGTGCTTAGCATCGATTCATTTCCAGAAACGACGCAGTCGCCCCGTCAAACTTACGGCTTCTTTTACATAAACTTTTCCTGCAAATGGCTGAAAATTTTCTGCAGCGCTTCCTTGTTCTGCACAATCAACAGCACCGTATCATCACCGGCAATGGTGCCCAACACCCCCGATCCTTCTAAATCTGTTAAAGCACGATCAATGTTTTCGGCCAAACTGCTCGCATAACCCGCGTGGGTGTGTAAAACCAAAAGGTTCGGTTCAGCGGCATCTATCTTATAAATAGGTGGCGAAAACAAAGGCTCTAAATCCACCTTCTTATAAACACCGCCCACCTTCGCGATTTTGAGCTTTTTTAAACGTCGAGACAGCGTTGCCTGGGGTATTTCATGCCCACTCGCCTTTAATAAAGCCTGCAAGTCACTTTGTTCATGCACCGCCCCGCTTTGCACCGCTTTCATAATTTCCCGATCAATCGCATCATGTTTAGACATTGAATGCCCTCTATCCGCATATATATTCACATTTTATCCATTTATTGTTGACAACACAAACCAAAGCCATGATAATCACATTATGGATATTAAATGAATACAAATTCACGCCTGCGGGCTGTTGAAAATTCGCTATATCGAGATGTAACGCCTTGATTTTCGAGAAACGTAGCGCAGCATACATGAGTGTATGTGAGCAACGTATCGCAGAAAATCAAGGCGTTACAGCCGAGATAGTAGAATTGTCAACAGCCCGTAGCATCATATAGGAGTCACATTATGCCGCTCACATTAACAGCAGACGAAATGGTCTTGGTATTAGATACCTATCGTGAAAAGGAACAGGCCAAAAAATTTGCTGAAGAAAAAGGAGCAGCAGAAGAAGAAGAGCAAAAGAAAAAATATTCTTTTTGGGAAGCCTTTAAAAAGAAATCCGCCAAAAAGCATTTTTCAGATGCCTGCTTTGTGATTGGGGCCTTCATTGGCATTGTGGGCGCGCTGACATTTGGCTTCTTGTATACCACAGTGCTCTTTACTGGTGGGTGGCCCATCGCTGCCACGATTGTGGTGTTAGTGTTTACGGCCATTCCATCGATTGTGGTCGAGGTATTGGTTCTCGGCGTTTTAAAAGACAATGTCGGTGATGTGTTTCGCGCAGTGGGCGAAACCATTTGGGATGCCTTTACAAAAAAACCAAACGAACAAATAAAATATCAACCCTTTACTTGGCGTGATATTTTTCAACAAGGGACGCTTGCCAGTGCAATTACATTGAATGGTGCTGCCATGGCCTTTTTGTCTTGGGTTTCGTTAATGTTGTTTCTCACGGGGTTTGGCGTGAGTGGCGCAGCCATTTTTGTTGTCCCTACCGTGTTCGCGCTCTTTTTATTTTTTTCATCCATTAGTTTTAACGGCTTTTTAAACAGAGCGAGCTTTAAGAGAAAAACAGCAGAAGCTGAAGCCAGCGTAGAGAAAACGCATTTTGAACCAGAAGCACTTTTAGAAAAAAATGCCGCCACAGATGCCAGAAATAAAAAAATCATGGCGTGGGCATTTGGTGTGACAGCAGGCACAATTGTGTGCTTGGTAACCGTTATCTCTATGTTCAGTTTGCCTTTCTTGTGGCCCGTGGTGATTGCACTCACCGCCAGTATTGCGATTCCGCATCTCATCACGCAAGTGTCTTCTGCCAAAAGTGGCTTCTACGAATTTTTAGAAGGCAGCGATTTGCAATCCACCAAAATCAATGCTTTTTTCGATCACAAAAGACTCAGTCATGCAAAAGAAAATGGATCCAAACTTGGGTTTTTTGAAGGAATAAAATTAAGTATTTTAAACAAATACCCCAATGCGTTTGTAAATTTCATATTTGGATCAAAATGGAGTCTGTTGATTTTAAAAGGCGCCAACACAGCGATTTTTACGGCCATGACACTCCTTACACTCGGTACCTTATTGGGATTTGCACCGCCGGTTGGCATCATGTTAGCCGCTGTGATTCTTGCGGCAGTGCTGAGCGCTGCGCCTGATTTAATCAATACTGCCTTACAAAACAGAGCCATCTTTTTTAACCAAAAAGATGATTCTAAAACCATTCGCGCCGATCTCTATGGTGCGTTGGTAGAAACGAACCCTGAAAATAAAGTTGAAATTCAGACATATTTGCAAGCAACGTATTCAGAAAAAAGCAGAGAACCTTCCCCTTTTGAAAAAGAGGTCAATGCATTTCATCAGCCAGGCATGCATAAATTGGTGATATAGAGGTAATGAAATAGTGAAAAGAAAATCTTTTCATTAGCCCAATTTTTTGCGCCTGGACCCCGGATAAATATCTGTTTCACACACCGCTATCTATCATGGTCAGCGTGCAGATATTTTCCGGGGAGACAGATTGGTTGAAGACGTCATTTGAAAATCGTAACCGTATAAAGTTCAGCGTATTTTGACTCAATCAATTCAATTTCTTCAATTTTCAAGGCCTTAAACTCATTCTCTCGTGCAGGCTGTGACAATTTTCCATTATTTTGATTTAAAAGCCGAATTAATAAATCGACTATCCTATCTGGCATATCAATAAAATTGATAATAAAGTTTTTCATCGAATCATATTTTTGGAGATAATTTATTTCATCCGGTAAAATGTTAATAACTGTTTCATTGACACATTGATATAAAAACTCTGCTTGCTTTGTTGCATCAAAATATCGGTACAAATCGATGGTTTCATTTTCAACTGAGACATTCCCATCTTCTGTGGCGTGCCACTTAATGAATTCAAGTCGCGGTTGAGAATAGGATTCAAGAACCGCCTTATATTCCATTATATTTTCCAGAATCACTGTAGAAATGGGAAATACAATTCCTTTCCCCGAAAAGTGCTTTTGCGCAAGCATATGATGAAGTAAATACCGGTGTATTCGGCCATTCCCATCTGCAAACGGATGAATAAACACAAAACCAAAACCGATTATCGCTGCTGCCAGTACGGCATCAACGCTATCATCTTTAAGCAACTCACTCGTTTCGATTAGCCCAGCTATTAAATATTCCAAATCCTGCCAGCGTGCAGAAATATGATCAGGAAGAGGTGACCCCGTAGATCGCTCATGTTCACCAATAAATCCACCTTCCGATCTCAATCCCAAGTAAACGAAACGATGATCTTCAATCACCATTTCCTGCAATCTACATAACTCTTCTTCTGTTAAGGGATATTGCCCAGCTTGCCCAATGGCTCTACCCCATCGTTCGGCTCGATTTTGCGCAGGCACCTCACCTTCTATCTTGTATGAGGCCTTTGAGTCTTTCAGCAATAAAAATGCGGATGCTCTCATTAAAATATCACGATGCATTTCTCCATATAATTTTTTGGCCTGCTCACCTAATTTCAATCCAATAAATTTATCTAATTGTTCTGTTCTACGTATAAGAGGACAAAATGCTGGCACACCTGGAAGGTTATTTGTAACCCGATGACGTTTAGAACGTCGCGCGGGTCCTGCATACTGCAAAGCCTCATTCAGAATGGGAATGTACGCGCCACGCGTTGCATCAGGTAAATCCAAATGGATATTTTTCAAGTATTCGTATAAAAACCAAATACGCCTGCTATATGATCCGGTTGGTTGATTTTGCACAATGGCAACAATCTCTGTACTCACAATTTTATCAAAGAGTGCTTTCAATACTGACAAGTCAATGCCTTCATATTGCATTGCGAATGATAAATGGCCATACAGTGAGGGTTCTGGGGCATGCCGAGGTGTAAACGCCAACCAGTTATCACGCTGATATCTGGTGTATTTTTCGCTGATAAAACTTAACGTTTCAGGAAGGGGCACCTGAAGATCGTAGACATACATTAAGTTTGCGTACCCTGCTAATGGCACATTTCTCTCTGGAAGGTATTTTCCATGAAAAACGTTAATTTTCTCTGAAAAGCTTTTCATTTTTTGTATATTTCATGAATTTCGTTAATTTATTTTATTATGGCATGAAAAACGAATATTTTATGTGAAATATGATTATAAAGCATAAAAATTTGATTAAATACGTATAAATTGATGATTTTTATGAAAAACGTTACAAAATAGGCGCTCATGCCCTATGAAAGCGTCTTTATAGGATGAGGTGAGACGGAAATAGAAAAAGCACCCCTTTTTCGCATCGAACGCCCTCGGCTTGCGAAGGGCTGGGTTCCTTCGTCACCCATCATCATGACAGCATGGGTTACGCACGAGTACGTGCTGACCCATCCTACGAAGACTCATGATAACGAAAGGATTGATGAGAATAACGCACACAAAAAAAGTCAGCGTTCACGCCAGTATAAAACAAACAAGAACGTTCATTTTTGAGACAAGGTTGCATTAAAAATCGAAGAAAAACTATTTATGACTCTTTATCAGGATTTTTCTGATGATTTTTAATGCAAGATTGGCCAAAAAGGGACGTTCCAGGCTACAAGGTGAACCGTTACAAAAAAAAATCCCACCGAGCAGCACACTGCTCGATGGGATTTTTCCGTCAAAAGATTTATGAATTATCAGATTGACGACGCAAAAATGCTGGAATGTCCAAGTAGGGCATTTCATCACGCGCACTGTTGCTTTCAAACCCTGCCATTTCTGTTTCTAGAACACGTTTTTGGGCAGATTGTGTTTGATGCTGAGGACGACGAATGGCTTGCTCTTCGTAACGGGGTTGTTGCCATCTGAAACCACGGGTTTCTTGTTGCGTCATCATCCCATCACGATCACGGCCACCCAAGCCTGTTGCCACCAAGGTCACACGCAATTCATCTGACAATTCAGGATCAATTACCGTACCCACCACAACAGTCGCATCATCAGAAGTGAAGCTCTTAATCGCATCGCCGACTTCTTCAAATTCACCAATTGATAAATCGGTGCCTGCGGTAATGTTTACCAACACACCGCGTGCGCCCGCTAAATCAACGTCTTCTAACAATGGGCTAGAAATCGCTGCTTCGGCTGCTTCACGTGCACGGTTATCACCGGTGGCACGCCCTGTTCCCATCATCGCCATGCCCATTTCTGACATCACGGTGCGAACGTCTGCAAAGTCTACGTTGATCAAACCAGGACGGGTGATCAATTCAGAAATGCCTTGCACAGCACCCAATAACACATCATTGGCAGCGCGGAATGCATCCAATAAGCTGATGCCTTTACCCAACACACTCAATAATTTTTCGTTTGGAATGGTGATCAAAGAATCAACACGTTGACTGAGGGAAGCAATACCTGCATCCGCCACAGCCATACGCTTGCGGCCTTCGAATGGGAAAGGACGTGTGACCACAGCCACCGTCAATATGCCCATTTCTTTGGCCACTTCTGCCACCACAGGTGCGCCACCGGTACCGGTACCGCCACCCATTCCTGCAGTGATGAAGACCATGTCTGCACCACGCAATACTTCTTTAATGCGTTCTCTGTCTTCTTCTGCCGCTTTACGGCCCACTTCTGGATTGGCGCCTGCGCCCAAACCTTTCGTGACATTAATGCCCAATTGCAAAACTGTTTCTAAAGTGGTGCGCTGTAATACTTGTGCGTCTGTATTGGCACAAATAAACTCTACACTGCTATCGAATTTAACGCTGGTGGCCATGTGATGCACTGCATTCCCGCCGCCGCCGCCAACCCCGATCACCTTAATCACTGCATTACTTGCTGGATGGCTATCCAATAATTCAAACATCACCCCATCTCCTTTTGCTATAAGTATCTTCGTAGGTAGGAACGTCCCTTTTTGGCCAACATTGCGTCTAAAATCATCCGAAAAATGCTCGACTTAAAGAGTCATAAGTACTTTATTCGTCGATTTTATACGCAATCTTGTCTCAAAAATGAACGTTCTTGCGCATTGAGCGCACTAAATTAAAAGTTCCCCTGGAACCAACGTTTCACACGACCCAACACACTCGGATTGCCTTGCCCCCAATGGGTATCGCCGCGACGTTCTTCACGTTGTTGGTGACCATAAAGCAATAAGCCGAGCCCTGTAGACAAGCCAGGATTATTCACCAGTTCTGGCAAGCCGCCGATCTGACGTGTCAGCCCTAATCGAACCGGAATGTTGAACACTTCTTCTGCCAATTCCACCACACCTGTCATGCGCGAACTGCCACCGGTGACCACGATGCCCGATCCCAGCGCTGACTCTAAACCGGAACGGCGTAATTCAGCTTGCACCAGCTGGAAAATTTCTTCGTAACGTGGTTCCACCACTTCGGATAAGGTCACACGAGATAAACGACGCAAAGGCTTATCAGATTGCGCTAACACTTCGATGTTCTCATCAAACTTAGCCAATCGGGTGAGCGCTGTGGCGTATTTCAGTTTCAGTTCTTCAGCATGCTGCGTGGGAATGCGTAAGGCCACGGCAATATCATTGGTCACTTGATCCCCTGCAATGGGAATCACAGCGGAATGGCGAATGGATCCATCGGTAAACACAGCGATATCCGTGGTGCCACCACCGATATCCACCAGGCACACGCCCAATTCTTTTTCATCGTCCGTTAAACAGGCATGGCTGGCAGCCAACTGTTCCAAAATAATGTCGTCAACTTCTAAGCCACAACGGCGAATACATTTGACAATATTTTGTGCGGCGCTTAATGCCCCCGTCACGATATGGACTTTTGCTTCAAGACGTACCCCGGACATGCCCAAGGGTTCACGGATGCCCTCTTGGTGATCGATGATGAATTCTTGAGGCAAGATATGCAGAATTTTTTGATCGGCAGGAATCGCCACCGCTTTGGCAGCATCAATGACGCGCTCGATATCTAACATCGTCACTTCATGATCGCGAATCGCCACAATGCCATGTGAATTCAAACTTCTGACATGGCTGCCGGCGATACCGGCAAACACAGAATGAATTTGGCAACCGGCCATGAGTTCGGCTTCTTCTACTGCACGTTGAATGGATTGCACGGTCGACTCGATGTTAACGATCACGCCTTTTTTTAAGCCACGTGAGGGATGTGAACCCATCCCTACTACATCGATGTGTCCATCAGAGGCTATTTCACCTACGATTGCGACCACTTTAGCAGTACCAATATCTAAGCCAACAATTAAATTCCTATCTGTTTTTTTTGCCATGGTTTAGGCCTTCTGAATCTTTGAAAAGGAAAGATCATCCCTGAATTTGAGTCTGAGCACTTTGCCAGACCACGCTCATGCCATTAGGGTAGCGCAAATCCAAACGCTTCGCTTGTTTTTCTCGATTTTGTAATAACAACGGCGCCGCCTTGACGTAATGCGCTAAGCGTAAAAATAAATCTTCACGCCCCAACAAGACAGTCGTGTGTTCATCCAAAATAATTTTCCATGCGCCGCGGTTTGCCAATTCTACTTCTGTAATGTGTTGCGATAAAGGATCAAGCATTTTTTGCATGCCTTCGTATGTTCGCCACAACAACGCGACTTTTTCACGCGAGCCTTTTAAATGAACCAAATTTTTGGGAAAACTTGAGGCAGGGGGCGCAAATAACTCACCATTCGCAGCAAGCAATTCATGATCATTAAAGCGCGCGACAGCAGTATGTTCAGTTAAATAAATAATCACCTTGCTAGGCCACACCCGGGTGATAGAAACAGATTCCACCCACGGTAAAGCTTGCAGATGAATTTGCAGCGCATTGACATTCAGGCCAAAAAACCCCGCCTGTAGCAAAGGAAGACTGGCTTCTTGAATGCGTTCTTTGCCCACATGGTGCCAATTACCCTTGATATCGACGGATTGAATTGCAAAATGTTTGGGATCGTTCAAATACCGATAACCAAATTGGGCGGCAAAGCAAAACGCCGACAACATGACAATGCCGAACCATTCTAGCCAATACAAGCCAAAACGTGCACGACGCTTGGCTTTTGTTTGCTTGTTTCGTGAAGAGAGCAACACAACGAGATCCTTACTGATCGCTATCGTACTTTACATGAACTTTGACATTGCCTGTGGCGCACCCGGCTTTGCACGAAACCCATCACAGCATGGGTGACACGAGCATGCTTATTTTACGCAACATGCCTTTGCGCATCCTCTGCCGATGATAACGTTTGCCCCAAAATCATCATCACCACTTCTTGGTAAGACAAGCCAGCGGCGGCCGCGGCTTTGGGAACCAAACTGTGGGATGTCATGCCAGGCACTGTATTCACTTCTAGTAACCAAGGTTGTTGATGCTTATCCAGCATAAAATCAACCCGCGCCCAACCGGTACAGCCCAATGCTTCATACGCTTTTACAGCGATCTCTTGAGTGTATTGGGTCAGTTGATGCAAAAAAGGCGCAGGACACAAATACTGCGTGTCATCACTGATGTACTTCGCATGGTAATCATACCAATCCGCTGACGTCACAATTTGAACCACAGGTAAGGCCGTGCCCCCTAAAATGGCAACGGTGCATTCTGAACCTTCGACCCAAGGTTCAATCATGGCAGGGCCATATTGCTGGGCTTTTAATATGGCGGGCTTTAAATCTTCTTTATTTCGCACGCAGGTCACACCCACACTGGAACCCTCTAGCGTCGGTTTAACGCACAAAGGCAAACTGAAACGAGAAAGCAAAGCCGCTTCATCAAACTTATCTTCTATCAGTACACCGGGTTTTACCGGCAAGTTATCAGCGATCCACAATTTTTTACTGCGCCATTTATCCATTGCCAACGCAGAGGCCGCCATGCTGGATCCGGTATAAGGGATGTCCATCAATTCTAACAAGGCTGAAATGGCCCCATTTTCGCCGATACCACCATGCAAAATATTAAACACGCGATCGACTTTGGCTTCGGCCAACTGCGACACCAAATTTTCGTTCACATCGATGGGCACCACATTCACGCCTGCATCCTGCAAAGCACTTAACACACCTTGCCCGCTCATGAGCGACACGTCACGCTCTGCGCTCACGCCCCCCATTAATACGGCGACACGACCCAATTCATCGGCCCCTGGAATCGGATGGGTGTTCAATAAGGCTTCTCTTAAAGCGGCTTTATCTGTCATCGTCACTCCATTATTTTGACTTCTGGTTCTAAGCGGACGCCCGCCTGCTCATAAACAGTTTGTTGAATATACTGGATCAGCTGCACAATATCTTCTGCCCGTGCCTTCCCTTGATTCACAATAAAATTGGCATGTTTGGGTGACACCACCGCATCCCCGATAGCATAACCTTTTAGGCCACACGCTTCGATTAATTTCCCCGCATAATTCCCAGGTGGGTTTTTAAATACAGAACCACAGGTATGCTCGCCGGTGGGTTGTGTTTCTTTACGTTGTGCTAAGAGTGCGCGAATTTTTTCTTGCGCGACATGAGTATCCCCGACTTGTAAACGAAATTGTGCGCTCACAAACCATTCATTGGGATGACCCAAGGCTTTACGATAGCTAATTTGAAAATCTTGGGGCGTGCGCCGAATACATTCACCCTGACGGTTGATGCACATGACATCTGCAACATGCAGCCAGGTTTCGCTGCCAAAGGCACCGGCATTCATGGCCAAGGCGCCCCCGACCGTACCTGGAATCCCCGCAAAAAATTCGCCCTTTTCAAACCCTTGCCGGGCTGCATAACGCGCCAATTTGGCACATGGCACCCCTGCTTCGGCAAAAAAGAGCGCGCCATCATGTGACAATTGAGATAAACCGCCTTGGGTCACAATCACCAAACCAGGCATCCCACTGTCACTTAGCAACACATTGCTGCCCAAACCCAACCAGGTAATGGGCACATCTGGCAAAATTTTAAACACATCAGTAATCGCTTGAATCGACCGAGGTTCAAATAAACATTCAGCCGAGCCACCCACGCGCCAAGTATTCAAGCGCTGTAATGAAAATGATTCATGAATATCATTTTCATACTGCGGTAAATGCGTTTTTAAAAAATCGGCTAACGAGGGATTCATCATGATCCAAACTGCTGTTTTAATCGTTCGGCCACGCCGCCCACATTGCCCGCACCTTGGGTTAACAACACATCGTCATTTTTCACCACGCGAGACAACGCTGCTTCAATTTCATCCAAGCCGGTTAACACCACCGGATCCAATTGGCCGCGGCTACGGATGCTGCGTGCCAAACTTTTACTGTCTGCCCCTGCAATGGGGGTTTCGCCTGCCGGATACACATCTAATAGCAACAACACATCGGCCATGGATAACACGCGCACAAAATCATCAAACAATTGATGAGTACGGGTAAAACGATGCGGCTGGAAAAGCATCACCAAACGTTTATCAGGCCAGCTGGCGCGCATGGCTTCAATCGTGGCCTGCACTTCTTGGGGGTGATGCCCATAATCATCCACAATGCCGATGGTCGCAGATTGTAATGTGATGTCGCCATGGCGCTCGAAACGTCTGCCAACACCTTGAAACTCCATTAAGCCTTGCAAAATGGCTTCGTCTTCTACGCCTTCTTCTGTCGCCACCGCTATGGCAGCCAAGGCATTTTGCACATTGTGTTTGCCGGGCAAATTGAGGGTCACTGTTAAGGCAGAGGCCCCACGTGGACGTATCACTTTAAATGTGGTTTGCGTGCCATTTTGTTCAAAATCATGCGCACGATAATCAGCTGCCTCATCAAAACCATACGTCACGAAAGGCCGTTCCAATTTTGGAATCATGGCTTTAACGTTGTCACAATCTAAGCACAATACGGATAAACCATAAAACGGTAAGTGGTGCAGAAAATCTAAAAAGGCTTTTTTCAATGCTTCAAAATCATTTTGATAATTACACAGGTGATCATCATCAATGTTGGTGATCACAGACAGCATGGGTTGCAGATACAAAAAGGAGGCATCGGATTCATCTGCTTCGGCCACCAAATAACGGCTGGCCCCCAAACGGGCATTGGTGCCGGCACTGTTTAACAAGCCCCCAATCACAAAGGTGGGATCACGCCCTGCCGTGGCCAACACGCTGGTAATCAAGCTGGTTGTGGTGGTTTTACCGTGGCTGCCGGCCACAGCAATGCCATAACGAAAGCGCATGAGTTCGGCCAGCATTTGCGCACGGCGCACAATGGGAATACGCGCTTCACGTGCGGCTTCAATTTCAGGATTACTGGTTTGGATCACCGTAGAAATCACCACCACATCGGTATCTTGCACATGGGCTTTGTCGTGCCCGATAAACACACGCACACCCAAACGGGTTAAGCGTGCGGTCATGGCACTTTCACCAATATCACTGCCAGATACTTGGTAGCCTAAAGTGTGAAGCACTTCAGCAATGCCCCCCATGCCAGCACCACCAATACCCACAAAATGAATACGGCGAATGCGTCGCATGCTGTCTTGATGTGTTTGATTAAAATGTGTCACTGGTTTGCTTCCAATAAAAAAATCACGCTGTCACGTACCCGTACGGTGGCGTCCATGACGGCTAAGTTTCGCGCATTTTGTGCCGTTTTTAAGCGCAATAGCGAATCTTGCAACAAAGGACTTAACACCGCTTGCAAACGTGCCGCCGTACATTCTGTTTGTGGCACCAAAAAGGCTGCCTCGTTTTTCACCAAACTTTGCGCATTGGCCGTTTGATGATCATCCACTGCATAAAGAAATGGCACAAAAATGGCGGTCACGCCGGCTGCGGCCACTTCTGCCACGGTGAGGGCCCCGGCCCGACATATCACCACATCCGCATCCGCATAAGCGGCCGCCATATCATCAATAAAAGGCAACACTTCAGCGGCCGGGTAATCTGCATACGCATTGTGTGCTGATTTAAAGTGGGCTGTTCCGGTTTGATGGCGTACTTCAGGTTGCAGGCTGGCAGGCAGTGCCTTCAACGCTTCGGGAACGATTTGGTTTAAAATTTGGGCACCCAAACTGCCGCCTAATACTAAAAGGCGCGCTTTGCCTTGTCGACCCTTTAAACGCACTTCTGGCGGCGAAATGTGCAGAAAATCCGATCGAATGGGATTGCCCGTGAGCATGGCCTGGCGTTTGGCGGGGAAAGTCCCCGGAAACGCTTCTAAGCAACGGGTGGCCAAGCCAGATAATAAACGGTTTGTGAGGCCTAAAATGGCATTTTGCTCATGAATCACAAGTGGCACACGGCTTAAGTAAGCCGCCACCCCGCCCGGGCCCGTCACATAGCCACCAAAGCCTATCACCGCGCTCGGGCGTTCTTTTTGAATCACGCAATACGCTTTACAAATAGCCCGTACAATATAAAACGGCGCTTTGATTAAGGTTTTGATACTTTTGCCACGCAGGCCGCCAATGGGAATCGCGTGAAAAGTAAAACCGGCTTCTTTTACTTTGGCCTGCTCCATACCAGCAGGGGTGCCCAACCACACAATGCGATACCCCGCTTGGGCAAGAGACTGCGCGACAGCCAAAGCAGGAAAGACATGGCCACCCGTACCAGCTGCCATCACCATCACTGTTTGTAACTGTTCATCCTGTAGCCAGGAACGTCCCTTTTTGGCCAATCTTGCGTTAAAAATCATCAGAAAAATCCTGATAAAGAGTCATAAATAGTTTTTCCTCGATTTTGAACGCAACCTTGGCTCAAAAATGAACGTTCTTGTTTGTTCTATTTGGGCGTGAACGTTTACTTCTGTATTCATGATGCGCGCCTTAATCCTGCCGAAGCAGTTCGCACCAAAAATCGGGTTTCGTAATCAATACGCAATACAATGCCCAACACCAAAAAAGCCACCACGATGCTGCTGCCACCATAACTTAATAGCGGTAAGGTTAATCCTTTTGTGGGTAACACGCCGGCATTCACCCCAATATTGATCACCGCTTGGCCGGCCAGCCACAAGCCAATCCCAAATGCGACAAAGGCATGAAATTTTTTCTCGCACGCCATAGCGCGTTGCCCAATTAATAAAATACGGGTGATGAGTACCGCGTACAGCGTAAACAAAACCATTACCCCGACCAAACCCAATTCTTCGGCAATCACAGCCAGCAAAAAGTCCGTGTGCGCTTCTGGTAAATACAAAAGCTTTTGCACGCTGTTACCCAAGCCCACGCCGAACCATTCACCCCGCCCAAAGGCAATGAGGGCCTGTGTCAATTGGTAACCCGTATTAAATTGATCGGCCCAAGGATTTAAAAAAGAGGTTAAGCGCATCACACGATAGGGCGAAGAAATAGCCAAAATAGACAGCGCCAACAACATGAGACCTGAGAGCAAAACAAATTGCCGAATGCGTACGCCGCCTAAAAACAGCAAGCCCATCACGGTGCCTGACATCACGACCGCGGCGCCAAAATCTGGCTCTAACAGCAGTAACAAAACCAATACGCTCAACACCATCAGCGGTTTCATAAAGCCCATAAAATGGGTTTTGACTTCTTCTTCACGCCGCTCCAAAAAACGCGCCAAAAATAACACCATACCCAATTTGGCCAATTCTGAAACTTGCACCGTAATCGGCCCAAACCCAATCCAGCGCATGCTGCCATTTACTTGTCGACCGATCCCGGGCACCAATACCAGCATCAACAACAAAACGGTGCCGATAAATAAAGGGACACTCCAACGTTGCCAAGTGGGCACAGGAATACGCACGGTCAGCAAGGCCATCACGATACCCAGTAACACATACGCCACATGGCGGCCTGCAAAATAAAAGGCATACCCCAGGCGTTGTTCTGAAATCGCCAAAGAGCTGGACGTCACCATCACAATGGAAATCGAAATCAGCGCGAGCGCCGACAGCACCAAAATATGATCGAATCCGGGTCTGACATTAAATAATCCTTTAGGCATTTTGCTTCACACACTCCATAAAGGCTTCGCCACGTGCTTTGTAATTTTCGAACATATCAAAGCTGGTACAGGCCGGCGAAAAGAGAACAAAATCTCCCTGCTGCGCATACGCTTTGGCGTGCACGACCACTTCTTTTAAATCATGACAACGCACTTTAGGCACGTCTGCTTTTAGAATGGCAGCTTCAATCGCATCGGCTTCTTCACCCAATAACAAAACGGCGCGACACTGTGCCGCAACGGTTTGTAAAATGGCATAATCTTCGCCTTTGCCTCGCCCGCCTAAAATTAAAATCATTTTACCGGCACATTGCGGCAACAACCCAGCAAAGGTGGCCAGCGTGGCACCCGTATTGGTGCCTTTTGAATCATTGATCCAAGTGGTGTGATTTTTAAGTAGAAAACTTTGCGCACGATGCGGCAAGCCTTCGAACGAAGCCAAGACAGCACGCATAGCGGCAATAGGCACATTTACTGTCGAAGCCAAAGCCATTGCGGCCAGCGCATTCAATTGATTATGTTGACCACAAATTTTTAAATCAGAAACCGCAATCACAGGGTCTTGCCCCGCACATAACCAAGGCTTTTCTTGATGCAGCGCTATCCCAAATTCAGACGCATTTTGAGGGGCGTTCAGACCAAAAAATAAATGGGTAGCAGGCGCTGATGCTGATTTGATGAGCGGATTGTGATACGAGCCCATCGACAAGGGCGCAGACCAAGCATCATGTTGATTAATCACAGCGATGTCTGCTGCATTAAAAATGGTGTGTTTGGCCGCGTGGTAGCCTTCAAGCGAACCATGCCTATCTAAATGATCGGGACTCAGGTTCAGGATAGTCGCCGTTTTTAAGGGCAAGTGATCGGCTATCTCTAATTGAAAGCTCGAAAGCTCCAACACATAGGCTTCATTCTCATCATCTAACAAATCCAAAGCCGGCGTGCCTAAATTCCCACCCACGCCCACACGCATCCCGGCGGCTTCTAACATCAAGCCGGTGAGCGTGGTCACCGTGCTTTTTCCATTCGATCCGGTCACGCCGATAATCGGTTTTTGGGTAAGACACGCAAACAAGCTGATGTCATTACCAAAGACAATGCCTTTCTTTTTCAAATCATTAAAAAAAGGCGTATTGGGATCAAGACCCGGCGAAATAAAAAGGTGCGTACAGCCTGCAAAGTGCTCAGGCTGAAATGGCCCCAAATAAAGCGCTCTGTTGACAGCAAGCGCTTGCAGTTCAGGACTTATTTTCAAATCCGATCGGCTATCGTGCAATGAAAAATCAAAGCCCTGTTTAGCCAAGCATTTTGCAATGGAAATTCCGGAAATACCCAAGCCGACTACGGCCATTCTTGCTTCTTTTGTGAACATATTTTACTCAGCGGATTTTCAAAGAAGCCAAACCAACCATGACAAGCAGTGCCGTAATGATCCAAAAACGCACAATCACTTTTGGCTCTGGCCACCCACACAATTCAAAATGATGATGAATGGGACTCATTTTGAAAATACGTTTTTTGGTTCGCTTGAAATACGCCACTTGAATGATGACAGAAAGGGTTTCGATCACAAAAATCCCGCCCATCAAAAATAACAATAATTCTTGACGCACAAGCACGGCCACCACACCCAATACCGCACCCAAAGAAAGGCTGCCCACATCGCCCATAAATACTTCGGCAGGGTACGCGTTAAACCATAAAAAGCCCAAACCGGCGCCGACTAAGGTGCCACAAAACACCGCGATTTCGGCCACTTCACTGATATGCGGCATTAAAAGATAACGGGCGAATTCCGCATGCCCAGAAAGATAAGCAAAGATACCTAAAGCGCCCCCTACCAATACGGCAGGAACGATCGCCAAACCATCTAGGCCATCGGTTAAATTCACGGCATTGCTGCTGCCCACCACCACGAAGTAACACAACACCATAAACCCTGCCCCCAAAGGCAAAGCCCAGGATTTAACAAAAGGCACGTACAAGGTAAGTTGTCCCGCGGTCGTTGCGTGTTGGTATAAAAACACCCCAATCATGACTGCCAGAATAGATTGCCAAAAATATTTCCATCGACTGGCCAAACCTTTTGGATTTTTCAAAACCAATTTTTTGTAATCATCCACAGCACCAATCAAACCAAAACTGACCAAGGTAAACAACGCCACCCACACCGCGGCATTGTTTAATTTGCACCACAGCAGCGAGCTCACCAGCATGGCAAAAATAATCAGCACCCCACCCATGGTGGGCGTACCGGTTTTAGCCAAATGCGCTTGTGGGCCATCATCGCGAACTGTTTGGCCCACTTTGTAAAAACGTAACTTACGAATCACCGGGCCACCTGCCAAAATCGAAAGCGCCCCCGCCGTGATCAGCGCCAAAATAATGCGCAAAGTCACATACTGAAATACCGCAAAACCGTGCCAATAGTGGCTTAAATATTCAAATAAAAAAGTCAGCATGTGCCTTCCTTAGCCAGTGCCTCGATCACTTTTTCCATCTTCATTCCACGCGATCCTTTTACCAACACCACTGATTGCTGCGTGAGCATGGCACGCAATGCGGCAGCCAATGCGTCATGCGAGGCATAATGTGTCGCGCCCTCGCCAAAGCCCCGCACCGTTTCTTGCGACAACAATCCGTAGCCGAATAAGCTGCGGACACCTTTCTCTTTGGCATAACAACCCACATTAAAATGGTCTTCTTTTTCTGTGGGGCCCAATTCCAACATATCGCCCGTCACCAAAATTTTCTCGCCCGTCAAGGCAGACAACACATCAATCGCAGCGCGCAGCGAGGTGGGATTGGCGTTATAGGAATCGTCAATGATTTGATAACCACATACGGTTTTAACCTGCAAACGCCCGCCGACATTTTCGGCCCGTTCAATGCCTTGTTTGATTGTTTGAATCGGCACTTCGGCGGCATAAGCGGCCGCAGCCGCAGCCAAGGCATTTTGTACATTGTGACGTCCAGGAAAAGGCATGTGTATCGCTAAGGATTCCCCGTTCGGTAAATGTAATACAAAATCTGACCCCATTAATCCCAAGTCTTGTATTTGAGAAGCAAATACGTCGGCTTTATTCTCTAAACCAAAAGTGATCACGGTTTTATCTTTAACCAACCCTTTCCAGTATGAAGCAAAGGGATCGTCTGCATTAATAATGGCCACGCCCTGACTGCGTAAGCCTTCATAAATTTCGCCTTTTGTTTTGGCCACATCATCAATTGAACCAAAGGTGGCCACATGTACTGCCGCTGCCCGTGTGATCACCGCAATATTGGGTTGGGCCACGTCACATAAATAGGCAATGTCGCCACGGCGCCCTGCCCCCATTTCAAGCACCACAGATTGATGGGTCGCATTTAATTTTAATAACGATAAAGGCAGCCCAATTTCTGAATTAAAATTGCCAGGCGTGGCCAAGGTATGATGATGCTGCGCCATAATCGCAGCCATTAAAGACTTGGTGGTGGTTTTGCCCACACTGCCTGTCACGGCGATCACAGGGATATCACACAGGGCCGTCCATTTTCTGGCAATGTCACCCAAGGCTTTGACTGTGTCTTCTACCAATACATACGGTAAAGCGCTGTCAATCGGCTGCGACACCACGCACGCTGCGGCACCGGCCGCCGTGATCTCGGGGATAAAATCATGGCCATCCGCGCGTGCACCGCGAATCGCCACAAACAAATCGCCTTTGTTTACTTTTCGTGAATCGATCGCCCAATCAATAATGGGCCGGTCTTCACCAACTAAGGTTCCCTTTGCCCACTGGGCAATATTACGCAGGGTGAGTTGCTTTTCGCTCATTTAAAATTCTCTCGACTTGTTCGATATCGCTAAATGACAGTTTTTGATCTTGAATCAATTGGTAATCTTCGTGCCCTTTACCCGCCACCAACACCACATCGTCATGTGAGGCAGCAAAAATGGCCGCTTTAATGGCATCAAAGCGTGAATGAATAAATTGATGCGCTTTGGGATTTTCGAACCCTTTTTTAATATCTTCAAAAATGGCTTCGTTTGATTCGGTACGTGGGTTGTCGTCTGTCACAGTCACACTGTCTGCCAAGGTTTCGGCAATGCGTGCCATTTCTGGACGTTTGCCTTTATCACGATCGCCACCGCACCCAAATACCAAATGAATACGGGTTGGGTTATGCGTGCGCAGTGCTTTTAAAGCTTCTAATAAGGCATCGGGCGTGTGTGCATAATCCACCACCACACGGGGCATCCCATTGCCGCCTAACAATTGCATGCGACCCAATGCGGGCGCCAAGGTAGACAAAGCCGCAAACACTTTTTCAGATTCATCAGACATCGACAAGACAGAAGCCAAAGCAGCCAAAGCATTGTAAAGATTAAAACGCCCCAATAGCGGAATGTTGACATGCTTTTTACCAAAGCTGCCATTTAACACCACATCAATGCCCGTTTCGTGAAAGGCGCAGCTTTCGGCAAATAACAAAGCGGCTTTTTTAATTTGCGTCACGCGCGAAATACCATACGCCACTGCTTGGGTGCCCGTAGGTAAATCTTTAAACCATTCAAAGGCTGTGGGATCGTCTGCATTTAAGACAGCCGTTTTAAGCTGAAAATCCGTAAATAAACGTTTTTTGGCGGCCGCATACGCATTCATGTCGCCATGAAAATCCAAATGATCGCGCGACAAATTGGTAAACACGGCCACTTCAAATGGTAATGCCGCCACACGACCTTGTACCAAGGCATGCGAAGAGACTTCCATCGCCACAGCCTTGGCACCTTGTGCCCATAACGAATACAAATGGGATTGCACAGCAATCGCATCGGGCGTGGTTAAAGAAGAAGGCAATAATGAACCTAAAAAACCCACACCCAACGTACCAATCACGGCAGTTTTTTGATGCGATGCATCTAATAAGCGCGCCGTATAATGTGTGACCGATGTTTTACCATTGGTACCGGTCACGCCCAACAAACGTAATTTTTCGCCAGGATGTTGGTAAAACTTCCCCGCTATTTCACTGATTTTTTCGGGTAAGTTTGCAACCGCAAATGTATTTTTTTGTTGTTGGAGCGCATGCGCCGCGCCTTCTGCTTCGTACAACACCGCGGCGGCGCCCCGCTCAAAAGCTTGGGCGATACGATCGCGGCCATCCACATGTTGCCCTTTGACAGCAAAAAAGAGATCGCCTGGATTGACTGTGCGCGTGTCTAACGTCAATCCGCTGATCTCAATATCCGACTCTGTTTGAATGAGTTGTGATAAACGCATGATTTAAGGCTCACCTTCTTCCGTTGCCGTTGGGGCTGCAATCAGTGCAGGCGGATCCGGTGGCACGCCCATTAAACGCAAGGCCCCTTCCATCACCTGCCCGAATACCGGTGCGGCCACAGCGCCGCCATAATATTCGCCTGCGCTGGGATCATCTATCATTACGACCATGACCAAGCGTGGATCGCGCATGGGCGCCACCCCTGCAAACACTGAATTGTAATGGCCTTGTAAGTAACCCGAGGCACCCAGTTTTTTAGAAGTGCCTGACTTGCCGGCCACTTGATAATTGACCAAACGGGCTCGGGTAGCGGTGCCGCCCACTTCAACCACATGCGTCAACATATTCAATACGCGATTGGCGACCTCTTCTTTGATCACCCGCTCTTCCGCCGGTTTATCATCCCGTTTTAAAAAAGTGGATTGTCGCTTAATACCGCCAGACGCCAAGGCCCCATAGGCTTGGGCCAATTGTAAAGGCGTCACCGACACCCCATAACCAAATGACAACGCTGCCAAAGCGTGTTCTTGTCGCGCACGGGGGAAGGTCAAATGCCCCACACTTTCCCCAGGGAAGCCTACCCCGGTGGGAGCCCCAAAACCCAAAGCAGACAATAAATTCGGCAAAGATTCTGGCGGTAACCCCAAAGTCATTTTTGTCACGCCAATATTGCTCGATTTCTTTAATACGCCTGCCACATCCAATACGCCGTAATTATGGATATCGCGAACCTGATGCCCCCCAACCACTATCACGCCTGGGGCTGTGTCAAAACGCGTCTCAGGATCCAAACCTTGTTGTAAGGCATTGATCACAGAAAAGGCTTTGATCGTAGAGCCCGGCTCGAATAAATCTGTCACCGCACGATTCCGGTAACGTGAGTCATGGGCCTTATCGCGATTATTAGGATTGAACGAAGGTTGATTGACCATCGCAATCACTTCGCCTGTTTTCACATCCAACACCACAGCTGATCCCCCTGTTGCGCGGTGCTTTGTGACTTGCGATTTTAATTCACGGTAGGTGAGATATTGAATTCTTCTGTCGATACTTAAGATGAGGTCGCGCCCTTGTTCACGACGCCCCAGGACTTCAAGGGATTCTACTTCTCGCCCCATGCGATCTTTTAAAACACGTTTTTTGCCTTCTTTGCCGCGAAGCCATTCATCATAAGCCAGCTCCAAGCCTTCTTGGCCATGATCATCAATATCGGTAAAGCCCAAAATATGCGCGGTCACTTCGCCGCTGGGATAATAACGGCGGTATTCGCGCATCACAGCCAAGCCAGGCACATGGTAATCCATCACTTGTTGTGCCAAAGCAGGCTCAAGATGCCGCTTCAAATATAAAAACTCTTTGGTTTTATTTTTTTCAATTCGCGCTTTTGTGTTGGCAAAATCAATTTCTAAAAGCTGACACACTTTTTCAAAAGATTTATCGCTCACATCCAATTCAGTGGGGTTGACCCAAATAGAATCCACCGGGGTACTGATGGCAAGCGGTTCATTCCGTCTGTCTAAAATCATGCCGCGGTGTGTGGGAATGCTCACCACACGCACCGTGCGTGCGTCCCCTTGATCTTGCAAAAAAGCCGTTTGGAAAATTTGCAATTGCGACACACGCCAGGTTAAACCAGCAAGCATGGCCGCCAACACAAAAAGAATAAAAAAGAACCGCCAACGAGAAACACGTTTTTTGATCATGGTGCCAACACCTTCATGTCTTTGGTTTCGGGCACTTGCATACGTAAAGTTTCGCGTGCCAAACGCTCAACGCGCGCATTAGAGGCAAAAGCACCTTGTTCTAACAACAGCTGACTCCATTCAATATGCAGTGCATCTTGTTGGTGCTGTTCGAGCTGAAGTTGCGCAAATAATTTGCGATTTAAATGCTTGGTGTACACCACGCCCACGGCCGATCCAATACACATCCCCAATAGCACAAGCAAGAGGAGATCGCGTGAACTGACCTCTTGCGCCAAGGCTTGTCGTTTTAAGGATTTCAAGACTGCTTTAGCCAAAACTTACTCCCTTTTTTCTAAGACCCGCATCACCACACTGCGTGCTCTTGGGTTTTTTTGACACTCTTCCTGACTGGGCTTAATTTTAGCGATTAAATGCGCTTTTTTAGGAAAATCGTGCACCGTGATGACCACTTCTTTTGGCAAACTTTTCCCTGCAGTCACATCTTTGAAAAAATGCTTCACTATTCTATCTTCAAGCGAATGAAAACTCATCACCACCAAACGGCCATTGGGCTTTAAAGCCTGCAAAGCTTGTGGCAAAAAACGCTCTAAAACTTGTAATTCGGCATTTAAAAAAATACGAATGGCTTGGAAGGATTGGGTGGCAGGGTGTTTATCGTGCTTCCACTTAGGGTGCGCTGTTTTAATAATCTGCGCCAATTGATGCGTGGTTTGAATGGGCGCTGCTTGACGCGCCACGACAATGGCTTTGGCGATTCGCCGACTGTGTCGTTCTTCGCCAAAACGCCATAACACATCGGCCAAGTCTTGTTCAGAAACAGAGCTCAGCCACATTGCGGCAGTTTGGCCTTGCGTCGCATCCATGCGCATGTCTAAAGGTCCATCTCGTAAAAAACTAAAGCCACGCTCGGCTTCGTCTAACTGGGGGGAAGATACCCCTAAATCCGCCAAAATGCCATCCACTTTCTGGCCCAATAAGGCGTGTTCAAGCTGTTCAAAATTACGATGAAAAAACGAAAAACGTGAATCTTGGATAGAGGCCGCTTCTTTTGCTGCCGATTCATCTTGATCAAAGGCAATCAAACGCCCTGCTTCGCCTAATTTCGCCAAAATGGCACGACTATGCCCACCGCGGCCAAAGGTGACATCGACATAAATCCCATCGGGACGAATGGCCAAAGCCTGAATGGCTTCGTCAAGTAAAACAGGCAAATGTGTCATGAATAGGCCAAGGCTATCGTAATTGCGCGCATTTTAAAGGAAATTCCACAGAGGGAACAGCATAAAGAAAGGAGAGAGTTGGCCTATAAGCCGGGTTCTGTCGAGAATAGTCATTCATCTGGGATGCACGTCACCATGCACCTCTAGCAACCTACCCAGACTCAATGCGGGCCGCATCTTAAAGAGTCTCTATTTGGTCTTGCTCCGAGTGGGGTTTACCTAGCCGCTTAGTGTTACCACAAGCGCGGTGCGCTCTTACCGCACCGTTTCACCCTTACCGAAGTGTGCGCAAAGCGCACACCCAGGCGGTTTATTCTCTGTTGCACTGGCCGTAGGCTTTCGCCCCCCAGGGGTTACCTGGCACTCTGCCCTATGGAGCCCGGACTTTCCTCCCTTACCGAAGTAAGAGCGACTATCCAGCCAACTCTCAGACCGGATTATGCTGGTTTTGGTGCCATAGCGCAATTTGTTATGAAACAAAAGTCCCTGTTGTCTTGAATGCAGCGCGTTTCATGCTTTACGCCTTCCCCCATTCGTTGAACTTTTGTCTCATGACAGCATTACGCATGGGGAGCTGGTGAGCGTAGAAACGTTCTGCGCAAAGCACCGCCATTTCGATCTGACATTTGATTATTCTGCAAGCCAATTGGGGATCGGCCACTCGCATAGGCTGAAGGTGCAGCAGAAGTTCTAAAAATGGGTTGCGGCCCCATCAAGATTGGATCACCCACTAAACGTACCACCGATTCATCTTGCAATGCTGTGTTTGCTGCCGCTAACGCTGAAATTTTTTGTTGCAGCACCGGGAATTGCGTCGCATGGCTACCTGTGTCAGAAGGCATAACAGGCGGACGCAGTGCACCCAGCTCTGCCCCCATCGTATGATGAGATGAGGATATGCCCCCCATCAGTCTCTGTATCGTCTCCTGTGATCGCGCGACTTCCGCTTCCAAGCACTTCACTCTATTCCGCAAATATTCCTTCTCCCTGTCACCAAGGGTATCGGCTATTTGGCCATAACTCGCAGGAAGCGGGGCTGGGCATTTCGCTGCCTGAGTCCATGTATCCGGCTGCACCGGAACCCGAGCAAGGCTCTTGGTATTTAATTGCTTTAGTTCAGACTTAAACTGTTTTCTAAAAGCGCGACATTCCGTTCTTTCTGGTTCAGGCAAAAATTTAACTGCAGCTGAGTTTAGCGTCAGCCATCCCCATCCTCCTTGGGGAGCGCGGCGTCGGGCATCATGCTCGGCATCAGCGTAAGGTGCTTGCTCTGCTGCATATTCCGGCCATTTTCGTTTGGTAGGCGATTCTGGCTCTGGCTCGTCGGATTGAACGCCAGAATCCGCGCCATCGCCATCCTCTTCTGTTGAAACCCCATTGGATGCATCAAATTTAAGCACTGTTTCTAAAGGTGGTGAAAGCGCTTCTTCACACCGTAAACTATTTAAATAGTCCTCTGTAGAGGGACGTGAAGGCACTACAGGTATCGTAATCGTAATGCCAGGAAGTGGAAACAAATCATCAAAATTCAAGAATTGCTCAGTAGGTGCTAAAGGAGCCTGTGGCGTAAAGCTGCCCAAGCTCTCAACATCATTATTCTCGTCAGCACTAAAACCTACAAAAGGATCACCCGGCATTTTACTTCTCTTCCTCTACAATACGGTTATACAAATCACGTTTTGAAACATCAAAAGTATTGGCGGCAATGTCACAGGCTTGTTTTAAAGGCAAAGCCTCTCGAAGCCGTTTTGCCAAAACCAATGCTTTTTCAAAATGAATATCGTTGTCTGCGGTTGCACCTGCAATCAGCAAGATGCATTCACCACGTTGTTGATTGCTGTCAGCTTGCACTTGGTTTTTAACATCCAACAAAGTGCCGCGTAAAAAAGTTTCGAAGACTTTGGTGACTTCGCGCGCCAACACCGCTTCGCGGTGATGGCCCAACACGGCAATACTGTCTTCTAACGTTTCTAAAATACGGTGTGGCGCTTCGTAAAAAATCAAAGTGCCGGCTTGGCTGCTTAAGGCTTCTAAACGCGTGCGACGTGCCACGCTTTTATTCGGTAAAAAGCCTTCAAAATAAAAATGATGCGTGGGTAAACCGCTAGCACATAAAGCCGCAATCAAAGCGCATGCGCCCGGAATCGGAGTCAAGCGAATACCGGCCTGAATCGCTTTTTGAACTAACGGAAACCCTGGATCTGAAATAAGCGGTGTGCCCGCATCGGATACCAAGGCAATGGACTCACCTTGTTGAAGACGTTGAATGATCGCATCGTCTTTTGCGTTGTCAGAATGCGCGTGATACGCCATGGTTTTTTGATGAAGGTGAAAGCGACTCAGCAAGTTTTGTGTGACACGTGTGTCTTCTGCCAAAATCAAATCAACGCTTTTTAATGTTGCCAACGCTCGCTCGGTGATATCAGCCAAATTGCCAATGGGCGTGGCCACCACATATAAACTTCCTGGGTTGCATTGCTGAATACTGCTCATGTTACTTTATGCATCCTTTCATTTGTTAATGAGTCCCGACTATGCGCATGCTGCGTCCTTTCATAACACTGTTTTTTATTGGTTTAATTGGCTGCGCACCTTCGCCGCAATCTCACAACGTTGACGCCCAAACAGACGTGGCATTCAACCAAGCGGGCGAGATTACCAGGGCTAGCTTGAGCTCGCAAATAGAATCAGTCAGTTTGCTACTCCCTGTGTCCGGTCCCCAAGCAGCTGCTGGTAAAGCAGTGCGTGATGGTTTTTTAGCCGCTGCTTACGAAGCAAAAGCGCGAGGTGAATTTATTCCCAGTTTGAAAGTGATCGATACGCAAGCAGAAAATAATGTGGTCGCCAATTATCGCGAAGCAGTAGAAAGTGGCGCACGTTATGTGGTGGGGCCTTTAACCAAACCCGGTGTGGAACAATTGATCGCGCAGGCTTCTTTTAGCGTGCCCACTTTGGTGTTGAACGAGACCCCACAAAGTCTTCCTGCTGATGTGATCCAATTTGGTTTAAGCCCAGAAAATGATGCCCACGAAGTGGCCTATAAAGCTTTAGAGCGCGGTCATACCAAAGCTTTGGTTTTGGCGCCCAAGAGTGCCTGGGGTCATCGCATGCAAAAAGCGTTTTATGAAGCCTTTCAAGCTGGGGGCGGTCATATTGTCGAAAGTGCCAGCTATGATTCCCCCAAAACGTTGGCCAGCACGGTGCGCCATTTATTAAAAGTCAGTGATAAAGAAGAAGAAATCATCGATGGCAAAAAAGCCAAAATCAAACCCATACCACGCACCGATGCAGACATGATTTTTTTAATTGGTAACAGCGCACAAGCCAGACAAATCAAACCCATTCTCAATTTTTATTACGCGCAAATGGATGTCTTTGCCCCACCCAGTGCCGTCAGTGCGGTCAACAACCCCATGGCCGATCGTGATTTAAATGGGGTGTATGTGGTGGATAGCCCTTGGCAGCTGAACCATGCCTACGAATGGCAAACGTTAAAAAACCGTTTAAGCACAGAAGCAGACTTTAGCGATCATGCCCGATTGTATGGAATGGGGGTGGATGCCTTTTTATTATTGCGGGCCCTGCCTTCTCTACAAAACGAACATGCCCAATTTAATGGCGTTTCGGGCAAATTAACTGTAAAAAATGGCCGTGTGCAACGTAACTTACAATTGGGTCAATACCGAAATGGTGCCATTGAAGTGTTGCAATGATAGAACGGGGCCAGTTACTAGAAGAAAAAGCGGCTCATTTTTTAAAAGATCAGGGCTTACGCATTTACATGCGTAATTTTCGCTGTAAGCTAGGCGAGCTTGATATTATTGCACTAGATGGCGATACCGTGGTCTTTATAGAAGTACGCTACCGTGCCAGCACGGCTTTCGGCGGACCCTTAGCCAGTATCACGGCCAGCAAGCAACAAAAACTGATTCGCACTGCCCAATATTTTTTACAAGGGAAGCGTGTTTTTCACAATGCATCGTGTCGTTTTGATGTAATTGCCATGTCAGGTGACGTGTCACAACCAACGCTTGAGTGGATCAAAAACGCCATTTACTTATAAAGAGAACGGCCTTGAGTTTAATTGAAAGAATTGCGCACCATTTTGAAGACAGCATTGCTGTTAAAAAAGAAGCCAAACAATTGTTGCCAGAAGCCATTGCCCATGCAGGCGAAATGATGGTGCAGGCCTTATTGGCAGGACAAAAAATCTTAAGTTGTGGTAATGGGGGCTCAGCCGGCGATGCGCAGCATTTTTCATCAGAAATGCTCAATCGCTTTGAAATAGAACGCCCCAGTTTGGCAGCCATTGCCCTTTCTACTGACACTTCTACCATTACCTCGATTGCCAATGATTATCACTATGACGAAATTTTTGCGAAGCAAATTCGGGCATTGGGGCAACCGGGCGATATTTTATTGGCAATCTCCACAAGTGGGGAATCCCCCAATGTGATCAAAGCAATTGAAACCGCCCACGACAGGCACATGAGTGTGGTGGCCTTAACAGGAAAATCGGGCGGCAGAATGTCGCATCTATTGGGACCAGAAGATATTGAACTGCGTGTGCCATCCAAAGTCACCGCACGCATTCAAGAAGTCCATTTATTAATCATCCATAGCATCTGTGATTTTATTGATGCACGCTTATTTCAAGGGGAAGAATATGTCTAAGACCACTCAACGCATTCAAAATACGGCCGCCATTTTATTAATCCTTTCCACTCTGGCCACAACGGGCTGCGTGGCGGTGTTGGCTGGCAGCGCTGCCTCTAGCGTGGCGGTGGCACATGACAGACGCACGGCCGGCACGATTATCGATGATAACAATGCCGAAATTAAAGTCACTGCGATGGTGCATGATAACAACATTATTTCGACCAACAGCCGTATTGTGCCGGTGTCATATAACGGTGTGATGTTGCTAGTGGGCCAAACCCCCACAGAAGAAATGAAAGCCGAAGCGGAACGTTTGGCCAAATCCCTGCCCAACATGAGCCGCGTGTATAACGAAATTGAAGTACGTGATCCCGTCTCTTTGCCTGTTCGCAATAATGACACTTGGATCACCACAAAGGTAAAAAGCAGTTTATTGGTGAATACCAAATTGGATACCACACGCGTTAAAGTCGTTACGGAAAATGGCCGGGTATATTTAATGGGCTTGGTGAATGCAAAAGAAGAAGCCGGCGCGGTAGAAACAGCCCGTAAAGTATCAGGCGTGAAGAAAGTCATTAAGATTTTTGAGTATGTGCAGTAATGAATCAGCCTAGGGGCTGTTGACAATTCGCTATATCGAGATGGAACGCCTTGATTTTCGAGAAACGTAGCGCAGCATACATGGGCGTAGGTGAGCAACGTATCGCAGAAAATCAAGGCGTTACAGCCGAGATAGTAGCATTGCCAACAGCCCCTAGGAGACTTCTTCGTTCGTCATTGCGAGGGAAGCTTTGCGACCGTGGCAATCCATCATGATCGTATGGATTGCCACGCCGAAGCCGGCTCGCAATGACGGAGCTGGATTTTTCTTGCCCGGAGGTTTTCAGCATGCTCGACGCTTCTCAAAAAAAAGCGCTGCTTACCCAACTCCAAAAGGCATGCCAGCGCCCGCTCTTTGATGATCCCGCTGATTGCTATGCGTACGGCTATGATAATAGCCGTCGCCAAGCCCTCTGTGATTTTGTGGCTTTTCCCGAATCCGCTGACGAAGTCCAAGCCTTAGTCACCATCTGTTACGAAAATAATTTGCCTATTATTGCGCGTGGCCGCGGCACCAATACCACTGGCGCGGTGGTGCCCATTTCTGGCGGCTTGGTTCTTTCATTTGAGCACATGGCCCATATTATTAAAGTGGATCCTGCCAATCGGGTGATGGTGGTGCAACCTGGCGTGTTAAATGACACCATTCAAAATGAAGCGGCCAAACATGGTTTTTTTTGGGCGCCCGATCCTTCTTCTAGTGCCACCTGTTCAGTGGGCGGTAACTTGGCTTGTAATGCAGCCGGTCCCCGGGCCTTAAAATATGGGGCCACACGTGATAACACCTTGGGATTATCTGCTGTCACGGGCAAGGGTGAAAAAATCAAAACCGGCGTATACACCACCAAAGGGGCGATGGCCTACGACTTCACCCGCTTATTAATTGGATCAGAAGGCACTCTGGCGGTGATCACAGAAGCCACTTTAAAGCTCACCCCTCTGCCCGAAACCAAAAGAACTTTAGAAGCCTTATACGCTTCAATCGATGCAGCGGCTGAAGCGGTGTCGCGCATCATGGCGCAAGCGGTGATCCCGTGCGCTTTAGAATTTGTCGATCAGCCTTGTTTAGACATCATGCGTAAAGCGGGTGCTGATTTTGCTGCCGATGCCCAAGCTTTATTGATCATAGAAGTCGATGGCGCCACAGCGGGCATTGATGGATCGCTCGAAAGTGTCAGCAACGCCGCACGACATGCTGAATTGATTTCGTTAAGACAAGCGAAATCCGAAGCGGAAGTGAATGCCATGTGGCAAAAACGCAAAGCGCTTTCACCCGGTTTACGCAATATCGCCCCTAAAAAAATCAATGAAGATGTGGTTGTCCCTGTTTCATCTATGCCTGAATTCATGCGTGCTTTACAAGATTATGAAAAAGAATACCAAATTCGCATTGTCAATTTTGGTCATGCTGGAAACGGTAATTTACATGTTAATTTATTGATTGATGGTGACAATCCAGAAGAAGTGCATCGTTCGGAACAGTGTTTAAACGCCATCTTTGATAAAGTGATCACGTTAAAAGGTTGTTTATCTGGCGAACACGGTATTGGCATTGAAAAACGTGACTTTATTAAAAAAGCGATTGACCCCGTGACGCTGCAGTACATGCGTGAAGTGAAAAAAGTCTTCGATCCTAAGGGGATCATGAATCCGGGTAAATGTTTGCCGGATTGATCATCGGTAATCGTTCAGGCTACGTCCCCGCACCATTGTTAGCGTTGCATCCTCTCCTTTCTTTTCCTCTTCTATTATTTGCGAGTACCGCCGCTTTAAAGCCTGCTCGTGTACGCGCACTTGCGCTTGTCTTAATGCCTCTGATTCTAACGTCGTACGATAGGCCCCCAACACATTTTGCAAGCAACTGGGTAAATTCTGCATCACTTCTAAATCCGTTTTTTCGTTTATACCAAAGATCGCTTCATAAATTGGATCAGTTGGCATATTGAGTGCGGCCTTTAAAAACTGAAATGAAAGACGAATCACGCTGTCAGACGATTGCTGTAACAAGCGCCCATACAGCCTGTGCAACCAAAAATCAGAAAAAAGATCGAGATAACCCAGCGCCTCTGATTGCTGAGGTAACATCGATAATGCTGGTAAACGATTCAATAAATTCACCACCTTATCAACGCGAGGTTGCAGCTGTGCCTGATTACCAGGATTCATGCACTTCACTAAAATGTCACATTCTTTTTTTAAGTACGCTCTTAAACATTTCAAAACAAAATACTCAGCTTCGTCATCGCATTGCTGATCGCTTTTATTGGATAGCCTAGGCCACATGTCGTTAAGCATGGATGTGATAATATCTTGAAAATAATCTGTGGCTTCGTACCCCATTGCCATACTGTGTAATTCTTTAAAGGCAGTCACATCGATCTCAGGAAAGGATTGTGTAAAACAACGCATGGCCTCATCCATCATGCATTGTGTGAGTTTTGCCAAATAGGCTGTGGTAGCGGGGTGATATTCAGCCGGATCGTTTAAGCGATCCGCTTGCCAATGATTCGCAATCTGGATCATTTCTTCTTTCTGACCCAAATTCTTCAATACCTCTTTTAAGAGTGAAGTAAAATAGACTGCCACCCATTCTTTCGTCATTTTTTGAGAATCAAGCTCTCGAATGGTTTCTGTCATCATCCTGACATCTACATGCCGAAAACTGAGTGACGATAACATTCTCTGCAAAAAGCCCAAATTGCAGCTTTGTGTTCCGCCGTTACCCCGAAAAGCCGCCCCAGCAATTTCTAATACCAATTGCGCTAAAACAAATTGCGTCGACACCCCATCAAATAAGGCATCCTCATCATGCGCACCAGCCCACACCAAAGCCAAACACTTAAAGTGCCTGTTACAAGGAAAGATATCTTTATGCACATAAAAATTAAACGTTTTAAATCTATCGAACTGCGCTTTGAAATCTTTTAAAATGAGCCTGATAAAATCCTGCGGCAATACCAGTGATTGACTACCCTGTTTTATTTTAGCCATGGCTTCTTTTGTGGCATACGCCTTACCAAAAATACACTCGATTAAATAGGCGAGATAATCTCGCCCTTGCTCAGCCGCCACTGCCTCAATGCTGACAACCGAACGCTTGCCATCTCTTGCAATGTACCGCGCCCCATATTCTTGCAACAAAAACAATGGAGAGAGTGACGCCAACAGCCCAATGACGGTTTGATCATTTTGAAAAAATTGCCAAGCTTCATAAAAATAGGGCCAGTAATACTCGGTACCACGCACGGTGGTGCGTAAGCTCCCATCCTCTACTTGTTTTTTAACACCCAGCGCTTCAATAAATGAAAGAAAGGCTGGGCTCTTTTCTGTTGATGTTTTCTCTTCAAAAAATTTTACCCGCTTTTCTAAACGCGCAGAGGATTGTTTCGTGCTGACAATGCTGGCATCCATCATGGCTGATTCAGCCCCCAACGCAGTCCACTCTGGTTCTCCAGATTCAGGGCTAAAATCGGCTAAACGTACTTCCTGCGTCGCTGATAGGCTAGCGGGTTCTGTTTGCATGAACGCCGCTTCCGCCCCTTCTGCTTCTAACTGGGGAGCCTCTGGCCTGACGATAAAAGCGCCAAACGCTGCTGCATCCAATTCAGCATCAGAATACAGATACGCATGACCCGCCAACACAATCTGCTTTATTAAATCAGGGTGAAAATCAGCATAATCGAAAGCCCGTTTCCCTGATTGATCAATCCAATTCACCCTCACAAGTGGAAAGCCGTGGGAATCTTTTAAGCTCAGCAAATATTCCGCGATGCTCACATTTTTTTGTTTCAGTGCCCTCGTTAAAAGAGAGTCTGAAACTGTGTGCGTATTCACATCGGCGCCTTCACTTACCAAATATTTCAGCATGAGCAGGTTATTATTTTCGACAGCAGAGACAATGGGCGGGGTCAGGCTGCTGCCATCAAGTTGGGCAGGGACGTCTTGTTGAATGTAACGCTGCACCTTATCCATATCATTAGCAGCGGCAGCGCAACACAATTTTCGATAGCCTGATCGGATTGGTTTTTTATGTTGCGTGCGGGGCATCGTTCCTCCCTATTTGTTTAACGTATATCACACTGAAAATCTCTTTTGTAGAATGGATAAACGTACTGGTGTCACCCCTCGCTACCAAATTCATTAAGCGCAGTCTTGTGGTAATAGTCTTGAAACGGGTTAGCAAGCGTAGCGTGGGTAAAGCTTAAATCTTGGGTGGGTTACGCTTCGCTTCACACACCCGCTTGCTGTTATGGATGGGGGGATGTCAACAAGACGACATGCTTTCTTTGGTTAAGAGGACTCAAATTCGGGCGCAGACTCCGAGTATTGCTGAATTTTATCACCTAAACCTGAGCGCTTATGCGCAGATATACTCAAAGTCCCAAGTTGGATCAGCTGACGGGAGTCAAATTCGGACATAGAATCCGAATATTACTGGCTTACAATGACCTAAAATGAATGCTATTACATGAAATGCTGCGGAAAAATTAGAGGTTTTATTAAGCTTGTTCCCTGCGGTCGTCATTTTGGGTCCCAAACAATGTGGAAAAACCACTTTGGCTAGACAGCTTAGGCCAAATTGGCAATATGTTGATCTTGAAAATCCAGATGATTATGAGCGATTGAACCGCGATCCCAGCTTTTTCTTCAAATAATTTCCAGAACACATTATTTTAGATGAAGCACAAGCCTGCCCTGATCTTTTTAAAATATTGCGTGGTGTTATTGATACCAATCGATCGAAAATGGGGCGATTTATTTTAACAGGATCTGCCAGTCCAGAATTGTATCGGCAGACATCTGAAACCTTGGCTGGACGTGTCGCAATTTTGGAGTTAAGTCCATTAAAGGTGAATGAATACCTCCATCAACCGCTCAGTCCTTTTTATAAAATTTTTCAATCAAAGCTTGATAAAAGTAAACTGTCTTTTGGAAAAGCACTTTCAGAAAAGGCTTTTTATAATTTATGGGTTTATGGGTTTATGGGAGTTATCCTGAGCCAGCATTAAAAGCCGATCCAGAATACAATCAATTGTGGATTGAAAATTATCGCAGGACTTATGTTGATCGAGATATTGGTCATTTATTCCCAAGGTTAAATCGTATGGCTTTTCAAAGATTTTTAAGTATCTTGGGGAAATTGTCGGGAACAATTATAAATCGAAGTGAATTGGCTCGTACCTTAGAAGTGGATGAAAAAACGGTTCGGGCATATTTAGAAATTATTTCAGGAACTTTTTTTTGGCGCGCTCTCCCCAGCTATGAGAGAAATATAACCAAATCTGTTGTGAAAATGCCAAAAGGATATGTGCGTGACACAGGAATATTGCACTACCTATTAAAAATTCAATCTTTTGAAGATTTGTACCGTGATCCTTTTCTGGGGAATTCTTTTGAGTCTTTTGTCATAGAAGAGATTTTAAAAGGAATGAATGCGTCTTTGGTCACCAATTGGAACGCATATTATTATCGAACACGCAATGGCGCAGAAATTGATTTAATCATTGATGGAACTTTTGGAACGTTACCGATAGAAATTAAGTTTGGTTCTAAAATTGATAAAAGACAGCTGGGTTCTCTACATTCTTTTATAAGTGAACATAATTTACCATTTGGCTTGCTAATTAATCAAAGTGATAAAATCGAGTGGTTAAGCGAACATGTGCTGCAATTGCCGGTATATTATATCTGAACTTTCTGCTTCAAGTGGTTCAGATTATCGTATCTATGAACGACTTAGTTTTCGTAAAATAAGCGAATTTGAATGTTTTGAATGTAAATTGCGAAGGGCCGGGTTCATTTTGTAATCCCACAGGCGATATCACATGTCATCCGAATGGTGGGTTACGCGCTAAGAAGCGCTAACCCACCCTACAGGACTGATGCTTTCACGATGTCATTGCAAGCTATTTTACTTAGGCGACGGAGCGCTGTAGTCAAGATCATGGCTCTGAACGATTACATAGAAACAATTTTCAGCGGAATACCAGGCAAAGGTGTTGGGAATTTTTTGTGCGTGATCACGCGCACCAAAACACATAACAGACTTAACAACGTCACCGTTAATGCAAGGGTGATACTGACCTCTACCGGTGCTTCACTAAATTGAGAAACTTGATAAAAAATAACTGCGATACCATAAGCCAATCCGGTGGTGTAAACCATCGATAACACCGCCAAACGATGATTCAATTCACGCGCCATCGCTGCCAAAGTTGAAACACAGGGAAAGTACAATAAAGTAAACAATAAATAGGCAATCGCACTGCTGCCACTCCCAAAATAACGCACCAAAGCATGTTCCATTTCGACTGTGTCTGTCGTGGCGGCTGCGACAAAGGGATGGATCAGCGCTTCTTTCAGACTCAGCAAATTATCCCAAATACTCATGAACGCGGCCTGAATGCCACCCAACCAATCAAAGCTGGCTTGTGTGGCCACGGCTTGTGCTGCATCCACATTCACATACAAAGCAGACAAGGTGCCCACCACCACTTCTTTGGCCAAGGTGCCGGTCATCAAACCCACCACTGCTGGCCAATTGTCTGAATCAATCCCCATGGGTGCAAACACGGGCGTGATCCCTTTCCCCAAAGCAGCCAGCACTGCATGCGGATTCATTTGACCTGGCGTAAAACTGCCATCCACGCCTATGGCAGAAAACACCCCAATCAACACACATAAAGGCGTAATTAAAATGCCCGCACGCCATAAAAAACTTTTTAAACGATTGGCAGTGTGTTGCCACACAATACGCATGCTCGGTAAACGATACGGGGGTAATTCTAAAACCATTGGGGCCGCTTTCACCGTTTCTTTCACACGCAATAAACGCCCTGTGAACACCGCCACCACAATCCCGGTAATATATAAAGCAAACACCACATTGTGTCCGCCACTTTCAAAAAAGGCCGCCACAAAAGTGGCATAAATGGCCAAGCGGGCCCCACATGACATAAAGGGCATCATGAAAATAGAAAGCATTCTGTCGCGCGCGCGTTCTAAATGACGTGTCCCCAATATGGCGGGCACGTTACAACCAAATCCCACCATCAAAGGCACAAAGGCTTTACCGGGTAAACCCAACGCTTGCATGCCGCGATCCACCACAAACGCTGCACGCGCCATATAGCCCGAGTCTTCTAACAACGACAGTAAAAAGAACAAAGCGCCAATCACCGGGATAAACGTTAAGGTAGTGGTGATCCCTAAACCAATGCCGTCGGTGATCAAAGCAATGAAGACCGTCGGCACCGCTAACTGTGTCAGCAAAGCATGCAAACCATCGACTAAAAATGTTTTAGAAATAATTTCGAAGAAATCTTGAAAAGCCCCGCCAATGTTAATGGTGCATAAAAATACGCCATACATGACAGTCAAAAACAAAGGAATGCCTAAAAAGCGGTTTAACAAGAGGCTATCTAATTTTGCGGTCAGCGTATTTTTGACAAGAGGCTGTGCCTCTAAAAACAGATCCCGAATATAATCGTGTCGATTTTTTGCAATCAAAATATCCACAGGCATGTTATGAGTAGCCACAAGCTGCTGCTTGATAGATTGACAGGCAGCCACTTCGCACGCGCTGTAATCGCGCGAGGTATCCCCTTCACAAAATAAAATGGCCCTGCCTGAATCCAATCCCTGCACAGCACATTTTTTTAAGGCCTTACAAAAATCTGCCTGAAAATAAGGCCAAACCGCATCTCGTGTTTGTGTGGCGGCACGTTCAATCGCGCGCTTCAATTCAACCAAATTGTCACGCTTGTGGGCACTCACCCACACCACTTCACAAGGCAAGACCGCTAAAATCTGCGAAACGTTTTGACGCTCTTCGGCTGTCAACACATCCGCCATATTGACAGCCAAAACCACCGGTTTATTTTGTTCTAGCAATTGCAAAGTCAGATAAAGATGACGACGCAATTGTGTGGCATCAACCACATTTAAAATCACGCCTGATTTTTCGGTGTTTAAAGCATTTAAGGTAATGCGCTGATCCGGCATATCTTCTTCAGCATTCGAAACCAAAGAATAAATGCCAGGCAAATCGATGATATCAAAATTAAAGGCGTCGTCTTTACAGCAGGCCTTTTTGGCTTCAACCGTCACCCCCATCCAATTGCCCACGCGCTGGCAAGCCCCGGTTAAAGCATTAAATAAACTGCTTTTACCGCTATTGGGGTTACCGACGAGCCAAACGGATAAAGAGGATTTCATGGTGTGATCTCAACGAGAACAAAACTGACTTCTTTACGACGTAACGAGATAAGCGAACCGGCTATTTCAAGTTCCATCGGATCGCCCAAAGGCGCCATCCGCTTGACTGACAAAGTAGCGCCGGGAACAAAACCCAATGCCAACAAGCGCTGCCGAAGGCTCGGGGAACTGTCTTCAAAGCCCAGTACGACGGCCTTTTGCCCCACTTTGATATCGCTTAAATGCATGGTTTATTCGGGAAATTCAACTTAATTAAATTATGGCAGGATGCAATAGATTGTCAATGGTAAATGAGAATTATTTGCATTAAGGATGTGGGTTTTCCATGAAAATCGATAACTGGAGTTTGCGATTTTCATGGAGAAAATCGGCTTTGTTGAAAAAGTCAGAAGAAGTGGAAGCTGTTCTGCGTGACGGGAGAGGGATTCGGATCCCTCTCCCGTGTACTCACGGGAGAGGAGCCAGCTCATGCGAGGCTTTGCGAGCATAGAGATGGCCGTGAGGGCGCGCCGCAGGCAGGCTAAAAGCTTATCAATAATGATGGGCATGGATAAATGCTGTTCTGTTGTTCACTTTATAGATCGCCTATAAAGTGAACAACAAAAAACGGTTCACGAACGCAACGCGTCTTGCAGTGCCAACAAGTATTCTGCTTCATCGGGAAAAGCCCCCTTCTGGGCAGCAATCGAGAAGGACTCGGCCAACACACGCATCATGCGATGCTCAATTTCGTGGGCATCATGACCGATTTTGGCGCGGTGGTATAAAGCGCGGATGCCATGTGGGCGATCGGTTGAGAGTTGTTCACGCAACCCCAAATGCAAGGCCAGATGGAAATACGGATTGCCATTCGCCCCAAAATCAGCGGTGGTAGACGCTTCGTTTTCAAGCAAGGCATGCCATTCTGGATGCCACAACACCACATCCACAATGGATTGTTCTAAAGGTGACAGCACTGCGCCCGCTTGATGCTTGGCCCATGCTTCACACATTTGTTTTCGTAATGCTTTGCGATCGTGAGACAAGATCATGGCCCCACCTTATTTTTTAAAAATTGCATCACTGTTTCGCGCAGCGGCAATAATTTTCCATGGAAAAAATGTCCGGTATCTTGAAAAACTTCATATTGAAAAGTGGATCTATCACGAAATGAATCCGCAAAAGTTTGTACCGCGTCAAATGAAATGACTTCATCTTTGTCGCCTTGTAAAAGCAAAACAGGGCATTCAGGCAAACTCAAATTCTGAAATAATTCGCGCTCCACAGGCGGGGCCACCATCACCAAGGCATGCGTTTCGATTTGTAATGCCGCTTTGGCGGCAATACAAGATCCAAATGAAAATCCCAATAATATAAGGGCATCATCGGGTCGGATTTTTTTTAAGTGGTGGCACAGTGCAAGGGTATCCGCTGTTTCGCCCACCGCATGACTGTGCTGCCCTTCACTTTTACCCACGCCGCGAAAATTAAAACGAATCGAATCAATCCCTGTTTCAAAACAGGCTTTGGCCAACATGCTCACAACTTTGTTATGCATGGTGCCATCAAAAAGAGGATGAGGGTGACACACCACGGCATTGATAGCACGCCGCGGCGAGTTGTGATCATTTCGGCAAGGTGTGAATTTACATTCCAGCGCGCCCGCAGGCCCGGGAAATAAGCAGGTCACTTCTTCTTCAGGAAAGGTCAGCAGATCAGGCAGCGGCATTGTCGACTGATGCCGGAACACGAATAATGTTAGCGCCTAATTTAAATAATTTTTCTTCGATACGTTCGTACCCTCTATCCACATGATAGATGCGGTGAATTTCTGTATTGCCTTCTGCGACCAAACCTGCCAACACCAAGCTGGCTGAAGCACGTAAATCGGTGGCCACCACAGGGGCGCCCCGCAAAGTTTCGATGCCGCGTGAGTAGGCAGTATTGCTATTGATTTTAATGTCCGCACCCATGCGTAACATTTCTTCTACATGCATAAAGCGATTTTCAAAAACCGTTTCGCGAATGGTTGCCGCCCCGTGCGCCACGGAATTTAAAGCCATAAATTGTGCTTGCATGTCTGTGGGGAAACCAGGATACGGAGACGTATCAATATCCACAGCGCGAGGACGTTCCCCCCGCATATCAAGCGATATCCAATCATGACCCAATTCGATGTGTGCACCGGCATCATGCAGCTTATCCAGTACCGATTGTAAAATGCCACCAGAAGTATGGGTCAACTTGGCACGGCCCCGTGTCATGGCCGCTGCCACCAAATAGGTGCCTGTTTCAATACGATCGGGTAGCACGGCATATTCGCCGCCTTTTAAATGCGACACACCCGTGATGGTCAGGGTGCTGGTCCCTGCCCCTTCAATGTCTGCGCCCAAATGGTTTAAAAAATTCGCCAAATCGATGATTTCAGGTTCACAAGCCGCATTTTCTAAAATGGTGACACCTTTGGCCAACGCGGCGGCCATCATCAGATTTTCTGTACCCGTCACGGTCACTGTTTCAAAGCAAAAACGTGCCCCCGATAACCCTTCTGGTGCACGGGCTCTGATATACCCATTTTCAATTTCGATCTCTGCCCCCATGGCACGCAAGCCATCGACATGCAGGTTCACTGGGCGCGGACCAATGGCACAACCGCCTGGTAAAGACACATCCGCTTGCCTAAATTTGGTCAACAGTGGCCCCAAAACCAATATAGAAGCCCGCATGGTGCGAACCAATTCGTAAGGTGCCTGATATGAGTGAATTAAGGTGGGATCGAACACGATGTTGCCATCTTGTAAGGGCGAAGTTTTCACGCCCAAGCGACCCAATAAATCGATAAACGTCGTGACATCGCTTAAGTGCGGCACATTGGAAATTCTGACAATATCATCTGCCAATAAAGCAGCTGCCAAGATAGGCAACACGGAGTTTTTGGCCCCCGAAATGCGCACTTCGCCCGAAAGGGGTTTGCCACCTTGAATAATAAATTTTTCCATTGCGCTGAATCGCTTCTTTAAAAGTAAAATTAATGTGAATTCTGGTATTCAAGCGGAGAGACTGTCTTCAACTGCAAGGCATGCACTGCACCTGAACTGATCAATTCTCCTACTACGGCATAAACCATTCGTTGTCTTTGAACCAAGCTTTTCCCTTCGAACTCTGGGCTGACCACTAAGGCTTCGAAGTGATGCCCATCTTCTGATTTTACAACAACAATGGCATCTTGCATGTTGGCTTGAAGCAATTGCTCAAGCGCCTTAGCATCCATCATAATCACCCCCCCAAAAGTGCTCACCCTGTAGCCAGGAGCGTCCCTTTTTGGCCAATCTTGCGTTAAAAATCATCAGAAAAATCCTCACGTACCGATGTACGCCCCGGTTTTTCTTCGATTTTTAACGCAACCTTGTCTCAAAAATGAACGCTCTTGTTACTTCTACATCGGTGTGAACGCTTACAAAAGCCGGCAAGGGTACCAGATACCGCAGAAAAACTCACGCCCAAGTCAATACCGAATCCAAACCACTGACTCTCACAAGATCCATAAAAAACAAAGGGGGATGTGAAATCAAAAGCTGCCCACCCCGTTTTTGAATCATTCGCCCAAAACATAAAATAACCGATACCCCTGCACTGTCGCAGGCCACCAAATCACTTAAGTTCAATATGAACTTGGTTTGGTTAGGCAGCAGTTTGGTCTCTAGCTTAAACAAAGCTTCCATGGCGCCCTGTCGAGAAAGCTCACCGGATAAACGGATCCCAGATTGTTCTGATTTCAGATCGAACGTCACGCTTATTCCCCAGAAACTGAATTTTTATTGTGCGTTATGCGCTCTGATTTTTTCAGTGACTGCCGGTAAGCCATCGTGAGCAATGTCAGTCGAAAACTGGTTTTGGAATCCTTTTAACAGGCTGACCCCTTCAATGACGATGTCATAGACCTTCCACTCGCCTGAAGCACGGGTTAAACGATAGGCAAGATGAACAGGTGCCGCATCGGGGGAGCTGATCACGCTGAATACTTGCACTTGGGCGCCTTCTGCAGCGCCTCGCAAAGGCATGTATTCAATGGTTTGATTTTCGTAATCGTTTAAAGACCCAGCATAGGTACGGATCACCAATTCGCGAAATACTTTGATGAATGCTTGACGCTCTTTTTCGCTGGCGTTGTTCCAAGCTGCACGCCCCGCCACCCAACGTGACATTTCTTGAAAATCAACGTGAGGCATCAAAAAGCGATCCACAATGTCATTGATTCTGTCAGGTTGTGCATCTAATAACGCACGGTTTGCTTTAAGCTCGCTGGTCACTTGGTCTGTCACGCTTTGTAACATATGAACAGGATCGGATGCTGCCAACACACTGCTTGCCAATAGCAAAGAGAAAATTGCGCCAACGAAGAATCGCTTCAGAGAAAAAGACATGATCGCTCCTTGCTTAAATCGGTTACAGATGATGCACTGGCTCGGCTTGGCCAGCTGAATTCGATTCATTTGGCTTTTCATTTACCTTGCTGGACGCCACAGGTTCAGACGCTTTGCTCGAAACAAACTTCGAAATCAAATCTTCTAAAACCATGGCAGAATCCGTTTGCGTTTCAGGGATCATAGCACCGGACTTTAAAGCCGTTTCGCTGAATCCAGGTGTCAACCCAATATAATTGTCGCCCAATAAACCCGCCGTTAGGATACTGGCTTTGGTATCGTCCGGTAATTGAATTTCTTGATGCATCCAAACCACTACTTTAGCAACAAAGTCATGGTTGAGTTCGATGGTTCGCACCCGCCCAACGGGCACCCCAGCAATGGTCACCTTGGCCTTTGGCTTCAGGCCCCCGGCATTATTGAACATCAGTGATAAAGGGTAACCCTTGCCTTCTTCGTAGGATGTATTCAAATTGCTCACTTTAAGCGCCAACATCAAAAGCGAGGCAATACCCGCGACCACAAACAACCCGACGGTGATCTCAATCCATTTACGCTGCCCCATCTCATCCCCCCGAAAACATCACCGCTGTTAAAAAGAAATCCAAGCCCAGTACCGCCAACGAGGCATACACCACCGTACGCGTGGTAGCCCGGGCAATGCCCTCAGAAGTGGGCGCACAGGCATAGCCTTGAAATAAGGCAATCCATGTACACACAAAACCAAACACGACACTTTTAACGATGCCATTTAAGACATCATCATGAAAATCCACAGCATTTTGCATGTTGCCCCAAAAGGCCCCATCGTCCACGCCTAAAATAACCACCCCAACCCAATACCCACCCAAAACAGCAACGGCAGAAAAGATCAAGGCCAACAGGGGCATCGAGATCATGCCTGCCCAGAATCGGGGTGCGACAATACGCTTCAAGGGATCGACGCCCATCATTTCCATGGCAGCCAACTGTTCGGTGGCTTTCATCAAGCCAATTTCAGCTGTGAGCGCCGAACAGGCTCTGCCTGCATAAAGTAAAGCAGCCACCACTGGCCCCAATTCACGACACAGGCTTAAAGCGACCATTTCGCCCAAAGCTTGAGAGGCCCCAAATCGAGACAAAATGTTGTAACCCTGCAAGCCCAACACCATGCCAATAAACAAACCCGACACCACGATAATGATGAAGGAAAGCACACCCACAGAAAAAAGTTGCTTCATTAACAGCTGAAACGCCCGCCCAACTTTGGGTTGACCGCTCATCACAGAAAATAAAAGAAAACTGGCTTGACCCGCCGTTTCAAAAAATTGAATCACCCAGCGACCCAAGCGCCGCACCTTACGCACAAGTGTAAGCATGATCATCATAAGCGTTCCTCGGCCAAATCTTGCGCATAATCCCGGGCAGGATAATGGAAAGGCACCGGTCCATCGGGTAAACCATCTAAAAATTGTCGGATCCAAGGGGAGGTGGATTGCGTTAAGGCCATGGGTTCGCCTTCTCCAATCACTTTTCCGTTGGCCACGATATAAATGTAATCCGCAATGCTAATGGTCTCTTTGACATCATGCGAAACCAGGACGGTGGTCATACGCAATGCATCGTTTAATAAACGAATTAGCTGCAACAACATCCCCATAGAAATGGGGTCTTGCCCGGCAAAGGGTTCATCGTACAAAATAATTTCAGGATCCAGCGCAATGGTCCGCGCCAAAGCCACCCGTCTTGCCATCCCCCCCGAAAGGGCCTGCGGCATCATATCGCGTGCACCCCGCAACCCAACGGCCTGTAACTTCATGAGGACAATGTCACGAATCATATTTTCTGGCAGATGGGTGTGTTCCCGAATCGGAAACGCCACATTCTCAAACACCGTTAAATCGGTAAATAAGGCCCCGCTTTGAAAGAGCATACCCATGCGACGACGCAGTTGGTATAAGGCATCATGAGATAAAGTGGGCACATTGTGACCCGCCACCCACACTTCACCCGAATCCGGTTTGAGTTGCCCACCGATAAAGCGCAGCAAGGTGGTTTTACCGGTGCCACTGGGCCCCATGATGGCAGTGATTTTGCCCCGTGGTACCGTTAGGTTCACATTGTCAAAAATCACGCGTTCACCGCGGTTAAAAGAACAATTCTTGATTTCGATCACAGCATCTTGCATGGGAAATCACGTGCGGTTACAAAAAAGGGATCACTGTAGCACTAATTTTAGTGTTTAAAAATAGCGCTTACCTCGCTACACTCACACGAACGCCAAAACAAGAGAAAGCCATGCCTGCTGCAATCCAAAAAGAAGCCCATTTACACGTGATTGAGAAAAATATGACGGGTTCATACCTAGAAATGGCCCAAGCTGTGATTAAAACAGAAATCATGGGGTTGCAAGAAGTGATGGCCAGACTCGACAGCGAGTTTGTCAAAGCATGCGAGCTTATTTTGGCCTGCAAAGGCCGTGTGGTGGTAATGGGCATGGGCAAATCGGGCCACATCGCCAACAAGGTCGCCGCCACGTTTGCCAGCACCGGCACCACAGCGTTTTTTGTTCATCCAAGTGAAGCCAGCCATGGCGATTTTGGCATGATTACCCGTGACGACGTCCTTTTAATGATTTCGAATTCCGGCGAAACGCCCGAAATTTTAGCGTTGCTCCCGCTTCTGAAACGATTTGGGGCCCCCATCATTGCCTTAACGGGACGGCCGGAATCCACCTTAGCCAAAACAGCTTCGGCACACTTGCATGTTGGTGTCTCAAAAGAAGCCTGCCCCTTAGGCTTGGCACCCACCACCAGTACGACCGCTGCCTTAGCGATGGGGGATGCCCTGGCCATCGCCTTGTTGGATGCACGCGGCTTTACTGAAGAAGATTTTGCGCAGTCTCATCCCGGTGGCCAATTGGGTCGCCGATTGTTGTTACGCATTAAAGACGTCATGTTAACCGGCGCCGCCATTCCCCGCGTGGCACCCGATGCCCCCTTAATGCGCGCCTTAGAAGAAATGAGCCAAAAAGGCTTAGGCATGACCGCCATTGTGGATGACCAAAACACCTTACTGGGACTGTTTACGGATGGAGATTTGCGTCGGGCCTTGGATAGAAAAGTGGATGTCCACAACACTGCGATTGCAGATGTCATGACCTCCAAATGCCGAACCATCACCGCCGATACCCTAGCGGTCGAAGCCTTAAATCAAATGGAAAAAATGAAGTTCAATGGGTTCTTGGTCGTGGATGCAGAAAAGAAAGTCATCGGCGCACTCAACATGCACCAATTGCTTCACGCAGGAGTCATTTAACCCATGCATAAAGGGTGGTTAATCGGTGCCTTTGGCGTGAGCGTGGCCCTGCTTGCAGGCGTCGTGTATCCACGCGCCAAACAACCCATTCAAAACACCCTGCCTGTCCCACTGACAAAGGCCGATAGCTTTATCGAAGGCATGGCGATGGAAGCGTTTTCTGCTTCAGGGCATTTAGCCTGGCAGATCACGGCAACCGATTCATTGCATACCGTTGGCAGCCACACCACCCTTATTCACAATCCCCATTTTTTGGTATACGAAGCCAACGGAAAAGAAATTCACTGGCAAGTACAAAGCCAATCCGCCACCGCTTACCATCAAGGCAATATGCGAAGCATTCATCACATTGATTTGGCATCCAACGTCGCATTAACCCTGCGCCCCCAAACCAAAAACAGCATGATTTTGCGCACAGAAACTGCGACCTTTACCCCTCAGACAGGCACGCTCACTTCTATCGCGCCGGTACAAATCGAAAGCCCACAAGGCAATGTAGAAGGCATCGGATTATCAGCCAATCTTAAAAACGGCACCCTGAAAATTCTCAAAGGAGTGAAAGGGACTTATGGCAAGCAAAATTAAATTAAAAGGGACTGTTTCGAAAGTTGCTATTTTGCTGATTAACAAGGCAAAAATGGTGAAAAAACCGGAGTGTACACGCCAATACATGAGGATTTTTGAGCCATTTTTAACGCAGTTAAGCGGCAAAAGAGCACTTTCGGGACTGGCCCTAAGCTGCTTACTGGGCTTAAGTGGCCGCATCATGGCCTTGCCCTTGCCCACTGACCCCGCTTTCCCAATGCATATCGATTCAGACAGCATGCAGTTTGATAATAAAACCGGGATAGCCGTGCATGTGGGTAAAGTCGTCATGCGCCAAGGCGAAGCAGAGTTATTGGCGGATAAAGTCACGGTGAAGCGCGATTCAAATGGCGAAATTGAAACCCTTGTGGCCGAAGGCAATTTGGCCCAACTGACGTTGCCCGCTGCTGCCAGCAAACCCAAAATGATAGGGCAAGCCCACACCATCACCTATGAAGCCAAAACCCAAACCGTCACCCTAAGCGGCGAGGCCCACCTCACACGGGGCAATGATGTGATGCAATCAGAATCCATTGAATATCAAATGCAGAAAGAAACCATTTCGGCCAAGCCCAGCCCCGGGGCACGCACACGCATTGTGTTACAACCTAGGGGCTCTTGACAATTCGCTATATCAAGCTGAAGTGCTGTGATTTTCGAGAAACGTAGCGCAGCATACATGGGCGTATGTGAGCAACGTATCACAGAAAATCACAGCACTTCAGCCGAGATAGTAGAATTGTCAACAGCCCCTAAAAAAATCGAGTTAAGTATGAGCAACGTTTTAAGCGTCAAAAATTTAAAAAAATCCTATCGTGGCCGCGAAGTGGTCAAAGACATCAGTTTGGCCGTGCACACAGGCCAAGTGGTGGGTTTATTGGGGCCCAACGGCGCAGGCAAAACCACCTCTTTTTATATGATTGTGGGTTTAATCCGCGAAACCAGCGGGCAAATTTTATTAAACGATGTGGAGATCACCCATCGCCCCATTCATGAACGCGCCCAGCAAGGCATTGGTTATTTACCCCAAGAACCTTCTGTGTTTCGTAAATTAACGGTGAAAGAAAATTTGCAAGCAGCCTTAGAATTTCAGCCGATTAGTAAAGACGAACAAATTAAAAAATTGAATGATTTGATCGAGGAATTTAATCTGTTTGAAGTGCAAAACACATTGGGCTTAAAACTTTCTGGCGGCGAACGGCGTCGTGTGGAAATTGCCCGCGCCTTAACGGCTTCGCCTCAGTTTATCTTATTGGATGAGCCTTTTGCTGGGGTCGATCCTTTGTCTGTCACACAAATCAATCAAAGCATTGACGATTTAAAGCGTCGTGGCATTGGGGTGCTTATCACCGATCACAATGTGCGCGAAACCTTAAAAATTTGTGATACAGCGTATATCGTGAACCAAGGCGAAATTTTGGCGCATGGTACGCCCCATGAACTCATCCACAATAAAGCGGTGCGAGAAGTCTATTTGGGCGAGGCTTTTGCGCTGTAAGGCAAAATAGTTATCGACTGGTTATGCGAGAATCCAAAATCCACCCTAAACTTAAGACATGCCCTCCTATATTTGAACCGCATGAAACCAAGCTTGCAACTGAAGTTCAGCCAACAACTGACCATGACACCGCAACTTCAGCAGGCGATTGCCTTGTTGCAACTTTCACTGGTGGATTTGCAACAAGAAATTCAAGATGCGGTCGAAAATAACCCCTTGCTTGAAGTCGTAGAAGACACCGATGCCAAAATCATTAACTTCAATGATCATGAAGAAGAAACGCTATCGGCCCACGATAGCGATCTGGATAAAGACGATGCCTTTAACGCTGAAGAAACCTTTAAAGAACCCTCTGAATTTGTAGATGATTACAAAGAAAACAGCCACAAATCCTCTGGCGAATTGGATACGGTTTATCAAGGCGAAACCCAAGAATCATTGCATGATTATCTACATTGGCAATTAAACTTGGGCAATTTTTCACCTCTAGACCACGAAATCGCTTTATCTATTATCGATAGCGTTGATGATGAAGGCTATTTGCGCGTGTCATTAAGCGAATTACGAGACAGTTTTGCCACCCAGCCCAAACCAGAATTGGCTGCATTCGAAAATGTCTTGCAACGCATTTGGTTATTCGACCCCGTTGGGGTGGGCGCAAGGGATTTACGTGAATGCCTCAAAATTCAACTTTCCCAAATCCAAACTGAACAATCTGAGACGATGCTATTGGCGCAGCAAATTGTGGACCGTTATTTAGAACAATTGGCCAAGCACGATCTTGTCTTTTTAGCTGGAAGATTACGGGTGACGAAAGAAGACATTGAAGCCGCACTTTCATTCATTCTATTGTGTCACCCCAAACCCGGATTACAGCTTGATATCAAAGCGCCAGATTACGTTATTCCCGATGTCTACATGCAAAAATACAACGAGAAATTTCGTGTCTTTTTAAATGGCGAAATGAACACTCGCGTGCAGATCAATCGCGCTTATGCAGCCTTAATAAAACGGCGCGACACAAGCGAAGATAACCAATACTTAAAGAAAGAGTTACAAGAAGCGCGGTGGTTTATTAAAAGCTTAGAGAATCGCAATAGCACGCTCTTAAAAGTCGCGACAGCAATTGTTGATTTTCAGGAAGATTTTTTCAACCATGGTGAAGAAGCAATGAAACCGATGGTGTTATCTGATATCGCCACAAAAGTGGGCCTGCATGAATCCACCATTTCGCGCATCACAACGCGTAAATACATGCATACACCACGCGGATTATTTGAACTTAAATACTTTTTTTCAAGTCAACTGAGTACAGAGCGTGGTGGGGCTTGTTCTTCAACCGCCATTCGGGCTGTAATAAAGAAGATGGTGCAAGCTGAAAACCGTCTTAAACCATTAAGCGATGAAGCCATCGCAAAGTTGTTACAGGAACAAGGCTTTCATGTTGCAAGGCGGACTGTCGCCAAATATCGGGAGGCCATGGGCATTGTGCCCTCTCATGAGCGTAAGCGCATGGCCTAATTTGCCTTAAGTCTTTTTTAAGGCGCGTAGTAAGGAGTCTGATCATGTCTTTAGCCATTTCATCTCCTCATCTTGCTGTCACACCTGCCATTGAAAATTATGTTAAAGAAAAAGTTGCACGACTCGAGCGCCATTTTGGGCGTTATATTGTGGATGTGCATGTTTTTTTACGGGTGGATCATCTCTCTCAAAAAGCAGAAGCACGCTTAGGTCTACGGCACGGTGATCATATTTTTGCAGAGTGCATTGATACAGATCTTTATGCCGCAATTGATGGTTTAACTGACAAAGTCAATCGTCAGTTAGGGAAAGTAAAAGAACAGCGAAGCGCACATTAAAAAAGATCTCGTTGCCTAGGGGCTGTTGGCATTTCGCTATATTTTCGAGATAGTAGAAATGCCAACAGCCCCTAACTGTCATTGCGAACCCAGTCGGCGTGACAAAGCCCTCTCGCAATGGCGACTGTGCCTTTACCCCTTCTACCCACGGAGAATTTTCTTCTCACTTTTCCGTATTGACGTGATGTGCGACTTTACTGATGGGGCTTTTCCGCTTGCCTGCAGCGCGCCCTCACCCATCCTGTCTAATCTCGCAAGGCCTCGATTGACATGACGCCTCTCCCATTCGCAAGGCCTCACGGGAGAGGCAGTGATGACACGTTTGTACTCAAACGTAGTCAGCACTGGTGAGGGCGCGCCGCAGGTGTGTTGCAAATCATTGATAAAGTCGCACATCGCGTGTATTGCTATTCGCATACTGGATGATACACTCATGCGATCGTTACCTGCGAAATCTCGCTACCATTCACGGTGCATTATGCCCTCTATCACAGAATTGCTTACCTTGGATCGTATTGAAGTTGATGCGCATGTCCACAGTAAAAAAAGATTGTTTGAACATATCAGTGAACTCATTGCAAATGATGTCAGTCATCTCAGCAGTGCAGATATTTTTTCTGTTTTATTAGCACGTGAACGCTTAGGCAGTACTGCTGTAGGACATGGGATAGCCATTCCACACGGTCGCCTTAAAAAGGCTGAAAGCCCTATCGGCGCTTTTTTAAAATTAGACGAGCCTTTGCTTTTTGACGCCATTGATAACGAGCCTGTCGATTTATTCTTTGTGTTGTTGGTACCGGAAGCAGCAGAAGAAACCCATCTAGAATGGTTATCGCTATTAGCGGAATGTTTTAGCGATGCCTCTTTGCGTGCTGCACTACGTGCGGCCAAGCAAAAAGAAGATTTATACAAAACGCTGGTGGATAAGATGGATGCTGTCCTTGCCATGCGGGGGGAAGCGTGCTGATCACTGGGAGTGCAGTATTCAAAGCCAAACAATCTTCTCTTAAACTGCGCCGCCCCTTCTATGATCCGCAGCCTGATTTTTCGATCACATCAGATTCACCCCATATTATTTCTATCCTCAATGTGTCGCATCCCACCCCTGTCATGATTTTGGGGCCGGAGGAATTGGCCTATTTTCAATCTTGTTCAGAAGCGACTTTATTAATTCATTTTGAATACATCAAAACCCGAACCAAACTCTTGGTGGTATGCGAAAAAAGTGATGAATCGCCTATTCTAATGAATGCCGCACAAACATTTGGCATTGCCCTTTGGTTTTCTGTCAAACACGCGGTCATGGTTTTAAAAGAACTCAAAGCGTTTTTTCAGCATCTCATTCATCCCCCACAAACCATTCACGGTGTGTTTATGGAAGTGTTTGATTTGGGTGTGTTGTTAACGGGCCCCAGTGGCGTGGGTAAAAGTGAATTGGCGCTGGAACTGATTAACCGTGGGCATCGCCTCATCGCCGATGATGCACCTGAATTCCGCTTAGAAGCCACAGATTGGGTGATCGGTACCTGCCCACAGTTGCTACGCGATTTTTTAGAAGTACGCGGTTTAGGTATTTTAAATATTCGCGATATGTTTGGTGATACAGCTGTCAAAAAACAGAAACGATTACAGCTGATTGTGCATGTGATGGCGATTCCAAAGGAAGAAATTCTGTCAATCGATCGCATACAAGGCTTACATCAAAGCGTCAATATTTTGGGTATGGTGGTGCCTAAGGTGACGATACCGGTGGCAGCAGGTCGTAACTTGGCTGTTTTGGTTGAAGGCGCGGTCCGTCATCATATGTTGAAATTAAATGGATCTTTGGCAGCAAGACAATTTGCCAACATGCAAGAACGCGTTTTAATCGGGGAGGCTTTGTGAAGCTGGTTATCGTCAGTGGCCGATCAGGATCAGGGAAAACCATCACCCTCCATGTGCTAGAAGACATGGGTTATTACTGTGTGGACAATGCCCCTGTTGCCCTATTGCCTGCCTTTGCAACCGAAATGGGGCGCGCCCATCCTTTGGTGGCCGTGAGCATTGATGCCCGCAATGCCCCAGCTGAGCTCACCGCCTTTCAAAAAGTGGCCACTGCCTTAAGAAGTGATGGCATCGATCTTGAAATTATGTATTTAGATGCCAACGACAACACCCTGCTGGCACGTTTTAGTGAAACACGCCGTAAACACCCTTTAACGGGGCCCACCGTGTCGCTGCGTGAAGCCATTCAAAAAGAATTGGATTTGTTAAACCCCATTGCGAATTTGGCTGATTTTACCTTAGACACCTCTGCCCTTTCGCGGCATGAATTGTGTCAAATCATTCGCGATCGCAGTGCCATTAAAAAAGAAGCCTCGCTCTCTTTAATGGTACAATCCTTTGGTTATCGACATGGTTTGCCGCCTGATGCGGATTGTGTCTTTGATGTACGCTGCTTACCCAATCCGTATTGGCGACTTGATTTACGTCGCTTAAGCGGTCTTGATGCAGAGGTCGCCAAGTTTTTACGCGCGCAACCTCAAGTGCAAGAAATGATTGAAGACATCATGTACTTTTTGAATCGGTGGATCCCACGTTTTGAACATGACAATCGCAGTTATATGTCGATTGCCATTGGCTGTACCGGTGGGCAACATCGCTCTGTTTTCATCGTAGAAGAATTGGCGCGTGTCTTAAAACAAACCCATCCCCCACTTTTAGTACGCCACCGAGAATTGAGCCCACAACATGAAAAAAAATAACCCCGTTGGTATTCTACTGATTACGCACAGTGGTATTGGTGCCGAATTACTCAAAACAGCCAAAGACACTTTTGGCAAACTGCCTTCTGCATTGAAATTAATTTCTGTGCAACCCATGCATGATCCTGATGATCTGACTGAACAAGCCAGCGCCTTACTGGAAGCATTGGATTTAGGTTCTGGCGTATTGGTGCTCACCGATCTGTATGGTGCCACTCCTTCTAACATTGCGTTACATTTTTATAAAGAAGCAAGCCATCGCGTGCGTGTGGTGGCAGGACTCAACCTGCCCATGTTGTTTCGCGTGCTAAACTACAGCGACCTCGGTTTAGAGCTTTTAGCAGAAAAAGCTTATTGTGGTGGGCGTGATGGGATTGTCCAGTTGCCCGCTGAGATAAGTATGCCTGCCACAGTGGAATAATGATGCTACAAAAACAAATAGAAATTATTAATAAATTAGGATTACACGCGCGCGCTGCCGCCAAGTTGGTCACGCTCGCCTCGCGTTTTCAATCAGAAATTGAATTGTCTCGTGAAGAAAAAAAGGTCAATGCCAAAAGTATTATGGGTGTCATGATGTTGGCTGCCGCCAAAGGCTGCGCTGTCACTGTACATGCAGATGGCGAAGATGCAGCCGAAGCGCTGGCGCAAATCGAAGCCTTGATTAATGATCGTTTTGGAGAAGGTCAGTAGCAAATCAGTGCCTACTGCCCGTCTGCCCAATAGAAAAGTCCGTGTGGATCCCCTCCTTTCTCGACATTTTAACCGCAATTTCCCCATCCAACCCAAATTTTGTAAGTTATAGTACTAAGGTACAGTACCGAGTTTAAGTCGTTGGGCCTTTACTTTAACTATGTGTCAACAGAAGCGGGTTGTGTCATGGCTAAGCCTCAAGTCTCTTCTCAGCAACACAGCGCTTACCTTTATGGTGCAGCCGCGCTAAACCATGAAATGCTGCATGCCGCCGCAACCGCTGGTTTTGGTACCGCAAACTTCATCTTTACCCCTGTACAAAAATTCAATGTTGATGTAGAGATTGCAAAGGAAATTGCAAGAGAAAAGACCGCCCAGCTTCAAAACACAGCAAACCAACACGCTGCCAATACCAACCCAGTGGCACAATCAGAAGGGCATCAAGCCCCTGCACAGTCAACTGGAGAAGACGAAAATACCGCGACATCTCATCACATGCCCTACCTGGCACAAAACAATGTTGACGCGCCCTCTCTTGCAGAAGCATCAAGCGTACAAAATAATGATGCAATAAACACAACAGCTGATAGGCGTGATTCAAACGGTGCCGATATTTCTACCTTTACCAAAGCAGCGGCAGAAAATAATCAAAGCTTAAGCAGCATGGTGTCATCCACCACCACTTTATTAAACACCGATGCTTTGCAGCTTAGTTCGCCTGAACCTGTGTTGGCAAACGGTTCTTCGATTTTAGCACCCGTCTTTTTTTTCGATCCTCCTAATTACATCGCTTTAGGTGACACGCTGGATTTAAGACCGATGCGCTTTGGTGCCTTCGCGAATTTAGAAACTGGAGTCAATAATTTTTATGCGCAATTAGCAAGCAATTTACAAAATATCATTGGTGGCCAATACGGTGACACATTGGTGGGTCAAGGAGATGGCCATTTTATTTATGGTGGTGTCGGCAACGATTATATTTATGTCACCGCAATCAGTGGCACGTATTATGGCGGTGGTGGCACCAACGTCATGGATTATTCGATGGAAACCACACCGGTGAATATGTGGTTCAACACCGCTGTCGGCGGCACAGATTCTTTAGGTGATGCCTTCAAATCGTTTCAAGTGGTGGTCGGTGCCATTGCAGGCAATTCTACTTTTTATATGTATGGTAATTATCCCATCACCATTACGGCACAAGGCACGAATAACACCGTTGATTTTTCTAATATCACATCGCAGAGCGTAAACGTAAATTTGATCACCAATGTTAACTCCGGCGGCGCTGCCGGGGATGTGTTTTATAACATGAGCACTGTGGTGGGTTCAGCGAATGGGGGCGACCATTTTGTCGGCACAAGTAATGTGACATTTGTGGTGAATGCCGGTAATAACGTGATTGAAGGTGGCGCCATCAGTTACGCAAGGATGAGTGATGGTGGCAATGGACATGGCGGCGTGACCGTGCAAATGGGCGCGACCACAGGCTCAGATACCCTTGGCGATACGTTGACAAATGTGCATGGCTTTATTGGCAATGGCAGCGGCCAAAATGAATTAGATTATTCCAATATCGCCTCTCCACTCACCATCAACACTGTTTCTGGCACCGATTCGCAGGGTGATACATTTAGCCAATTCCAAAACTTCGTGGGTGCCGGCACCGGCAACACTGTTTTTTTGGCTGCGGACTCAAATCAAACTTTTACCGGAAATGGCACGAATAATACGCTTTCGTATCAAGCTGCTGGGGCAGCGATCACGGTCAGTCTCGTGGCAGAGACTGCCTCTGGTGCTGGTTTTAATTCAACATTCAGTGACATCAGTAACGTGATGGGCAGCCTAAATGGCGGGGACGTGATCACAGGGGATGCCAACGACAATACGATCACTGAGTTCACGGGCACCAACGTTGTCATCGGTGGAGGCGGCAACGATACCGTTTATACCGGATCGGGCAATGATACCGTGACACAAAATAACGGGGGCAGCCTGAATGTCATTGTGAATGCGGCCGGGAACACCGGCACCGATGTCTTCACGGGCGTCAGTGGCCAAACGAATCGCCTCAACTTGAGCCAGCTGAATAATGCGTTTACGCTCACTTTGAATGACAGTGCGACGACCCCCGATACTGTCACCGGTAACACGGTGAATGAATCACTCATCAATTTCCGCACTTACAATGCCAGTAACGCGAACAACACGCTTTCGTATGCCAATATTGCCTCTTCCGGCGTCACCGTTAATTTGCTGACCATGGCACAAGCTGCAGCGGGAACGTATCAAGACTCTTTGGGCTATACCCTAAGCGGATATTTTTCTACCGTGATTGGCTCAGCTGATAACGACACGATCACAGGTTATAGCAACAATAATTTGTATGGTGGCAGTGGCGGCAATGACACGATTTACGGTGGGACAGGCAGCAATTATCTTTATGGATCCACCACCGGCTTAGGCACCATTTACACCAGCGCCAACACAACAAACCATGTATATGGTGGCACAAGTGGCGTGCTTTATGCCTACGGCAACACGGGAACAAATTATTACTATGGGGGCGGAGGCTGGACAGCGGGCGCACTCAATACGCTCAATTTAAGCGCGCTTGCCAAAACGTTCACGCTTCACTTGGATACAGGCACGCTCACGGCCACAGGTGTCACAGACACCTTTGGCAATTTGCAGCAATTTACTTTCGGCAATACAGGCTTTAATACCGTTTACGCGCAAGCCGCCACCACCGGCATCACCGTAAATGGGGGCGCAGGCGGATTGTCTGTTTATGGTAATGTCGACAACAATACTTACAACGGAAATGCCAGCGGCGCCAATAAAATTGATTACACCAATGTAAACAGCGCGGGTTCGCTGACCTTGAGTCTGAGTAACGCAAGTGGCATCAATGCCGGCATGGTCACCAATGTCGCCGGCACGCTCAATAATACGTTAACGAATTTTCAAACCATCATCGGCAACGGTCAAAATGACACAGTGGTCATTAATCAGTACAACAGCAATAGTTTCATCAGCTTTAACGTCAGCAATATCGGCGCCACGCCCACACTTTCTTATGGCAATACCGATGGCGTGACGGTGACCTTAAATGCCAACAATTCGTTCAACAGCGATTCTTTTAACGATCACATCACCGGCACTATCAGCACCCTTTATGGTTCAGCCGGAGATGACACCATAACAGGCGGCAACAATAATACCCTTTATGGTGGCAGCGGCGGCAACGACACCCTTTACGCGGGCACAGGCACCAATACAATTTATGGTTCCGCCACCGGAAACGGCACCGTCTACACCACAGCCAATACAACAAACAATGTGTACGGCGGTGTCTTAAATGGCACGGTGAACGGTACGATTTACGCTTATGGCAACACGGGTACAAATTATTACCAAGGCGGCAACAGCTGGACCCCCACCACATTGAACACAGTGGATATGAGCAATCTTGCCGGCCCTTTTATTCTGCATTTGGATACGGACACACTCACTGGCGCGAACGTCACCGACACTTTTAGCAATTTGCAACAATTTACATTCGGCAACACAGGCTTAAATACGGTCTATGCGCAAGCGGGCACCAGCAGCATCACGGTGAATGGCGGCGCAGGTGGGCTCAATGTGAATGGGAATGCAGACAACAATAACTACTACGGTAATGCCGCAGCCGGTATTGCAGGCTTAAATACGCTGACATACGGGAACATCACAAACTTAATTACCAGCCCGCTCACGTTCACCTTAAATAATCTGGGTACCCCTAGCCTGTCTGCTTTCGAAAACATTTCCAACACAGCCATCGGCCTAAACAATAACTTACTGAACTTTCAAAGTTTCACCGGCACTGGTTTGGGTGACATATTCAAAATTGACAGCGCGTTTTCGACGACCGCAGGCTCAACAGGTTACCTTCTGAATGCAGGCACCGTTTCAGGAAGCGGCACGCCAGCAGGCGCCACGCTCGATTACTCAGGCATGGCCACAGGCGTGAACGTCAATATCAGCGGCATGAATTTATCTTCTGCCTATTACAGCACGCCCACCGGCGTGGTGAGCGCACCCAGCCTGGACTCAAACTATGATTCTTTAGGCGACAGCTTTACGGGGACATTTACCACCGTGATTGGCTCGAGCCAAGGCACCCACAACTTCATTTATGGCAACAACTTAAACGACACGATTTATGGGGGTGGTGCTTCAGGTGTCACCATCATCAAGGGCACCGGCAACAACAGCATTTATGGCAGCAGCGTGAACGGTTTGGTGAGCGGTTCCATTACGATTGTGGGCAACACCGGCACCAATTTCTTTTATGGTTCGACCGATCTAGACCAATCTGGCGTCACCATTGCTGACGCATTGGATTATCACTTAAGCAACGGCGCCCTCACCATTAACATGGCGATGAATGGCGGCAGTGCCGTGGGCACGCTCGCCGGCATCAACGATACGTTTACCTACTTTACCGTGTTATATGGCACCGACTATGGCGACACCATCAAAACAGATAACACCGACACCATTTATGCCGGCACCGGAAACAATGTCATTACGGGGCAAGGTGGTGCTGGCACGGGTTCAAACAATGTGCTCATCTACGGCGGTGGCAACAGCGACAATATCACCGTGGGCAAAAACAGCACCGTTTACGCTGACACCGCCAGCACCGTCAATGCCAATACAGTGGGATTGGGCAACCAAACCACGATTAACGCCATCGGCAATAACAACTCTATTTACGGTGGCGGTGGCGCAAACACCATTACCTTGAGCGGATCACACAACCTGGTGGAAGGTGGCGGTGGCAGAAATATCATTACCGACACAGGCAGCAACAATACCATCTATGGCAGCACGCAAGCTGGCATTGCCGCAGGGGTCGGCGGCTCAGTTGGCTCAGGCAACAACAGCACGCAGGTCGGCGTGACAAACGACAATCAAAACATCATCTATGGGGCAAGTGGCGACACGATTTATGGTGGAAGTGGTGTCAATTACCTCTATGCCAGCGGCATCACCACGCCGGGGGCAGCCCTTGTATACGATCCCAATAACCCCGCCTCGCTCATTGGCGCAGGCTATGATCCCACTTCACCCATCGCCACGTTATACGGCGGGGTCAGTGGCGTGAATGGCACAGGGGTCGGCGCCTTATCCACCAGCACACAGCAATTTGTGGTGGGCGCGCCTTCTACTGCAGGCGGGACAGATGCGGCCGGCGCTGTGGGTGGCGGCAATGTGACCATGTACGCGGAGACCAGCGGCCACGCCTATTTCTACGGCGGCACAGGTTTTAATATCTACTACGGTGGCACAGGCAGGAATGACGTGACCGGCCATGGCGGCGCGGATCTCTTTTATGGCAGCAGCGACACCAGCATAGACACCTTAACCGCTGGCAATCATGCCTTTTCACAAAACAATCTGACTTTTACCACTGATGCTGCCACCAACATGCTCACCAGCATGAGCACCACTGCGGTCGGATCCTATTCGGCCTATACCATTCAAGCCAGTGATTTGCAGAGTCTCAACCAAGCGGCACTTCAAGCTGCCTGGGCCATTGGCGCACTCCCCACTATTTTTGAAGCGGGCAGTGCCAACAATACCCTCACCGGGAACTTGCTGGATAACAATTTCTTTTCCGCCGGTTTGGCTGGCATCGGCAGCCAAACCATTTATGGTGGCAATTACAGCAACATTGTTATCACCGGAGATGCCACGGGCAGCGGCGATGCTTTTTATTTAAATGGTGGGCTTAGCAACACGGGCACCAGTACTTATGCTGATTATGTTTATGCCACCAATGGATCGCATCTCATTCAGATGGCTTCTGGCGCCAACGTTTTGAACTTACAAACGGCCAATGTTTTGGGCACGGATAGCTTGGGCGACAGCTACCTCACCAATACCAGCACCATGAACCACAACCAAGAAACCATCACCGCAGGCAACGGCAACAATACGGTTGCCATTGCCGGCTCCGTTTCTGGGAGCCTGAGCTTAGGCAACGGCGCGAACAACGTGCGATTTACCCCCGGCAGTGATAGCAGCAATACCGCAGCGGTCTTAATGACGGTCACATTGGGCACCGGCAGTAACACTGTCACTGCGGATTATGGCACCGATACCACGGTGGGACTGCAGATCATAACAAGTGACATCGTGGGCGCCACCAACACCATCACGCTCACCGATCAAGGCAGCGGCACATCTCAAGGTTCCAATTTTGGGAATACCGTGACGGCGGGCAATGGGACAAACATTATCACCTTGAATGCCGACCAAAGTATCACCCAGGCGGTCAATACCATCACGGCCGGCAATGGCAACAACGTCATTGCCTTAAATGGCGCCACATCCGACAACATCACACTGGGGACCGGCAACAATACCATTCAGTTTAATGCGGGCGCATTGGGTGCCACAGCGGTCGTCAATGCGACCATACAACTTGGCTCAGGCAGCAATACGGTGAGCTCAGATTCGAATGCCAATCCGATTGCGAATCACAATTTTGCCTCTGATTTTGGTGCTGATACCAATCTCAACATCACCGTCACCACAGCGGATGTCGCAGGCTCTACCAATAACATCACCCTCAATGACCAAGGGACACACACTGTCAACGTCAATAATGGGACAGATAACATTTATGTTTCTGGCAACAACAACATCACTTTTAACAACGCCACCACCCATGTTGTCATCGACAACAGCGCCACCACCAACGCAGTCAACACCCTCTCCGGCGGCAATGCCAACAATACGCTCACCTTTATTGGCTCTGCGACAGATGGCACAAGCAGCACGCCCATGGGCTTGGGGAATGGCAACAACACCGTGTATTTTGAAGCGGGCTCGCTGGGTGCCAGCGCGGATGTCACGGCTTATCTCTCGTTTGGCCATGGCAGCAACACGGTTTACTCAGGTGATTTGGCCAGCCCAGATGCCCCAGGCGTCACGGCCAGTTTTGGTGCCGATACCAATATCAATCTCACCCTAAATTTCGACGAGCTCTCGACTGCCACCAACAACATTACCTTGGCCGATCTCGGCACGCACACCATCACCACTGGCGCAGGCACTGACAACATCTATGCAGGCGGGAATAATCTCGTTGAGTTTGACAGTAGTACCCAAACCGATACCTTCGATGGCCACCTGTACACCACGGCGAATAACATCGTCTATGGGGGAAGAGGCAATCTCACGCTAAAGGGCACGGCCTCTGCCACAGGCAGTGATTTCTTTTACGCAGGCGCCAGTAGTTCAGGGTATACCCATACCCTCTACCATTACGCGGGCATCAATGGTGTCTACCAAGGTGGCGGCAGCATGGGGAGCGGTAGCAATAATATCTTGAGCTATATCAATACAAGCTCAGCTGTAACCATAAGCTTATCCAGCGCTGCATACAGCATCACCGATGCGGGCGCTTTGTTTGGTCTGACTGCCACCACCACCACAGGCGCAGGGGCACAGCAAGATAGCTTCGGCAACATCATTGCCAACATACAAACCATCGATGGTTCTGCTTATGCTGACCGGATTACGGCCAACGGCAATCAAACGATTAATGGTGGGAATTATGTGGGTGGCACCGGCGGTCTTTATGTTGAGCTGGGCGCCAATGGCAATGGCAACACCATTCATGCCGGCACCGGCGGCGATAAACTCTATGCGGTGGGTGGCAGCAATAATGTGTTCTACGGTGGGGCTGGCGCAGATTTCTTGTACGGCGGTGGCACCGTGGGCACAGGCTCTTCAGGGGGTGACAACACCTCGGGGGCCAATACGTTCTTCGGTGGCGCAGGCGATACATTGATCGGGGACTTTGATACCGCCATCACCAATACCTTCTACAACACCACAAGCACCACCCTGGCCACTGGCAGTAACGACTACTTCTACGGCGGGGGCACCACCAGCAATCAATATTGGATAGGTGGCAATAATGCCCAGAATATTTTTAACACCACTGGCACCCCGGTCACCATCACGGGCGGCAGCGGCGCCTCTGCGGTCAACACGGTCAACATTACCTCCCTCGGGGGCATCACCTTTACCGGCGGCACCTCTGCCACCAACCTCTTAAATTACAGCGCCCTCACAGCGGGTGTGACCGTCAATAGCTCAGCCTATTCACCTACTGCTTATCTGCCGGTGACGGCCGGAAAGGATTCCCTCGGCGATACATTGTCTAATGTCACTTCCATCCTCGGCACGGCTTACAATGATACGTTTGTGGTGGGCAGCGGGCAGACGGTTCATGGCAACGGGGGTTCGGATACCTTCTATATCTCTGGGGGGGCCACCACCAATGATGTCCTGTATGGCGATAACGGAACCGCCACTTTTTTAGTTGCAGGATCAGACAATAATACCTTTTACGGGGGAAGCGGCAGCACAAACAACACCTTAAGCTTCGCCAACTATACAGGTGGGGAGACCTTCTTCGCTGATTTATCGACTGGTACCGATTCTTTCGGTGATACCTTCTCGAATATTCAAATTCTCTATGGCTCCCCTCTCAACGATACCCTCACCATTGGTAACGGGCAAACAGTCTATGGTGGCGGCGGGAGCGATACCATTTACACCGCGGGCAATGGCAGTTCTGGCACACCCAATACCTATAACGTGAATGCCAACAACTCCAGCATCACGCTCCTGGGATCCTGGGAGAATGTCGCTCTGAGTGGCACCACAGGCAGTCAGGTTTTTTCCGACGCTAACACGCAAACCGTTACCAACAGTGGCGGCAATAATGCTTTCTACGCAGGCAGTGAAACCAACTTTGTTGTTTACGGATCAACGAATGACAGCATGTATGGTGGCACGGCGGATCCCAATTACTTCTATTCGGGAGGCGGCACCCCGACCACTGGCAGAAATACTTTTTATGCCAACAGTACAGCAGAGACGTGGTACGGAGGCGCCTCTGAGACTAACAACTATTACGCAGGCGCAAGCACTAACATTGCTATAGTGGGTCATGCCAATGCGACTGACAATTTATACAGCTCAGGTGGCAGCGTGCAATATACAGGATCGGGTTTTGGTTCCAACACGGCGCTCAATGTATACGGCAGCGGCACAGTGCATGCCGATTTCACGAATGCAAACATCACCTACAATGACAACACGACGGGCGGCAGTGAAAGTGTGTCCGTTACTGGCGGCTCAAGCGCGGGTTTTACCTACAATAGCAGTAGCACCAACGGCAGTAATTTTACCTACACGCAATCCGGAAGTCTGGCTTCAGAAGCAGCGTTTAACTTAAATCTCTCAAGCGGCGTGGTACAGTCTCTTAACGTCAGTAATGCCAGCGTGGCTATCAACATTAATAATGCGTCTGCATCAAGCCTTTATGAGCTATACAATACCAATGGTGCGAATATTTATCTCTCCTCTGCCATTAGTTCTCTTGTGGGCAGCAGCGCGACGTATAGCGTGACGGGTTCGTCGGGCGATTACTTTTTAACTGTCAGTGGCAGCCTACACTCCTATACCATAGCGGAAATACAGACTTCATCGAGTCCCAATGTAAGCTGGGGCTAACACAACGCTAAGCGTTGTTTTGCCGGTACCTCTGGCACCAAAAAGCAAAAAACTGTGTTTCTGAGAAGGTTTTAATAACCGTTCTGTTAACATTTAGACCATACTCCGAAAGTGGCAGCCATTTTCGGAGTATGGTCTAAAATTTCAATTTCTTTAATGATAACAAAAAGTTATCCACCCGCTACGGTCATTTCATCAATCAAAACTGAGCCTGTTAGGATATTGCCGCGATGATCCACATCATCCCCAAAACCGATCATGCCTTTAAACATTTCTTTTAAATTGCTGGCGATGGTCACTTCACTGACCGGATATTGAATTTCGCCATTTTCGACCCAAAAGCCCGCTGCGCCACGCGAATAATCGCCCGTGACCATGTTCACACCCTGCGACATGAGTTCTGTCACAATCAGGCCTTTGTTCATGCGTTTTAATAATTGTTCAAAAGATTCAGTTTCGGTTTGCACACACACATTGTGCACGCCGCCAGCATTACCCGTGGTTTGCATCCCCAATTTACGGGCTGAATACGCACTCAATATATAACCTTGCACCACACCGTGTTGCACCAAAGTGCGATCGCTTGTGGCCACGCCTTCTGCATCGAACGGTGCACTGCCCAAGCCTTTTAAGAGGTGGGGTCTTTCCACCAAATTCACAACATCGCTGAAAACATTTTGCCCCAGACTCTCTAACAAGAAACTGGTTTTACGATACAAATTGCCGCCTGATACGGCTGAAAGGTAGGTTCCCCATAATCCTTTTGCGACACTGGGATCATACAAAACAGGTACCTTACAGGTGGGCACTTTGCGCGGCGATAAACGTGCGATTGTTTTTTGCGCGGCACTTCTGCCAATCACTTCTCCCGCGACCAAATCATTTTTATCGCGTGCCACGGTGTAGTCGTAATCGCGCTCCATTCGCCCTTTTTCGTCTTCGCCCACTGTGGTCACAGACAAGCCGTGTCGAGAAGACAAAACCTTACCCATAAAACCATGGCTGTTTGCATAAACTTTAAACGCTTCGTGGGTATCGATCCCGGCACCTTCTGAATTTGTGATACGTGGGTCAACATTCAAGGCAACGCTTTCAGCGTGTTTTGCGATCTCAATCAATTCCGCTGGGGTCACGTCCCAAGGATGATACAAAGATAAATCAGGAATATTTTTCGCCATGGACTCAAATGGGGCCAAGCCTGCAAATTCATCTTTGCAAGTGACGCAGGCAATGTCCCACGCTTTTTGTAAAGCTTCTTCAATGCCGCTTTGCGTTAAGACACCCGTACTGGCATGGCCCTTTGCAAAACCATTGTACAGTGTGATGCCAAAACCTTGGTCACGCGTAAACTCTAAGGTTTCGACCTGCCCCAATCTCACATTGACCGACAACCCTTTTGCCACAGACAAGCCCACTTCAGCTGCACTGGCCCCTAATTTTTGCGCATGTTTTAAAGCCATTTCGGTGAGCTGAACACATTGTGCTTCTTTTACCCAATCAACCATGTGCCGTTCCCCCCACTGTCATCGCATCCAATTTTAACGTGGGTTGACCCACGCCCACTGGCACACTTTGGCCTTCTTTTCCACACACCCCAATGCCTTCATCCAAGGCCAGATCGTTGCCCACCATCGAGATTTGCCCCATGGCTTCAGGTCCATTTCCAATCAATGAGGCGCCTTTCACAGGCGTGGTGACTTTTCCATTTTCAATTAAATAGGCTTCGCTGGCTGCAAACACAAATTTACCCGATGTGATATCCACGGAACCCCCACCAAAGTGCACGGCGTAAATGCCTTTTTTAACAGAGGCAATGATGTCGGCAGGATCGCTATCACCCGGCAACATATAGGTGTTCGTCATTCTGGGCATGGGTAAACTCGCATAAGATTCGCGACGGCCATTGCCTGTGGGTTTCATTTTCATCAGGCGCGCATTGAGTTTATCTTGCATATAGCCTTTTAAAATGCCCTTTTCGATCAAGACATTGTGTTGAGTCGGCGTGCCTTCATCATCCACTGTGAGTGAACCACGACGCTGACTCAAGGTGCCATCGTCCACAACTGTACACAGTGGGCTTGCCACTTTCTGGCCGATTTTGCCTGAAAAGGCAGACACGCCTCTTCGGTTAAAATCGCCTTCTAGGCCATGCCCCACCGCTTCATGTAACAAGACCCCAGGCCAACCCGATCCCAATACCACGGTCATGGTACCGGCCGGGGCCGGAATCGCTTCTAAATTCACCAAGGCTTGACGCACCGCTTCTTTGGCAAAATGTTCGGCAGAATGGTGTTTTAAAAAAGTATCAAAACCGTAACGCCCGCCGCCACCTGCACTGCCATGTTCTCTGCGGCCTTTTTCTTCTACCAACACATCGACTGATAAACGAATTAACGGTCTGAAGTCGGCGGCCAATGTGCCATCACGACCCAAAACCAAAATGACTTCGTACACACCTGCCAAAGACGCATTCACTTGCTTGACGCGATCATCTTGGTTACGTGCGCATTCGTCGACCGTTCGTAAAAGTTGAATTTTTTCAGGCGTGGTTAAAGATAAAATCGGATTCAAATCATCATATTGAATGGTTTGAGGTTGGACGGCTTTCAGCGTGATTAAATTGGCTGTTTCGCCTGCGTGACTGATGCTACGCGCGGCTTTAGCCGCCTCAATTAACGCCGGTAAACTTAAATCATCGGAATAGGCAAAGCCTGTTTTTTCACCCACAATGGCGCGAACACCCACACCGGTTTCCACATCAAAACTGCCGGATTTAATAATACTTTCTTCAAGCGACCAACTTTCTGATTGTACACTTTGAAAATACAAATCACCGTCTTCTACACCATTTTGCATTAAGGTGTGCATCACTTGATTCAGTTTTTCAATGCTCACCTGAAATGGGGCCAACAATTGTGTTTCTGCTTTTTGAATCCGTGATTCCAAGAGTCCCCCAATGATATCTTTTAGTCGAGACTCAGTGTAGTCCGGTCTGGGATCGCTCGCAATTGATAAAAATCAGCATGCATAGCCGTCTTACACAGCTTCACTTCTTCGTAGCTGTTAAGGGAAGGAAAAGGGGTGACCCAGCGACGATCTCGGGCTTTACAGCCCCAGGATGGGACGATCTACCCCTCTTCTGTTTATCACCCGTCGGCAATAAACAGCAAGCGTAGCTTGGATATTGCTTACACAACCTCACCTCTTCGTAGGATGGGTAAGCGTACTCGCGTAACCCATCATCAT